>Ga0209382_10001369_pt1 | contig 38555 bp, 49 predicted proteins | sample SoiMetdeltSBSDD5_FD_187599 | JGI IMG/M metagenome (GOLD analysis project Ga0209382, IMG submission 187599) | Bulk soil microbial communities from a Populus tree surrounding site in Tennessee, USA - Soil MetaG P. deltoides SBSDD5 (SPAdes) (version 2) | ecosystem: Environmental > Terrestrial >... | reverse complement strand
CCACCCGCCTCATCGTCTCTCCTGTCGAGTTGCCCTGCACCCTTTCACGCCGAGCCGCAGGCCACATACCTTGAGATGGCGTCAAAGGTCCTCCGGGAGCGGGCGAGGTCGTTTTCGGCCAGGAGCGACTTGCCCGCCGGCGACACGTAGGCTAGGTTGCTCGACATGATGCGAGTCCTCCTGACCCTCCTGGCAATCGCCGTCGTGGTCTCGAGCGCCGCGTCTCCCGCGCTCGCGCAGGGCTACCCGAATGGTCCCATCACGCTCGTGATCCCCCTGGCGCCGGGGGACGGCACCGACATCACCGGGCGCGCCATCGCCGAGGAGCTGGCGAAAATCCTCAAGGTGCCCGTGGTGCCCGTCAACCGGCCCGGCGCCGGGATGGTGATCGGCACCGACAGCGTCGTGAAGGCGAAGAAGGACGGGTACACGATTCTGCTGACTCCGAACGCCGCCGTCGTCTCGGCGCGCATTCTGAATCCGGAGTCGGTCACGTACGACCCGCTGAAGGATCTGACGCCGCTCGGGTTGACCACCCGCACGCCCATCCTGGTCGCGGTGCGCGAGGACGCGCCCTACCGGAGCTTCCCGGAGATGGTCGAGTTCGCGAAGAAAAATCCCGGCAAGGTCCGCGTGGGCACGGTGGGGACAGGCTCGGTAGGGCATCTCAACATCGAGATGCTCAACTCGCTCACGGGCGCGGGGATCACCATGGTGCCGTTCAAAGGCGGAGCGCCGGGCATCACGGCGCTTCTGGGTGGCCACGTCGAGGGCGGTGCGTTTTCGCTCGGGGCGCTGAGTAGCCACGTGAAAGGCGGCGCGCTCCGCGGCGTGCTGGTCTCGAACGCGTTTCCCGGCTTCGACATCCCGACCTTGACCCAGCTCGGCCACCGCCAGAATCTGCTCGGGGTCTGGTTCGCCTTTTTCGCGCCCGCGGGCGTGCCGCCCGAGGTGACGAAGACGCTCGTCGCCGCGATCGAGAAGGCGGCGAAGGATCCGGCGATCGCCGCGAAGCTCGTGAGCTTCGGAATCCTCCAGGACTGGGCGCCGCCCGAGAAGCTCGTGGCCGAGATCCGCGAGGAGTATCGGACGGTCGAGGAGCTCGCCAGGAAAGCCGGACTGGTGAAGTAAGCGGTCATGCCGCGCGACCTGGTCAGCGGACTCTTCTGGCTGGCCGTCGCGATCTTCGTCGCGGTCCACGGAATCTCGCTCAAGCTCGGCAGTCTCAGTCGCCCCGGGCCGGGCTTCTTTCCGTTCTGGGGCGCCGTCGTGCTCGGCCTGCTCTCCGTCGTGCTGATCGTCCGGTCGCTGCGTCGAGAGGCGCCGCGACTGCGGATCCGGCCCGAATCGTCGAAGCCGCTCGTCGTGGCCGCGGCGCTGCTCGGCTACCTCCTGCTGCTAGAGCCGGTCGGATTCGTCACCGTGACGTTCCTCGTTCTCCTGCTTCTCTTTCGCCTCGAGCGGCGAGGCTGGGCCTTCAGCGCCGTCTCGGCCGGGACCGGCGCGTTCGCGACTCACGTGCTGTTTCAGATCTGGCTGAAGACACAGCTGCCGACGGGCCCATTCGGGTTCTGAGGATGGAGATCATCCAGGGTGTTCTCCACGGCTTTCACGTGGCGCTCCAGCCGATCAACCTCCTCTATTGCTTCGTCGGCGTCTTCATCGGAACCCTGGTCGGCGTGCTGCCGGGGCTGGGGCCGGCGGCGGCGATCGCGCTCTTGCTGCCGTCGACGTTCGCGGCCTCGCCGGTCGCCGCCGTCATCATGCTGGCCGGGATCTACTACGGCGCGATGTACGGCGGATCGACCACGTCGATCCTCGTGAACATCCCGGGCGAGGCGGCGTCGGTCGTCACGTGTCTGGACGGCCACGCGATGGCGCGTCAGGGAAGGGCGGGTGCGGCGCTGGGGATCGCCGCGTTCGGGTCGTTCATCGCCGGAACGCTCAGCGTCGTCATCCTGACCTTTCTGGCGCCGCTGCTGGCGCGCGTGACGCTGAGCTTCGGACCGCCGGAGTACTTCGCCCTCATGGTGCTCGGGCTGACGTTGCTCACCTACTTCGCCCGCGAGTCGATGGTGAAGGCGCTCATGATGGCCGCCGTCGGCCTCCTCTGCGGGACGGTCGGTCAAGACACGATCAGCGGGCGCTTTCGGTTCGCGTTCGGGATTCGCACGCTCGAGGACGGGCTCGGGCTGGTCCCGGTCATCATGGGACTCTTCGGAATCTCCGAAGTGCTCCTCAACCTGGAAGCACGCGCAGAGCAGAAGGAGATCTTCGCCCCGCCCACGACCGGCCTCATGCCCACGCGCGAAGACTGGCGGGCATCGACGGCGCCGATCCTGCGCGGGTCGGTGCTCGGCTTCTTTCTCGGCATCTTGCCCGGCGCCGGCGCGATCATCGCCTCCTTCGCGTCCTACGCGGTCGAGAAGCGAGTCTCCAGGCACCCCGAGCGGTTCGGCACGGGCGCCATCGAGGGCGTGGCCGGCCCCGAGGCGGCGAACAACGCCGCGGCCGGCGGCGCGTTCATTCCGCTCCTGACCCTCGGCATCCCGGCCAACGCGGTCATGGCGATTCTGCTCGGAGCGCTGATGATCCACGGGCTCCAGCCCGGCCCGCTGCTGGTCAAGCAGGCGCCCGACGTCTTCTGGGGAATCATCACCAGCATGTACATCGGCAACGCGATGCTGCTCGTGCTGAATCTCCCGCTCATTCCGATGTGGGCCCGGCTTCTGCGCGTGCCGTACGCGATCATGTTCCCGTTCATCCTCGTGTTCTGCGTGATCGGCGCGTACGGCGTCGCCAACAACATCGGCGACGGCATCGTGATGTGGATCTTCGGGATCGTCGGGTATCTGCTGAAGAAGTTCGACTACGAGGGCGCGCCGCTGATCCTGGCCATGGTCATCGGACCGATGATGGAAGAAGCGCTGCGCCAGTCCCTCATCCTGTCGGCCGGGAGCTTCGACATCTTCGTCGGGCGCCCCATCACCGCCGGCTTCCTCGTCGTGTCGGCGCTTCTGCTGGTGCTTCCTCTCCTCCGGCGAAGCTCGTCCACGACCTCGCCCTGAGCTCCCACCGTCTCTTAACGAGTTGGCGGGAGCAGCCGCTGCAGCTGTCGCAGTGCCTCCGCATCCTCCGGGCTGGGTGGTGGATTGTCACAGCGAGGATCCGTCCGTTGCAATGCGCCACTCATCGCGCGCGTCAGCGGAATCGGAGCGCAGCCGTGGCCGGTCTCGCACACCAGATCCCACTCGGGGCGGGCGGCGACGTGGCAACCAAAGCAGTTGCCGCCGAATCGATTCACGACGTCGGCGAAGCCTCGCTTCCGGATCTGCGTTCCTTCCTTGGACACGTCGAGCTCGAAGAACTCCCAGTCGCGTGTTGCGGCGTTGAAGCCCTTGTCACGCTTGACCATGGCTTCGCCTGGAATGAGCTGAATGACCGATCCCGGAGGATATACCGCGCCCGTCGGTGAATTGGCGGCGGCCAGCGTCGCGTCGAGCTGCCCTTTCAGATTGTCGACGTAGAACTGACGCACGGGCGTCATCTTGGTGATGCACCGAAACGACTTCGCGTCGATCGCTCCGCTGTCATCGGCGCCGTGGCCGCGAGCTGGCGAGAGCAGCAGCACGGCGCACGCTATCGAGGCGGCCATGACGATCGCCGTGCGGCGCACGGTCGGAGTCGCGCGGTCAACGGCGTCGTGCGTCATGGTTTGCTCTCCTGGCCGTCCGGTGCGGAGCGGCGGCGGGGCACGACGAGATTCGCGACGACAATCTGCACGGCCTCATCGTTCTGGTTCAGCGTCGTCGTGCGTACCTTGATCAATCCCTGATCGGGGCGCGACCGTGAGGGCCGGACGTCGATGACCTCGCTCTCGATCCGTAGCTCGTCCCCCGGCCGCACGGGCCGTGGCCACCGAAACTCGTCGGCCCCGGCGCCCACGATGCCGCCGGCGGGCTTCAGGTCACTCTCGACCAGTAGCCGCATGGTGACCGCGGCCGTGTGCCATCCGCTGGCCGCCAGCCCTCCGAATATCGTGTGGCGCGCGGCCTCCGCGTCGAGATGGAATGGCTGTGGATCGAATTCGGCGGCGAACTGCTTGATGCGCTCCTCGTCGATCCGAAGGCGACCGGAGCGGAACTTCTGACCCACGGCGTAGTCTTCGAGATATCGGCGCTTCTCGCCAATGCCCACGGGCTTCGAGTGCGGCGCTGAGGGCGCGGGGCTCAACGGCTGCCTCATGGGCTGATCCTCCTGCGCCTTTGGATGGCCAGCGCCAGCAGGCCGATTCACGCGTGCGGAGGCTTGTGGTTGGGTGGCTGGCGGGAGTCGAGCAGACCAGAACCGGTGGGCGGCAGGGAGGTGAGACTTCGATCACGGTCGAAGTGTCCGTCTATCGGGAGAGCGGCAGATTCGTGTTAGATAACTGAAATGATCACCGGTCCCATGATCGCCGAGATCGCCGCGCTGGTCGGAGACCCTGCGAGGGCGACGATCGTGTCGGCGCTGCTCGACGGCCGCCACCTGACCGCAAGCGAGCTCGCCTCCGCGGCGCGAATCACGGCTCAAACCGCCAGCACCCATCTCGCCAAGCTGACGGAGGCCGGCTTGCTCTCGATGGTCCGGAATGGCCGGCATCGCTATTTCCAGCTCGCTTCGCCGACCGTGACCGACATGATCGACGGAATCGTCGCCGTCGCTCTCGAGAAGAGACCGCGCTACCGCCCGCTCTCGCGTCAGGCGCGCGCGCTCGGCGCCGCGCGCATCTGCTACGGTCACCTGGCGGGCCGGCTCAGCGTCGCCCTCACCGATGTGTTCGTCGCTCGCGAATATGTCGTGCTCGACGACGAAGCGGCCGAAATCACGGCGGCAGGCGCCCGGTTCTTCACCGGGTTCGGGATCGAGCTTCCCGCGCTGCGCGCGGCCCGCCGTCACTTTTGCCGGCTGTGCCTCGATTGGACCGAGCGACGCCCGCACATCGCGGGTGCAGTCGGAACGGCGCTCGCCAGGCGCTACTTCGACCTCGGTTGGATGGAACAAGCGAGGCGCGGCCAGGCTGTCGCGATCACCGCGTTGGGCCGGCGCGGCTTGCGGGAGGCGTTTGGCCTCGACGCATTGGAACGTCGTGACAACGCGAAATGAAGGAGATGAACATGCTCGAAGGCAAGACGCGCATTCCGCCGGTCGATGTCGAGACGCTTCCGAGCGACGTGCGCGAGACGCTCGAGGAACAGGCGAAGCTCCGCGGCGCGCCGCTGTATCCGTATCTCTTCTACGCGCGCAACACGGCCTACTTCCGTGCCGCCAAGACGATGTGGGCTGCCCTCTCGCAAGAGACGACGCGCGTGCCCGCCGCGCTCAGAGCGCTGCTCAACCGTCGCGTCGCCTGGTGGAACGGCTGCGAGTTCTGACAGGACGCCAACGCTGCCGTCGGCAGCCGGAACGGCGTCTCGACCGACAAGCTCCAGGCACTACTCAGGGACTACGCGAAAAGCCCGCTCTTCAGCGACGCGGAGAAGGTGGCGCTCGAATACGCCGATGCGATGACCGACACGAGTCAGGACGTCGACGACGAGCTGTTCGCGCGCATGCAACAGCACTACGACGATGACACGATCGCGGAGATGACGATGATCATCGCGTGGGAGAACGCGTCCTCGCGCTTCAACCGGGCGTTCCGCATCCCATCCCAAGGGTTCTGGAAGCCGTGACGCGCTCTCATGCCGTTAGGAGATAGGTCACGCCGAACGCCACGAGCGCGGCCGAAAGGACCAGCTCATATCGCATGCGCAACGGCGGTGCGAGCTTGTAGATCAGCACGACGACGCCCAGGAGGACGGCCCACCAGAGACTGGCCATCCCGAGAAGGACCATGGCCACCATGAGCGCGGCGCTGCATCCGACGCAGCTCAGGCTGTAGCGTACGCCGGCGACCACGGCGCTCCGCAGCAGGTTGAAGGGAAGGGGCCCGTGCAGCGCGCACAGCTCGCGGCAGCGGGCCTGGCTCGCCCGTTTGATCGGGCTCAACGAGTACACGCCGGCGAGAGCCAGAGCCGCGCCGACCACCAGAGTCTGATTGGGCCAGGGCATTTTGAGGGCGGTGTAGATCGCGTAGCAGATCACGCCGAAGACCAGCCACACAGCGAGGTACGTGACCGCGAGCACCCCCGTCGCAAGCTGCCATCGTCTCCGTCCTTCGGCCGTTCGCGCGAACTCGAGGACCAGCGGGATCGCGGAGGGCAGCATCATCGCGGCCATCATCACGACCCAGGTCGCGGCGAAGGACTCGATCGGGCCGAGGCCCATGTCCATGCCGGCCATGTCCGCCATCTCGCGGGAGTGCTGGACCATGGCTGCCCAGCCGACACCGGCGACCGCGAGGACGATCAGCGCGGCCACCGTCGGTTTCGCCAGCTCTTGACTGGCGTCGCGGGCTTTCATCAACACACGGCACGCGGGACAGAATCCACCTGGCCTTGCTTGCCTGACGAGCCCGATGGCCGCAATGAGCCGGCCGCCGTACATCAGTCCTGATACTCGTCGCGACGGCGAACCCACGCCCCCGCGCCGCCCGAGTCGCCCTCGTCGCGGCCCTTCGGAACGAGGTCCATGTAATGGTAGGCGACGTTCAGCATGTCGAGCCCACGCTCGTAGGTCGAATAGGTGTGATAGATCTGGCCGCCGTCCTTCACGAACACGCTGATGCCGGGCGCCTCGCTGATTCCCCACGGACGGATCCGATAGTTGTAGTCCAGCTTGTCGGCCTTCAGGTCCGCGTCGTTGAACGACACGTGATAGTCGAAGTTGAAGTCGCCGCCGAACGACGACAGCCACGGAAAGCTCCAGCCCATGCGCCGCTTGTAGGCGGCGATCTTGGGGTAGGGAGCCCGCGACACCGCGGCCATCGTGATGTCGCGGTGGTTCAGGTGGACGGTGATGCCGTTGAAGTTGTCCATCCAGAACGAGCAGACGTAGCACGTGGCGTCCTGCGTCCACGGCGTGTTGGGCCCGGCGGTGTCGGGGTAGAACATCGCGTGATAGATCACCAGCTGGGCACGTCCTTCGAAGAGGTCGCTGAGCGTCTGCGTTCCCCGCTCGCCCTCGAACGTGTATGGCTTCTCGACGCGCTCCCAGGGCAGCTCGCGCCGCTCGCGGCTCAGCTGGTCGCGCATCCGGGTGAATTCCTTTTCCTTCGCCAGATGCCGCTTGCGCGCCTTGAGCCACTCCTCGTGGTTCACGACCTTGTGCGTGGGCATGTGATGCCTCCCTCTCAGCCTTTGCCCTTCGCGGCGCGGCGCTTGGGCCGGCGGACGGCCCGCACCTTGCCGCTGTTTCCGCTTCCGCAGTAGAACAGATCGCCGCCGTTGGACTCGAGGCCCGAGATGAACGCGCCGGCCGGCATCTCGAGCCTCTCCAGCACCTCTCCCGTTCGCGGGTCGACGCGGCGCAGCTCGCTCTGATCGCCTTCCCAGGTGGCGTGCCAGAGCTCGCCGTCGATCCAGGTGACCCCGGTGACGAAGCGATTCGACTCGATCGTGCGCAGAATCGCCCCGGTCTCCGGATTGATCTGATGAATCTTCCTGTCGCGATACTGCCCGACCCACAGCGTACCTTCGGCCCACGTGAGGCCTGAGTCACCGCCGCCGCCCGGCGCCGGAATCGTCGCCAGCACGTGACCCGTCTTCGGATCGATCTTCTGGATGCGATCCTCGGCGAGCTGATACAGGTGCCGGCCGTCGAAGGCCGTTCCCGCGTGCGCGGCGGCATCGATGGAGCGCACGATCTTCCCGCTCGCGGGATCGACGGCGTTCAGCTTGTCGCCGGCGGCAAACCAGACGCGCTCGCCGTCATACGTCACTCCGTGCACACGCTCGACACCGTGGAAGGGACCGTACTCACGAACGATCTCGGCCGTTGATGGATTCATGTCTTCATCCTAGTCACCCGCCAGCGGGGCGGGGAGTAACAAGGTCGTCGTGAATCCCGGCACGGGCGGGGTCATCCAGCGACGCGCTCGCCCGCGACCGAACGACTGCACCTTGCCCGCGGCCGCAAGCGAGTCGAGAGCTCGCTGCACGGTGCGCTGGCTGGCGCCGAGTGCCTGCGCTAGAGCCGAGCTCGACCACGATTCGCCGTCGGCAAGGAACGCCAGCACGGTTGCATGCTCGTCTTCGACGGGCGGCGCCAGCACGACCAGCTCGCGCCCGCGGCGGGGCGCCAGCGCAAAGCCTCGCTTCGTGGCGCTCACCTTCGCCAGCGGCCGAAGCGCTGCGCGAAGCCGCCCGACTTCAACGCGCAGCCGCACGCGGTGGGATTCATCGGCGAGCTTGGCTCCGAATGCCTGGGTGATCAGCGCGTCCCGCGGCGCGTCGTCGGGCCATGATTCGCCCAGCGCGCGGGCGAGCGCGAACAGCACCGGGCGTCTCGCGAGCGAGATCACGGTGCGTGCGTCGCGCACCACGTGCCGGCAGGCGTCCACGACCAGCGCTTTCGACGCCAGCAACGCTTCGACCTCCTCGAGCAGGAGGAGTCGCGTCTGGCCCCGGGCGATCAGGCGCGCCGCGGGCGTGCTCAGCGTGAGGGTCGCGCTTTCGACCTCGGCCGTCAGCGCCGGGATCCGGGCGTCGTCCGCGGCGCGGGCGGCGCGAGCGAGCGCGGTGCGCGCCGGCTTCGTGCGGAGGCGCCGCAGCGCGATCCCGGCGAGCACCAGCTCGTGGATGGTCCTCGACGTGGGTGGGAGGCGCGAGGGATCGAGCCGGGCGAGCAGGCGCTCGGCCGTGTCGATGCGGCCGATCAGGAGCAGGCGCCGGATCTCGAGGTACCGCGCGTACGCCGCGTTGGCGCGGTCGCCGTGCTCTTCGAGCGTCGCCCGCGCCGCGTCGAGCGCCCTTGCCGGCCAGCCGAGGTCGCGCGAGACCAGCGCGATCTCGGCCTCGGCAACCACGCATCGCGCTCGCGCCATCGCCTCGTTCGGACCGAAGGCGCGCGCGGCGCGCCGCACGAGCGCCTTGGCTCGACCGAGATCGCCGAGCTGCGCCATCGCGATGCCTCGAAGCGCCAGCGCCGGCGCGTCGTCGCGCAGCGCGACCCGCTTCAGGGCGCCGAGGGGATCGCCGGCGGCGAGCGCACGTGCTGCCGCGGTAATCAGCGAATCCATCAAACTCGAGTCACAGTCGGCCGGTTACTTGGCGAGATCTTTCGCCGCGCGTCTCGTCACGCAGTCACGGATCATCTTGTCGCGCACCCGCGTTCGACGGGGCAGGTCATTGTCGAATGCGGCTCGCCAGATCGCGTCGCGCTCGCCGCCTTTGTTCACGATGCGCTCCCAGGCGGCCTCATAGGCTTCGGAGGTCAAGCCGCGTGATGTGTCCAGCTCGCGGAGCTCGGCTTGTATCGCCTTGCGTTGCGGCGTCGTTGCCCACTGCTCCGAGCGGATCACGGCCTCCATCTCGGTCCGATTCACCGTGGCCACGGCAGAGTTCGTCGTCGTCCCGGTGTCTACCGCAGCGTCCACCGTCGCCCCGCATTCCCGTGCCAGCCGATCGGCCGGGTTCTCGCGCGAGCATCCCGCAACGGCGATCGCGACGACCAACGTCACGTTGCAGATCTGACGCACCATGGCTCCTTTCCGCAGCTTGATCGTATGCGGTGGGCCACGTCTGCGCTACTGGTGAACCGATGTCCCCCAGGCCCTGCGACGAGTCCAGGCATCGGGAGGCCCCGATGAATGCGGTGCCCACGCGCGGCGCGTCGGCGGTGATCGCGGGACGGCGATGGATGGTCCCGGCGAGTCAGCGTGCGTCCGGAGACGCGCCGGCCGGTTTGACGGTTAGAACACGCCGCGAAGACCGACCGTGCCGGCCGCGCGCGCGCCGAATCCGATCGCGTTGTTCGTGTTACCCGTCGCGTACGCCTGAGAACCTTCGTTGCCGCCCCAGGCGAACGAAAACTCGACCACCGTTTTACCGCCGAGCCGGACCGTGAGCCCGACACCCACGCTGTACTTCATGTTGTCGAAATCGAGGTCGCCGACATCCTGTCCCACTTTGCCCCATTGTCCGAACACGGAAAAGCCGAACGGATCGATCAGTCGCCGCTCATAGCTGGCGCCATAGGCGACCGTGTTGGGTGCCCTGAAGCGGTAGTTCGTGTAGCTCCTGAGCCAGTTTTCGTTGTTGATGTCGCCGCCGCCCAGGGTGGGCTGCAGATAGTACGGGACCGCGTTGCCCGAGCGCGGCTCGCTGATGACCAGGTTTGCCTCGATGGTGAAGCGGCTCGAGCCGAGAAGCGCTCGGAAGTAAGGGAATCTATCCTGGGCGAAGGGCAGATCCTCGATGCCGTAGTTCAACGCCACCCGCGCCTGAACTCGATCGAACGTGAACGACCCGCCGTCCAGCGTCTGGTAGGCCTCGTAGCTCGCGCGGCCCTCGCCGTACAGCCCGTACAGCACGTCCGGCGAACGGTAGGTCACAGCGATTCCAGGAACCATGTGGAGCGTGCTCGCTCGAATGCCCGGCGCCGTCGCCTGGGAGAATCGGTTGGTGAAGTCGCTGGACGGATCCGAGGCGGCGAACAGCGCGTTCGCCTGCAGCGAGAACGTCACGCCGTACCCGACGGGAAAGTCCACCAGGATGGGGACTTCGGTCTCGGTCAGCTCGAACAACGAGCGATCCTGACGCGAGCTATCGTTCCCCAGGCCGAAGAACGGCATCTGGGGAAGGTCGAAATGCCTGACGGCGACCGTGGCCTGCGGTATCCGGAACGAGCCGGTGTCCTGAACGCGGTACCAGTCGAACTGCATGTGCGACACCGCGCCCGCCGCCCAGAATCCCTCCGTCGTGCCGCGCGCCTCGACGCTGGTCGTGAACCGGATGTGCGGCCTCTCGGTGATGTGCCACTCGTTGTTCAGCGCCAGACCGAACGAGACGCCGCTTTCGGGCACGATCGTGCCGACAGTCGGGTGCAACCCGGGCCCGGTGAAGATGTCGACGAACACGTCCTGAAGGGTCCCCAGCTGGCGCTCCCACATGCCGCCGAAGCCGCCCTCTTTGAAGTCCTCGTTCACGCGGCAGAAGTCGTAGGTCAGGTCGCGATACTCCGTCAAGATATCGCGCACTGGATTGATGGTCCGCGGCACGGACGGTTTGGCGCAGATCGTTCCGACATCGAGCGGGCCGGGCGGCGATTCGCTGGTCGTCTGCGCCCGGCTCGCGTACGGAAAGGCCAGCGCGATGAGCGCCCAGACGACCGCGGCGATCGCCAGCGGACGTCCCGGCCGCCGGCTAAGAATCGTGATGCTCCAGCTCGGAATGAAGCTCCCCCAACGCCGCGCGCATGAATCGCCCGACCTCCCACTGTGTCCTGATGCCACGGGGATCGAACGCGCTCGCGACCTTCGACCTCCGGATAGTCAGGAGCTGATGCACCTCGCGGACGTGCGCGATCTGCAGCCCTGACGCCGGGCGATTCGGTCCGAAGGTCGGGCGCTCCGGCGAAGGCGCCTGGGACAGCGAGACCGGAATCACGCGATCGTCTACCAATTCGCTCCGCCGCGGCGGCTTGCCGAAGTCGGGGCGGTCCATGCGCGGCGCCATGTCGGTCTGGAGGAGCTGTTGCAAAGTCGGCGCGCGCTGCTCGCGCTTGTACGGCGCGTGCTGGCCGGGCGGGCCGATGAACTGCTGCGTTGCGCTGGCGGGGATCGACGCATGCTCGAACAGGGCGTGCGAGACGCCCGGCCGCACGTAAGGCGAGACGACGATCGCCGGAACGCGGACGCCGAGGCGGTCGAAGCTGAAGGCGGCCGCCCCCGACCGGAAGCTGTCGCCGTACGGCAGAGTTGGTGGCGACACGTGGTCGAAGATGCCGCCGTGCTCGTCCCAGACGATCAGGAGCAGGGTCGAGCGCCACAGATCGTCGTTCGAGCGGATCGCCTCGTACACGTTGCGGATGAATTGATCGCCGGCGAGCACGAAGTTGTCGGGATGCTGGTCGGCGGCCAGCGTGCCGTCTTCCTGATCCACGTATGGCGGCTCGAGGAACGCGTAGTCGGGCAGTGCGCTGTTCCGGCAGTCCCGTACGAAATCACGATAGAGCCCGAAGTACGACGACCCCAGGAACGTCATCCCGATCGTGCCGCTCTGCAGGGAGTAGTAGTAGATCTTCGCCTTCCGGCCGCCCGCGCGCAGGCGACCGTAGATGCCGTGGTCCAGTTTCCCGTCGACACCCACGAACCACACCGGGCCGTTGTCGACGCGGCCGAACGACGTTCCGAAGTGCGCGAAGGCGCGGTTGGGATTGGTCGAGCCCGGTACCGAGGAGAACCAGTTGTCGCACACGAGGTAGCTCTTGGCCAGCGCACGGACGGTGGGCACTCGCTCGGGCCTGAAGCACTTCATGATGTTGGCCGGGTTGCCGCCGGCCCGCGCATAGTCCGCGGCGAAGCCCAGCATGTCGGGCTTCGGCGGTTGCGGCGCCGGCTGCCCCGGATGCAGGAAGATCTGCTGGTTCACGCTGAAGAAATCGTGGGGGGGATCGACGCGGAGCTGCCCCTGATACGCCGCATCGTCGGTGATCGAGTACGAGTTGCCTTTGTCGTCGACGTTGGTCCACTCGCCGACTCGGACGCCGCGCAGGTCGGGAATCTCGTCGATCATCAGCCCGAGCATGTGATCGAACGAGCGGTTTTCCATCATCAGGACGACGATGTGTTTGATCGCCGGATGCGGGCTGCCCTCTTGCGCTCGGGCCGCGCACGCCGGCCCAAGGACCGAGGACACCGCGGCGCCCCGAGCGACCATCGACAGCCATTCCCGTCGTCCCGTCGTCTTCGCCATGGTCAAGGGCTCCCCTCGGCGCGGCCCAAACAAAGGATGCTGCGCATCATATCGTGAGGCGCGCGGCGCGGCGCCCAAGTATTCGAGCTCGCGGCGAGCGCGTCAGTGGAATCCCTGAGCGATCTTGGCTGAGAGTGGTTTTCGGCTCGGCCGTCACCTCGGCCAGTACATCATCACCGCGACACCGGCGAGACAGAGCGCGCCGCCGATGAGGTCGAATCGGTCCGGCGTAACGCGATCGATGATCCAGCCCCAGAAGACTGACAAGAGGACGAAGACGCCGCCGTACGCCGCGTACGCACGACTGAAGTGCGTCGGCTGGTACGTGGGTACGACACCATAGGTGATGAGCAGCGCGGCGCCGCAGAGGCCGATGATCCATGAGGCGTCATTCCGCCAGGACTGCCAGACCAGGTAGCCGCCTCCGATTTCGCAGAGCCCGGCAACGATGAACAGGAGAACGGACTTCGCGATCACTGTCATGAGCGGTGGCCTCCATCAGCATGGTCCGAGTCGGCTGCGTGAGCTCCTGCTGAGCTCGATGGATTCTCGGACTTATCGGCGCGGCTGGAACAGCTCGATCGGATTGCCCGATGGATCCTCGAGGAGAATTTGCGAGCCACCGGGACCGGTCACGATGTCGTTGCGAAAATGCACGCCCACCGCACGCAGTCGATTGACCTCCGTCGCGAGGTCTTCGACGATCAGATGGATACGATTCCAGCCGCCCGGGGCGGGCTGACGACCGTCGGGCATCGCACGCCCGGCCGAGCTCGTTGGACCGCTCAGCAGCAATCGGAGATCGCCGCGCGAGACATCGGCAAACGCCGGGAGCGTCTTGGAGATCAGCGTGAAGCCGAGATGCGTCGTATAGAAGTCGATCGCGGCGTCGACATCGTTGACCATGTAGCGGACGTTGACGGTGGGCACGGGCGTCCTCCGTGTTTGGAATGCTCGTATCTTACATGGCTGTCGCGCCCAGCCAGCGTTTGAAGGAACCCAAATCACGCGATCAGGGTTTATCATTCACCTCGAAAGCATCCACTTCCTGTCGGCGAAAGGGGGACTCGATGAAGAGACTAAGCAGGTTGGCGCCCCTGGCCCTCGTGTTCGCGGCGATGCTCTCCCTCGGAGACCGAGCCGTCGCGCTCGAGATCGGTCAGAAGGCCCCGGACTTCAACTTGCCCTCGAGCAAGGGGCAGGAAGTGAAATTGTCCGATCTGACCGCCAAGGGCCCGGTCGTCGTCTACACATTGATCCAGGCATTCACCCCGACGTGAACAAAGGAAATCGCCGGCTTCGACGAGGCTCTGCCTAAGTTCGAAGCCGCCGGCGCCCAGGTCGTGGGCGTCAGTGCCGACCACGCCAAGACGCTCGAAGCCTTCGCCAAGCAGAACGGAACCAAGCACCTCCTCGTTTCCGACTTCCGCCGCCAGATGCTACCCGCGTGGGATGCGATGGTCACCGACGAGAAGAGCCCGATCTATCGCTACGCCAAGCGCGCGTACTTCATCATCGACCGCCAGGGGACCGTGCGGTACATGAAGGTCATGCCGAACCCGCTCGATCTCTTGAACCCGGACGAGGTCCTGGCCGAGCTCAAGAAGGTGACCGGATGATCAACCGGCTGGCCGCCGCCTTCGTGCTCGCGGGCGTTCTCGCGGCCGAGGCGGCGGCGCCGGATTTCGCGGCGCTGCAAGTCCAGCCGTACGATCCGCCGAAGCCCGCGCCGGTCTTCGCGCTGTCCGACCTCGACGGCCGGCAAGTGCGACTCGAGGACTTCCGCGGCAAGGTTCTTCTGCTGTTCTTCTGGACCACCTGGTGACCGGACTGCCGGAAGGAGTTGCCTTCCGTCAACCGGCTTCACACGGCGCTCCGCGCGCGCGGCCTCGAGGTCGTGCTGGTGAACTTCCGCGAAAGCCCGGACCTGGTACGGCGAACCGCGCGTGAGCGCGGCTACACGTCGCCGGTGCTGCTCGACGAGAGCGGCGAAGTGACCGGCCGGCTCTACGGCGTGTTCGGCCCGCCGACGATGTACTTCATCGACCGCCAGGGGCGCCTCATCGGGCGGGCCGTCGGCCCCCGCGACTGGGAAAGCTCTGAAGGACGACGCTTCATCGAGGCTCTCGTCGACGCGCGCTAACGGGCTGGAGCATGCTCACGCGGTTGCCTTCGGTGTCGGTGAACGAGACGTAGCGTCCCACGCCGGGAATCTCCATCGGCTCGCCGAGCACCTGACCTCCCGCCGCCTTCACCTGCCTGGCTGACGCGTCGATATCGTCCACCGCGATCACGATGGACGGATGTTGCGCCGGCCAGTCGGGCTTGGACGGGAAGAATCCGCCGTTGATCGCGCCCGGTGTCTTCGGGCCGCTCTCATCCGTCTCGGTGGTCGTGGCGAGGACGTAGTTGCCCATCTCCTCGCCCAGCATCTGGGTCCGCCAGCCAAAGGTCGCCTGATAGAACTTCGCCATCCGCTCGCGGTTGGCATACGGCATCTCGAAGTGAACGACCGGATTCATGGTTCAGGAATCTCGGCTTCGACGAGCTGCGTGAGAAGCGACAGCGACTCCTGCCAGCCGAGATAGCACGCCTCGGCCGGAATGGCCTCGGGGATCCCTTCCTGCACGATGCTCACCTCGGTGCCGCACGAGACCTTCTTCAACGACACGGTGGTCTGCATCTCTCCAGGAAGCTGCGGATCGTCGAATTTGTCCGTGTGCCGAATGCGCTCATCCGGCACCAGCTCGAGATATTTCCCGCCGAACGAATGACTGTGGCCGGTGCTGAAGTTCGTGAAGGACATCTTGTACGTCCCGCCGACCCGGGCGTCGATCTGGTGAACTTTCCCGGTAAACCCGTGCGGGGGAAGCCATTTGGCCATTGCGTCGGGATCGAGGAACGCTCGATAGATCTTTGCCGGCGTGGTGCGAAGCACTCGGTGAAGCCGGACGGTATTCGTGGGCATGGATGCCTCCTCAACAGTAGGTCGAACGGGCTAGCGCCAAATCGACAGCGTAGAGCGACCATTGACACGCCGCCCCGGCTGCTGATACCTGGCAGGTGTCCGAACGAACGGGAGGCGCCATGAACAGATCGCCCGGTCGTATCTCGCTCGCCCTCGTCGCGTTGATCCTCGTTACCGTTCTGCCGGCGCGTGCGGAGCCGCCGGCTGGCCAGGTCACCTGGGGCGTCCCAGTTTCTTTGCCGCCCGCGTGGTTCGACCCGGCCGATGCCACGGGAATCCTCATTCCATTCATGGTGTACTACGCGCTCCACGACGCGCTGGTGAAGCCGATGCCGGGCAACCCGAACGCGCCGTGTCTGGCCGAGTCCTGGAGCGTGTCGCCCGACGGTCTCAGCTACGACTTCAGTCTACGCCGCGGTGTGAAGTTCCATAACGGCGACCCGGTGACCGCGGACGACGTGAAGTTCAGCTTCGAGCGCTATCGCGGAGTGTCGGCGAAGATCCTCAAGGACAAAGTCAGGCAGGTACAAGTGGTCGACCCGCACCACGTGCGCTTCCAGCTCAAGGAGCCGTGGCCGGATTTCCTGACGTTCTACGCGACGCCCGCCACAGGTGCCGCGTGGATCGTGCCGCGTCGGTACATCGAGAAGGTCGGCGACGAAGGCTTCAAGAAGGCGCCCGTCGGTGCAGGCCCGTACCGCTTCGTGTCGTTCACGCCGGGCGTGGAGCTCGTCGCCGAGGCCAACGAGCAGTACTGGCGCAAGAGCCCGAGCGTCAAGCGGCTGGTGCTCAAAGCGGTCTCCGACGATGTCACCCGGGCCGCGATGCTGAAGCGCGGCGAGATCGACGTGGGCTACATCTTCCGCGGCGCGGTCGCCGAAGACGTCCGGCGGACGGCAGGGCTCACGCTCAAGCCTGTCCGCTTTTACGGCGAGCAGTGGCTCCTCTTCACGGACCAGTGGGATCCGAAATCACCGTGGGCCGACCGGCGCGTACGACTGGCGGTGAACCACGCGATCGACCGACAGGCCATCAACGAGTCGCTGACGCTCGGCTTCTCGCGGATGACCGGCAGCATCATCCCGCGCGATTTCGAATTCTCGTGGCCGGCGCCGCCGTATCCATACGACGCGGCCAAGGCAAGGCAGCTTCTGGCCGAGGCCGGATACGGCCGCGGGCTCGAGGCGGAGCTGTGGACCGACACCGGATTCGCCGAGCAGACCGAAGCGATCGCGAACTACCTCGGAGCCGTCGGTATCCGCACCCGCATGCGCGCCCTCGAGCGCGCCGCGTATTTCAACCAGCTTCGCGACAAGAAGCTGCGGCCGCTCGTGTATGTGGCGAGCGCCGCGTACGGCAACGCCGCCACGCGCCTCGATTCGTTCGTCTCGGCCGGCGGGCTCTATGCGTACGGCAGCTATCCCGACATCGACGGGCTCATCCAGGAGCAAGCGACCGAGCGGGACCGCAAACGCCGCGAGGAGACGCTGCACCGCATCCAGCAACTCATGTACGAGAGGGTCATGTTCGCCCCAGTCTGGGACATCGCGGGTGTGCACGCGTACGGACCGCGGATGGCCGAGCCCGGGTTCGGGCTCATCGGCAGCTATCTGTGGAGCGGCCCGTACGAGGACGTCAAGCTGAAGCGCCCGTGAGGCGCGCCGACGCCGTGACCGCTCAGGCGGCCGGCAACGCCGACGACTCGCGCAGAGGGTCTGCGCTCGAGGTCCTGGGCGTTGCGACCCGCCTGGGTCTGACGTCGTTCGGTGGCCCCGTCGCGCATCTCGGCTACTTCCGTGAGGAGTACGTTCGGCGCCGGCGGTGGATCACCGAGGACGCGTACGCGGACATCGTCGCGCTCTGCCAGCTCCTCCCCGGGCCGACCAGCAGCCAGGTCGGCGTGGCCATCGGGATCTTGCGCGCCGGGCTGCCGGGCGCGGTCGCCGCCTGGCTCGGCTTCACGCTGCCCTCGGCGATCCTGCTCGTGGCCTTCGCGTTCGGCTTGCAACGGCTCGGCGTGATGGACGCCGGCTGGCTGCATGGGCTGAAGATCGCCGCCGTGGCTGTTGTCGCCAACGCGGTGTGGGGTATGGCCCGCTCGCTCGCGCCCGACAGAGAGCGCGCGACGATCGCGATCGTGTCGGCCATTGTCGTGCTCGCGTGGTCCGGAGCGCCCGGTCAGGTTCTCGTCATCGTGCTGGCAGGGCTGATCGGCTCGCGCTTGTTCTCGGGCGCGTCGGGAGAAGCCCGCGTGTCGCTGCCGCCGGTGATCGGACGTCGCACCGCCATCGCCTCGATGGTCCTGTTCTTCGCGCTGCTGGGTGGGCTGCCGATCTTGCGTCAGGTCGTGACCAATCAGGCGCTCGTGCTGTTCGATAGCTTCTTCCGGGTGGGCTCGCTGGTGTTCGGAGGTGGCCACGTCGTCCTGCCGCTCCTGCAAGCCGAGGTCGTCCCGCCGGGATGGGTGACCAACGAGGAGTTCGTGGCTGGCTACGGCGCAGCGCAGGCCGTGCCCGGGCCGCTCTTCACGTTCGCCGCGTATCTCGGCGCTGTGAGGCATGAGCCGCCGAACGGCATCGCCGGGGCGGCCCTCGCCCTCGTCGCGATCTTTCTGCCCACGTTTCTCATGGTCGTGGGGGCGCTGCCATTCCTCCGCGCCCTGCGCGCGCGCGCCGGCTTTCAGGCCGCGCTTCGCGGGATCAACGCAGCGGTCGTGGGCTTGCTGCTGGCCGCGCTCTATCACCCGGTGTGGACCAGCGCGATCAAGACGCCGACCGATTTCGCGCTTGCGCTCGTGGCCTTCGCGCTGCTCGCCTTGTGGAACGCGCCGGCGTGGCTCGTGGTCGTCATCGCCGCGTTTGGCGGCGCGATTCTCGGAGCCTTGTAGACCGCGTAGCTCATCGATTGATCTTCCTGGAAAGGAAGACCGCTATGAGAGCCGTAGCTCGTGGGATGGCCATCGTGATCGTCGCGCTCGTCGCCGGGTCGGCGTGGGGGCAGGCGTCTCTATCGGTCGGCGAGGTTCTGCAGATGCTTCGCGGCGGCGGATACGTGATCGTATTCCGCCACGGCGCCACGCATCCTGATCAGGCGGACACCGATCCGCTCAATCCTGGGAACGTCGCCAAGGAGCGCCAGCTGAACGATAAAGGCCGCGCCGATGCGAAGGCCGTCGGCGAGGCGCTCAAGGCCGCCGGCGTGCCGATCGGCAAGTCGTACTCGAGCCACTTCCATCGAGCCGTGGAGACGGCACGATTGATCGGCGGCAAGGACCCCAGCACGACACCCGACGTCAGCGAGGGCGGCCTCGTCGTCAGCCCCAACGAAAACAACCGCCGGGCGCAAGCGTTTCGAGCCCTGCTCGGCGCCATGCCGGATAGCGGCACCAACACGCTGATCGTCACGCACAAGCCCAACATCCTCGACGCGCTCGGCAAGGATTGGTTCGAGGTGAGGGAAGGCAAGGCGTCGATCTTCAAGCCCGAGGGCGGCGGGAAATATAGTCTGATCGCGCGTATACAGATCGGCCAATGGACTACCGCCAATAGGTGACTCGAGCCGAACGCCCGTTCTGCGGTGAAAACCCCATACGATTCCGGCGATCACCTCATAGACAACGGATCGCGCGAGTCGCCACCCTACTTCAGAGGTTCATCTCTGGACGAAGGAGAACGGGTTCATGGCGCGACGAGCGATCTTTCTGACCCTCTGCGGCGGCGGCATTCTGCTCGGCTCAGCGTGCGCGACTAAGACGTTCGTGCAGGAGCAGGTCAGCGCGACGGAGACCAAGCTCACTCAGGACCTCACCCAGCGCACCGCGGAGCAGGACACGAAGCTGCGCGACACGTCGGATCGCGTCGGAGAAACCCGTCAGGCGGTCGAGGTTGCCGACCAGCGGCTCAATGGTCTGGACCTCCGGGTCGGTGAAGTCAGCAGCCGCACGAGCAGCGCCGCGACACGAGCGGACCAGGCGACGGCGGCGGCCCGTGACGCGGAAGCCCGGCTCTCGCAGCGCCTGGCGGGCCGCAACCGGTACCGGCTACTGGAAACGAGAGCGGTCTACTTCGAATCCGGTCGAACCGAGCTCCGAAGCCAGGACACCGGTGAGCTCGATGAGGCCGCCAAGGCGCTCGTGGCGGATCCGAACGCGATTCTCGAGCTGCAGGGCTTCGCCGATTCTCGAGGGAGCGACCGATACAACCTCGAGCTCGCCCGCGACCGCGTGGAAGCCGTGATTCGCTACCTCGTGCAGCGTCACGGGACCGAGCTGCGCCAGGTGAGATACATCACGATGGGCAAGGTGGAGCCCGTGGCCGGCGAGAAGCCGACCGCGGAGACGCTCGCGAAAGCTCGGCGCGTCGACCTGCGACTCTTGGCGCCGTGGTCCTCGTGGGAAGACACGCTCGGTCAGGCCGCTCCGACCGCTCCCGAACGAACGGCCGCGCCCGAACCGCGCGGCCCGTCGACGATCTCGGCCCTGCCGCCCCGCGGAGAGCTGCTCGAGTTTCTGAAGACGCTCACGCCGACGGATCTCGGCGGCGGATCTCGTTAGGACGGCTCAGTAGCCGAAGGCTCCGAAGCGCAGGGGTGTCAGCTCGAGGACCGACATCGCGCCCTCACGCGCCCACTTCAGCATCTCGTCGGCGTACGGGCCGCTATCCGAGCCCATGTACTTCACGAGCGCCTTGCGGGTCACGTCGAGGGCCAGGCCGATGTCGCCCTCGATGAGCCGCACGCGGGCACGGCCGCGAACGCCGCGGGTGTCCGAGTCGGTATCACCGCCCTTGTCGACGGTGAAATAGGCGCGAGGGTTCGCCCGCAGCACCTTGGCCTTGTGCGAGGCGCTGCCGATCACGACCCGAAACACCCCGTTCTCGAAGACGTGCCAGACCGGGGTGACAAGCGGCCAGCCTTGCGCGTCGACCATGCCCAAGCGCATCGGCACGGGCTCGCGAAGCAGCGCGAGGACCTCGTCCTCGGACAAGACGCGCGACTGTGGATCGACCGAGACGATGTTCATGATTGAATCTTCTCCAGCCAGAAGCGCATATCCATCTCGCGGTACATCGCTCTCGCGGTCGCGAAGTGTTCGCTCGCCGCCTCGCGCCTGCCGGTATGCCGGTAGAGCGCGCCGAGACCGAAGTGACAGTGCGCGATCAGCGGGCGCATGCCGCGAGGCTCGGCCAGGGCGAGCGACTCGCGGTACAGGGTCTCGGCGTTCTGGTCGTCGCGCTGCTCGAGACACGTCGCGATGTCGCCGAGCAGGTGGAGGGCGTGCGCGGCGAAGCCCGGATGGCGCGGCGAGAACTCGATCGCGAGCGCGGCCAGGCGACGCGCCTCGTCCAGGCGGCCGAGCAACAGCGCGGCGCGGCCGAGCGCGTGATAGGACCAGGCCAGGTGCGCCACGATCCCCGTCGCCGCGAAACGCTCGACGACCTCTTCGCCCAATCGCAGCTGATCCAGCGCCTCGCTGACTTCGCCGAGCTGCGCCGCTGCCCAGGCCGAGGCGGCGAGCGCGCTCGGCAGCTGAATGGCGACGTTGCCGCTCTTGAACACGGTGAAGCCGTGTTCGCTGAGCTTGCGCGCCTGCGCCCATTCGCCCCGGGTGAGGTGCAGCATGCCGGAGGCGCGGTGAGCCAGGCCCACCGTCGTCGCATGCTGCGTCGGCTCGGCGAGCCGGACCGCCTCGGCGGCGTGCTCCGCGGCTTCGGCGAATCGGCCGAGCTGCACGAGGCTCAGCACCAGCCAGCAGCGGTCGGCGACCGCCGCCGGCGCGCTGGCGCCGAAGCTCTCGTAGACCCACTCGGCGGGCAGGGCCGCGAGGTTGTCGTTCGCCAGCTCCACGACGCGCTCGTAGTCGCCGCGGAAGTAGTGCGCCTGCTCGAGGTACGTCGTGCCGTAGATCAGGAGCCGAAGATCGCCGACGCGGCCGGCGATGCCGAGCGCGCGGTTGCCGCTCGCCAGCGAGTCGTTCAGCTCGCCGAGCAGCGAGTGCAGGTTGGCCAGGGTCGCGCACACGCGGCCGCGCTGACGATCGTCGTTCAACCGGTCGGCCAGCACCTCGGCCTCGCGCAAGCGCTTGAGCGCCTGCCGGATCTCGCCGAGCTGGTTCAGCACCACGCGGAGCTCGAGGCGCATCTCGAGGCCCTGGGTGAGCGTCGACGGGCTCTCGGGAAGCTGCTCGAGCGCGCCGAGCGCCTGCTCGAACAAGCTGCGCGCATCGGTCAGCGCCGAGCGGGCCGCCGCCTTGGCCCCGGCCCGTCTCAGATACGTCGCCGCCTGCTCCCAGAGCTCACCGCGCACCGCATGCTGCGCGAGCCGCTCCACCTCGCCGCTCAGGCGATCGTGATGGAGCCGCTCGATCGCCTCGACGATGCGCCCGTGCAGCGCGCGCCGCCGCTCGCGCAGGAGCCCGCCGTACGTGACCTCGTGCACCAGCGCGTGCTTGAACGAGTACTCGAGGTCGGGGTAGAGGCCGGTCTCGTAGAGCACTTCGGCGGCCTGCAGCGATTTGAGGCTGCTGCGCAGCGTCTCTTCCGGCAGATCGGCGATGGCCTCGAGCAAGGTGAACGGTACGTTCCGGCTGCCGATGACCGAGGCGAGCTGCAAGAGCCGCTTGTCCTCCGGCGGCAGCCGGTCGATGCGCGCCGCGAGCACGGCTTGCTCGCTGGCCGACACCTGGATCGTCTGGATCTGTCGAGTCAGGCGATAGTCACCGGGCTTGCCGACCAGCGCCTTCGACTCCACCAGGGTGCGGACGGTTTCTTCCAGAAAGGCCGGGTTCCCGCGCCGGATCAGCAGCTCCTTGAGTGGCGCCAGCCCGGCGTCGTCGCCGAGCAGCGCGCTCAACAGCTCTTCGGCGCTCTCCGGCATGAGCCGGTCGAGCCGAATCTGCGTGTAGAACGTCTTGCTGCCCCAGCCGTGCTGGTACTCGGGCCGATAGCTCACGATCAGCAACAGGCGCGCCGAGCCGAGGCTGTCGACGAGCGTGTCGAGAACGGCCTGCGTCTCGCGGTCGAGCCAGTGCAAGTCCTCGAAGATCACGACGAGCGGCTGCTCGCGCGCCTCGCGCAGTAAGAGCCGCCGCACGGCGTCGAGCGTGCGCTGTCTCCGCTGCTCCGGGCTGAGCGACGTCCACGCGTCGTCGTTCGCGGGGACGTCGAACAGGGCCAGCAGCGCCGGCAACGCCGGCTCGAGCGCCCGGTCGCGCGCGAGCAAACGCTCGGTCACCCGGTCGCGAATCTCCTGCCCGTCGGCGCGGTCGGCGATCTTGAAGAAGCTCCTGAGCAGATCGATCACCGCCAGATAGCTCGCCCGGCCATACGAGAGCGCGTCGCCCTGCAGCACCCGCCAGCCCTTGAGATCGCGGGACTGGAGGAATTCGTACACGAGGCGCGATTTGCCCACGCCGGCTTCGCCGACGATCGCCACCAGCTGCCCGTGTCGCGCACCGGCCAGCTGCTGGGCTGCGTGGAGCTGCTCGAGCTCAGCATCGCGCCCGACGAACCGCGTGAGGCCGCGACGGGCCGCCGCTTGCAGCCGGGTTCGCGCAAGCCCGGCGCCCGTCACCTCGTAGACCTCGACCGGGGCGGCGAGCCCCTTCACGGTCACGGGCCCGAGCGGTTTCACGGTCACGTAGCCCTCCACCAGCTCGAACGTCGCGCGCGTTAACAAGATGCTGCCCGGCTTCGCCAGCTGCTCCATCCGCGCGGCCAGGTGCGTGGTCACGCCGACCGCCGTGTAATCCATGTGCAGGTCGCTGCCGATGGGACGCACCACGACCTCGCCCGAGTCGAGACCGACCTGGATCTGGATGCTGGCCCAGTGCTCGTCCTGCACTTGCTCGGCGTATTGCCGTACGAGCTCCTGCATCCGGAGCGCGGCGAAGCATGCGCGAACCGCGTGATCTTCCTGGGCGAGCGGCGCGCCGAAGAGCGCCATGATGCCGTCGCCCATCACCTGATTCACGGTGCCTTCGTAGTGGCGGACCGCCTCCATCATGCGCTCGAGCACGGGGTCGAGGAGCTTGCGGGCCTCTTCCGGATCGCGCCCGGCCAGAAGCTGCATCGAGGCCTTCATGTCGGCGAAGAGCACGGTCACGTGCTTGCGCTCGGCTTCCAGTGTGGTCGGCGCGCTCGGGGCCGGCGAACTATTGACGGCGTGATCGGCGCCCGGTGTCGGTCGGACCGTCTCGGCGAGCGCCGCCGGCGCGGGGCGCCCGCGCATGATCTCCTCGTAGAGCGCGACCGTCTCCCGCTCGGGCTCCGCCCGAAGCTCACGCCGCAGGGTCGCCACGCAGAGCTGGTACTGGCGCAAGGCCGCGCTGCGCCGTCCGGTCTCGACGTAGAGCTTCATCAGCGCCCGGTGCGTGGGCTCCTGCAGCGCGTCCAGGGTGAGCAGCCGCAACGCGGTCTGGATCGCCGCTTCGGTCGATCCCGCTGCGCGGTGGTGGTCCAGCAGCCGGGCCAGTGCGCCGAGGGCCATTTCGTGGAGGCGCTCGCGCTTGCCGAGGAGCCAATCTTCGAACGGCGGCTCCTGGACCGTCAGCCCTTCCAGCAGGTCGCCCCGGTAGAGCGTGACAGCCTCCGCAAGCGCCTGCGGCGTGCCTTCCTGCACGCACCGCTCGAACTCGAGGACGTCCAGGCTGACGGCGCCCGGGTCGACCGATATCAGGTTCCCGTCGGCATGGAGCGGCTCACCCTCCGCCCGTCGCAGAATTCTTCGCAGCGAATAGAGGGTCTGGCGAAGACTCGTCCGCGCCGTGGTTTCGACGGTGCTTCCCCAGAGCAGACTTGCCAACTTGTCCCGGGAATGGGGCTCGCCGGCCGGCATGACGAGGTACGACAGGAGCGCCTGCGCTTTCCTGGTGGGAAAGGCCAGTGGAGCGCCGGGATCGAGGTGGGCTCGAAAGCCGCCCAATAGCGTCAAAGTGAGCCGCGCCATCACCGTCTCGGCGGCCTCACGATAGCACGCGTGTCCACCCGGCCTATGGGCCATGTCCCCCGCGGTCGTCCGGGCCAATTTTTTCACGCTGACTTCGACGGATTACTCACGCCCCAACCCGTACAAGTACTGAGTGTCGCGTCGAGGCACGACGTGAAACGTGGTTGGGTGGATCGTTACGACCTGATGTCGGAGGTAATGGCAGCGTGGACAACGGGATGGTAACGGAGATGCTGGCAGTGCTCGCTGTGATCGTCGCGCTCGTGCCGTTTGCAGCCCTCATCGCAGCGCTCGCGTGGACCAACCGGCGCGAGCGTCTGCGCCGCGACGTGTATGCGCGTCAGGTGGCTCTGACGGACAGCATTCACGAGCGGCTCGGCGCGGTCGCGGCCCCCGTCGTGCGCCGGCGGCGGCGGGGTTGGCAGGTGAGGATCGCGGTTCCGTTCGAGCGTCCGGCCCTGATCGAAGCGCTGCTCGCGATCGTGATGGAGTCGTTCAGCGGGTCCGATCGCGGGCGCGGGTCGCTGGAGATCGTCCTGACCCGCCGGCTCGACACGCCGGCGCCGAAGCCGGCGGGCGTGTCCGGCGCCAGGAAGGAGTCGCCGTCATGGAGGTGAACAGCTACGTGCTCGAGGTGCTCGTCCGGGAGCGGCTGGCCGAGATGCGAGCCAGGGGCGAGCGATCGAATCGAGTTCGCGAGGCGATGGGCGACGCGCATTCACTGCGATTCGCGCTGGGGGACGCCCTCATCCGTCTGGGACAGCGTCTCCACGGCGCTGCGCAGTCGCCGATGGTGGCCGAGCCGGGGAGGTCGACGCATGAACCTGTGCGCGGATGAGGCCCGCATCGCGCTGATGATCACGCGCGCCGACGATCTCGACGATGTCGAGCAGCTCGTCGAGCGCCACGCGGAGCGTCTGTACCGTCTTGCCATGCGCATTACCGGTGTAAAGGAAGACGCCGAGGCGGTCGTGGAGGACGCGCTGCGCGAGGCCATCAGCACGATGCACATCTTCGGCGACGAGTCGGCGTTCGCCGCCTGGAGCTACCGCGTTGTCGGGCGCGCCGCCCACGAGCGGCGCAAACGCCGGCACGGCGACACGGCTGATCCGGTCGAGGTCCTGCCGGCGTTCGCCGCCGACGGACATTTCGAGCCGATGGCCGACTGGTCGACGCGGATCGATGAGGCCGCGCTGCAGGGCGGGCTACGGCCCGTTGTCGCGCAGGCGATCGATGCGCTGCCGGCGGACGAGCGTACCGCGCTGATCCTGCATGACGTCGAGGGCGCCTCGAAGCCGGACATCGCCGACATCCTCGGCATCGGCGCGCCGGCGGTGAGTGACAGCGTGCACCGTGCCCGGCTGTTCGTGCGCAAACGGCTGGCCGAGTTCTTCGAGTCGGACGACTCCGATCTCGCGCGAGCGTGAGAATCGCTCGCCGGGTGATGGGCATCCCAACGCCCGGGAGTCCCGCGCGGTCCGTCGTTCGAGAATTCAGTCGTTCGAGACATTCAGGGAGGAAGCCGATGCCGAACAACGTGAAGCCGATCCCCGAGGGACACCGTACGGTCGCGCCTTACCTGGCCATCAAGAATGCCGCCGGCGCGCTCGAGTTCTACAAGAACGCGTTCGGCGCCGTCGAGAGCTTCAAGCTGCTCGTGCCCGACGGACGAGTCGGTCACGCAGAAATTCGCCTGGGTGATTCCCTGATCATGCTCTCCGACGAATTTCCCGAGTTCGGCGGCAAGGCGCCCGAGTCTCTCGGCGGCTCGCCGGTGAGCATCCATCTCTACGTCGAAGACGTGGACGTGTTCGTCAAGCGCGCGGTGGCCGCCGGGGCGCGAGAGGTCAAGCCCGTCACGAACCAGTTCTACGGCGACCGATCCGGGCAGCTGCAGGACCCGTACGGGCATCTCTGGTGGGTGGCGACGCACAAAGAAGACGTCCCGCCGGAGGAGCTGCAGGAGCGCGTGCGGGCGCTGTTCGCGAAAGCGACGTGACCGGTGAGCCCGCCGATCCTGGGACGCGCCGATGTCCGTCCGCCCGTCGTCATGGACCCGTCGACGCCGTTCAAGCGTCTGGGCCCCGTCTCGAGGCTCAAAGACTTCGTCACGCCCACCACGACGGTTCACGTGCTCGCGCATCTCGGTGTGGCCCGCGTGGACCCGGAGCAATGGCGGCTCTCGGTCGACGGGTTGGTCGAGCAGCCGCTCGAGCTCGACCTCGATGAGCTCTTGAGGCTTCCGGCTCGCGAGCTGAGCGCGGTCTTCGAGTGCTACGGGAATCCGCTCGAGCCCGACTTTGCCGCGCGCTCGGTCGCGAATGTCGTGTGGCGCGGTGTTTCCCTGAGGGACCTGCTCGATCGCGCCGGCGTCCGACCAGACGCCCGATTCGTGTGGCTCGAAGGCCTGGACTCCGGGACCTTCGCCGGCACCTACTGTGAGCGCTACGTCAAGGACATCCCGGTAGCTCGCGCGCTGCATGACGACGTGCTGGTCGCGCACGCGATGAACGGCGAGCCGCTGACTGCGGAGCACGGCGCTCCCGCGCGGATCGTCGTCCCGGGTTACTTCGGCACGAGCTCCGTGAAGTGGCTCTCCCGTGTCACGCTGGCGGCGGCCAGGCCGGAGGGTCTCTTCACGACCCGGCTCTACAATCGCCGCGTCGAGGGTCGCGCGCACACCGAGCCGGCCCAAGAGCTCGACGTGAATGCGGTCATCGTACGGCCCTGTGACGAGGATCGCCTGGCGCCGGGTCGCCATCTCATCAGCGGGTGGGCCTGGAGCGCATCGGCGATCACCCGCGTCGAAGTCAGCACGGACAAGGGCGCGTCGTGGCAGGAGAGTCATGTGGTCGCGCGAGGGCCCGCGCCGACATGGCAGCGCTTCGGCTTCGAGTGGGACGTTGCGACGCCGGGCGTCTACGAGATTCGGGCTCGCGGGACCGACAGCCGGGGACAAGTACAGCCCAATCGAGGACGCAACGCCGTCCACGCCGTCAGCGTGACGGTCGCGCCATGAGTCGCGAGCGTGTCGCCGGCCGCAGCGACGCGAAGGCGTTGCGGTTCACGTTCGTGACCCACCACGACGGCGTCTCGAGCGCGCTCGACCCCGCGCCGGCCATCCTGGTCCGCGGCGGCAGCGTATCCGTCACCGACGGCCCGTTCGCCGAGACAAAGGAGCAGCTCGCGGATCTCCGCGACGCGTGCAGCGGGGCTGCTTCTCCATCGCGATGAGCGCCGCCGTCCTCGGCGATCCACGCGACGCGGTCGATGCGGTCTACCGGTCCGAGTCGCGCCGCGTGCTGGCCACGCTCATTCGCCTGCTCAGCGGCTTCGAGCTGGCCGAGGAAGCGCTGCACGAGGCCTTCGCCGCCGCGGTCGAGCGGTGGCCGCGCGAGGGCATTCCGGCGAATCCGCGCGCCTGGCTCATCTCCGCCGGGCGATTCAAGGCGATCGATGCCATGCGCCGGCGGGCTCGATTCGACGCCTCGCAAGTGGAGCTGGCCGAGCGCCTCGAGGCGGAAGCCGTCCGCTCCGTGCCGGGCGACTCCCAGGACATCGAAGACGATCAGCTCCGCCTGATCTTCACGTGCTGCCATCCGGCGCTGACGCCGGAGGCGCAGGTCGCGCTGACCTTGCGCGAGGTGTGCGGGCTCACCACCGACGAGATCGCCCGCGCCTTTCTGACGGGAACCCCCACGCTCGCGCAGCGCATCGTCCGCGCCAAGGCCAAGATCCGCGACGCGCGCATCCCCTACGAGGTGCCCTCGCTGCCCGAGCTCCCTGATCGACTCGACGCGGTCCTGCACGTGATCTATCTCGTATTCAACGAGGGCTATTCGGCCACCTCGGGTGACTCGCTGACCCGAGCGGATCTTTCGGCGGAGGCTATCCGCCTGGGGCGGCTCCTCGTCGAGCTGCTTCCGGAGCCCGAGGCCCTGGGCCTCTTGGCGTTGATGCTGCTGCACGAATCCCGGCGTCGCGCACGCACCTCCGCCAGCGGCGAGCTGATCTTGCTGGCCGATCAGGACCGCTCGCTCTGGGATCACGAGCTGATCGCGGAGGGCGGCGCGCTCGTGGACCGCGCGCTCGCCTCGCGCCGGATCGGCCCGTACACCTTGCAGGCGGCGATCGCCGCGGTGCACGCGGAGGCGCCGGCCGCCGCGGAGACCGATTGGTCACAGATCGTCGGCCTCTACGACGTGCTGATGCGGGCGGCACCGTCGCCCGTCGTCGAGCTGAACCGCGCAGTTGCGGTCGCCATGCGCGACGGGCCGATGGCGGGTCTCGCCCTGATCGACACGATCCTGGAACGCGGTGACCTCGGCGACTATGCGCTGGCACACTCGGCGCGCGCTGAGCTGTGCCGGCGGCTCGGAAAGACCGGCGACGCCCGCCTGTCCTACGAGCGCGCGCTCGCGCTCACGCGGCAAGAGCCGCAGCGGCGCTTCCTCGATCGGCGCCTGGCCGAGCTGTCGGACTGATCTGGCTGCGCCCGCGCTGTCGATCGCGGGCGAGCCCGTTCGACCACATAGCGAGAGAACCACATCAAGAGAGGAAGGGGACCACCCGATGAACACGCCGAAGATCGTCGCTCGCGAGGAATGGCTCGAAGCCCGCAAAGCCCTTCTGGCGAAAGAGAAAGAGCTCACGCGCTTCCGCGACCGGCTGGCCGCCGAGCGCCGCGCGCTGCCGTGGGTGAAGGTGGACAAGCAGTACGTCTTCGATGGGCCCCGGGGCACGGTGACGTTGGCCGAGCTCTTCGACGGGCGGAGCCAGCTCTTCGTCAAGCACTTCATGATGGGGCCGGGCCAGATCAGCCAGTGCGTGGGATGCTCGCTCGAGGTCGACCAGATCGAGGGTGCGCTCCTGCACCTGCAGAACCACGACGTCTCCTACGTCGCGGTGGCGCGCGCGCCGATCAGGGAAATCGAGATCGTTCGCAAGCGGATGGGATGGCGCTTCACGTGGGTATCGTCGTACCACTCCGAGTTCAACTACGACTTCCACGTCTCGTTCACGCCGCACGACATCGCGGCGGGACGCGCCTTCTACAACTACGAACGTGTGTCTCCTCCGCTCGAGGATCTCTCCGGCGACAGCGTCTTCGTCAAGGACGACACTGGCCAGATCTTCCACACGTACTCCACCTACGGGCGCGGCGGCGAAGAGTTCCTCGGCATTTACCGGTATCTCGACGCGACGCCGAAAGGCCGCGGCGAGCACGGGCCCTACAACTCGCTGGCGGACTGGGTACGCCCGAAGAACATGTACGGCAAGGGCGGTCTGGTCGAGGGCAACGGGCGGTATCACCAACCCGAATGCGGCTGCACCGCTCACCAGGAGGTCGGAACCTGAGCCCGCATCCCGGCGTCGCGTGAACGCGCCCGGGCAGGGGCGTGAGCCCGTACAATGACCGGCATGCCCCCGCTCCTCGAAGCGCGCGCGCTCGTCAAGCGCCTGGGCGGACGCCTGGTCGTGGACGGCGTGGATCTGACCTGTCACGGTGGTCAGGTGCTCGGGCTCCTCGGTCCCAACGGCGCCGGCAAGACGACGACGCTCCGGATGCTCTACGGCTTTCTCAACGCCGATGCCGGCACGATCCGCTTCGAGGGCGCCGACGTCACGCGCGCGCTCGATCGCTTCAAGCGGCAGCTCGGCGTGTGCACGCAGGAGGACACGTTCGACGGCGACTTCACCGTGCGCCAGAACCTCGAGGTCGCGGCCCGCTATTTCCGACCGCGGCCGACGGACGTGCGCCAGCGCGTCGACGAGCTGCTCGAGCGTTTCGCGCTGACGACGTATGCCGGCGACAAACCCGAGGCGCTCTCGGGCGGCTTCCGGCGGCGGCTGATGATCGCGCGGGCACTGGTGCACCGGCCGCGCCTGCTCTTTCTCGACGAGCCGACCACCGGGCTGGATCCGCAGGCGCGCGTCGCGGTGTGGGATCTCGTCAACGGGCTTCGCGCCGAAGGGCTCGGGATCGTGCTCACGACGCACTATATGGACGAGGCCGAGCGGCTGAGCGACGTCTTGACGGTCCTGGCGCAGGGGAAAGTCGTGGCGCACGGCACGCCGAAGTCGGTGATGGGCGACATGCTCGGCGAGCACGTCGTTGTGCTCGAAGCCGACGGCGCGGCCACGCCGGCCGTGGCGGCCTGGCTCACCGCGCGCGGTCTCGGCGAGCCGCTGACCGTTCTGGGCGCCTGGCACCTGCCGCTCAGCGCCGAGCAGCTGGCCGACTTCGCGCGCGCGTTTCCCGCGCTCCGCTACGAGGTTCGGCCGCCGAACCTCGACGACCTCTTCCTCAAGCTGGCGCTGCCGTGCGCTGGCTGACGGCCGCGCTCGACTGGCAGAGCCGTGCGGTGGTCGGCCGGCACCTGCGCGTGTACCTCAAGAACTGGCACACGTCGTTCCTGCCGCCGGTGCTGGAGCCGATCACCTTGCTGCTCGCGTTCGGTCTCGGGCTCGGCGCCTACATGTCGTCGGGGATCGATTGGAACGGCCGGTCCGTCGGCTACATGAACTTCGTCGCACCCGGCATGCTGGCCTACGCGACGTTCATGACGGCGATCTTTCAGTCGCTGTTCGGCGCGTTCATCCGGATGCGCTTCCAGCGCACGTGGGAAGGCCAGCTCACGACACAGATCGAATTACGGCACGTCGTGTGGGGCGAGATCTTGTGGGCGGGTCTCCTGACGACGAGCTACGTCGCGATCGTCGCCGTCGTGCTCTCGGGCTGCCAGGCGCTCGGCCTGCTCCAGCTCCAGCTCGCGTACTTGCCCGTCGTCATCCCGATCGTGTTCGTCTCGGCCTGTGCATTCGCGGCGCTGGGCCTCTGCTTCACGGCGCTGGTGCCGACGATCGACCACATGAATCTGCCGATCTTCCTGGTCGTCCTGCCGCTGGGTTTCGTGTCGGCGACGTATTTCCCGCTGGGCCACCCGGTGCTGGCCGCGATCTCGATGGCGAACCCGCTGTATCACCTCGCCGAGGGCATGCGCGGTCTCCTCCTCGGCGACAACGCGGCGTACCACCTGGGCGGCCTGGCCGGTCTCGTCGTCCTGATGCTCGGCGTGCTGGTGCCGCTCGACATGCGCCTCTTGCGCAAGCGAGTGCTCGGCGACTGACGGCGTCGACCGTCAGCGCCGCCGCGGGCCCTCCTTGGCCTTGGCGTCGCCGTGGGTCAGTGCGACCGCGGCCTCGGGCGTGAGCACGCGGAAGGCCATCGTCTCCAGAAGGTAGAGTCGGACGACGGCGTCCGTGTGGTTCTGATAGGCGATCGAGACGTCGGTGCCGATGGTCAGCTTGAAGTCGCCGCCGCGCATGCTCACGACGATCGCGCCGTTGACGGCGGGCGCCCACACGAGCGGACCGTCGACCAGTGCGCGCACGACGTTCAACACCGGGTAGCCCCCGTCGCCCACCGCGTGCGTGAGCCCGGCGTAATAGCGCGGCCCCATCGCGATCGCGTAAGGCCCGTCGACGCCCGCCAGCCGCAGGAGCCGCGCCGCCTCGGCGATCGTGTGCGGATAGGCCTGGTAGTCGTCGGGAATCGGCAGGATCGGATGCGCGGACGCCCGGTCGATGCCCTCGATGCCACCGGCCGCGTAGCCGTGGAAGATCGCGGTGTCCTCGGCATAGGCGATCCGGCTCGCCGCGTCGATGAGGGGCTGGAGCTCCGGATCTTCGGCTCCGCGCTCGACGGCGTCGATCTCCTCGCGCGAGAGCTCGAAAGACGAGCGCAGCTCGATGAGAGGCACGGTCTGGCGGCGAGTGGCCTCGACGTTCTCGGCCGGCGAGCCGCCGAGCGGCTCGCGGCGTCCGGTGTTGACGGCACCGGCGGTCGGTCCCAGCGGTCCTTCGAAGTCGACGAGCTTGCGACCGGCGAGCTTCAGCTTGAGGACGCGGGTGGCCTCGGCGTCGATCTCTTTCCACGCGGCGCTCGAGATTGGCGCCAGCTCGCGTTTGAGGTTGTTCATAGTCCCTGACCGCCCTTCAGGCTGCCGATGCCGAGTGAGCCGCTGCCGTCGGCCGACGGCTCGGCGGCGCCGCCGGCGGCGGTGGCCTGCTCGCGGGCGATCAACGAGCCGGTCGTGAACAGATATTCTTTGAGGTGCGCGTCCATCTTCGCGTCGCGGCGGCGATACCACTCGAGGAGCATCGCGAAGTGCTCCTTCTCTTCATCGCGGTTGTGCGCGAGGATCGCCTTCAGGTCGCCGTCGGTGGCCGCGTCGACGCGCTGGTCGTACCAGTCCGCGGCCTCCAGCTCCTCCTGCATGGACGTGAGCGCCCGATGGTTGTCGAGCGTTTCGGGTCTCAGCTTGCTTTCAGATTCGTGATATCCGGCCGAATTCGCCATCGTCGCTCCTTCGGGGACAGGTGTCCCGATGCATTGCGCGAGGTGGAGCGAATGTCACGATACTCCTCGCGCGACGTGGCTTCAACGACAAGGCGGCATCGAGGCACGAGCCCCGCTCAGTGTTTGACCCGAGAGGGAAACGGCCGTAGGTTCGGTGCGGCGCGACGACGCGATGGGAACTTAAGGAGGGATCATGGTCTGGGGGATGACGCTCGGAACCTTCACGGCCGTTCACGTCGCGCTCAGCCTGATCGGGATCGCGACGGGCTTCGTGGTCATGATCGGTCTGCTGAGGGGAATGCAGCTCAGGGGCTGGACTGCGTTGTTCCTGGTCACGACGGTCGCGACCAGCGTCACGGGCTACGGCTTCCCGGTCGATCGTTTGCTGCCGTCGCACGTCGTTGGCGCGCTGTCGCTGGTGGTGCTCGTGCTCGCGATCGTGGCGCTCTACGGGTTACATCTCAGACGAGTCTGGCGCAGCGTGTACGTGGCGTGCTCGGCTCTCGCGCTCTACTTCAACGTCTTTGTCGGCATCGTTCAGGCGTTCTTACGGATTCCGGCGCTCCACGCGCTGGCGCCGCAGCAGAACGAGCCACCATTCGTCATCGTGCAGCTGATCGTGCTGGCGGGCTTCATTCTCCTGACGATCGTGGCGGCGAAGCGGTTCCGCGGCGCGGCACCCGTGCGCGTCTGAGTGCTAGCGCCGATCCCGCAGAAGCCAGTCGATGACGTCCCTCGGGTCGGGTTCCGGCGCGGCAGGGGGGAGCCCGGGCTCGGGCTGCGCCGGCGGCTGAAGCGCCGGTGGCTGAAGCGCGGGTTGCGCAATCGAACGACGTTCCTGGACCATGACGGGCTCGGGCGCGCTCGCCGAACCCGCGACGGCATCGCCGCGAAGCCGATCGGATCGCGACGGGACGTGGTGTGCGTCCTGAGCCACCGGCGGCTCCGCGCGAGTCCAGCCTCGCACGCGCGCGAAGATCGCGTGATCGGCGCACCCGGCTGCCAGCACCTGCACGATTGCAGCGACGAACAAGAGTCGTACGCGAAAATCATTGCACCACATACGCCGCGACGCTAAAGCGCTCGGGTCAAGGTGTCAAGAGGTATGGCGCGCCGCGCAGATCGTGGCCGACGCTCCGTCGAGGTGTTACGGTGGCAGGAACGAGAGGCCGATGGCCACTATCGTCGTCCGCCGGCAGCACGACCTCGGCATCGCGAAAGCCAAGAAGCTCGCCCAGTCCATGGCCACGCGACTGAAGGGCGACTTCGGCGGCTCCTTCGAATGGAACGGAGACGTGTTGCGCTTCGAGCGAACCGGCGCCTCCGGCTCGCTCGCCGTCACAAGCGATAACGTTCAGGTGCACGTCGATCTCGGTCTCCTGCTGAGCCCGCTGCGCTCGCGAATCGAGCGCGAGATCACCGCGTTCCTCGACGAGCACCTGGCCGGGACTGAACGCCGAGCAGCCAACCCGCCACCGGGACGGACTGCGCGGCGACGGAAGGGCCCCACGTCTTCGTGACCGCCTGATCGGGTGCGGCAGGGCGGCGTGTAGTCGCGCAGACTTACCTGGTAATAGATACGTATTCGGGGCAGAGTTTTCACGAGGTCCGCCGGCCGCCGCTCTGCACTTCGAAGCCGAAAGCGTTGTTTCTCAGTAAAGTGAGAGTGTCCTATCCGACGCGAGCCTGTCTCCGCCCATCGTCTGGCAGCCTCCTTGCTCTGAGATGGCTAGACGCACCGGTGTGGCCTGCGCTGCACCGGTGAAGATCTTCAGAGGAGAAGAGGCGACAGCCATGAGTGAGCCAGGAAAGAAGAACGACACCAAGAACGAAGGCGAGGGCAACCGCACCGCCGATCGGAAATATCGTGAGGACGTTCGGCGCCACGTCGAGTCCGGTGCGCCCGAGCCCGCGGCTGACGAAGCGCAGAAGGCGCTCGAAGGCCCGGAGGCCGAGGAGTTGCGCAAGGCAGAGGACGAGGCGCGGACTGGCCGCAAGAAGCGGTCCTGAGGTTCCCCCGGGTCGACGGCTACGACAGTTCCCAGGTCTTGCCGTCCCATGCGACGACGTCTTCGAGGAGCTTGACCACACCCGCTGTGTAGGTCGCGAAGAGGTGCTCGCCCTTGTCGGCGGTCGCGGCCTCGGGATGACCGATGTGCCCGGTCGCCGTGCGGTCCTTGGTGGTCCAGCCGCGATAGGCGGGCTCGAAGCCGAAGCCAAAGCCGACGGGCTCCTTGCCCGTGTGCCCTTTGACCAGGTGCGGTGCGAGACGCAGCATCATCGACGTCTCCCACTCGCAGGCGTGCCCCATCTGCGATTGCACCAGGTCGGCGCGGCCGGCGTTCGGCTTGCCGTGGTCCCAGTACGACGCGAACAGTAGCAAGAGGTCGCCGCGGTCGCGGTGCCGCTGCCGGATCTCGAAGATGGCCTGCTTGCCCGGCGTGATGTTGCCGCCGTGGCCGTTGACGAACACGATCCGCCGAAAGCCGTGCGTGATCAGGTTCTCCGCCAGATCGTTGAGCAGGTCGAGGTAGACGCGCGGGCTGGCCGAGAGCGTTCCCTGAAAATCCATGTGGTGGTGCGAGTTGCCCAGCCACAAGAGCGGCGCGATCAGCACCCGGTCCGCCATCGCTTCACCGACGCGCCGGACGACTTCGCCGACCAGCAGACTGTCGGTGAAGACCGGCATGTGCCGCCCGTGCTGCTCGAGCGCGGCCACCGGCACGACCACGGGAATATCTCGCGACAGGTTGCTGATCTCCGGCCAGGTCATCTCGTGCAGCAGCATCGTGCGCCTCCCACGGCCATGTGCATGGCCCGGCGAATCCGTCGACGGTGAGCCACTCTACCAGACGCCTCGAGCCACGATCGTGGCATCATCGCCGCGATACGTCGCGAGGAGGCCGTGATGACGCTCGACGTCCCGCTGCTGAGATCGGACACGCCCGGCGTCGCCAACGTCGTGCATTTCAACAACGCGGGCGCCGCCCTGTCGCCGCGCCCGGTCCTCGACGCGGTGACGAGCCACCTGGCGCGCGAGGCTGCCATCGGGGGCTACGAGGCCGCGGCCGAGGCGGCCGATCGCGTCGCGGACGTCTACGACGCCGTCGCGACCTTGCTGGGCGCGCGTGCCGACGAGGTCGCGGTCGTCGAGAACGCCACGCGCGGCTGGGACATGGCGTTCTACGCGGTGCCGTTCCGGGCGGGGGATCGCGTGATCACCGCGAAGGCCGAGTACCTGTCGAACTATCTCGCGTTTCTCCAGATGAAACGGCGGGCGGGTGTCGAGATCGATGTCGTCGACAGCGACGCCTCGGGCCAGATCGACCTCGCCGCGCTCGAGCGCACGATCGGTCCACGGACGAAGCTGATCGCGATCACCCACGTGCCCGGCCGAGGCGGGCTCGTCAATCCGGCGGCTGAGGTCGGCCGCATCGCCGCCCGGCACGGCATCCTCTATTTGCTCGACGCCTGCCAATCCGTCGGCCAGCTGGCCGTCGACGTGCGGCAGATCGGCTGCCACATGCTCTCGGCCAGCGGCCGCAAATTTCTGCGAGGCCCGCGCGGCACGGGCTTCCTCTACGTCCGGCGCGACATCCTCGATGAGCTCGAGCCGCCGTTCATCGATCTGCACGCGGCCTCGTGGACGGACGCGGACACCTACGTCGTCCGCGACGATGCGCGCCGGTTCGAGAACTGGGAGCGGTTCATCGCCGGCCAGATCGGCCTGGGCGTCGCCACCCGCTACACGCTGCGGCTCGGCATCGACGCGATCGAGACGCGCGTGAAAGGGCTGGCCGCGCTGCTGCGCCGAGAGCTCGCCAAGCGGCCCGGCATCAGCGTGCACGATCGCGGCGTGGAGCAATGCGGAATCGTCAGCTTTCTCAAGGACGGCGAAGCGGCGGGCAAGACGCGCGACCGGCTGCGCGCCATGCGGATCAACGTCCACGAGGCGAAGCTGACACGGCTCGATCCGCCAGTGCCGGGCGATGCCGTCGTCCGGGCGAGCTTGCACTACTACAACGACGAGTCCGAGGTGGAGCGGTTCGTGCGCGCGGTCGCAGGCTAGGGCACTACCGGACGATCAGCCCCTGCGGCTCTTTTCCGGCGCTGATCCGGCCCTCGAACGCGAGCTTTTGCATGTCGACGACGGCGACGGCGTTCGCGTCCCTCAGCGCGATGAACGCGGTCTTGCCGTCCTTGCTGAAGCCGATGTTGGTGCCGCCCTCGCCGACCGTCAGCCGCTTCACTTCCTTGAACGTCTTCGCGTCGAAAATCTGCGCGATCGTGTCCTTGCCGTTGGTGATGATCGAGTATCGGCGGTCTGGCGTCCACGCGTTCGTCACGGGAAATTTGCCGGTCGGCTGGGTCGCGAGCACCGAGAGGTCGTCGGCGCTGAGCACCACGTTCGTGTCCGTTTCGGCCGTCTGCACCCACACTTCCTTACCGTCGGGCGACACGCGCAGCATGTGCGGCTTGCTGCGCGCGGGGAACGAGACCGTTTTGACGAGCGTCCGGCTGACCATGTCGATCTTCGTGACCGTGTCCGCTTCGCGCTCCGGTGTATAGCCGAACCGACCGTCCGGCGAGAGGTGCAGGTCTCAGGGAAACGCGCCGGTCTTGACCGTGGACTCGACCTGGCCGGCCTCGAGGTCGAGGAACGCGATGAGGTTGTCGCCGGCCACGTTGACCGCCGCCTTCCTCTTGCTCGGCAGCACGACCAGGCTGTGGCCGGGACCCTTGCCGAGGCCCGAGATGGTCTTGGTGATCGCCACCTGCTTTGGATCGATGGCGATCGCCTGCACCTGGTCGTTGGGGAAGTCGTAGGTCCAGATACGCCGTCCGTCCCAGTACGTCTGCTCGTTCGACAGCCAGCGGACCGATGCGCCGAGCGGCCTCGTCTCACGCAGGCGGCGATTGGCGGCATCGATCAAGGTGACGTCCTTCGAGCCGACGTTGAAGACGTAGACGGTCTCCTGACTCTCCTGCGCTGCCGCCGGCGCCGCCGCCACATTCGGCGCAGCAGTGGTTGGCTCGGCCTCGCCGGCGCTGACCGCCGTTGGTGCGCCGATCGCAGCACCGAGCAGGCCGACGACCGCCGTGCTCACGCCCTTGAGAAGAGTCCGACGATCGACGCTAGAAGAAAGAAACCAATCCGTACCGGACACGAAGACGCCGGTGGCCTCGCTCCGCGAGGCGCAATCTGCCGGCGTTCAGTGGGAGGGGGGCTTCGCTGCCTGCAGTGGGTTGACGATCGTGTCCGCCATTGTGTCCACTCCTCGGCGACCAGGATAGATCGTCTACGTCCCCCAACATATACCCTAAAAACAGTAGCCGGATGTCCGCGTTCCCGGCACGTGGTTGACGACCACATGGGCACCCGCGTACGTTACCTCGCGCATCCCAAGGAGGCTCGCACATGGACCAGACCCGTTCGGGCGGACGC
>Ga0209382_10001368_pt1 | contig 38556 bp, 28 predicted proteins | sample SoiMetdeltSBSDD5_FD_187599 | JGI IMG/M metagenome (GOLD analysis project Ga0209382, IMG submission 187599) | Bulk soil microbial communities from a Populus tree surrounding site in Tennessee, USA - Soil MetaG P. deltoides SBSDD5 (SPAdes) (version 2) | ecosystem: Environmental > Terrestrial >... | reverse complement strand
CTCGCTGTCGGCCGGGATGATGTTGAAGCGGTCGACGACGGCGCGCTTGAGCCGCGCCCCTTTGCCGACGGTGGTGTGGTCCATGACGATCGAGTCCTCGATCACCGCACCCTCGTTCACCCACACTGAGCGGCCCAGGATCGAGTTGCGGATGGTGGCGCGCTTGATGAGCGACGACTCGCCGATGTGGGCGTTGTCGACCTCGCCGCCGATGATGCGCGCGGCCGGGCCCGCGTGGTGGCCCGTCCGGATCGGCCACCCGCGATCGTCGAGATCGAAGCGCGGCGACTCGCCGAGCAGATCCATGTGGGCCTCCCAGTACGCCTGCACGGTGCCGACGTCGCGCCAGTAGGCGGACTCCTCGTACGGCTTCACGCCCGGTACCTCGTTGGTCTGGAAGTCGTAGGCGTAGACGCGGCCCGACGGGACCAGCTCGGGGATGATCGAGCGGCCGAAGTCGTGATCGGTGCTCCGGCGGGCGTCGGCCAGCAGGGCGTCGGTGAGGGCCTGCCGCGAGAAGAGGTAATTGCCCATCGACACCAGCGCGCGCTCGGGGTCGCCCGGCATGCCCTTAGGCTCGGCCGGCTTCTCCTCGAACGCCACCACCCGCCCGGTGCGGTCGATCTCCAGCACCCCGAACGGCGTTGCCTCCGTGCGCGGCACCGGCCGCGCCGCCACCGTGACGTCGGCGCCCGACTCCTCGTGGAACGCCAGCATCTGGTTGATGTCCATCCGGTAGACGTGGTCGGCGCCGAAGATCGCCACCACGTCGGGATTGAAGTCGTCCACGACGTTGAGGTTCTGGAGCACGGCGTCGGCGGTGCCCCGGTACCAGGCGGGTCCGAAGCGCATCTGGGGTGGCACCACGGTGATGAAGTAGTCGGGCAGGATCCCGGAGGTCCGCCAGGCCAGGCGCAGGTGCTCGATGAGTGACTGCGACTTGTACTGCACGAGGACGTACAGCGCGGCCATCTCGGAGTTGACGAAGTTGGAGAGCACGAAGTCGACGATGCGGTAGCGGCCACCGAACGGCACCGCCGGCTTGGACCGGTCGCGCGTGAGCGGATGCAGCCGCTCGCCCTTGCCGCCGGCCATGATCATCCCGAGGACGCGCGCGCGCCGCCGAGGCATCAGGGGGATGGCGACTTGGCCCAGGAGGTGTGGAGATCGGGGAACACGAAGTCTTCGCGCTCCAGGCGACGGAGCGTCTCGGCGGCCTCGATGGACAGAGGCTGGCCCTGGCGCAGCACGTGGGCCATCTCGCTCAGCTGCTTGAACTGGGCGTAGTGCTCCGCCACCCGGCGCTCAGCGTAGTCGCGGGCGGCGCCGGTGGTGATGAGGAACTGCCAGTCGGAGGCCTGCAGGAGCAACAGCTCGCGCGAGGCCTGGCTGAGCACCCGCGCGAGCTCGGCGTTGCCGCCGTCGCCGCGCTCCAGGTGCTCGACCCACTCACGTTCGGCGCTGTAGAGCCGGTCCCACGTCCACTCGGTCTCGCGGTTCAACCACACGCGGTGGTCGCCGCCCTCGCCCCACGAGCCCTCGGGCAGCTGCAGCGGCCCCTGCGGCGGCACCACCTCCAGCGCCTGGCTCAACGTCATCGGGTGCACGCCGTTGCGCGACATCTCCCGCACGACGTGCTCGAGCCAGAGCGGGCCCTCGAACCACCAGTGGCCGAACAGCTCCGAGTCGTAGGGCGAGCACACCAGCGCCTGCCCGCCGTCGCGGGCCTGCTCGATCGTCTCGCGGACCAGCCCGACGAAGTGGCTGGCCTGCAGCCCGATCTTCTCGGCCGCGATCTTGGGGTCGTACACCTGCTTGGTCCCGAAGTCGCCGGAGCTGTCCGTGATCCTCCAGAACCGAAGGCCGCCCGGGAAGTGCTTCTTGTGGAACTCCAGATAGTTGTAGTCGCCGGGGTAGCCGTGGTCTCGGCTCCACACCTGCAGCGTCGACCGCGGGTCGCGGATGAAGGCGATGGCCGAGCCGGTGCCGCCACGCGAGGCGACCCGGTAGGGGGCGTAGGGCGAGCGGCGCTCGCCGACGGGCAACGCCGAGGCGGTGTCGCCCACGTCGCCCTTCAGGGCGATGAAGTCCTTGTAGAGGAAGACGGGCTCGCTCGCCGCGACGAGGTGGGAGTCGGCCACGAAGTACTCGAGGCCGTGGGCGGCGAGCAGCTCCTCGATGCCCGGGCGCATCCGGCGCTCGCGTCCGCGGTCCGAACCGGTCGGCGGCGTCCATTCGTAGCGCGGCCGGTAGGCGCACTCCGGCAGCCAGATGCCTCGGGGGGCCCGGCCGAAGTGTCGCGTGTGGGTCTCGACGGCGGTCCGGAGCTGCAGGTGGATGGACTCGTCCCGGGAGAGCAGGGGAAGGTAGCCGTGGGTGGCCGCGCAGGTGATGATCTCCAGGTGCCCGCCGCGCTGCAGCTCGGCGAAGGTCCCGGGGATGTCCCCACCGATTCGCCGGTGCAGCTCCCACATCCGCTCGTAGAACTCCTCCCAGAAGTAGGTCAGCGCGACGATGGGCTCGTCGCCCAGCCCGGAGAAGTAGGCGCGGCTCTCGGTGCAGGCCCGCCGCACATTCTCGTAGTAAAAGGACAGCTCCTTCTGGAATTCTGGAGAGGCGAGCTGCTCGGCCAGGACGGGCGAGATGTTGATCGTCCACCGCGGCGACAGGCCCTCGGCCACCAGCCGGTGCGCAGTGTCCAGCAGCGGCAGGTAGCACTCGAAGGTGGCCTCGTTCAACCAGTCGCTGCCGTGAGGCCAACGACCGTGATTGACCACCATCGGAAGATGGGTATGGAGGACCAGTGAGAACGGGTAGCTCATCCGCGGGTACCTTTCACGTCGAAGCCGACCTCGCCGAAGCCACGACCAAGGATCATTGGACCGTATGAAGTCTCTGGGCGCAAGCATTCATCTCGGCGCCACGCTGCACGACACCGGCACGACCTTCCGTGTGTGGGCGCCCCGCGTGCAGTCGATGGAAGTCGTGATCGAAGGTCGGCGCCCGGTGCCTCTCGCGCAGCGCGAGGCGGGGGTCTTCGAGCTGTCGGTGCCCGGCATCGCGGGCGGGATGCGCTACCAGTACCGCCTGGACGGGCAGCGCTACCGGCCCGACCCGGTCTCCCGCTTCCAGCCGGAGGGCGTGCACGGCCCCTCGGTGGTGGTCGAGAGCGCGCGCTTCCCGTGGACCGATCAGGGATTCCGCGGCCGGCCGCTGGCCGACCTCGTCTTCTACGAGCTCCACGTCGGCACCTTCACCGCCGCCGGGACGTTCGAGGCCGTCATCCCCCACCTGCCGCAGCTGGCCGACCTGGGGGTCACCGCGATCGAGCTCATGCCGGTCGCCGAGTTCCCGGGCTCGCGGAACTGGGGCTACGACGGCACCCACCTCTATGCGCCGCAGTCGACGTACGGCGGCCCCCGGGGGCTGCGCCGGCTGATCGACGCCGCCCACGGCCACGGGCTCAGCGTGTTCCTCGACGTCGTCTACAACCACCTCGGGCCCGAGGGGAACTACCTGGCGGAGTTCGGGCCGTACTTCACCGACCGCTACAAGACGCCGTGGGGCAGCGCGGTGAACTTCGACGGCCCCGACAGCGAGGGGGTCCGCCGCCACTTCATCGAGAACGCCCGGTACTGGGTCCGCGAGTTCCACATCGACGGCCTCCGGCTGGACGCCATCCACTCGATCTTCGACGCCAGCCCGGTCCACGTCCTGACGGAGGTCGCGGAGGCGGCCCGCGAGGAGGCGCGGCAGCTCGACCGGCCCGTGCACCTCGTCGCGGAGTCGCACGACAACGACCGGCGGATCGTGCTGCCGACGTCCGAGGGCGGCCTGGGGCTCGACGCCGTCTGGTCGGACGACTTCCACCACGCCGTGCACGTGACGCTCACCGGGGAGAAGGGCGGGTACTACGTCGACTTCGCCGGGGGACGCGGGCTGGCCCGGGCCATCGCCGAGGGCTTCGCCTACCAGGGCGAGCCGTCGGAGTACTTCGAGCGCCCGCGGGGGACGCCGAGCGCGGACCTGAGCGGCGAGCGGTTCGTGGTGTGCCTGCAGAACCACGACCAGGTCGGCAACCGCGCCCAGGGCGACCGGCTATCGACGATCGTGTCGTTTCAGGCGGTGAAGATGGCCGCCGCGCTGATGTTCGCGGCGCCCGCGCTCCCGCTGCTGTTCATGGGCGAGGAGTACGGCGAGACCTCGCCGTTCCAGTTCTTCACCTCCTACCTCGATCCGGCCCTGGTCGAGGCCGTGCGCCGTGGCCGCGCCGAGGAGTTCACCCGCTTCGGCTGGGAGGGCAAGATCCCCGATCCCTCCGAGCCCGCGACGTTCCTGCGCTCGCGGCTGAGCCATCCGCTGGCCGGGGCGCCGCGCCACCGCGAGCTGCGCGACTACTACCGTCAGTGGCTCAGCCTCCGCCGCAGCCACCCCGCGCTCGGCGCGCGCGGCAAGGAGCGCACCCGCTGCGAGGTCGACGCGACAGGGAGCATCCTCACGCTGAGCCGCCAGGGGCCCGCGGTCGCCGGCATCCGGCTGGTGGCCAACCTCACGGCGAACGCCCAGCCCTTCACTGCCTCGCCGGACTGGCGCGTGCTGATCGACAGCGAGGACCCCCGGTACGCGGGGAACGGCCCGCTGCGGCCGCTGGCGCCGCACCAGGCGATCCTGTACGAAGTCGGAGCCTGACGCGAGGGGGACTTCGTCCCCCTTCCGGCGGTCGTCGCGCGCCTGACGGCGCGCTCCTTCGTGCCTTCCCCCAGACCGGAAGAGGCAGGATTGCGCCGGCAAAGCCGGCGCTCGGAGAGCGTTGCGTAGCGACTCTGCGCGCGGTAGCGTTTGCCGTGCCCGCCGGAATGACTTTCGACCCGGTCGATCATCTGCTCGCGCTCGATCCCGGCCGCAGGGGAATCGCGGGGTTCTTCGTGCCTGGTGGGGCGTTGGGGGCGGCGGAGGCGCTCGTGGGGGCGGGGGCGGTGCTGATCTGTACGGGGTTCGTCGTCGCCGACGGGATGCCGGAGACCGATGGGCCGCCGGGGGCGGCGGTGCTGGGGCGGGCGCTGCGACGGCTGGGCGCCCGCGTGCGGTACACGAGCGACCCGGCGGTGCTGCCCACGCTCGAGGCCACCCTGCGCGCGCTCGACGAGCCGCTCGACCTGTTCGCCTACCCCGAGGGACCCGATGCTGCCGCCGAGGTCCTCCGGCGCGAGCAGCCGACCCACCTCGTCGCCATCGAGCGGCCTGGCCGAGGGCCGGAGGGCGATTACCTGAACGCCCGGGGCGTGTCGGTGGCGGCGTGGAATCGACCGCTCGACGAGATGTTCGTGAACGTGCACGCGCAACGGACGGGCGGATCCGAGCCACGGTCCGAGCCGGCCTCGCGGACTCCGGTGACCATCGGCGTCGGCGACGGCGGCAACGAGATCGGCATGGGCCGGGTGCGCGGGCAGCTGGTGCGGGAGGGCGACCTCATGGCGCGCATCGCCTCCGTGGTCGACGTCGATCACCTCGTCGTCGCGGGCGTGTCGAACTGGGGCGCGTACGGGATCGTCGCCCAGCTCGGCCGGCTCACCGCGCAGCGGCTGCTGCACACCCCCGCGGAGGAGCGCCGGCTGATCGACGCGTGCGTGAAGGCGGGGGCGGTCGACGGTCTCACGCGACGCAACGAGGCCACCGTGGACGCGCTCGACGCCGAGACCCATGCGGCCTTCGTCGCGCTGCTCGGGTTATCATGGAGCGACTTGTCGAAGCGAGGAGAGCCGTCATGAGCGTCCAGGACGAGTACCGCAACCGGCATCCCAAGTCGGCGGCGCTGGCGGAGCAGGCGCGCCGGGCGATCCCGGGCGGCATCACCCACGATATCCGCCACCTCCAGCCGTACCCGGTCTACATCGAGCGCGCCGCCGGCAGCCGCAAGTGGGACGTCGACGGCCACGAGTACGTCGACTACTGGATGGGGCACGGCTCGCTCTTCCTCGGCCATTGCCACCCCGCCGCCGTCCGGGCGGTGCAGGAGCAGATGGCGCGCGGCACGCACATGGGCGCCTGCCACGCCACCGAGGTGCGGTGGGCGGAGCTCGTCAACCAGCTCATTCCGTGTGGCGAGCTGACCCGCTTCACGATGTCCGGCACCGAGGCCACCCACCTGGCCATGCGCGTCGCGCGCGCGTACACCGGCCGCCCGAAGATTCTGAAATTGGCGGGCCACTTCCACGGCTGGCACGACGGCGCCGTCGTCGCGGTGAGCCCGCCCTACGACGTGCCGTGGTCGGCCGGCGTGCCCCACGCCACCATGGACCAGGTCGTCATCTGCCCGCCCAACGACAGCAAGGCCATCGAGCTGGCGTTCGAGCGCGGGGACATCGCGGGCATGATCCTCGAGCCGGCCGGCGGTAACTCGGGGACCACGCCGACGATTCCCGGCTATCTTGCCGAGCTGCGCTCGCTCGCGACACGCCACGGCGTGGTGTTGATCTTCGACGAGGTGATCACCGGCTTCCGCTACTCGCCGGGCGGCGCCCAGCAGTACTACAACGTCACGCCCGACCTCACCACCCTGGCGAAGATCGTCGCCGGCGGCCTGCCGGGCGGGGCGCTCACGGGCAAGCGCGAGATCATGTCGCAGATCGCCTTCCGCAACGACCCCGACTGGGACCGCAGCCAGCGCGTGGCCCACGCGGGCACGTTCAATGCGAACCCGCTGTCGGCCGCGGCCGGCGTCGCGACCCTGGAGCTGTGCGGCGACGCGTCGCTGCAGTCACGCGCCAACAAGACCGGCGAGGAGCTGCGGCAGGCGCTGGGCGAGGTCATGAAGAAGGTCGGCGTGCCGGGCACCTGCTTCGGTGAGGCGTCGATCTTCCACGTGTCGTTCGAGGGTCGGCCCGGCCTGGCCGGTTTCGACCGGCCGCGCAAGGGCGGGCTCTACCAGACGCTGCGGTGCGCGCTGCTGAACAACGGCGTGGACTGCGCGGCCTTCCACGGCTGGATCTCGGCCATGCACACCGAGGCGGACGTCGAGCGCACGGTGCAGGGCTACGAGCGCGCGTTCCAGTCGATGGCCGCCGACGGCGCGTTCAAGGGTCTGTGATCACCCGTCGCGCCGCCCTGGCGGCGCTGATCTTCTCGGCCGCGGGCTGCGTGTACTACCCGACCGTCGTGGACATCGGCGGGGTCCGCCTGCGCACCGAGAACGGCCGAGCGGTGCGCGACGGCGACCGCGCGCGCGTGCTGTTCGACGTCGTCAGCACCGGCAAGTACGGCGACGTCATCACCGCCGTCTCGACGCCCGCGGCGAAGCAGGCGCAGCTGGTGGACGCCGCCGGCGCTCCGCTCGATCGGTTCGAGGTCCCGGGCGCCGCCACGGTGAAGTTCATCCCCGAGGGCCCCCACGTCCTGCTGACTGGCCTCGGGCCCCTCACGCCGCGCGAGACCTTCATCGTCACCCTGCAGTTCGAGCGGTCGGGCGGGATCGGCGTCGTCACCGTCGTCGAGTAGCGCTCACCCCGCTCCGCGCGGGCGGGAAAAGTTTTTCCTACTGGAATTCGCGCGTCGTCCGGCGCGTGCCCGATAGACGTGCCTATAATCAACCGGTCCCCGAGCATGACTGACGATCGCCGATCCTCCCTCCTTCCCGACGCGGCCGGGGCATGGCTCACCGGTGGAGGCGAGATGGGCGAGCGCATCCGCGCCTTCGACTGGGCCTCTACGAGTCTCGGTCCCACGTCGACCTGGCCGCAGAGCCTGCGCAGCGCCATCAGCATCCTCCTCCCGTCGAAGGCGCAGATCTGCATGTTCTGGGGCCCGGACCTCGTCAAGTTCTACAACGACGCCTACATTCCGGTGCTGGACCGCAAGCACCCCGATGTCCTCGGCCGTCCGGGCCGCGAGGTGTGGCCCGAGATCTGGGACGTGCTCGGGCCGCTGCTGAACGGTGTCATCGAGACCGGCGAGGCGTTCCGCGCGACCGACCACCCGTTCTACATCGAGCGTCGCGGGTTCGCGGAGGAGACGTACTTCGACGTTTCCTACGATCCGGTTCGCGACGAGACCGGCAAGGTCGGGGGCGTGTTCTGCATCGTGAGCGAGACGACGGGCCGGGTCCTGGGCGAGCGCCGGCTCCGTACGCTGCGCGACCTGGGACGCGCGAAGGAGGCGCGGTCGGCGGCGGAGGCGTGTCGCCTGGCGCTCGCCGCGCTCGCGCCCCATCGCCAGGACATCCCCTTCGCGAGACTCCATCTGCTCGAGCCCGGAGGGAGCGTCGCGCGGGGCCTCGGCGCCGTCGGGATCTCCATGAACGACGGGCTCGGCGCCGGCGACGTCGATCTGGCCGACCCTCGCTGGCGGTTCGGGTGGGTGGCCGACAGCGGTCAGCCCACCGTGCTCGACGGGATGCCGGGGATCTCCGCGGCCGAGCTGCCGACGTCGGCGGCGCCCGACCGGACGCTCGTGTACCCGATCCTCGGCACCGGGCACTGTGCGGGGTTCGTCGTGGTGGGGACGAGCCGCTTCCTCCCCCTCGAGAGCGACTATCGCGACTTCCTGGATCTCGTGGCCACCCAGATCGGCGCGGCCGTCGTGCACGCGACCTCGTACGAGGAGGAACGCAAGCGCGCCGAGTCGCTGGCCGAGCTCGACCGCGCCAAGACGCGGTTCTTCAGCAACGTCAGCCACGAGTTCCGCACGCCGCTCACGCTGATGCTCGGCCCGCTGGAGGACCTCCTGGGACGCACGCCGTCGACCGTGGACCACGAGGACCAGGCGACGCTCGCGGTGATCCACCGCAATGGGCGACGCTTGCTCAAGCTCGTCAACACGCTGCTCGACTTCTCGCGCATTCAGGCGGGCCGCAACGACGCGGTCTACGAGCCGACAGACCTCGCCGCGCTCACCGCCGACCTGGCCAGCGTCTTCCGGTCCGCCGTCGAGCAGTCGGGACTGACGCTCGACGTCCGCGTGGCGCGGGAGCTCGAGCCGGTCTACGTCGACCGCGGGATGTGGGAGAAGATCGTCCTCAACCTCCTCTCCAACGCCTTCAAGTTCACGTTCGAGGGCGTTATCGGCGTGGAGCTCCTCGACCGCGGGAGCGCGGTGGAGCTGGTCGTGCGCGACACCGGCGTCGGCATCGCCCCCGATGAGCTCGGTCACGTCTTCGAGCGCTTCCACCGCGTGGAGGGCGTGCGCGCCCGCACCCACGAGGGCTCCGGCATCGGCCTGGCCCTCGTGCAGGAGCTCGTGGCGCTCCACGGCGGGACGGTACGGGCGGAGAGCGAGCTCGGCCGGGGCAGCGCGTTCTTCGTCACCCTGCCGAAGGGGCGCGCCCATCTCTCGGCGGAGCGTGTCGGTACCGGCTCGGACACGGCGGCGCAGCCGACCGTCGCACCGTCGTTCGTGGAGGAGGCGCTGCGGTGGCTCCCCGACGAGCCGGTCGTCGCCGAGGCGGTCGCGCCGGCGCCGGCACCCGCGCCGACCTCGGTTCGCCGAGCCCGGGTGCTCGTCGCCGACGACAACGCCGACATGCGCGAGTACACGGCGCGCCTGCTCCGGCCGCGGTGGGATGTCGAGGCCGTGGGCGACGGCGCCGCCGCGCTGGCGTCGATCCGCGAGCGGCCAGCGGACCTGGTGCTGAGTGACGTCATGATGCCCGGGGTCGGCGGCTTCGAGCTGCTCCAGGCCCTGCGCGCCGACCCCTCCACGCGCGACATCCCCATGATCCTGCTCTCGGCACGCGCGGGCGAGGAGTCGCGGGTCGAGGGGCTGCGGGCCGGCGCCGACGACTACGTGACGAAGCCGTTCTCCGCGCGCGAGCTGGTCGCCCGCGTGGAGGCGCACCTGGCGCTCAAGACGCTGCGCGACAACGCCGAGGCGGAGCGCCAGACGCTCCTCGACCGCGAGCAGGCCGCGCGGCGCGAGGCGGAAGAGAAGACCGAGATCGTCGAGACGATCAACCGCATCGGCCAGCGCCTGGCCGCCCAGACCGAGCTCATCCCGCTGGTGCAGTCGTTCACCGACGAGGCCACCCGGCTGGCCGGTGCCCAGTTCGGCGCCTTCTTCTACAACGTCGTGGACGAGCAGGGCGAGTCGTACACGCTCTACGCGGTCTCGGGCGTGCCGCGCGAGGTGTTCGAGGGGTTCCCGCTGCCGCGCAACACCGCGCTCTTTGGACCCACCTTCCGCGGGGAGGGCATCATCCGCCTGGACGACGTCAAGCAGGACCCGCGCTACGGACGGAACGCGCCGCACCACGGCATGCCGAAGGGCCATCTGCCAGTGACGAGCTACCTCGCCGTGCCCGTCGTCTCCCGCAACGGCGAGGTGATCGGCGGCCTCTTCCTCGGTCACGAGCGGCCGGCGATGTTCCCCGAGCGGTTGGAACCCATCATGGCTGGCGTGGCGGCCCAGCTCGCCATCGCCATCGACAACGCGCGACTGCTCGACAAGGAGCAGCGGGCCCGGGCGGCGGCCGAGGCCGCGAGCCGGGCGAAGGACGAGTTCCTGGCCGTCCTCTCCCACGAGCTGCGCACACCGCTGAACGCCGTCTACGGCTGGGCCCGCATGCTCCGCTCGGGCGAGGTCCAGGGCGCCGCGGTCACCCGTGCCCTCGACGTGATCATGCGCAACGCCAACGCGCAGGTGCAGCTCATCGACGACATGCTCGATGTCTCCCGCATCGTCACCGGCAAGATGCGACTGGACGTCCGTCCGGTCGACTTGCGGGCGGTCGTCGAGGCCGCGCTCGACGTGGTGCGCCCGGCCGCCGAGGCCAAGGACATCCGCCTGCAGGCGGTTCTCGACCCGAGCGCCTTCGGCGTCACCGGCGATCCCGATCGCCTGCAGCAGGTCATCTGGAACCTGCTCATCAACGCGGTGAAGTTCACGCCCCGGGACGGCCGCATCCAGGTGCATCTGCAGCGCGTGAACTCGCACGTCGAGATCCAGGTGAGCGACAGCGGGCAGGGCATCGCACCCGACGTGCTGCCGCACGTGTTCGAGCGGTTCCAGCAGGGCGACAGCACCTCGACGCGCCGCCACACCGGTCTCGGTCTGGGGCTCGCCCTCGTGCGTCACCTGGTCGAGCTGCACGGCGGCACGGTGGAGGCGTCCAGCGCCGGCGAGGGCCAGGGCGCCACCTTCACCGTCAAGCTGCCCGTCGCCATCGCGAGGCCCGACGGAGAGGTCCGCCCCCTCCGCACCCGGACGCATCCGACCGCCGCGGTGCCGGTCTCGAGCCTGGGACCGTCGCTGCGTGGCCTACGCATCCTCGTCGTGGACGACGACCGCGACGGCCTGGATCTCCTGTCGACGATGCTGATCAACGGCGGCGCCGAGGTCCGGAGCTCCCCCTCGGTGGCCGAGGGGCTCGCGGCGCTGCAAGCCTGGCGCCCCGACGTCCTGATCTCCGACATCGAGATGCCCGGGGAGGACGGCTACACGTTCATCCGGCGCGTGCGGGCGCTCGACGACGCGAAGCTCGCCCGCACCCCCGCCGTGGCCCTCACGGCCTACGGCCGGGTCGAGGACCGGCTCCGGACGCTCTCGGCCGGCTACAGCATGCACGTCCCCAAGCCCGTCGACCCCACCGAGCTCACGACCATCGTCGCCAGCCTCGCCGGCCGTACCTGACGGGCAGCGGGTGGACGCCACCCGCGCGCTCTGGTATCCTCACGCGTCGGCCTTCCTGGTCCGGGCAGGTAGCTCAGTTGGTAGAGCACAGGACTGAAAATCCTGGTGTCGGCGGTTCAATCCCGTCCCTGCCCACCATTTTTCTCAGCTAGTTGCCGCACACCCTCTTCGACGCTCAGCATCAACTTGTGGACGACTCCGACACACTCTTGAATCTGGGGTGCGTCGGGCGGTTACAGAATCTGGCCCTCGCTCTGACTCGGTCTAGGGGAGGAACCTAGAGCTTCTCGGCGAGCATCTTCGATTCAGCGGCCGACCCTTGTGCCACGGGCCTTTCCGCGTTCTTCCGGACGCGCCCTTTGCATCGCGGCGATGAGCCCATCGGGCGATGGGTCGGCGTCGTCGTGGAGTGGACGCCCGTGGTACTGTCGGGCCGGAGGTCATCATGGCCTCACGCACGGGCACGCAGTTCCTCGACGGGCTTCGCAGCCGGAAGCGTCAGCTCTGGCTCGACGGGCAGCGTGTGGACGACGTCACCTCGCATCCCGCGCTCGCCGGCGCCGCTCGGACCCTCGCGGGCGTGTTCGATCGCCAGCACGTGTTCGCCACCGAGTGCCTCGTCCCGGACCCGGAGACCGGTGAGCCCATCAACGTCGGCCACATGTTCCCGCGCTCGGTGGACGACCTGAAGCGCCGCAACCGCGGTCTCGCGCGCATCGCCGAGGCCACCGTAGGGTTGATGGGGCGGACGCCGGACTACATGAACGTGAAGTTCGCCAGCTTTGCCTCGCGCTGGCGGGACTGGCTAGGGGAGCACGACAAGAACGCGGAGGGCGCGCAGAACCTCGTCGGCTTCCAGCAGCGGATCCGCCGCGAGGACGTCTCGCTCACGCACACAATCATCCACCCGACGATCGACAAGTCCACCGACGCGCAGATCGTCGGCAACCGCGTCCCCGTCCACAAGGTCGGCGAGACCTCGCAGGGGATCGTCGTGCGCGGCGCTCGCATCCTGGCCACGCTGGCGCCGTTCGCGGACGAGATCGCCGTGTACCCCGCGCATCCGTTGCCAGCAGGTGCGGAGGCATACGCGCTCGCGTTCTCGATCCCCGTCGACACGCCGGGGCTGATCTTCCTCTGCCGTGACAGCGCCGCCACGCCGGGCGTCGATCCGTTCGACCGGCCGCTCTCGACGCGCTTCGACGAGCAGGACGCCTTCGTGATCTTCGACAATGTCGAGATTCCGCGCGAGTGCCTGTTCCTCGACGGTCACGTAGACCTCTACAACACGGTGGGCACCACCGGCCTGCGCGACAACCTGACGAACCAGACGACGATCCGCGGGCTGACGAAGCTCGAGTTCGCATACGGCCTGGCCGTGCGAATGGCCGAGGCGATCGGCGACACGAGCCAGGCCACGCAGGAGATGCTGGGCGAGCTGCTGGACTACGTGGAGGTCACGCGCAACGCCGTGCTCATCTCAGCTGAGCACGGCCGCGACATCGGCAACGGTGTCTACTTCCCGGACGGCCGCGCTCTCAACCCGATGCGCTCGCTGCTGGCCACGTGGTTCCCGCGCGTGAACGAGATCCTCATGCTGATCGGCAGCCACAACCTCCTGGCGGCGCCGACCCGGCGCCAGCTCGACGACCCTCAGCTGCGTCCCCTGCTCGATGAGTTCCTGCACGGCGCCAGGGGTGTGGACGCGGAGGAGCGTGCGGCGCTGTTCCGCCTCGCGTGGGACTTCGTCGGCTCGAGCCTGGCCGGCCGCAACGTGCTCTACGAGCGCTTCTACCTCACGTCCGCCGCGCGCAACCGCATCATCCACCACCTCCGCTACCCGGACCGGAGCCGCGCCTACGCGCTGGTGGACGACATCCTGGCGGCGGGCCGGAAGACGGGGCTCGGGCGGGAACGAAATCGACCTGGTACGTCCTGAACTGGCGCCGGGGCGGGCGCAGGAGTCAGTCGAGAGATCGGACGGGATGCGGACGGCCGACGGCGAGATCCGGCCCATGTCGATAGGACGCGGAGGGGTCCCTCGTCCGGAGGACTGTGTCAGAGTTGTGTCAGAACGATCGGACACCATCGGGCGCGATCGGGTACAGGCGCAGGCCGAATGGCGGGGAAAGGCCTGAAACTAGTTTCCGATGGTGTCCGATCGCGGCCGATAGTCCCAGTGCCGCCAAGCCCTGAAAATCCTGGTGTCGGCGGTTCAATCCCGTCTCTGCCCACCATTCTTTTTAGGTAGTTGCCGCACAGCTTCCTTTGACCCGAGATCGATTTGTGACCGATTGTGCCCAACTCGGGATCAATCTCCGACACGCAATGCGCCGAGCTCCGTCATGATTCCGCGCAATACTGATCAGCAGGGTAAGAGGCCCGGCCCCATCTCCGCCCGGCGCCGCTCGCTTGCTCCAGGGCATCGAGCGCGAGATCACTGTGGAGCGACGTCGACACCTGCCAGCCGGCAATGCGCCGGGAGAACACGTCGATCACAAACGCGACGTAGACGAATCCGCGCCAGGTCGCGACGTACGTCTGATCGGCCACCACAGCTGGTTGGGGCTCTTGGCCGTGAACTGCCGTGCCACAAAGTCCGGCAGCCGCAGGGCGGTGTCCAGGATCGTCGTGACCTTGAACGCACGACCGCGCACCAGGGCGGGCCCATGCCTCTGGACCAATACGCCGTTCTGGTAGAAACTCCGGTGACACGCTCGTTGTCCGCGCTGTACCGGGGGCAGAACGGGCGAAGAGGGGCGGGAGGGCGGCCAGGCCGAGAACGGACGTTCTGTCGACAGGTCCTCTTCGCGTCCATGCTCTTCCCCGTGGGCCATACCGGGTCTATCAGGATCGGAGCCCGTTGTGTCGACGCGCTCCAAGACGATATCGTCGCGGACACAGACGAGTTGGCCACTTGCCTGCACGACGACATGGAGGCGTCGGTGTGATCGTCGACGAGGCCGTTCGAGGGCACGTACCGCCGCCCTGGTTCTGGGCGTTGCCAGGAATCGACCGCATTCGGGCATTCGATCTGTCTCAGCTGCCCTCACCACCCCTCACTCGTCTGCTGGGAATACGGGCCGGCCATGTGGGGCCGGGCTCGGGCACCTGGGTGATGCCGGCCACGGGGTGGTCGATGATCGCCTCGGGCGATCTCGACATCTCGATGCTGGCCGAGGCCGCGGTCACCGGCGTGGCGATGACGACGCTGCCTCCCGGCCAGGACGTCGAGCCTGTCTCGCTGGTCATCAACGGCTTCCGGCCGACTCGCCCTCAGGCCGGCAACTTGCTGGCGCGCGCCCGCGTCGTCAATGCCAGCCGGCTGTTCGTGTTCGTGCAATTCGAGATAGAGGATCCCCAAGGCCGGCACATCGCGTTGGGAACCAGCCACTGTGAGATCCGACAGGTCGAGCCGTCCCCACCGCCGCCGCCTGCGGAGATTCGCCGGGTGGATGAAGCGACGTACTCGACCCCCGACCCCTATCTGCGCGCGGTCCGGAGCAAGATCGCGTCAGCCGAGATGCTCGAGGAGCAAGGCCCGTTCAACTTCCTGCAAGGGTACCTGCACGGCCGATTCGTCGCCCCGTTCTCGGAGCTGACCGGGTGCCGGATCGCGGCCCTGGACGAGGAGCGGCGGGCGGTGACCATGACGATGCCCGCGACCGAATGGCTCTGCAGGTTTTCGCGCTACGTCCCTCCCGGCGCCATCGCCGCGCTGGTGACCACTGCCTCCCAGGCCGTCGGCTTGATGCGGGTGCAGCCCGGCCAGTCCTTTGCTGGCCTCGCCAATTCGGTGACCTTTCTCCGGACGGTTCCAGCCGACGGCCGGATCCTGCGTGCGGAGGCCAGGGCCACGATTCATGGCCGAGGTATCGGCATCGCCGACATCGAGGTCTACGACGCGGATGGTGAGCTGGCAGCGTCCGGCCAGGGCATCGCGCAATTCATCGATGCGTCGAAGCGGGTGAAGACGACGGTGAGCGAGGTGAAGCGCATTTTGGCAACGCTGCTCTTCACCGACATCGTCGGGTCCACCGAGCATGCCCGGCGCCTGGGTGATGCCGGCTGGCAAGCTCTGCTCTCGCGGCACCACGCCGCCGTGCGTGCCGAGATCCAGCGGTGCGAGGGCATCGAGGTCGATACGGCTGGCGACGGATTCTTCGTCCGCTTCGAGTCACCGGCGCGCGCGCTCGAGTGTGCCCGAGCGGCGCGCGACGCCGTGAAGCGTCTCGATCTCGAGATCCGGGTCGGCATGCACACCGGCGAATGTGAGCTGCAGGGGCGCGCGCTGACGGGGATGGCCGTGCACGTCGCGGCGCGCATCCAGGGATTGGCCGGCGCTGGTGACATCCTGGTGTCGAGCACGGTGAGGGACATCGTGGTCGGATCCAGCACGCGCTTCGAGGATCGCGGGCAACACACGCTGAAGGGTATGCCAGGAGAGTGGCGACTCTTCTCGCTCGTCGACTAGACTGGCCGACCAGCCACGGCGTTGCGGGGCTCCCGGCCCGATCTTCTTCTACGTCGCGCGGGACTATCTCTACGACCCGTTCGACGCCAGGCTGCGGACGGCCGCCGACCTCCTCGCCGCCCGCATCGAGGTCGAGGACGACGTCGCCAAGTGGCAGCCGGGAGAGCACGGCATCGGAATACGGGCTTGACCGCGGTGGGCAGGGGACCTCGCCAAGATCGTCGCGACGATCCCCGGCGATCAGGCGTTCCGTCCCCTCCACGAGGGCGGCTGCCCCTTGTGAAGAACTAGGAATCTCTCTCGCATCGTCCAACGTTGAGGGGATCGAACTGGTGTTTGTGCCCAAAGTGTGCCCAACTCGGGCTCACTCGGGAGCATTCTGGAGCACTCTGGACCACGACGACCAACTGAGATCGGTAGTAGGCCGCCAGACTTTACGCGCACTTGGGAGGATCGTGTTCTAGACCTGAAAATCCTGGTGTCGGCGGTTCAATCCCGTCCCTGCCCACCATTTCTTTCAGACATTCCCGTAGCGCGTTGTCCCTGTAAAATGCCGGATCACATGACAACTATCGAGCGCAGGCGGGACCCGAGGATCGCTGTCGAGTTGCCGCTTCGGTTCACCTTCGGAGACAAGACCATCGACAGCCGCATAGTCGATCTCTCGAAGGCCGGCATCCGCTTCCAGACGCCGCAGCCGCTGCCGGTCATGAGCCGCATGCAAATGACCTTGGATCTACCCGAGGGCAAGCGGATTACCCGGATCACCATCGTCGGCGTCGTCGTGCGCTGCGCGGAGGTTCGTGGACGCCGTGGTCTACCGTTCGACGCCGCGATCTTCTTCGAGGACGTCTCGCCTGCGTCGGCCCGGAACCGACTGAACGAGTTCGTCGGCTCATACACCGCTCCCGCGTAAACGCAGGACAGTGTTCGGAGTCGTGATCACGAGGGGCTGTCTCCACCCGGCCCAGACTGTGGCGAGCCCGACCCACTGCACGCGGTCCAGGGTACGGAGCTTTGGCCGGGACACTGTTCGCTTGTAGACGGCGAGTCGCTGGCGCGGGGTCAGGCTTCGAGCGCGAGCAGGCGGCGGCCGCACAGGAACGGGAAGAGCCGGAGCAGCGCTCGGCATCCGCGCACGCCGCGGTCGCCCGCCGTCGCAGTTGTTCGCAGCCACGCGAGCACTGCGGCGAGGTCCTCCCCGACGTCACCCGGTGGGGTGCAGATCGCCGGGCTTGCGCATCATCTTATCGACCTCCGCGATGTGCTGCTCCTCGAGGGTGATCTGCTCCCGGGCGTATTCTTCGAGCCAAACGCTCTTGTCCACTACGAGCGCAAGCAGGTTGTAGTACTCGCGAAGGGTTGCGCGCTCGTGATCCAGCGCTTCACCAAGGATCTGGGTGATGTCATGTTTGTGGGACTCGACCAGCTTGCCGATGTTGAGCGACGGATGGCCGCCGAGCGACGTCACGTGTTCGCCGGCCAGGGCCGCATGGTTCATACCCTCCGTGGCCTGGTTGCGCATCCAGGCGATGATCGGAATACGCGCGTGGCCGAAGACCATCAGCGAATAATGCACATAGCGGACCACGCCCGCGAGCTCGAGCTCCAGAATGGTATTGAGGCTGCCTATGACTTTCTGGGAATCGATTTTGTCGTGTTCACTGGGCATGGTGTTCTCCCCGGTGGCGGATGCGGGCTTCCACTCAACAATACGCCTGTAACGCGGGACCGTAGTGTCCGAATACTGGGCCGCCTCCAAAGCTGGCCGATGGCCCCGAAGGAGGCGAAGTAGGGTCGGCGGCGACTGCCGATTTTCTTACCACGTCCTTCGGGAGCAATTGAAGGGGCGGCGAAGCGCCTGAGACTGACGCCACCGCAGCTGGCTGGGACCTCGTCGCCTGCTGCGCTGCCGAACGGGTATGATGGCGCCGGTCGAATGGCCGACACCACTCGGGAGGTCCCTCGATGGGCAGGCGGCGGCTCTTCGGATTTCTCGCGCTCGTGCTGCTGTGCACGTCGGCCGCGGCTGCCCAACCCGCACGCGATGTGGTGGTGATCGGCATGGAGGCGGAGCCACCCGTGCTCGACCCGGGCCAGGCGCTCGGCCTGCACTCACTGCGGGTGACCTACCAGATCTTCGAGACGCTGGTCACGACCCCCGACGACAGCACCAACGTGGTCCCCGGCCTCGCCGAGTCATGGTCGACGTCGCCAGATGGGCTCGTCTGGACTTTTAAGCTGCGCCGTGGCGTCCGCTTCCATGACGGCACCACGCTCGACGCCCAGGCCGTCAAGTTCACCTTCGACCGGGTCATCGACCCTGGCCACCTGCACGCCAAGAGCGGCAAGTGGTCGTTCGTCACGGGCTATCTCTCCAGTGTGAAGTCCGTCGATGTCGTGGATTCGCTCACCGTGCGGCTCAATCTGAAATATCCGACGGCGTCGCTGCTGGCGCTGCTCGCGCTGCCGAACTGCGCGATCGTGAGCCCGACCGCGTTCGCCAAGGCGCCCGATGACTTCAACCAGCAGCCGGTAGGGAGCGGGCGGTATCGCTTCGAGTCGTGGGACCGGGGCAGCCGGCTCGTGCTCCGCCGCAACGACGACTACTGGGGGGTCAAGGGCAAGCCCGCGCGTCTGGTGTACCGGCCCATCGCGGAGGCCAACGCTCGCGTGACCGAGTTGCTCACGGGCGGTGTCGACTTGATCTTGCCGATCCCGCCCGACTTCGTGGAACGCTTGGAGAAGACGGCTGGGATCACCGTCCACAAGAAAACGGGGCTCACCGTGTGGTACGTGGGCTTCAACGTGGACAAGAAGCCCTTCACCGACAAGCGCGTGCGCCAGGCACTCAACCACGCCGTGAACAGAGAGGCGATCGTCCGCGACATTCTGAAGGGAACCGGCATCCCGGCGGTGGGACCGCTCTTGCCGGGGACGTGGGGCTTCGAGCCCGAGGTGCATCGGTATCCGTATGACCCGGCGGCGGCCCGGCGGCTACTGGCCGAGGCCGGGTATCCCGGCGGCTTCGAGATCGATTTCTGGGTACCGGACTCCGGCTCGGGAATGCAGGCGCCGGTGGAGATCTCGACCGTCATTCAGGCCAACCTGGCCGCCGTCGGGGTCAAGGCCTCGCTGAAGACGTTCGAGTGGGGCGCCTATCTCGCCAAGGTGCGCGCCGATGCACCGGCCATGTTCGCGCTGTCGTGGTTCTTGAAGTCCGAGGATCCTGATCTCTCGATGTACCCGCTCTTCTACTCGAAGAACACCCCGCTGCCGAACCGCTCGAACTACAACAAGCCCGAGGTGGATCAGCTCCTCGTCCAGGCGCGCCAGGTGGGCGATCGAGCCAAGCGCGCCGAGCTGTACCGCCGCGCCCAGCGCCTGATCGTCGAGGACGCGCCCTGGATCTTCGTGGACCACGAGGTCCAAGTGGTGGCCACGCGATCCGCGGTGAAGGGGTTCAAGCTGCACCCGAGCGGGTTCGATCTACGAGTCGAGCAGATGACGCGCGAGTGAATGCACTTTGCTGTATCAGACTTGTGTCAGAACTATTGGCCACTATCGGGCTCCATCGGGAACAAACAGAGGCAAGATGATTTGCGGGAGTCTGAAGAGCTTCCCAATGGTGTCCGATAGTGACCGAGAGTCTCGGTGCTACCGAGACCTTAAAGTCCTGGTGTCGGCGGTTCAATCCCGTCCCTGCCCACCATTTCTTTCGGCTAGTTCTCACACACCGTCCGTGCTCCAGACTTCTACTCCTCATCCTTCTGCCCTGTAAGCCTTCACCACCCCCCTGCGGAAGGCGACCGGTTTGCCGCCAGCCGGAACGCCGGCAGGCGGAGTAGTATGGCGGGAACCAGCGCCTTCAACGACGTCGCCAGTCCAGACACCGGGGGGACCACTATGACCAGAGCCGAGTTCGAAGCCGAGCTTCTGCGCGAAGGCTATGAGATTCGCGAAGGCGAGATCAAACCCAACGAGCACCGGGAGGCGCACGCGCATGGGTACGATGCCCGGGTGCTCGTGCTTGACGGTTCCATCACCCTCGTGTTCGGCACGGACCGGATCGTGTACCGGCCGGGCGACTCGTGCAGCGTTCCGGCGGGTACGGTGCACGAAGAACACACCGAAGCCGACGGTGTGCGCTACGTCTCCGGCCGGCGTTCGGTGTCGCCCTCGGCGTCGCTCGATAGGTCCGAGGGCGACGCGGCCCGGGCAGCGCGGCCGTTACTCTAGTCTCGACCGGGAACCATGGGCTCTGTCGTCATCGCCGGGCGAACGATTCACTATCATGCGGCCGGCCAGCCGCAGCCACGCACGGGACATCGGGTGCTCTACGTCCACGGCACCGGATGCGACGGCACGGTGTGGGGGCCCCACATGGCTGCCATCGCCGACGTGCACGCGCCCGTCGCCATCGATCTCCCCGGTCATGGCCGGTCGCCCGGCCCAGGCTTTCGCGGCGTCGCCGACTACGCACACTTCGTCGTCGAGCTGGCGCGCGCGCTCGGCTGGGATCGGTTCGTGCTCGTCGGCCACTCCCTGGGTGGCGCCATCGCCCTCCTGACGGCGCTCTATCATCCCGAGCATCTCGCCGGGCTCGTCCTTGTCGACACGGGTGCGCGACTTCGAGTGGACCCAGTGCTGCTGCGCGACGCACGCGAGGCAATGCTCCGGGGCCGGAGCGCTGGGTCCGATCGGGCGTGGGCCTTCGCTCGAGGCACGCCGCAAGCGGTGGTGGACGCCGTGCACGCTCTGAGCGGGGGTACCGACCCATCCGTGACCCATGGGGACTGGATCGCGGACGATACCTTCGACGTGATGCCGCGCGTGAGCCAGATCCGGGTGCCAACGCTCGCGGTCTGTGGCGCCGAGGACAGGCTCACGCCGGTCAAATATCATCGTTTCCTCGAGGCGCAGATCCCCGGGTGCCGGCTGAAGATCATCGAGCAGGCCGGGCACTGGGTGTTCTGGGAGCAGCCGGAAGCGTTCGCGAGGGCCGTGCGCGCGTTCCTGGACGAGCTGCCCCGACCGACCGCGGAGGTGTGATGCAGGCGCCTCAGCGGCGGACAATCAGGTCCTGGAGATCGTTTGTGCCCAGAGTGTGCCCAACTCGGGCTCACCCGGGACCATTCGGGAACACTCGGGAGAAACGATGACCGTATGAGATCGAGGTTCGGTGACAAGGTTTACGCGGACTTCCACCGATCGTGGTCTAGATCCGAAAATCCTGGTGTCGGCGGTTCAATCCCGTCCCTGCCCACCATTTCTTCCAGATAGTTGCCACACACCTTGCACCGTCCAGAAGTCGATTTGTGTCAGATTTGTGCCCAACTCGAGATCACTCCGGAGCACTCCAGCGCACATGAAAAGGGAGCGCAGTCGACATCGTCTGGATCGCCATCTTCACACTCGTCTATCTCTTTCCCTGACCTGAGGCGCGGGGGCATAGAGACTCGCGACGTCCCGGGTGGCCACCGGCTCGGCAACCTTGCTCTTTGGCGCGAGTGACCCAGAACAACCAGGCCGTGGCGACACCGCGAGCCAATTCAATCCTGGCCGGGGACTTCATCCAACGACTGGAACACCGCTGCCCACTGGGCCGAGAAGCAGGTTGAGGATTCCCATCGCGGTAGCGACGACCTGGGACGGAAGCGAGTACTTAGGTTGAGCATAGGATGGGGGTCCAGAGTCGAAGCGACAAGGCCCACCGGGTCGTGCTCAAGTGTGCCGATCGGTCGGCCCCGATCACATCGGTGCGCGATGATTGGATCTATTTAGTAGTCGAAAGACCGGCATCCCTTGAACCATTGGCCGGGGCCTGCCGGCTAGTGTTACCGCAGGTCACGATCTACGCGTGCTGCAGAGAGTCGGAGTCGTCAGCGCTCCGAGATAGACAACGGGAGGCTACATCTCATGAAGAAGACACTCAAGGTCGGCGATCATGTCTCCTGGAACTCGGAAGCTGGGCGGGTCAGCGGGAGGATCATCAAAGTCCACACCAAGGATGTTGCTTACAAAGGGTATATGCACCACGCGAACCCCGATGAGCCACAGTATGAGATTAAAAGCGACAGGACCGACCACATTGCCATGCACAAGGGCAGGGCGTTACGAAGAATGAAGGATTGAGTGGTGTCGAACCGTCTGGTTGGCCCGAGGTCGAGACGGGTTGTCGCGCAGGGTGATCCGGAAGTCGGATCGTCCACGTAGCGGAAGAGGCGCGATGGATATGATCGCGCTTGGAGTTCGGAGTCTCGGACGCTTCAGGCTTGTGGGTTGGGAGCACCTCGGTGGTCGTCTCCCGGTACGCGCCCTGTTCGGTGGCAATCGTCCGAGGTCGACCGCGACATGTCAGACGATGTTCGCTAAGGAGGAGCCTCGTCCCCGCGCCGACGCTGTCCAGCTATGGGCTGCGATAGCCGGGGCTCATGCTCGCCCACAAGGCGGCCAACTCACGTCACGCTAGTTGTCCGCATCCGCGAGTCCCGTCAACAGCAGGTCGAAGGAGACCGATTCACAAGACGGTCCCTTCCCCCTGCGCCGTTGGCGGGGCGTCTACGTCGGTTGGCACTGCACGGGACGGTGTTCGTGGCTCAGGGCGGCGAGGATGACGCTCAGGCCTACGGAGGCCAGGCACCCCCAAAAGAGGAGTCGATAGCCAGCCAGGGGGACGTGTCCGGCCTGTTGCGGGAACGCCTCGACCAGGAGCCCACTGACTTGCTGGTAGAACGCCCCTCCGAGCCAGACAAATAGATTCAGCACACCCATTGCGGTCGCCACGACCTGAGGTGGGACGGCTTCTTTGAGCTGCGCGTAGGCAGGAATCCAGGTCGAAGCAAAGAAACCGCCCCAAAACATCGCGACCAGCACTACGCCACCGGGGAGTCCGGCCGGCTTGATGGCGAGTAGCATCCACAGCAACGCGTAGATGACCGCCCCGATCAAGACGACGCCCTTACGCGTTTTCACCACTCGATCGGCGACGTAACCCCAAAGGGTGCACCCAACGATGAGTCCGACGGCCCAGAGCGTGAGGGTGTTGGCCGCCTCCTGCTGGGTATAGCCGTAGATGTCCATCAGATAGGGCACGGCCCAGAGGCCTTGCATCATCGTCATGGTGCCAAACAAGAGAAACGCGTATCCGCCGAGGAGCCAGGTAGTGGGTTCTCGGAGTACGAGGCGGACCCCTTGGCAGAATGAGAGTGAACGACTGGCTGCCGCTGACGGGACCGGGGCATCAGGGTCGATGAGGGCGGGCCAACCAAGATCCGCCGGACTGTTACGCACGACGAGGAACACCAGCAGCGCCGTGGCCAACACCGCGAAGCCGATCGCGCCGAAACTGGCGCGCCAACCGATCAGGGGCAGGAGCGCCGCTAGTGGGGCTGCCGCGGCGATGCCGCCGAGGTTGGCCACCGAAGTCCAGACGCCCGTCAGTGTCCCAAACTCGCGGCGCCGGAACCATTGCGCCATGATCTTGGCCGCCGCGACATAGAGGATCGAAGCGCCTATACCCGTACAGGCCCGGCCCATGAGCGCCACGGCTAAATTCGGCGCCAGGGCCAGGAGTAGCTGGCCGAGCCCAGTGATCATCAAGAAGGTCGTGACGCTACGGCGTGGTCCCAGCGTATCGGTGAGGAGCCCGGCCAGCGGCTGCATGAAGGCAAAGGGCCACAGATAGAGTGCGGTAAGCAGACTGAGCTCGGCCGCCGTGAGGCCGAAGGCGGCCTGCAGATTCGGCAAGGCCACCGCGGGAGCGAGGCGGATGCAGAACGACAGGAATGCGCCGAGGAACAGCACTCCCAGACATACCCAGCGATAGAGCGGCGGTTGAGACTGGCGAGGCAGCAGCACGTGCTCAGTGCGTCACGGGTTGGCGAAAGGCCTCGGCGTTTCTGGGTCCGGCAACCCACACCGCAACCGCCGATCCGACAATGGCCAGGGCGCTCACCCCGAAGGCGACCTGATAGTCCCCGGTCCGATCGAACAGGTAGCCAGCCAGGAAGGGGCCGATGAACCCGCCGATTCCGCCGCCGCCGTTGGTGAAGCCGAGGATGGCTCCAAAATTCCTGCCCGCAAAAAGGTCCGCCGGAATTGCCGTGAGCAGGGAAATGCGCATTCCGAACCCGATCCCGGCAACCGTGTAGATCAGCAGCAGCATGAGATCGTGCGGGCCGGTGAGCGCGCTGAAGCTCCAGATACCGAGCACGCCGATGCCGCTGCCGAGACTGAAGACCCACTCACGACCCCAGCGGTCGGAGAGAACACCCCCGATCAGGTTGCCAACGGCCGTGAAAATCCCGGATAAGCCAAAGGCCCAGGCAATGGTGCCGGGGTCAAAACCCTGTCCCAGAGCATGGGCGACCTGGTGCGTCGTCATGATCTGATAGCCGATGACGCCGAGACCCCACATGGCGAACACGGCCCAGAGCTGGTACGTGCGCACAGCCGTTCTGAAGGTCAGCTCTCGGGTTGTCCCGACACGGGTGACGGCCGCCGTCGGGTGTGAGTGCGCGGCCAGCCCTGGTTCGAACCGTGTTCCGTACGGTACGTCCCCGACATCGGCGGGGTGCCGCCTGTACAGCAGGGCGGCCAGCGGTCCGACACCAAGGAGGATGATCAGCCCATAGAGATCGAGCGCATGACGCCAGCCGTATCTCGCAATGAGCCAGGCATTGAGGGGATAGAAAAGAAAGGCGCTGAGCGAGGACCCGGCGCTGATGATGCCCATGGCCGCGCCGCGCGAGCGGATGAACCAGTGGCTGGTGACCGCTGCGGCGGGCATCATAATACAGGCAATGCCAGCCGCCACGAGCACACCGAATGCCAGGTAATAGTGCCAGAGCGCCTGGGTGCGACCGGTCAGTGCCAGGCCTGCGGCAAGGAGAAGTCCCCCTACAGGGACAAGGACCTGAGGTCCGAACCGATCGTTGAGACGTCCGGCAAGAGGTGAGAAGAGCAGGAGGAGCAGCCAGCTGAGGGAGTAGCCCAGAGCTGTCTCAGCGCGCCCCCAACCGAATTCGTGCAACAGAGCAACATAGAACAGGGCAAAGGTTGAACGGACGGACCAAGCGAGTGTATTGGCGAGCGCCGAGACGCCGGTGATGACCCAGCCGTAGAAGACGCGATGCATGAGATCTCCGGGAATACTGGGTTCGTCCTCACTGGGATCCCCTAGATCCGGGGGCCCTATACTGTGCCTACTCTCTCCACAGGCATACGGCGCAGCAGCAAAGAAGGGTGGAAGGGAATTGGCGATCGAGGGACTCCTTGCGGCACGCGCCTCCTGCTGTGCAGCGACGGCGGCGGAGGTGGCGGTTCTGGCTCCTCCCGCTCGCTCTCGACGCCTGTGATGAGCGACCGCCGACCGCGTCCGACCCATACGGCTACGCGCGATGCGTAAGGAGCACACCGGCCTTCGGATGCCCAGCCAGAACCTCTCCGGCGCGAGGGCCGGCAAGGCATCCAGTACTTCAAATGGGCCGACGCCGAGCCGGCGAGTATCTGTACTCGAGCGGAGGCGGCCGCTGATGCCACGCCTCAGCCCTCATGGCCGAGCGAATTCTCGTCCGGCCATGGCCCCGAACACAGCGAACATCGTCGTCAGCGACAACAGTTCTGGTTTACGCAACACCCGTAGTTGAGCGCCGGCTCATGCCAGCGCTGGCCGCACGAACCAACGTGCTGGCCGACCTCTGAAACAGAAGCGACCTACACCTGATCGACGCAGGATGCGGAGTCCGTCGTACTGACCGTCACCGGGCGGATGGAATCCTGCCCTAGGTGCTCAGGCCGAGACGCAGGCGGTCGCCAAGGAGAAAACGCCACCATGCTTCGGATCAAGCGCACGTATGGCCCTCCTACACACGGAGATGGCCGCCGGATCTTGGTCGAGCGCCTCTGGCCGAGAGGAATGAAGAAGGAGGCCGTTGCCGCAGATGCGTGGTTGAAGGACGTTGCCCCCAGCGCGAACCCCGAGGTCTTGGAGCCTATCCTCGCCGCCGAACAACGCGGCGCGGTGACGCTGCTCTACAGCGCCCACGACGTCGCTCACAATGGCGCCGTGGTCTTACGAGAGTATCTGCTGGAGCGACAGGCCGAACGCTTAGGCACCGGGAAGCGTGAAGTGCATCGGCCTCTCTCGAGGACGCCCAACGCAAAGAAGTCCCGCACGATGGGACGCACTGGTAGCAGCGCTCGAAAACCAGCCGGGTGACTGCCGCGACACTGCAACATGAGCGCGAAGAGGACGAAGAGCGCGGCGCGAACTGTCTACACGATCGGCCACTCAACTCGCGGCGCGCGCCAGTTCATCGAGTTGCTCCGAGCTCACGGCGTGAAGCACCTAGTGGACGTGCGCACGATTCCCAGGTCGCGTCACAACCCGCAGTTCAACGGTCCAATCCTGGCCCGCTCGCTGCGCGCGGCCAAGATTGGCTACCGGCACGTGAAGGCTTTGGGCGGACTACGCCACGCTCGGCCGGACTCCATCAACCTTGGCTGGCGCAACGCTTCTTTCCGCGGCTTTGCGGATTACATGCAGACCCAGGGCTTCGTGGCTAGCCTCGCGCGCCTTGAGCAGCTGGCGGCCCGACGCTCCACGGCGATCATGTGTGCCGAGGCCCTGCCGTGGCGGTGCCATCGATCATTGATCGCCGATGCGCTCACGGTCGCTCGGTGGCGAGTGCTTCATATCCAGAGCCGCCAGACTGCCCGTCTTCACAAGCGCACGCCCTTCCTGAGAATGCGCTCTGGCAGGCTGGTTTATCCAGCACCCGATGGATCTTGACACAGAACCTCTTCAGGCAGACCCTCGAGCGTCCTCGGTTGCGGGGGTTTGTGCCGTTGGCGGGACGATCCGTGTGCTCACGATCCGCGGATTCCGACCAACGTCCACGTGAGCCGGCTCGTGATTTACGGGCTGATCACATGGCCACTTGCGGTCGGGTACCTCCGACGCGCCTTGCCGGATCTCCCCGCCTCTCAGGGACATCGCCCATGTCCTGGCGCTCCGGAATCGTCCGTCCACGGCGCCTCTGCCCTGCGTAAATAGCGAGCACCTGCACCACTATGGAAGTAGTCGTCTGGCATAACGCTTGGGACTGCGGGCCCCACGATTTCTGTCAATGGATGAAGCGCTACAGCAATGCCAAGGACATTTGTTGGATTTCGCACACAACCCGCCACGCGGCCCATTGAGCCGCTCCCCACGTTCCCCGTGAACTGAGCGTTGCCGCTCAGGGCTCATTGTCGCCACATGCGGGACTGTTCGCACCTCCCGTTCAACCAGACGCGGGTGGCGAATGTGACGAGCACACGACCGTTCCACTACCGATAGAACACGACTCCCGCATGATGATGCGGTGTGGACATGCCACCCGGCTCGTAGTGCCGTCAGTGAGAATGCCAGCAATGGTGAACGGGTCCGGCTGCTCGCCGCACGCCCCGCAAAGTCCCCGCAGTTGATCTTGGGAGGACCAAATGTCAACTCCCCTTTCCGCCCTCGCCATCCCTGATTCCTGGCTCGCGAAAGAGGCCACAGGCATCCTGCGTGAGTACTCCACCGATCTGCTCTTGAATCACTCCACCCGCGTCTACCTCTTCGGAGCTGAGCAGGGCCGTCAGCAAAAACTCCGCTTCGACCCTGAGCTCCTCTACGTCGCCGCCGCATTTCACGACCTCGGTCTCATCAAGAAGTTCTCGAGCCAAAACGAACGCTTCGAGGTCGATGGGGCAAATGCCGCCCGTCAATTCCTCACCGCACATAGCATCCCCGAAGAGCAGGTACAAACCGTCTGGGAAGCCATTGCCCTGCACACCACCCGCGGCGTCACTCAGTACATGCGTTCCGAAGTAGCTCTACTCCATTCGGGTATGGACCTCGATGTGCTCGGAACAGGGCTCGATCAGTTTCCTTCGGAGTTGCGCGATGCAATCGTGGCCAGGTACCCTCGCAAACGCTTCAAGGAAGGCATCGTCCAGGCGGCATTCGACGGCTTCGCGCACAAGCCCGGGACCACGTACGGCACCGTGTGGACCGGGGTCCCTGAGCGCTTCATCCCCGGTTATACGAGCCCCAACGTCTGCGACTTGATTGCTGCATCTCCCTTCCCAGATTCCGTACCGCAAAGGTGAACGGGAAGAGTTGTGCCGCCTCAATCAGGTCGAGGGGAGGCAGTTGGTCACTGCGGCCGTCCACGGGAAGGACGGCAGCATCTTGCTGCAGCGGTCGGGCGTGACCGCGGACGTCCGCGCCGCATCTAACATGTGTTATGCGAAGGTCGGGCAACCGGCTTTCGATCGGGAGGCGGGTCATGGACCTGCTCGATCGGGGATTGCTGCAGGTACTGCAGGTGCCAGGGGTCGAGCTAGAGCCGCAGCATCCGTACGCGCTCACGCCCTCCTTCAGCCGGACGGTGGCGGCGTTCTTGAGCCATTGGCGGCCTTCACGAGGAATGCGGCAGGGGCTGCGATCATCAACGCGCTGGGGCCGATCCGTCAGATCGTCCGCAGTGACGCGGGTGTGCAGCGCCGCCACTTGTCGTCGCGCAGGGAGCCATAGGCCTGCCCGGTGCTTCGGTTCGGGTACAAACGAGGCGGATTAGCGGAGAGTCGGCAGTGGCGGCAGACGGAGTGACGACGGTTCGGAGCAACGCCGGACCGCAGGAGACGAACAGGCTCGAAGCTGCGGTCAAGGGGAAAGGTATGACAGTCCTCGCCCACGTCGATCACGCGGCTGTGGCAGGACGCGGCAGGCGACACACCAAGGAATTCGCGTCGGAACAAGTCATGAGCGCACGAGTTGGAGCAACAAGGGCACCCTTTGTGACACTCAAGGACGTCGCAGCGCTGGGGTAGACGCACGAGTCGGAGTCCAGCCGGACGCCCCTTAATCGTCACAGAATTGATCGGCTCATCCACGACGTAAGGAGACTCAAAATGGCAAAGGAGATAAAGCGCTGGCGTCGCGCCGGGAATTGCTGATCGGCGGGGCCGCAGTCATCGCCGCTTCGGCCATGTCGGCGACGTCGGGCACAGCGGTGGCGGCCGAGCCGCCAGGCATGCAATTTCAAAAGACCGACACCGCGCTGGTGTTCATCGACCCGCAGAACGATGTGCTGAGCGATAAGGGAGCGAACTGGGCAAGCGTTGGTGCGAGCGTCACCGAGAACAGGACCGTCGAGAACATGGAAAAGATGTTCAGGTCGGCGAAGGCGAAAGGATATGAAGTGTTCATATCGCCGCATTATTTCTATCCGACCGACGGCGGCTGGAAGTTCAACGGACCGCTGGAGAGCGACGAGTTCAGAACTCACACCTTTGCCCGACGAGGACCGCTGAATCTATCGGGTTTCCCGAACTCGGGCGCGGACTGGCTGGATCGCTTCAAGCCCTATATCGAGGATGGGAAGACCATCGTCGTCAGCCCGCACAAGGTATGGGGGCCGCAGACTAACGATCTGGTGCTCCAGCTGGCCAGCGGCGGATCAGCAAGATCATGCTCGGCGGCATGCTGGCTAACATCTGCGTGGAATCTCATCTGCGCGAGTTTCTCGAGCGCGGCTTCGAAGTGGCTATCGTCAAGGATGCGACCGCCGGTCCCAGGCATCCCGAGTGGGGCGACGGCTATCAGGCGGCGATGATCAATTACCGATTTCTCGCACACGCTGTGTTGTCGACCGATGAAACGGTCGGTCGCATGCGCTGAGAAAGGAACGTTGACATGTCTGTCTCAGAGAAACCGCTTCACATCGACATTCCGGTGAAGTTAGAAAAGTGAAGGCGGCGTTCAGTGTCGGTGCCTTGGCGGTCGAAGGGGATCTGCCGGCTTCCATCTTCCACCTTCAGCTCGTCGAGAACGACATCGCCGACTGGAACGCCAAGGCCCAAGTGATTGCGGTCTTTCACACGAATGCGGCCCACGTGACGTTGAACGACAGCGCGTACAATGCCGAACGCAACGTGGCGACAGGGAATCCCTACAAGAAGCTCGTCGCTGACCTGGTGAAACGCGGTGCGCAAATTGAGTTGTGTGGCGCGACCGCGAAAGCCCACAACTGGGGAAACAGACTTGCTTCCCGGAGTCAAGGTCAACACGGATGCCATGGCGAGAACGACGCAGCTCGTTCAGGAAGGGCTCGTGAAAATCACGGAATGAACCCATGGAGGGGACCGCCGGGAGGAGCCCCGTTAGCTCTCTGGCAACCCAGCCTTACGTGCTCCCTCGACAATCCGCTGGAATTCCTTGCGGAAGGCTGGATTGTCGGAAGTTACCGAGCCTTCCTGCACCAGTGTCTGCACCGTGAACCCTGGCCTCAGCTTCAGGAGCTCTGCGACCGCGGCCGCCGCCTCTGCGTTCTGCCCCTGCCAGGCGTACGCAGAGGCGAGATCGACGTAGGCGAAGTAGAACGTCTTGCCGGTCGCAAGCGACTTGAGGCACCACTCGATGGCCTGAGCGTCGCGCGCCAGGTGCGTGTTCGCGTGGCAGAGGACGAAATACCAGACATACAGCTCAGGATCGCGCGGGCTCAGCCGTATGGCCCTCTCGACAGGCGCCAACGCCTCCGCTGCCCGACCAATTATATTCAAGTTCCGCGCCCGTCCAACGTATGCCGCCGCATGGTTACGATCGAGGGCGATGGCCCTGTCGTACGTCGCGAGCGCCGCATCAAACCGGTTGGATAGTCCGAGGACCTCGGCCTTCACGTAATGCGCATGGGCATAGTTGGGCGCGGTGGCGATGGCCCGCGTGGCCGCTTCGTCGGCACGGGCCAGCACCTTGGCAGGTTCGGGATCCCAGCGGTTGCGGTAGATGAGAGTGAGGGCTTGGGCGAGCCCGACTCCAGCTTGACTATTGTCGGGATCGATTCGAAGAGCATCCTCGAACAACGCGACGGATCTCTGCACATCATCCTTGTTCGGCCCACCATTCAAGACCGACCAGCCACGCATGGCGAGGTCCACCGCATCTGGGTCGGTGCGCTGCGCCCGGCGACCTTCAACATTGACGAGTTCAACACTGAGCGTCCTTGCAAGTCGGTTCGCGATGCCGAAGTTGTCCTGGACGGTCGCCAGCGTGCTTTGATCGACGTCCATCTGCTCGGCCCACAGATGCGCGCCGGTGCCCGCGTCGATGAGTTGCGCGTTGACGCGGGCAGTGCCTCCCATCCGGCGTACGCTCCCCTCGAGCACATATCGGACACCCAACTCGCGGCCGATTTGCCGGGCATCGACGGCCCTGCCCTTGAATGTGAATGCAGTGTTCCTGGAGATGACGAAGCTCCCGACGACTCGCGACAGATCGCTGGTCAGGTCTTCGGTGATGCCATCGGCGAAGTACTCCTGGCTCGGATCGCCACTCAGATTGCTAAAGGGTAGGACGACGATCGAGAGACGCGGCGCCTCGGCCTGAACTGGAAAGAATGGCAAGTCCATCCACCAAGCTCCGGCCGCCCCGAAGAGAACCAGGAGCGCGGCCAGGCCCCACACCATCCAGCGCCGGCGGCCGATTGGGGCGGGGCGTCTGGCGAGCGTAGACACGGCCTTGGAGCCCGGGAGGTGAAGTTGATACATTCGCACGGGCTGCTCGATGTTCTTGACCTGCCGCTCGCCCACATCCTCGAAGGTGAACGGCAGCTTTCCTCGGACCTGATCGTAGACGGTATTGGAAACGAGCACGCCACCCGGCTGAGCCAGCGCTTCCAGCCGCGCCGCGATGTTGATGCCGTCACCGTAGATCCGGGTCTCGTCGTGGATCACATCTCCCAGATTGATCCCGATGCGAAACCGCATCCGGCGACTCTCAGGCACGCTCTCGTTACGCTCGGCCATCGCGGTCTGGATCTCGACCGCACACTCGGTGGCGCCTACGACGCTGGGGAACTCGGCCATGATGCCATCGCCGGCGGTGTCGATGACTCGCCCCCCGTGCCGGCCGATCAGCGGCAGGATCGCACTCTGATGGGCCTTGAGGTCCCGCACGGTGGCGGCCTCATCCGCGTGCATGAGCCGGCTGTAGCCAGCGATATCGGCGACAAGAATGGCGGCGAGCCGACGCTGTATCGAGGGCTCTTCGTTCATGACGCGTTCTGTGAGCTCGCACAGGCGAGCGGATGGTAGTGTTGCACATCGCGCTGCGGACCGCGAGGACAGTGGGAGATGCCTAACTTCCGCACCGCGGGGCGCGAAACGGGGCACACTCGCCACGCTCCTCCGCAGATCGTGCACGGAAAGCTGGAGCTAACCCCTTTTCGCTTACCCAGACTTCACCCAGGAATCGGTTCGGCGGCCCACGCCTCTTACAGGCACGCGGGCCCATGCTAGACTGCCAGTGCTCCCACCTCGGCCTTCATGGTAGACGCACTTGGCGTCGAGACCCCGGTGACGCGGCGTTCACGACTCACATCCTGGGGGACCGCCATGAACCTTCCGACCTCGGTCGATTTTTGGGGCGAGCTCGACGCGGACGTGCTTCGCTGTCTGGCCAACCGACACGGTGAGGTGAGGCCGGCGGAGATCGGTCGGGACCTCGGCATCTCGGAACAAGCGGTGGCGTCGATCATCGGCATGCTCGCCGAGGCGGGGAAGGTCCGGATCTGTTCCGTGGAACGGATCGTGTGACGACCTCTTGGGTGTCGATGCACCTCGAGCGTCCAGATCCTCCCCGGTAGGGCTGGACGCCGCGCCGGGCCCGCGATTGGCGCCTCCCTATGTCGCAGGCGACGGCGCGGCAGCCGATGCTGGGGCGTCCTCGTTCACGATCCGGTAGAGGAGCCGAGCATCGGCGCAGGCCTTCCCCCTCCCCGTGGTTCAGGACATCTCATGAACACGCGGAGGCAGCGATCACCGCCGCAGAACTGCTGGGCCGGGTCTTGAAGTTCTTCGCCACACCCCTGGCACCGAGTGATGACCGATCCTCCCCACGTCAGGAGCCTCAAGGGCAGGGCATTGGCGGTCCCCCCCGCGCGCCATCGCGGCTTCACGTGCCGAGCCTGGAGGAGCGCCAGAGGCCACGCTGAGCGACGATCGCCACAACCGCGGCGGCACATCCAATCAGGAACATCCCGGGCATCCCGGCGTCGGTGGAGACGAAGACCCAGACCACCGTGCCCGCGATGACGCTGCCGATGAGGCCCACGGCCATATCGGACTTGAGTCCGTAGCCTCCCGCGCGGGAGAGCGTCTCGGCCATCCATCCGGCCACGAGCCCGGCCAGAATTAGCATCGGACCCATGTGCGCAATGTGTTCAGGCATGACTCGTCCCCGCCTTTCTACGACCTCGCGTGTGCTCCGAGAGGTGACCCCGGAGGGAGCCACCTCTCGATGCTTGCTCGTCCTCACATGGCTCAGCGCGTCTCAGGCAACGTGACCTCCGGCTTCGGTGTCCAGGTTCCCGCGGCATACTCGCGCAAGCCTTGCAGGAGCACCGAACGTAGCGTGGTCCCCTCGCTCAGGGCTCGGAGTCGCGCGGCCCGCTGGAGGTCGCGGGGCAGGCCGCGCAACAGGTAGATGCCTGAGGTCGCCACCCGAGCCAGGACGCGACTCCGGCCGGCCTGGATATAGATGTTGATGGGCATCGTCATGACGACTCCTCCTCAGGCCCAGTCCGGACGAAGGACATGAGCCTCATTGCCGGCCGATGGAGACCACGAAGTTGACCGTCTCCTGGTGATACGGCGACGGGATGTACGCCAGCTCCAGACGGATTTCCTTCAGCGTGCCCGCCTTCAGCGCCTCGGCTGGGAAGTCCACGTCCAGCGATTGGAGGGTTTCCTGCCCAGGGTCGAGCTGGTCGCTGCCGTAGGTGGCGAACTTGAGGGTCGGCTCGGTCCGCATGTCTTCCAGCTTGATCGGCTGCCCCGCGGCGTCGATGTACCGCATCTTCCCTTCAACGAGGCGGACGGTCTGATTGGCCGAGCTGTTCCGTAGCGCGAGGTTCGCAGTGAGCTTCGCGGGAGACACGACGCGACTGGAGCCCTGCTCGACCCGCTCGGTGACCTTCATGTGCGTCACCTCGCCCGTGACGATCCCGGCTTTGATCGTCATCGCAGTCGGCGTCATCGGATACGTCTTGTCCTCGACCACGGATGCTGCCGTCGCCACCGGCTGTACCACGGGGACGAAGGTCATCCACACCACCGCGGCCGCCAGCGCCGCGCCCAGCCCCCACCGCCAGACCGTCCCGGTCGCTGCACCCGATTGCTCGGTGGGCCGCAGCTTGCGCTGAGCGGCCAACGCGAGGGCGGCCCCGATGAAGGCCACGAAAGCCATCGTGACGATCCCGGCGTTCGGAAACAGCCCGACGGCACGGAAGATCCAGCTCAGCCCGATGCTGCCGACGAGGCCGAGGATGATATCCGGCTTCAGCCCGTGCCCTCCGCGCTTCGCCACTAATCCAGCCAGCACGCCGGCCAGTACTCCCAAGAGAACCCACGTAACGAACATCGTGAAACTCATGACCCTTCCTCCTCCACCCGGTTGTCGCTCATCCCATCGCCTGCTGCACTTCGCTCGCGTCGCACGCCGCGGCTCTCGCACTCGTTCCCGGCCTTCGCTATGCCTCACCGCCGTCTTCGCGGTGGGGATCTGGCTCCAGGCTCGAGACGTCACCCCTGAGAGACTCGCCATTGACGGTGATGAACACGACGGCTTCCGGCCACAGCAGCCGGTTCACCCAGATCGCCGATGCCACGGCTCCCGTCTGCGTGTTGACTCCTTGCCACACGCCCCCGGCCGGCCGGCTATCGCGCCGGCTCGTGGTCGACTCCCGCTTGCACTCCGCGAAACCATCACTCGAGAGCGCATTCATGACCTCATCCGGGGCTGCGATCCAGCCCTGCTCCGCTTCGCTCCAGGTCATCCTGCCGTGCTCGCGTAGCTCGTCGAGTCCGGTCATCTGCTGTGTCCTTTCGCCGTCGACCGTAGCCCGGTTGCCGGCGGCGACGAGTCCGGGCGCTGCTGGAGGAGAGTCCCGCGCAGATCTCAACCCTTTCCCGCACCGTTGCGCGCGGCGCTGGCCGTCGCGGTATGCGTCCGCCGGACGGACGTGGGCTCGGGCGTCGCCGGCGGGCGGACGGATTGGCCGCTGGCCGGTCGCCGTTCGGGTTGGACGAGAATGGCCGAGAGCATTTCGATCGCCCGCTGGTCGAGCGCCCGATCGTCGATCAGCACGTGCAGTGACGGGTCCGCGAGCTGCCTCACCCGCTCGGCCGCCGCGGTGGAACACACGATGACGTCCACCCGGCGGAGCAGGCGAGGGAGAGCCGCACTCTCGGCGGGGCACGCCCCGGCCAGCACGATGTTCGGCAGGGCGGCGTTCGCGATCGAATGTTCCAGGTTGTGGGCCGTCTCCTCGGCCACGGAGGCCACGCCCACCCGCGTTCCCGGCGGGAGTTGGGCCAGGCGGTGGAGGGTCTCGAGGGGCGTCTCGGCGAGTAGCGCGATCACCGGGACTCCGCGGCCGCGCAGGAGCCGCTCCACCTCCGGGAGATGGCAGAAGCTCGTGACCGCCGCCCTCCAGGGGCCGGTGTGCTTGTGGCGCCGCACGAGCGCCCCCAGCTCGCTGAGGAGGACCTTGTCGACGCGGACCGGCAGGTGGGCCTCGAGTTGCCCGGCAAAGAAGTCGAGCTCCGGCGGGCTGCACTCCACGAGGAGGACCTCGACGGACCCCTGGATGGCGGCGGGGCGGACGCCGGCCACGCTCAGAACCCCGACCGCCAGGTCGTCGGCGGTCATCCCGAGGGCTGCCGCCCGGATCACCGCCTCTTGCAGGAAGCGCTCGCGAAGCGGCGCCGACGGGCGGGCGGGCGGCGCCGAGGCCACGAACACGCCCTTGCCCCGCCGAGCCTCCACGTGTCCGCTCCGTTTCAGATCCTCGATGACGCGCGCGACGGTATTGGCATTGATGCCGAGGAAGCCGGCGAACTCTCGGATGCTGGGCAGGGCCTGGTCCGGCGGAACGCCACCGCTCTCGATGACGTGCTTCAGCTGCTCCGTCAGTTGCCGGCGGATCGGGATCGGGCTCTGGGCGTCCACTTTCAGGTTCATGGCGACCTTCATACTGTACTAGCGAGATAGTACAGGATATCTTAAATTAGTCTAGTGTACTATTTTAGTGGTACAGTAACGGCGAGAGTCGACCGCCCACCACCCACCTGGAAGAGAGGGAACTGCACTATGGCTCGGGCAACCACCCCCGCGACGACTCGCGCAACCACGCCGAATCTGCGGCCGCTCCACGACCGGCTGCTCGTCAAGCGCCTCGAGGGGCAAGAGGAGAAGCATGGCAGGATCTTCATCCCCGACACCGCCAAGGAGAAACCCCAGGAGGGCACGGTGATCGCGGTCGGGACCGGCAAGACGACCGAGGACGGCAAGACCGTGCCCCTCGACGTCAAACGAGGTGACCGGATTCTCTTCGGCAAGTATTCCGGCAGCGAGGTCAAGTTCAGCGGCGAGGACTACCTCATCATGAAAGAGGAAGACGTTCTCGGCATCCTGGGCCCGTGAAGAACGACACCGCTGGCGTCAACCGCGCCGGCCTACTCGAGAGGAAGGTAATGCATGCCTAAGCGGCTTCTCTTCAAAGAGGAAGCTCGCGCCGCGCTCTTGCGCGGGATCAACACCATGTCGCGCGCCGTCAAGGTCACGCTCGGACCGAAAGGGCGGAACGTCGTCATCGCCAGGAAGTTTGGCAACGCCACCCTGACCAAGGACGGCGTCACCGTTGCCAAGGAGATCGAGCTGAAGGACCCCGCCGAGAACATGGGCGCGCAGATGCTCAAGGAAGTCGCGTCCAAGACCTCCGACGTCGCGGGTGACGGCACGACCACCGCGACGGTGCTCGCCCAGGCCATCTTCCGCGGCGGTCTCAAGAATGTCACTGCCGGCGCGAGCCCAATGGCGTTGAAGCGGGGGATCGAGCGGGCAGTCGAGACGGTGGTGGAGGAGCTGAAGCAGATGTCCAAGGCCACCAAGGACCGAAAGGAGATCGCCCAGGTCGCCACGATCGCGTCGAACAACGACAAGACGATCGGTGACCTGATCGCCGAGGCCATGGAGAAGGTCGGCAAGGACGGCGTCATCACCGTCGAAGAGGCCAAGGCCATCGAGACCACCCTCGATGTGGTCGAGGGGATGCAGTTCGACCGCGGGTACCTCTCACCATACTTCGTCACGAATCCGGAGCGGATGGAGGTCGTGCTGGAGGACGCCCTCGTGCTGATCCACGAGAAGAAGCTCAGCGTGATGAAGGATATGCTGCCGCTGCTCGAGCAAGTGGCCCGGGCCGGCAAGCCCTTGCTCATCATCGCCGAGGACGTCGAAGGCGAGGCGCTGGCCACCCTGGTCGTCAACAGGCTGCGCGGCACGCTTCAGACCTGCGCCGTCAAGGCGCCGGGCTTCGGCGACCGCCGCAAGGCCATGCTGGAAGACGTCGCGACCCTCACCGGTGGCAAGGCCATCACCGAGGATCTCGGGGTCAAGCTCGAGAACATCAAGCTCGCGGATCTTGGGCAGGCGAAGAAGGTGGTCGTGGACAAGGACAACACCACGATCATCGAGGGCGCCGGCACCGCCGCGGAGATCCAGAGCCGCATCAAGCAGCTCCGGGCGCAGCTGGAGGAGACGACCTCGGACTACGACCGCGAGAAGCTTCAGGAGCGGTTGGCGAAGCTTGCCGGCGGTGTGGCCGTCATCAAGGTCGGTGCGGCCACCGAGACCGAGATGAAGGAGAAGAAGGCCCGGGTGGAGGATGCGCTCAACGCCACGCGCGCAGCGGTCGAGGAGGGGATCGTTCCGGGGGGCGGTGTGGCGCTCCTCCGCGCGTCGGAGGCCCTCGACAGCCTCAAGCTGTCGGGCGACGAGAATACCGGCGTCAGCATCGTGCGACGTGCCCTCGAAGAGCCGATCCGGCAGATCGTGGAGAACGCCGGGCTCGAGGGTTCCGTGATCGTCGAGAAGGTCAGGGGCATGGTCCCACTCACGCGGGGCTTCGACGCCGAGACCAACGAGTACGTCGACCTGATGCAGGCGGGGATCATCGACCCCACCAAGGTCGAGCGCGTCGCCCTGCAGAATGCGGCCTCGATCGCGTCGCTGCTCCTCACCACGGAAGTGCTCGTCACAGAGATGCCGGACGCCGAGAAGGCCGACCACTCCGCGGCGCCCGGCGGGGAGTTCTAGCGGTGTCTCGGGCTCACGGGCTCCGGAGGACATCCGGGGCCCGGGGGGCCTGGCCGGGGAAGGAGCGCATGCGGCCCTTGTCGCCCACTGCCGTGTCGGTCTCAGCGGACTGTTCGGGCGCGCCGGCACGCGGCGGCAGGCACGGGATCACCTCGCGGCCGCCACGACGATGTACCGGGAGATGAAACATGACGTACTGCCTGGAGCAGGCGGAGGCGGCGATAGGGACTTCAGGGTAGACCCGTTCGCGGGCCATCATCCTGCCGGTTGCGAC
>Ga0209382_10001366_pt1 | contig 38566 bp, 39 predicted proteins | sample SoiMetdeltSBSDD5_FD_187599 | JGI IMG/M metagenome (GOLD analysis project Ga0209382, IMG submission 187599) | Bulk soil microbial communities from a Populus tree surrounding site in Tennessee, USA - Soil MetaG P. deltoides SBSDD5 (SPAdes) (version 2) | ecosystem: Environmental > Terrestrial >... | reverse complement strand
ACGAGATCGAGAAGGCCCACCCCGACGTGTTCAACACGCTGCTCCAGATCCTGGAGGAGGGGCGCCTCACCGACGCCCAGGGACGCTCGGTCGACTTCCGCAACACCGTGCTGATCATGACCTCGAACCTGGGCACCGCCGACCTGCGCAAGGCCAGCGTGGGCTTCGCCCGCTCCGACGAGGCCGTCTCCTACGAGAAGATGAAGGAGAAGGTCAACGACGCCCTCAAGCTGCACTTCCGTCCCGAGTTCCTGAACCGGATCGACGACACGATCGTGTTCCACGAGCTCACCAAGGACGAGGTCACCCAGATCGTCGACCTGATGATCGCCCGGGTGCAGCGCCAGCTGGAGGGCCAGGGCCTGGGCCTCGAGCTCACGCAGGAGGCCAAGTACCTGCTGGCCGACAAGGGCTACGACCCCCAGCTGGGCGCACGGCCGCTGCGCCGGGCCATCCAGCGCAGCGTCGAGGACCCGGTGTCCGAGAAGCTGCTGCTCAAGGAGGTCCGGGCCGGCGAGATCGTCGTCGTCGACGCCGAGGACGATCCCGAGACCGGCGAGCGGGTCATCGTGTTCCGCACGGTGGAGGGCTTCAGCCCGCCGCCGATGGAGCTGGCCGAGGCCGGCGGCACGCCGCCCGAGAGCTGACCCGGCACCACCACGATCCGATGCGGGGCCGCCCACGTGGGCGGCCCCGCTCGCGTCCGCCCTCCCGGTAACCTCCCGGCTTCCGTGCACCGCCGCCCCCGCCTCCGCTCCCGCGCCGTCCCTGCCCGCCCGCTGGTGCGGCACCTGCTGCCGGCGGTCGTGGCGGCTCTGGTGGCGGCCGCCTGCGAGGTGCAGACGGCCGTCACGGTCGACGTCGAGGACGACGGGTCGGGCACGGTGGAGGTGGCCGCCGGCCTCGACGCCGAGGCCCTTGACCAGCTGCCCGACCTGGACGACGACGGCACCTCGGACGCCGCCGACCTGGCGGCCCTGGTCCGCACCGACGACCTCCAGGACGCCGGCTGGTCGGTGAGCGCCCCGGCCACCGCCGGCGACGGCACCACGTGGATCCGGGTCACGCGCCCGTTCGGCACACCGGCCGAGGCCGAGGAGATCCTGACCCAGCTCACCGGCCCGGACGGTGCGCTGCAGGACATGCACGTCAGCCGGGAGCACAGGTTCGGCCGCACCACCTACGAGTTCTCCGGCACCGCCGACCTGAGCGCGGGCCTGGAGGCGTTCGGCGACGAGGGCCTGGCAGCCGCCCTCGACGGCGAGCCGCTCGGCGAGGACGCTGCCGCGATCGAGGCCCGGATCGGCCGCCCGCTGGCCGACGCGTTCCGCCTGTCGGTCACCGCCGACCTGCCGGGCGAGGCGACGACCTGGTCCCCCCGCCTGGGCGACCCGCCGCTGGCGATGGCGGCCGAGAGCGAGGTGGTCGACGCCGGCGTCTTCGCCTTGGCCGCGATGGCCGCCTTCTGCGTCGTGGCCGTGGTGGCCCTGCTGGTGGTTCGGGCGGTCCGCGGCTCGCGCCCCGCTCAGAGCGGCTCGTAGACGATCGAGTCCGGCCCCCGGTACATCTCCCGGTAGGTGGCGTCGAGCGCTGACGCGGCGGCGGGGTTGCCCGCCAGCCACTCCTCGTCGACCACCACGGCGTCCACGCCGTACTCGGCCATCAGGTCGTCGGCGTGGTAGTCGGGGTACTGCCGGGCGGCGCCCTCCAGGTCGTTGTACGGCCCCGGGAACAGCCCCGAGTACCCGTTAACCGTCGTCGCGTCGGCGTCGAGCACGTCGAGCATGTGTTCGACGGTGGGCTGGTAGGACCCGGCCCTGCCGTCCTCGGGGAACGGCAGGAACGCCAGCACGGGGTCGCCGTCGCCCTCCGGCGGGTTCTCGGCCAGCCAGCCCGCCCAGTCCGGCGTCGAGCGGTCGACTAGGTGGACCGGCGCCGGCGCGACCCCGGTCTCGACCAGCGCCAGGGCGACGACCGCCACGCCCAGGGCAGCGCTCGCCGCCCGCGGGACCCGGGCGCGGCCCTCCTCCGGCCGCAGCCACCGCCAGGCGGCGTCGAGGGCGAAGGCGGCCAGGGCCACGGTGAACACCTGCCCGACCACGTCGGACCGGAACGGACTGCGCAGGCTGTCGAACCCGGGGACCCAGCGCCGCAGCAGCTCGTAGGGCCGATACCCGAACACGTCCAGGTTGAGGCCCAGGCTGAGGAGGCGGGCGAGCACGAACCCGACCACCAGGAACGTGAGCTGGCGGCGCCGCATCCCCGAGCCCGCGCCGTCGCCGACCCGCCGGGCCGCCACGATCAGCCCCGTGATCCCGAGGGCCAGCAGCACGGTGCCGGGGTACAGGGCGTGGCCGCGGTCGCCGTCGTCGGCGAGGGGCAGGATCCCGGCCAGCGGGGACTCGTCCGGGATCCGCCAGAAGTCGGCGTTGGAGGCGCTGAGTCCCTCGATGGTCTCCTCGTCCCGGCTGTAGTCGGCGGTGATGCGGGCCTGCCCGATCAGCGCCGGGCCGGCAAGCACCCCGACCACCAGCGCCATCACCGCGATGTCGGCCGCCCGCGACCGGCTGAGCCAGTCCCTTCGGACGTAGGCCAGCGTCGCCGGCCCGATCACCACGGCGGCGAACAGCCCGTAGTAGCCGCAGGTCAGGAACGTCACGGCCAGCCACAGCCCGACCTCGGCCGCCGCCCGCCGGCCGCCCTCGGGCCCCCAGCGCACGACCGCGTCCACCAGCAGGAACAGCGGGAACACCATCACCAGCTGCAGCACGCCCAGCTGCGCCGCCACGAACGGCAGCGCCACGGCCAGCCCGCCAGTGACGGCCGCGGGGACCGGGGCGGCGCCGAGCGTGCGGGCGAGGCGCTGGGCGGCGATGCCGTTGGCGACCAGCGCGGCCAGCAGCACCAGGTTCAGGGCCAGCACGGGGTTGCCGGTGACGAGCGCCAGCGGTGCGAACACCAGCCCGGTCAGCGGCTGGGGCTCGGACAGCGCGAACCCGCCGAGCGCAGGGTGGAACAGCGGGGCGTCCCAGTAGTGACGGAACCGGTCGCCGATCGAGTCCTGGTTCCAGCGCAGGGTCCACAGGTTGAACAGCGGCACGGTGGCCACCGGCTCGGTGCCCCGGGTGAGGCCGGTCGTGAGGTGGGCGGCGAGCGGCCACGTGACCACGACGGCGAGAGCGGCGTAGAGCGGGACGAGCACCCGGACGCGCACGGCCGCGGAGGTTACCCGACGGTTACTTGCGGAAACCGTCGGAAAGATCCCGTGGCAGCCCGTTCACTGTCATACCCCCTTCGTAAGGTCGGTGGCGTGGCGAGACCCAGGACGATCTACCGGTGCAGCGAGTGCGGGGCCGACGCCCCCAAGTGGATGGGGTGGTGCACGGCGTGCGAGGCCAGCGGCACCCTCATGGAGGAGTTCGTGGGGCACGCGGGCCCGGCCGGGGCGGTCCTTGCCCCGCCGTCGGTGCCCCGCCCCATCACCGAGGCGGTGGGCGACGCCGTCGCGCCGGTGCCGACCGGCGACGCCGAGCTCGACCGCGTGCTGGGCGGTGGCCTGGTGCCGGGGTCGGTGACGGTGGTGGGGGGCGAGCCGGGCACCGGCAAGTCGACGCTGCTGCTCCAGGCGCTCGCGTCGGTGGCGGCCGGCGGCCAGGCGTGCCTGTACGTCACGGCCGAGGAGTCGGCCCGGCAGGTGGCGCTGCGGGCCGAGCGGCTGGGCGTCTGCGCCCCCGCTCTGTGGCTGGTGGCCGAGACGTCGCTGCCCCACATCGTCGGCCACGTCGACGCCCTGGCCCCGGCCGTCGTGGTCGTCGACTCGATCCAGACCGTGCACGACCCCGAGCTCGGCTCCGGCCCCGGGTCCGTCGGCCAGGTGCGGGGCTGCGCCCAGCGGCTCGTGGCCGAGGCCAAGTCCCGGGGTGTCAGCGTGGTCATGGTCGGGCACGTCACCAAGGAGGGCGGCCTGGCCGGGCCCCGGGTGCTCGAGCACCTGGTCGACACGGTGCTGTCGTTCGAGGGCGACCGCCACCACGCGCTGCGCATGCTTCGGGCGGCCAAACACCGCTTCGGCAGCACGCACGAGCTCGGCCTGTTCGAGATGGGCGAGGCGGGGCTGGTCGGCGTGCCCGACCCCAGCGCGCTGTTCCTGGCCGACCGCCTGCCGGGGGTGCCCGGCTCGGTGGTGGCGCCGGTGCTCGACGGCCAGCGGCCGCTGCTGGTCGAGGTCCAGGCCCTGGTGGTGCCCAGCGCCGTGCCGGCGCCCCGGCGCACCGCGCAGGGCGTCGACGGCGGGCGCCTGGCCCAGGTGCTGGCCGTGCTCGAGCGGCACGCGGGGCTCGACGTGGGCCGGGCCGAGGTCCACGTCGCGGTGGCCGGCGGCGTGCGGGTGCAGGAGCCGGGGGTCGACCTGGCGGTCGCCCTGGCCGTGGCGTCGGCGGCCACCGGGCGCCCCGTCCCGGCCGACCTGGTGGCGTGCGGCGACGTGGGCCTCGGCGGCGAGCTGCGCCAGGTGCAGCGCACCGAGCGGCGCCTGGCCGAGGCGGCCCGGCTGGGGTTCGCGCGGGCGGTGGTGCCCCGTTCGGCCCCGGACGCGCCGGCGGGCTTGCGGCTCGACCGGGCGGCCTCCATCGCCGAGGCGATCCACCACCAGGCCTTCGCCCCACAGGCGGTGGCGTCGTGACGACGTGCGGCGATGCGCTACGCAGGGCGGCGGGGACGTCGGGTTACCCTATGGCCCGTGGTATCCCGCCCCAGCGCCGAGCTCATGGACGCGCTCGCCGCCGTGGCCCCGGGCACGGGCCTGCGCGAGGGCATCGACCGCGTCCTGCAGGCCAACATGGGCGCGCTCATCGTGGTGGGCGATGGGCCCGAGGTCTTGAACATCTGCTCGGGTGGCTTCTTGCTCGACGCGGCCTTCAGCCCGCAACGCCTGTCGGAGCTGGCGAAGATGGACGGGGCGATCATCCTGGCGTCCGACGCCAGCCGCATCGCCCGGGCCAACGTGCACCTGGTGCCCAACCCCAACGTGCCGACGTCCGAGACCGGCACGCGGCACCGCACCGCCGAGCGGGTGGCGCGCTCCATCGACGTGCCCGTGATCTCCGTGTCGGAGGATATGTCGATCATCGCCGTGTACGTGGGCGACGAGAAGCACCCGCTGGAGACCATCCCCCGCCTGCTGGTCCGGGCCAACCAGGCGCTGCAGACGCTGGAGCGCTACCGCAACCGGCTCGACGGGGTGACGGCGTCGCTGTCGGCCCTGGAGGTCGAGGACCTGGTGACCGTGCGCGACGTGGTGAACGTGCTGCAGCGCACCGAGATGGTGCGGCGGATCGCGGACGAGATCGCCGGCGACATCGTCGAGCTGGGGGTCGACGGCCGGCTCGTCAAGCTCCAGCTGGAGGAGCTGATGGGCGGGGTCGAGGACGACCGGCGCCTGGTGATGCTCGACTACTTCACCCCCGAGTCCGAGTGGCGCCTCGACCACGCGATGGACGCCCTGTCGGGCATGAGCACCGAGGAGCTGCTCGACGCCAAGGCGGTGGGTGCGACGCTGCACCTGCCGGGCAGCGTGGTCGACCTCGACACCAACGTGCAGCCCCGGGGCTTCCGGCTGCTGTCCCGCATCCCGCGGCTGCCCGAATCGGTGATCGAGCGCATCGTGAACCGGTTCGGCACGCTCCAGAAGATCATGCGGGCCACGATCGACGACCTCGACGACGTCACCGGGGTGGGCCAGACCCGGGCCCGGGCCATCAAGGAGGGCCTGTCCCGGTTGGCCGAGACCAGCATCCTCGACCGCTACTCCTGACCGCACACCAGGCTGGCGACCCATGCGCATCACGCTCCCGTCCGGCACGCCCGCCGAGCTCGCCACGCCCGCCGGCCCGCCCGCGCGGGGGCTGGTGGTCGTCCCCGACATCGGTGGGCTGCGGCCCCTGTTCGACCGTCACGTGGACCGGCTGGCCGCTGACACCGGCTGGGCCGTGTGCGCCTTCGAGCTGTGGCCGGGGCGCGAGTACCTGCCGGTCCCCGATCGCATGGGCGAGGGCGGCACGCTCGACGACGAGCGGATCCTTGGCGACGCGGTGGCGGCGGCCGACGCCACCGGGGCCGACCCCGTGGGCATCCTGGGCTTTTGCATGGGCGGCATGTACGCCCTCAAGGCCACGGCCACCGGTCGCTTCGACCGCGCGGTGTCGTTCTACGGCATGGCCCGGGTGCCGCCGATGTGGGCGAGCGCCACCCAGGGCGAGCCACTGGAGGCGTTGGCTGCGTCCCCGGGCACGCCGGTGCTGGCGCTGGCCGGCTCGGCCGACCCGTGGCTCCCCGCCGACGACCGCGACGCCCTCCAGGAGGCGGGTGTGGAGGTGGTCTGCTACGAGGGCGCCGACCACGGCTTCGCCCACGACCCCGACCGCCCGGCGCACCGGCCGGACGACGCGACCGACGCCTGGCGGCGGGCCCTCGCCCACCTGGGCGCGAGCGCGACGTAGCTAGCCGTCGATCGCCATGAGCCGCCACACGCGCCGGGCGCCGCGGGTGCGCAGGCCCAGTTCGTCGCACAGGTCGCGGACCTTGCGCAGCGACGCCACCACCCCGGCACGCGCCTCGGCGGTGCCGTAGGCCCGGCGCAGCACGCTGCGGGGCATGCCGTAGCGCTGCACGAGCGCGGGCGACGGGCGCAGCATCATCGCCGCCATCACGCCCAGCGTGACCGGCACCTGTACCTTCAGCACCTGCCGCCGGCGCCACGGCAGCGCGGGCACCCTCCGGCGTAGGTAGTTGCGGGCGAACGACAGGTGGCGGGCCTCCTCGGTCACGTGGATCCGCATGATCCGCTCCAGCAGCGGGTGCAGCTCGCGGCCCGAGCCCAGCACCTCCCGCTGGACGTGGTCGATCGGGTCTTCGCCGCCCAGCACGAAGAAGAAGAACGCCGCCGGGAACCGCCGGCCGAGCTTGGCGATGCGCCGGGCCGCGCGCTTGTCCCAGGCCCGCATGCCGCTCACCTCCAGGTCGGTGCGGTTGACGAACTCCTGGAACATCAGCGAGTGCTGCGCCTCCTCGATCAGCTCGTGGTAGGCGTAGCGGAACTCCGGCGTGCGGTCCGGCAGCTCCAGCGCGAACTCGAGCAGGCCCCGCTTGAGCACGTTCTCGAACTGCAGCCCGACCTTCATCTTGCTGGCCACGTCGAACAGCCCGATCTCGGCCCGCCGCACGGGCGGCTGCTCGCGGTACCAGTCGGTGGCGCCGAGTGGGCTGTCGGGCGGCAACTCCCAACGGGGGTCGGCCGGGTCGATGGCGTAGTCCGGGTCGTCCCAGGGCACGTCCTCGTAGGCGTCGAAGTGCCGGTCGACCGACAGGCGGTTGAGCCGGTCCAGCATGTCGTGCCACGTGGCGTCGTCGGTCATGGTGCGCGGGGTGTCGATGACAGTCACGGGGAGCCGTCCTCCTCGGGTCCGGGTCGGGGGAACGACAGGCGGCTGAGCGCTTTGACGGCGTCGACCATCTCGGACGCCGGCAGCCCGTTGCGTCGGGGCCCCAGCAGCTGGGAGATCGCGGTGCCGTCGAAGACGGCGAGCGTGAACGCCAGGGCGCCCGCCCGGTCCGCGGGGTCGCCGCCGCCGCCGGGCAGGTCGCCGACGACCTCGGCGAACTGAGCCTGGGCCGACGTGATGAACGCGTCGTTCATCGCCAGCACCGCGACCCGCAGGTCGGCATCGGTACGGGAGGCAACCCACAGCTCGAGCCAGGCCACGAACGCCGAGCTCTCGTACATCGACCACAGCACGTCGATGGCGGCATCGACCCGGTCGGCCCCGGGGTCGAGACCGGCGATGGCCTTGGCGAACTCGTCCTGGCGCCGAGCCAGCAGGTGGGCGACGGCCCCGGCCATCAGCTCCGCCTTGCCGGCGAAGTGGTGCTGGATCGCTCCGACCGACACGCCGGCTTCGCGGGCGACGGCGCCGGTGGTGGTGTTGGCGTAGCCGTCGCGGACGACGCAGGCGATGGTGGCGTCGAGCAGTGCCTCGCGGGTCGCCGCCGAGCGCTCCGCTTGTCGTCGCCGCGGCGGGCGCCCCCGGGGTCGGGATCGTTCCTCGCTCACACCCCCACTGTGCACGCCTTACAATTTACCTGCAACGCGTATTGTAAGTGCGCCGTCACCGCAGGTCAGCGGGCTCGCCTCTCCAGCTGCTCGCGGTCGGTGATGCGGTAGCGGCGCTCCGACTGCTCGATCCAGCCCAGCCGCACGAAGCTGGCGATGGCCTTGTTCACGCGCTCCCGGGACGCCCCGACCATGGCCGCCAGCTCCTCCTGGGTGACCGGCAGGGTGAACTCGTCGGCCCCCGCCGCCATCTCCACCAGCCGCTTGGCCGTGCGTCCCGTGACGTCGAGGAACACGGAGTCGGCCAGGGCCACGTCCATGGTCTCGAGCCGGCGGGCCAGCAGCGCGACCACGCCCCACAGCAGCTCCGGCCGCTTCTCGTACACCTCACGGACGGGTTCGAAGCCGATGGACAGCACCTGCGACTGCTCCAGCGCGCGGGCCTCGGCCGACCGGCCAGGGAGGAACAGGCCCATCTCGCCGAACAGGTCGCCGGCCTCCATGAGGGCGACGACCGACTCCCGCCCGTCGATCGATCGCTTGGCGATCGCGATCCGCCCGTTGATGACGACGTACAGCCGATCGGGCTCGTCGTCCTCGTGGAACAGGACGTCGCCACGCCGCAGCTCCTCCGTCGTGCTGGCGTCGGCCAGGTGCAGCAGCTCCTGGGGGGTGAGATCGCCGAACAGGTCGACGTCGGCGAGCAGCTCGGTGGGCGTCATCACCGGCAAACGATAACGACGCTGTGACCCCGCGTCGCTGCCGGGGGATCCGGGTAGCCTCCGCCCGACCATGGGATCGGTGTGGGCCATCGTCGTGGCGGCCGGATCGGGGAACCGGTTCGGGGCCGCCAAGCAGTACCAGCCGCTCGGCGGGCGGCGGGTGCTGGACTGGTCGCTGGAGGCCGCCCGGGCCGCATCCGACGGCGTGGTGGTCGTGGTGCCGGCCGACCGGACGGCCGACGCGGAGCCGCTGGCCGACGCCGTCGCCGCCGGCGGGGACACCCGCTCCGCCTCGGTCCGGGCCGGCCTGGCCGCGGTCCCGGACGACGCCGAGGTGGTCGTCGTCCACGACGGCGCCCGCCCGTTGGCGGGGGCTGCGCTGTTCGCGACGGTGGTGGCGGCGGTGCGGGACGGCGCCGACGCGGCGGTCCCCGGGGTGCCGCTGGCCGACACGCTGCGATGGCGGTCCGGGGGCGTGGCCGACCGCGACGGCCTGGTGGCGGTGCAGACCCCGCAGGCGTTCCGGGCGGCGGCGCTGCGGGCCGCCCACGCCGGCGGGGGCGAGGCGACCGACGACGCATCGCTCGTGGAGGCCGCGGGTGGCAAGGTGGTCGTCGTGGACGGGTCCGCCGAGAACCTCAAGATCACCAACCCGCACGACCTGGCGGTGGCCGAGGCGCTGCTCCGTGAGCGCTGACGACCCCGCGGTGCGCATCGGCCAGGGCTTCGACGTCCACCCGTTCTCGCCCGACCCCGACCGGCCCCTCGTGCTCGGCGGCGTGCGCGTCGAGGACGGCCGCGGCCTCGCCGGCCACAGCGACGCCGACGTCGTGGCCCACGCGGTCACGGACGCGCTGCTCGGCGCGGCCGGCCTGGGGGACATCGGCCAGCACTTCCCCGACACCGACGCCGCATGGGCGGGCGCCGACTCCATCGACCTCCTGTGCCGCGCCGTCGCCGACGTGCGTGAGGCCGGCTGGCAGCCCGCCAACGTCGACTGCACCGTGATCGCGGAGGCCCCCAGGCTCGCCCCCCACCGCCCCGCCATGGAGTCCCGCCTCACCGCCGCGGTCGGCGCCCCGGTCACGGTGAAGGGCAAGCGGGCCGAGGGCCTGGGTGCGCTCGGCCGCAACGAGGGCATCGCCTGCCTCGCCGTCGCTCTGCTCGTCGGAGCCCGCTCGTGACCCCGCCGCGTGGGGGCCGGGGTGGCCAGCAGCGGGGTGGCGGGACGGGCCGGGGCCAGCGCGGGATCAGCCAGGGGCGTGGTGCGTCGGGCCAGCCGCGGGGCGGGGGCCAGGCACGAGGCGCATCAGGCGCCGGGTCGGGGCGAGGCGGGTCGGTCGGTGGCCGCGATCGAGGCGCCGCGGGTGCCGGCTCGGGTCGGGGTGGCGCCAGCGGCCGGAAGCGGGCGGCGCCACCGCCGACGCGGGTGACAGCGCGGCCGCCGGCCCCGATCACGCCCGGGCGGCGGGGCCGGGTGGCATCGCGCCGGGGGCTCGGTGGCGACCAGGTCGAGGGGCGCCAGGCCGTGCGCGAGCTGCTGCTGGCCGGCCGGCGACGGGTGCGCGAGGTGTGGATGGTCGACGAGCGTGACGACGCGCCCATCCTCGGCGACATCCGCGAGCTGGCCGCTTCGGCGCGGGTGCCCGTCGTGCCCGTCAGCAAGGGCCGGTTCGCCGCCGCGGCCCGGTGCGAGGCGCCCCAGGGCGTCCTCGCCGTCGCGGCGCCGCTGCCGGAGGCGGACCTCGACGACCTGCTGCGGGGCCGGCCGTTCCTCGTGGCGCTGGACGGCGTCACCGACCCCGGCAACCTCGGGGCCATCCTCCGCTCGGCCGAGGGCGCGGGCGTGACCGGGGCCATCCTGCCCCGCCACCGGGCTGTCCACGTCACGCCGGCGGCCACCAAGGCGGCGGCCGGGGCGATCGAGCACGTGCCGATCGCGGTGGTGGGCGGGCTGCCGGCCGCGCTGTCCCGCCTGGCGGATGCCGGGGTCCACGTCGTGGGGCTCGACGGGGCGGCAGACGCCACGATCTACGACGTCGCCGCGCCCGAGGGGCCCATCTGCCTGGTGCTGGGCGCCGAGGGCCGCGGGCTGTCGCGCCTGGTCAAGGAGCGCTGCGACGAGGTCGTCGCCATCCCGTTGCGGGGCCGCCTCGGGTCGCTCAACGTGTCGGCCGCGGCCGCGCTCGCGACGTTCGAGATCGCCCGCCACCGGTGACCCGAGCCCGAGGCGGGAGTCGAACCCGCGACCTGACGCTTACAAGGCGCCTGCTCTGGCCGGCTGAGCTACTCGGGCGGTGCCCGGACCCTAACCGCCCGGCCCCGCGGCCGGGCCGCCCCGGAGGGTGCTTGCATCGCGCAGGCCCCCGGGCCAGCCTGTCCGAGTGGCACTCAGTGAGCGCGACAGGGCGATCCTCGACTTCGAGCGGGGATGGTGGCTGCTCCCCTCCACCAAGGGCGACGCCATCCGCGAGCGCCTGGACCTCTCTCCCACCCGCTACTACGAAGTGCTGAACCAGATCTTGGACGACCCCGCGGCCGCGGCCTACGACCCCCTCGTGGTCCGCCGGTTGCGCCGGGCCCGCCGCGAGCGGCGCCGGGCGCGGGCCGAGGGCGGCCCGAGGTTCGGGCACGGACGCTGAGGAGGCCCCCACCATGCAGACGACCGAGCGGCCCCACACGGGCGGGCCAGCCCGCCCGAGCCCCGTGCGGGGCGTGGTGCTGGTCGCCGTGGCCGCGGTGCTCGGGTTCTTCCTGCTCCGCGCCGTCGACGACAGCGGATCGGGCATCGAGGTCGCCACGCCCGACACCGATACCAGCGACACGACGGTCCCGGGCGAGACCACAGGGGGCTCGGAGACCACCGCGGCGCCCGAGCCGCGCCCGCCGGGGGAGGTGACGGTCATCGTCGCCAATGCCTCGGGGGTGCAGGGCGCGGCCACGCAGATGACCGAGCGGCTCGGCGCCGCCGGCTATCTCTACGCCCCGGCCGGCAACGCCCCCGAGGGCACCGAGCTGGCCACGACCGAGATCCTTCCGGCGGCCGGCTTCGAGTCCGAGGCAGCCCGCCTGGCCGGCGAGATGGGCCTGCCGTCCGAGGCGGTCAAGCCGATGACCGACCCGCCGCCCGTGGATCTCGCCGGGGCGAACATCCTGGTGCTGCTGGGCACCGACCTCGCCGAGGGTTGACCCAGCGGCGCCGGGCCTGGACGTGGACCCGCTCGCGCCGCTGCGGGCGCGCCCCGCCGAGGCCGCCGTGGTGGTCGACTTCGACGGCACGCTGTCGCCGATCGTCGACGTCCCCGCCGAGGCCCGCCCGGCGCCCGGGGCGGTCGAGGTGCTCGCGGCCCTGGTCGGGCACCTGGGGCTGGTGGCCGTGATGTCGGGCCGGCCGGTCGACTTCCTGGCGCCCCAGCTTCCCCCTGGCGTGGTGCTGTCGGGCTTGTACGGCCTGGAGGTGGTACGGGACGGCCGCCGCACGGACCGCCCGGGCGCGGGGGTGTGGCGGGACGTCGTCGCGGACGTGGCACGGGTGTCCGCCGACCGGGGGCCGGCCGGGATGAACGTCGAGCCCAAGGGCCTGTCGCTCACCCTCCACTACCGGACCCGGCCCGACCTGGCGGACGAGGTCCGGGCGTGGGCCGAGGGCCAGGCCGCCCGCTCGGGCCTGGAGGTGCGGGCCGCCAAGATGTCGGTCGAGCTGCACCCGCCCCTGCCGGCCGACAAGGGCACGGCCCTGGAGGCGCTGGCCGGCGGGATGTCGGCCGTGGCCTACGCGGGCGACGACCGGGGCGACCTGCCCGCGTACGACGCGCTCGACCGCATGGCCGCGGCCGGCGTGGCGACGGTCCGGGTGGCGGTGGCGAGCGCCGAGTCCCCGGCCGAGCTGCTGGCCCGCGCCGACATCGTGCTCGACGGCCCGCCCGCCGTGGTGCAGCTGCTGTCGGGCCTGGCGCCGTGACCGGTCAGTCCGCTGCTGCCAGCTGGTCGGCCAGCCAGTCGACGGGCTTGCGGGCGACGGCGAGCGTGCGGAGGCGCTCGGCCCGGGCCTTGCGCTCGTCGGCGGGCATGCACAGGGCCACGTCGAGGGCGTCGGCCGTGGCGGCCACGTCGAACGGCGGGACCTGCACCGCGGCCTCGCCCACCTCGTCCCACACCCCCGCCTCCCGGGACAGGCAGAGCACCGCGTCCCGCTCGTTGACGATGGCGCCCTCCTTGGCCACCAGGTTGAGGCCGTCCCGGATCGGGTTCACGAGCAGCACGTCGGCCCGGCGCAGCACGGCCACCGACCGGGGGTAGTCGTCCCGCGTGTCGTAGACGATCGGCGTCCACCCCGGCGTCGCCCACCGTTCGTTGATCCGGGCCACCAGCCGCTCGACCTCGGCCTGGTACTCGACGTAGGCCGGGACCCCGGTGCGGGACGGGTACACGGAGGCCAGGAACACGACCCGCTCCCGCCACTCGGGGTGGCGGTCGAGCAGGTCGTCGAACGACAGGAACCCCCGCAGGAGGTTCTTCGACAGCTCGATGCGGTCGACCCGGGCCACGACCAGCCGGTCGCCGACGTCGTCCTCGATCTCGGCCAGTGCCCCGGCGCACGCCGGCGAGGCGGCGGCCCGCAGGACGTCGTCGGCGTCGGTGGGCAGCGGCGACACGAACGTGCGGGGCGCCAGCGCGAGGAACTCCCGGGCGCACGCGAGGAAGTCGTCGGCCCAGCCCCGGGTGTGGAAGCCGCAGGCCCGGTGGGCGGCCAGCCCGGACAGCACCTCGCCGGCGATGTGGTCCGGCAGCACCCGCAGCCACGTCGGGGTGGCGAACGGCGTGTGGCTGAAGTGGACGGCCGCCAGGTCGGGCCGGCGCTCGACCAGCCCCAGTCCCAGCAGTCCCAGGTGGTAGTCCTGCACCAGCACCGCCGCCCCGTGGGGGGCGGCCTCGGCCACCGCCTCGGCGAAGGCGTCGTTGACCTCGCGGTACGCCTGCCACGCCTCCCGCAGGTCCCGCCCGTACGCCGGCTCCCGCGGGAGGTCGTAGAGGCCGTGGTACACGAACCACAGGGTCTGGTTGCTGACCACGTCGTAGGCGAGCCGGTAGACCTCGGGGTCGACGGCGAGCAGGCGGGTGCGGAAGCCCTCGGCGTCGACGATCCCGGCCGCGGCCGCGTCCCGGTCGCCGTCGGACATCGCCGCCGCCACCCACAGGGCCCCGGTACCCGCCACCAGCGGCGCGAGGCCGGACACAAGCCCGCCGGCGCCCCGACGGGCGACCAGCGTGCCGTCGCCGGCCCGGCGGAACGACAGGGGGCCTCGGTTCGACACGACGACGACGGGGCGGTCCACGGGAGGTAGACGCTACGGGACGTGAGTGCACAGGTGCACCGCTGGGCCAGAGGCTGTGCCTTCGGCGCAGCCTCTGAGCGATCGGCAACACTGGCCCACTGTGCGAGTGGTGGTCGCCCCGGACAAGATGCGCGGCACCGCGCCGGCCCGCGACGTTGCCGCCGCGGTGGGCCGGGCCGCGGCCGCCGCAGGCTGGGACTGCGACCAGCTCCCGGTGGCCGACGGGGGCGAGGGCACGCTGGAGGTGCTCGGCGGTCCCAACCGCACGACGACCGTGACCGGTCCGCTGGGCGATCCCGTCGCCGCCCGCTGGCGGCTCGACGGGCGCACCGCGGTGGTGGAGATGGCCCAGGCGTCCGGGCTGGCGCTGGTGGGCGGGCCCGAGGGCAACGATCCGATCGGCGCGTCCAGCGTCGGCACGGGCGAGCTGCTGGCGGCGGCGATCGACGCCGGCGCCCGCCGCCTGCTGGTGGGGCTGGGCGGCTCCGCCACGACCGACGGCGGCCTCGGCGCGCTGCGGGCGCTCTACCCGCTGCACCGTCTGGCCGGCATCGAGATCGTCGCCCTGTGCGACGTGCGCACCCGCTTCACCGACGCGGCCCCGGTCTTCGCCCCGCAGAAGGGGGCGAGCGCGGCTCAGGTCGAGCTGCTGCGCCGCCGGCTCGACCGGCTGGCCGACGTCTACCTGGCCGACCACGGGGTGGACGTGCGGGTGCTGGAGGGCGCGGGCGCGGCCGGCGGTCTGGCGGGCGCCCTGGCGGTGGCGGGGGCGGCGCTGGTCCCGGGGTTCGAGGCGGTGGCCGAGGAGGTCGGGCTGTACGACGTGGTGGGTGGGGCCGACCTGGTCGTGACGGCGGAGGGCTTCCTCGACGACCAGTCGTTCGACGGCAAGGTGGTGGGCGGCGTGTGGGACCTGGCGTCCGCGGCCGGGGTCCCGTGCGCGGCCGTCGTCGGCGAGGTCGTCGAGGACCCCGGCGTCGTGCCGGACGGGCTCCTCGTGGTGTCCCTCGTCGAGCGGTTCGGCGAGGACCGGGCCCGGGGCGACACCCGCGCCTGCATCGAGGAGGCGGCTGCCGGGATCCTCGCGGAGGCCGGTACGATGCGCCCCGCCGTTCCCGAGCAAGGACACGATCGATGAGCGTCTCCGTTCGCATCCCCACCACGCTCCGCACCCTCACCGGCGGCCGGTCCGAGGTGGCGCTGCAGGGGTCCAACGTGCGCGACCTGCTGGCCAGCCTCGACGGCGCCCACCCGGGCTTCGCCGACCGGCTGCTGGACGACGACGGCAACCTCCGCCGATTCGTGAACGTGTTCGTGGCGGACGACGACATCCGCTTCCTCGAGGGCCTCGACACCCCCGTCCCGGACGGCGAGACGGTGTCGATCATCCCGGCGGTCGCGGGGGGCTGAGCACGGCCGATCGGCCGGGCGTGGCCCGAGCGGCCCGCTGCGGAGCAGCAGGAGCGGGGAGCAGGTCGCGCACCCATCCCGTTAGCACTCGCCAGTTGCGAGTGCTTATCTCGCGTGGTTGACTGGCTAGCACTCACATTCGACGAGTGCTAACCCCGTGCCCAACGGAGGGATTCTGGGATGCCGAAGATCATCGCTTTCGACACCGAGGCTCGCCGCAGCCTCGAGGCCGGAATGAACAAGCTGGCCGACGCCGTCCGGGTCACGTTGGGCCCCAAGGGCCGCAACGTCGTGCTCGACAAGAAGTGGGGCGCCCCCACCATCACCAACGACGGCGTGTCGATCGCCAAGGAGATCGAGCTCGAGGACCCGTACGAGAAGATCGGGGCCGAGCTGGTCAAGGAGGTCGCCAAGAAGACCGACGACGTGGCCGGTGACGGCACCACCACGGCGACGGTCCTGGCCTGGTCGATGGTGCGCGAGGGCCTGCGCAACGTGGCCGCCGGCGCCAACCCGATGTCGCTCAAGCGGGGCATCGAGATCGCGGTCACCGCGGCCGTCGAGTCGATCAAGGGCCAGGCGGTCGAGGTCGACTCCAAGGACCAGATCGCCCAGGTGGCCGGCATCTCCGCCGCCGACCCCGAGATCGGCGAGATGATCGCCGAGGCCATCGACAAGGTGGGCAAGGACGGCGTCATCACCGTCGAGGAGTCGCAGACCTTCGGCATGGAGATGGACCTGGTCGAGGGCATGCGCTTCGACAAGGGCTACATCTCGCCGTACTTCGTGACCGACCCCGACCGCATGGAGGCCGTCCTCGACGACGCGTACGTGCTGCTGTTCGGTTCGAAGGTGGCGACCGTGCGCGATCTGCTGCCGGTCCTCGAGAAGGTGATGCAGTCGAGCAAGCCGCTCGTCATCATCGCCGAGGACGTCGAGGGCGAGGCCCTGGCCACGCTCGTCGTCAACAAGATCCGCGGCACGTTCCGCTCGGTGGCCGTCAAGGCGCCCGGCTTCGGCGAGCGCCGCAAGGCCATGCTGGCCGACATCGCCGTCCTCACCGGCGGCCAGGTCATCAGCGAGGACGTGGGGCTCAAGCTCGAGAACACCACGCTCGACCTGCTCGGCCAGGCCAAGAAGGTCATCGTCACCAAGGACGAGACGACGATCGTCGAGGGCGCAGGCTCCGAGGACGAGATCCAGGGCCGCATCAAGCAGATCAAGAACGAGATCGAGAACACCGACTCCGACTACGACCGCGAGAAGCTGCAGGAGCGGCTGGCCAAGCTGTCGGGCGGCGTCGCGGTGCTCAAGGTCGGCGCGGCCACCGAGGTCGAGCTGAAGGAGAAGAAGCACCGCATCGAGGACGCGGTGTCGACGACCAAGGCGGCCATCGAAGAGGGAGTCGTGGCCGGCGGTGGCGCCACGCTGCTGCGGGCCCAGTCCGCGGTGCTGGACGCCGCGTCCGGCCTCCCCGCCGACGAGGCCACGGGCGTGCGCATCGTCGCCCGCTCGCTGGAGGAGCCGCTGAAGCAGATCGCGGTCAACGCCGGCCACGAGGGCGGCGTCGTGGTCGAGCGGGTGCGCGGCCTCGAGAGCCCGAGCGAGGGCCTCAACGCCGCCACCGGCGAGTACGAGGACCTGACCAAGGCCGGCATCATCGACGCCGCCAAGGTCACCCGCTCGGCGCTGCAGAACGCGGCGTCGATCGCGGCACTGTTCCTCACCACCGAGGCTGTCATCGCCGACAAGCCCGAGGACTCCCCGGCCGGCGTCCCCGGTGGGGGCATGGAGGACTTCTAGCCCTCCCGCCCGCCCCCGGGCCGAGACCCCCCGGGCCGAGACCCCGAGCAGCGCCGCCCCTCCGGGGGCGGCGCCGCCGCGTCATGTGGCGCACACCCGGGCGCCACGCGGTAGACACACGCGCGCTACTTTCAGCGTTCGGGAACGGTAAGGATCGGCCACGGAGATGGCGGCGAGGGGGACATCCGGCCGCACGCTTGCGGTCGACGTCGACGCGCACGAGGACGCGGCCAGCGCGGCGGTCACACGGCCGGCGCCCGAGCGGCCGCGCCCGGGCGCGATCGCGCTGCGGTGGGCGCCGCTCCTGGTGGCGCTGCCCGGCCTGGCGGCGGCGGCCTCGATCCTCGTCCAGGGCTGGGTCCCCACCACCGACCAGGCTGTCGAGGTGCTCCGGGTGGCCGACGTCGGCACCCGCCACACGCCCCTGACCGGGCCGTGGTCCCGCTTCGGGTGGCACCACCCCGGGCCGCTGCTGTTCTGGGTGTCGGCGCCGGGCTACCGGGCGTTCGGCCCCACGGGGCTGGCGGCGACGGTGGCGCTGGTGCACGCGGCGTCGGCGGCCGGGGCGGTCGTGGCGGCCCGGCGCATCGGCGGTGCCGTCCTGACGGCCCTCGTGGCGGCGGTGGTCGGGGTGATGAGCCTGGCCATGGGCGACTGGCTGGCCGACCCGTGGAACCCCTACGTCGGCACGCTCGCGCTGCTCGCCGCCCTGCTGTGCGCCTGGGGCGCATCCCGGGGCGACGGCTGGCTGCTGGCCGGCGCGGTGGTCGCCGCGTCGTGGGCCGTCCAGGCCCACTTCGCCTATGCAGCAGTGGTGGCCGTGGCCGCGGTGTGGTGCACGGCCGCGTACCTGATCCGGCGGAGGAGCGGCCGGCGGCTCGGCGGCCGGGCGCTGGCGGTGGCGGTCGCCATCGGCGTGCTGTGCTGGTCCGGGCCGCTGTGGGACGAGGTCGCGTCGCCGCCGGGCAACCTGCGGGACCTGGCCGCGTATTCCCGCCAGGCCCCCGAGGACCTGGTCGACGGCGACACGGTGCGCGAGGCGGTGGGCCGCCACTTCGGGGTTCCGGCGGTGTGGATGGCCCCCGGCGCCCGGTATGCGGGCAATCCCGATGGGCCGGTCGGCCCGCAGCCCGCGCTGCGGGCGCTGGCCGTGCTGGCGCTGGCCGTGGTCGCGGGCGCCTGGGCGTGGCGCCGGGGGCGGCGCGAGCCGGCCCGCTTCGCCGCCTACGTTGTGGCACTCGTCGCCACGTCGGTTGCGGCCGTGGCGCGCACGCCGGCGCCGTTCGTGTCGTACCTCGCCATGTGGACCTGGGCGGTGGCCGCGCTCGTGTGGGTCGCGGCCGGCTGGGCCGGGGCGTCGGCGCTGCGCACCGACCGCGGCCGGCGGGTCGTCGCAGGCGTCGCCGCAGCGGTCGCCGTCGCAACGACGGCGCTGGCGACGGCGGTGGCCGCCACCGCCGAGGGACCGTTCGCCGCCGAGGGTCGGGTGACGGAGGCGCTCAGCGTCCGGACGCGCGACGAGCTCGGGCGGGGCAGCGTCTACCGGCTGGTGGCGTCCGACCCCGGATTCGGGCTGGTGGGGGTCGGCCTGGCGGCCGACCTGCGCCGGAGGGGCTACGACGTGCGGATGGCGTCGTGGATGACGGCGCTGGAGGAGCGCGAGCGGATCGACGACGACGCGGCGGTCGCCACCCTCGTGGTGCTCACGGTCAGCGGCACCGTGCCGCCGGTGCCGCTGGAGGGCGCCCGGCTGATCGCGAGCCGGGACACGCTCTCGGGCGAGGACCGCGCCGAGCTGGACCGGCGGGCCCGGGCCGTGCGCGCCGCCGCCGGGATGGCGTGCCTGGACGAGCTCGACCTGCGCACCGGGATCGCGGTGGACGACGCCGTGGCCGACGGTGCCGACCGGGGCGACGCCGCGCGTGTGGCGGAGCTGCAGCGGCTCGCCGCCCGCACCGAGGTGTGGCTCGTGCCGCCGGGTCCGCTCGGCCGCCCGCTCGACGAGGCCGCGATTGCGGCGGCCTGCGGCGTGGCGTAGCGGACCGGAACCCACTTCGGGGCCGTCGGGAGGCGCCGGTAGCGTGAGCGGCATGGAGGGCACGCGGATCGTGATGGTGCGCCACGGCGAGTCGATGGCGCAGGAGCGGCGGATCGTCGGCGGCCACGCGGGTTGCACCGGCCTGTCGGAGCGGGGTCGGACCCAGGTGGCGGCGCTGCGGGACCGGCTGGTCCGCACGGGCGAGCTGGGCGACGACGTCGTCCTCTACGCCAGCCTCATGCCCCGGGCGATCGAGACGGCCGAGATCCTGGCCCCGGCGCTGGGCGGCCCGCCCGTCCTCCGGGACTGCGACCTGTGCGAGAACCACCCCGGCGAGGGCGACGGCATCACGTGGGACGAGTTCGAGGCCCGCTACCCGTATCCCGAGGGGGCGTGGGACCCCGACCACCGCCGGGTCCCGGGCGGGGAGACCTGGAACGAGATGAAGGTGCGCGTCGGCCGGGGGGTCGACGGGCTGGTCGAGCGGCACCCGGGCCGCACGGTGGTGGTGGCCACCCACGGCGGCCCGATCGTCCAGGTCATGATCCGGTTCCTGGCCATCGACCCTTCTGCTGACGAGAAGCGGGCGTGGTTCGCCCCGGAGAACGCCTCGATCACCGAGTTCCGCCACGCCGTCAACCCGTACCAGCGCACCACGCTCGACTGGGAGATGGTCCGCTTCAACGACCACGCCCACATCAGCGGGAATGGGTCAGAGGCTGCGCCGAGGGCGTAGCCGTGGCCCGAGCGGCCCGCTGCGAAGCAGCAAGAGCGGGAAGCACAGACCACGGTGGCCGCGATGACGTACTCGACGGGTACGGTCTCAGGGCTCGTGGCGTGACGACGGCGGGATCCAGCGGGGATCCACGTCGTCGTCGGGCTCCAGCGGGCGCATCGCCAGGTCGATGGCGCTCCAGAGGGTCCGGGACACGGGGAAGAACGCGATGGGCACGATGATCGCCGTGGCCACGACCGCCACGACCGCGGCCTCGAGCGGCCCGTCGGGGTAGGAGAGCAGGAACCCGACGACCACCGCCACCAGCACGGCTGCGAACGACACGATCGTGTTCATGCCGAGGGAGCCGAGCCAGTGGCCCTCGACGCGCTCGGTGCGCAGCCCGCAACGAGGACAGCGATCGACCATGGCGAACCAGCGCCGGAACAGGCCACGGCCGCCGCACAGCGGGCAGCGCACGGTCAGGCCCCGGCGCAGCAGCAGCGGGAGCGTGAGGGGCCGGGGCTCGTCGGTGCGGGCGCGCACATGCGAAGGATGCCCCCTCGGCGGCCCGCGTGCCTCGGTAGCGGTGGCGCGGCCCGGAGGCCCGATGTATGGATGTCCACGATATTCTCGCCGTGTGGCACGGGGACGCACGGCCAAGGTGCTCACGCATCGCTACGACGGCACCGGCCTCCACCGCCAGCCCGACCACCTCATCGTGGAGGAGCCGCTGGAGATCCAACTCGACGGCGTCCTGGTGGCCACCACGATGCGGACGCCGGGCCACGACTTCGAGCTCGCCGCCGGGTTCTGCCACACCGAGGGGCTGCTCGACGGCGCCCCCGTGCGGTCCTGCAGGTACTGCGGGACCGGGTCGGCGGTCGAGAGCGAGTTCAACGTCGTGTCGGTCGACACCGGCGGGCTGGCTCCACCGCCCCGGCCCCGGCTGACCGCCACCACCTCCGCCTGCGGGATCTGCGGGACCACCGCCGTCGACGACCTGCGGGAGCGGCTGCACCCGCTGCCGCCCGGCCCGCCATTCGCCCTCGACGTGCTGGCGGCCGTCCCCGCGCGCGTGGCCGGCGACGCCGAGCTGTTCGCCGTGACCGGCGCCGTGCACGCGGCTGTCGCCTTCGACCGGGCGGGCGCGCCGGTGCTTGGTCGGGAGGACATCGGGCGCCACAACGCCGTCGACAAGGTCGTGGGCCGGCTCCTGCTGGACGGCGGGCTGCCCGCCTCCGAGCTGGGCCTGTACGTGAGCGGGCGGGCCAGCTTCGAGATCGTGCAGAAGTCATGGGCCGCCGGGATCGGCACGGTCGTGGCGGTCTCCGCGCCGTCGTCGCTGGCCGTGGCGGCGGCCCGCCTGGCAGGCATCACACTGTGCGGGTTCGCCCGGCGTGGCCGGCTCAACGTCTACACGCCGGTGGAGGGCTAGATGAGCTGGCGCGAGCAGCTGACCGGCTGGAACCCCCGGTTGTGGGCCGGATGGCGGCCCAACGGCGCCGGCGAGCAGAAGCCGCAGCACTACCGGGACATGGGCCGCACGGTGTGGGCCAACCGGGCGCACCCGGTCTACGCCTGGCAGGTCCTGACCAAGGGGGCGTGTGACGGCTGCGCCCTGGGCGTGGCCGGCCTCCACGACTGGACCATCGACGGGGTCCACCTGTGCAGCACCCGCCTCAACCTGCTCGAGCTCAACACGGCCGACGCCATCGACCCGCTGCTGCTTGCCGACGTCGAGCCGCTGGCGGGGCGGACCGGCGGGCAGCTCCGGACGCTGGGTCGCCTGGGGCACCCGATGCGCCGCCGACGCAGCGAGCCGGGGTTCCGGCGGGTGTCGTGGGACGAGGCGCTGGGCGCGCTGGCCGGGGGCCTGGCGGCCGCCGACCCCGAGCGGGTGGCGCTCTACCTGACCAGCCGCGGCATCACCAACGAGACCTACTACGTGGCCGCCAAGGCGTCGCGGGCGCTCGGCGTCGCCAACATCGACTCGGCTGCCCGCGTCTGCCACGCGCCGTCCACCGTCGGGCTGCGCCAGACCGTGGGAGTGGCCGCCACCACGTGCTCGTTCCAGGACGTGATCGAGGCCCCGCTGGTGGTGCTGTGGGGCACCAACCCGGCCAACAACCAGCCGGTGTTCATGAAGTACCTGTACCTGGCCCGCAAGCGGGGCTGCCGGGTGGTGGTGGTCAACCCGTACCTGGAGCCGGGGCTGGAGCGGTACTGGGTGCCGTCCAACCTCGAGTCGGCCGTCTTCGGCACGAGGATGAGCGACCTGCACGTGCCCGTGCGGCCGGGCGGGGACGTCGCCCTGGCCAACGCGGTCCTCAAGCGCCTCATCGCGCGGGGCGCGGTGGACGAGCTGTTCGTGGCCGACCACACGACCAGCTTTCCCGAGGTCATGGCCGACCTGGACGGGCGGTCGCTGCGGTCGCTGCTGCACGCCGCCGGGGTCGACGAGCCCACGCTGGACGCGTTCGTGGACGAGCTGGTGCGGGCGGGCGGGGCGGTCCACGTGTGGTCGATGGGGATCACCCAGCACCGGGACTCGGCCGACGGCGTGCGGGGCATCGTGAACGTGGCGCTGGCCCAGGGCAGCGTGGGCCGCGACGGGGTCGGGCTGATGCCGATCCGGGGGCACTCCGGGGTGCAGGGCGGGGCCGAGATGGGCGCCTACGCCACCGCGCTGCCCGGCGGGCTGCCGGTCGACGCGGCGTCGGCGGCGGCGCTGGCTGCCGCCTGGGGCTTCCCGGTGCCCGACCATCCGGGCCTGACCGCACCGGAGATGGTGGAGGCCGCCGGGCGGGGCGAGATCGACGTGCTGTGGATGTCGGGCGGCAACTTCCTCGAGGTGCTGCCCGACCCGCCGGCGGTGCGTGCCGCGCTGGGCCGGGTGCCGCTGCGCGTCCACCAGGACGTGGTGGTGACGTCGCAGATGCTCGTCGAGGGCGACGACGTCGTGCTGCTGCCGGTGGCCACCCGCTACGAGCAGGAGGGGGGCGGCACCGAGACGACCAGCGAGCGCCGGATCGTCTTCAGCCCCGAGCTGCCCCGGCAGGTGGGGGAGGCCCGCAGCGAGTGGCGGCTGTTCGCCGACGTCGCCAGCCGTGTGCGCCCGGCGCTGCGTGCGGCGTTCTCGTGGCCGACCAACGCCGACCTGCGGGCCGAGATCGCCCGGGTCGTGCCGCTCTACGCCGGGATCGAGACGCTGGCCGACACGGGCGACGCGGTCCAGTGGGGCGGGCGCCACCTGTGCGCCGGTGGCGAGTTCCCGACCCCGGCCGGCCGGGCGGTGTTCTCGGTCCTCGAGCCCCCGGTCCACGACCTGCCGGAGGGCGCGTTCCTCGTCTCGACCCGCCGGGGCAAGCAGTTCAACTCGATGGTCCACGCCGAGGTCGACCCGCTCACGGGCGCGGTGCGGGACGCGATCATGATGGACCCGGCCGACGCGACGGCCCTCGGCTTGGCGGCGGGCGACCGCGTCCGCCTGCGCTCGGCCACGGGCACGCTGGAGGGCACGGTCACCCCGGTGAGGCTCCCGTCCCGGACCCTGCAGGTCCACTGGCCGGAGGGCAACGTCCTCATCCCCGGCGGCAGCGCCAACCGCGAGCCGCACTCCAAGGTCCCCGACTTCAACGCGGTGGTCACGGTCGAGCCCGTGTGACCGTCAGTCCTGCTCGACGATCCGGTCGGACTGGACGACGTGGTCGCAGCCCGGGTTGTCCTTGAACGCGTTGCGGAGGTCCTCGTCGTCGTAGAGCTCGATGCGGGGCTCGACGGCCGAGACCGCGCCCTCGACCGCCAGCAGAGCGCTGCCCAGTGCGCCGCCCTGGTCGTCGACCTCGATCGGCGGTAGGTCCTCGATCTCGTCGCGCTCGGCCTGTAGCAGCTCGATGGCCGAGCCCGTGCCCTCCTGGACCTCGGCCACCAGCCTGGCCCGCTCCGGCGTGAAGGGCAGGCGGAGCTCGGCCGCCTCCTCCTGGTGGGCCTCGGCGATGGTGATCAGGTCGTCGAAGCCGGACAGCAGGATGCCGTTGGCCGTGGTGGGGTCATCGTCCTCGGTGATCTGGCCGGTCGTGTCGTTGACCCGCTCGGTGAACTCGTTGTCCCAGCGTCGCAGGAGGGCACACACCTCGTCCGCCGTGTCCTCGACCGCCGCCTCTGATGTCGTGGGCTCGGACGCGCCGCACCCGACCACCATCATCGAGCCGAGGAGCGCGCCGCCCAGCGCCACGGCCGCTGTCGTGTGCCGTCGCATCAAGCGAGTGTGGCACGCCGCAGTACCCTCGCGGGCATGGCCAGCCCACTCACGCCAACCGTCGGCTGGAACGTCCTCCACCTGTTCACCATGGTGACGCCGCTGGCGGACGGGCCTGCCGTCGCGGCCGCGGTCAAGGACCTCGAGGCCGCCGACCACCAGGCCGTCCCCGTGGCGATCGTGGGGCACAAGGCCGACGTCGGCTTCGTGGCGCTCGGGCCCGACCTGTGGCGCCTGCGCCGGTTCCAGACCGCGCTCACGGCCGCCGGGCTCGACGTCGTCGACAGCTACGTGTCGCTCACCGAGGTGTCCGAGTACGCCGAGCGCATGCCGGAGGAGCGCAAGAACGCTCGCCTCTATCCCCGCCTCCCCCCGGAGGGGAAGCCGGCGTTCTGCTTCTACCCGATGTCCAAGCGTCGCGGCGACAAGCACAACTGGTACGAGCTGCCGTACGAGGACCGCGAGCAGCTCATGTTCGGCCACGGCGGCACCGGCCGCACGTTCGCGGGCCGGGTGCTGCAGCTGGTCACGGGATCGACCGGGCTCGACGACTACGAGTGGGGGGTGACGCTGTTCGGGGTGCATCCCGACGATCTCAAGGCCTGCGTGTACACGATGCGCTACGACCTGGCATCGTCCCGCTACGCGGAGTTCGGACGTTTCGTCACGGGGATGGTGGGCGATCTCGACGAGGTGTTGGCGGCTGCGGGCATATGACCGCCCGATTTGCTACCTGACCTGACGCACGCACCTACACTTCCCCGCCATCCGTGGATGGGAGTGTGCATGAAGACCAAGGTGGTGGCGCTGGGGGCGCTGCTCATTGCGTGCGTCCTCGGGACCGCGGCCGCCGCCGGCGCCCAGGAGCCGACGACGACCACCGCGCCGGGGGCGACCACGACGGTGCCGGGCCAGCCGGTCCCGTCGCCGACGGGCGAGGCCGTGCGCGGCACGCTGTTCTACGAGGACGAGAACGAGGAGCGGCAGCTCGTCGAGGGCGTCGACGTGACCGTCGACGACGCGGCCGGGAACGAGATCGCCACGGTCACGACCGACGAGGAGGGCGTGTTCGAGGTGCCGCTGCCCGGCCCCGGCTCGTACACGGCGACGATCGACATCGACACCCTGCCGGAGGACATCTCGCTGCGGGACGAGGACCGGGCCACGCTGACCTTCGACATGGCGGAGAGCCGGACCCGCAACCTGCTCTACCCGCTGCAGAGCGGCGAGGGCGGCGGGGGCAGCGGAAGCAGCTTCTTCGACCGGGCCGCCCGGCTCTTCGTCGAGGGCGTCCGCTTCGGCCTCATCATCGCCATGTGCGCCATCGGCCTGTCGCTGATCTTCGGCACGACCGGGCTCACCAACTTCGCCCACGGCGAGCTGGTCACGTTCGGGGCAATCGTGGCCTGGGTGTTCAACGTGACCTGGGGATGGCCGTTCATCGCCTCCGCCATCATCGCCATCCTCATCTCGATCCTGATGGGGTTCGCCATCGACCGCTTCTTCTGGCGGCCGCTGCGCGACCGGGGCACGGGCCTGATCGCGATGCTGGTCATCGCCATCGGCCTCGGCCTGCTGCTCCGCTACATCTTCCAGTTCCAGTTCGGTGGGTTCGGCGAGGCCTACCGGCAGTACAACCTCCAGGAGGGCATCGAGATCGGCCCGGTCCGGATCGTGCCCCGCGACCTCATCGGCATGGGCATCTCGATCATTGCGCTCGTGGCCGTGGCCACGTTCCTGCAGCGCACCCGGATGGGCAAGGCCATGCGGGCGGTGGCCGACAACAAGGACCTGGCCGAGTCGTCGGGCATCGACGTCAACCGGGTCATCGGGTTCGTGTGGGCGTCCGGCGCCGGCCTCGCAGCCCTGGGTGGCATCCTCCAGGGCCTTTCCGAGCAGGTCAGCTTCCAGATGGGCTTCCAGCTGCTGCTGCTCATGTTCGCCGGCGTGACCCTGGGCGGCCTCGGCACGGCCTACGGCGCCCTGGTCGGCAGCCTCGTCGTCGGCGTGGCCATGGAGGTGTCCACGCTCTGGATCCCGACCGAGTTCAAGACGGTCGTGGCGCTGAGCATCCTCGTGCTCGTGCTGCTCATACGGCCCCAGGGCATCCTCGGCCAGGCCGAGCGGATCGGATAGGGGGCGCGCCGTGGACTGGGGACAGATCCTCGACAACTCGATCTCCGCCGCCATACGGCCCAACGCGATCATCTTCGCCCTGGCGGCCATCGGCCTGAACGTGCACTTCGGCTACACCGGCCTGCTCAACTTCGGGCAGGTGGGCTTCATGGCCGTCGGCGGCTACTTCGCCGCCATCAGCGTCCTCGAGTGGAACGTCCCGCTGGTGGTCGGCTGGCTCGTCGGCCTCCTGGCCGCCGGCGTGTGGGCACTGCTGCTCGGCTACCCGACGCTGCGACTGCGGGCCGACTACCTGGCCATCGTGACCATCGCCGCCAGCGAGATATTCCGGCTCAGCGTCATGGCGCCCACGTTCCGCGAGGTCACCGGCGGCGCCGACGGCCTGTCCGGGTTCAACGACGACTGGAACAGCCTCAACCCGTTCCCGAGCGGCACGTACGGCATCGGGTTCCTCAAGTTCAGCGCCGCCGAGACGTGGGCGATCGTGGTGGGGTGGACGCTGGTCCTGCTGTCGGTGCTGCTGGTGTATCTGCTGATCCGCAGCCCGTGGGGCCGGGTGCTCAAGGCGATCCGCGAGGACGAGGACGCCGTGCGCGCCCTCGGCAAGAACGTCTTCGCCTACAAGATGCAGAGCCTGGTCCTCGGCGGCTCGTTCGGCGCCCTGGCCGGCATCTATTTCGTGAGCCAGCAGGCGTCGGTGGTGCCGTCCAACTACTCGACCGCCCAGACGTTCTACGCCTACGTGTGCCTGATCCTGGGCGGCACGGCCCGCATCTGGGGGCCCGTGGTCGGGTCGATGCTGTTCTGGGCGATCCTGACCCTCACGAACGACACACTGCGCGAACTGGTCGCCAACGACTACATCCCCGAGTCCATCATGGACCCCAACCAGGTCGGGCAGGTGCGGCTGATGCTCGTGGGCCTCGGGCTCATCCTGCTGCTCGTGTTCCGGCCGCAGGGCTTGCTGGGTGACCGCCGAGAGCTGATGTTGGAGCCGTCATGACCACCTCCCCTGGCTTCACCAAGGTCGCCATCGACCCGTTCGACGGGGTCGCCGAGGAGGCGGGGGTGGCCAAGCCCGACCCCATCGTGGTGGCCGACGGCGTCACCCGGCGCTTCGGCGGGCTGACCGCCGTGCGGGTCGACCACTTCGAGATCCAGCGGGAGGTCATCACGGCGCTGATCGGGCCCAACGGCGCCGGCAAGACGACGTTCTTCAACGTGCTCACCGGCTTCGACAAGTCGAACGCCGGCCGCTGGACGTTCGACGGCGAGGACATCACCGGGACCAGCGGCTACAAGGTCGCCCAGAAGGGCATGGTCCGCACCTTCCAGCTGACCAAGGCCCTCTCCCGCCTCTCGGTCCTCGAGAACATGAAGCTCGGGGCCACCGGGCAGGCGGGCGAGCGGTTCATCGCGGCGCTGTTCCGGCCCCGCTGGCGCGACCAGGAGCGACAGATCACCGAGCGGGCCGACGAGCTGCTGGAGCGGTTCACGCTGTCCCACATGCGGGACGAGTTCGCCGGCTCGCTGTCGGGCGGCCAGCGCAAGCTGCTGGAGATGGCCCGGGCCCTCATGTCCCAACCGAAGCTGATCATGCTGGACGAGCCCATGGCCGGCGTGAACCCGGCGCTGGCCCAGACCATCATCGGGCACGTCAAGACGCTGGCCGACGAGGGGCTCACGGTGCTCTTCGTCGAGCACGACATGGACGTCGTGCGCACCATCAGCGACTGGGTGGTGGTCATGGCCGAGGGCGAGATCGTGGCCGAGGGCCGCCACTCGTCGATCGTCGCCAACCCCCGGGTCATCGACGCCTACCTGGGCGCCCACCACGCCACCCCCCTCGACCGGGCCGAGCAGGACCGCCAGCTCGCCGAGGCCGACGAAGAGCTGTCGCGGACGGAGGACTGATGACGACCGACGCCACCGACGGCACGACACCCACCGGGCCCCACCCCGACGGCGACGACGACGGTCCCGCCGAGGCGTCCGAGGCCACGCCCCAGCCGCCCGCCGAGCGGCCCGGCGGCGCACCGATCCTGTCGGCCCAGGAGATCGTGGCGGGCTACGTGCCCGAGGTCAACATCCTCAACGGCACCAGCCTCGACCTGTACGACGGCGAGCTCGTCGGCATCATCGGGCCCAACGGCGCCGGCAAGTCGACGCTGATCAAGGCGCTGTTCGGGCTGATCCCGGTTCGGTCCGGGACGGTCGTCTACCGCGGCAAGGACGTCACCGGCCTCAAGGCCCACCAGCTCGTCGAGCAGGGCATCGGCTACGTCCCGCAGGTCAACAACGTGTTCCCCCGCCTCACGGTGGAGGAGAACCTGCAGATGGGCGTGTACGTCCGCCCCAAGACGTTCGCGGCCCGGATGGAAGTGGTGTGCGAACTGTTCCCCCTCCTGGCCGAGCGCCGGGGCCAGCGGGCCGGCTCCCTGTCGGGCGGCGAGCGCCAGATGCTGTCGATGGGCCGGGCGATCATGGTGGATCCGGAGGTCCTGCTGCTCGACGAGCCGTCGGCCGGCCTGTCGCCGGCCCTGCAGGACGAGGTGTTCATCAACTGCCGGCGCATCAACGAGGCCGGCGTTTCGATCGTGATGGTCGAGCAGAACGCCAACCGCTGCCTGCAGATCTGCCACCGGGGCTACGTCCTCGACCAGGGCCGCAACGCCTACACGAACTCGGGCGACGCCCTGCTCAACGACCCCAAGGTCGTCGAGCTCTACCTCGGCACGCTGGCCCAGATCGACTGACCTCGCCGAACACGGCACGGAAAACGACCGAGGGCCGGTCCCCGGGGGGACCGGCCCTCGACGTTTCGACCTAGATCCGGATCAGATCTGGGCCTGGACGTACTCGGTCATCGCCGGGTCCGTCTCGTTGATGTCGGCGCGGTACACGAGGATGCCGAAGCTCGCCTCGGTGGGCTCGCCGTTCTGGCTGAACTCCTGCGGCCCGGAGGCGCCGTCGTAGTCGACGTCGTCGCCGGCTTCGATCAGGGCGAGGCACTCCTCCCAGCCGCCGCACTTCTCACCGTCGCGGGTGACGCCGTTGATCTGGGCGGCGACCTCCGCGGGGTTGTCGGTGCCAGCGATCTGGGCGGCCAGCGCCGTGATCAGCACGGCGTCGTAGGTCTCACCGGCGTACAGGTAGTCCTGCAGGCCCGGGTTGACGCCGAGCAGCCGCTGGGTGAAGTCCTCGCTCAGGTCGGTGAGGGGCGAGGTGCCCTTCACGCCGTTGAGCGCTCCAGCGGGAAGATCCGTGTAGTACGTGTTCGACGTGTTGCCGTCGACCATGTAGATCTTCTTGTTCTGCGGCGTGAAGCCCTGCTCGATGAGCGACGTCAGGATGCGGCTCGACTCCTCGAAACCGATCAGCGCCAGGGCGTCGGGGTCCTCGGTGACCAGGCCCTGGACCTCGGACTCGAACGTCTGGGCCTCGGGGTCGTAGACCGCCTCGTAGACGACCTCGCCACCCTGCTCCTCGAACGGGCCCTTGGTGTCCTCGAGCAGCCCCTCGCCGTAGGAGTCCTGGCGGGCCAGGATGCCGAGGGTGGTGTTGCCCTCCTCGATGATGAGGTCGGCGAGCACCGCGCCCTGGAGGATGTCGGACGGCGCCGTACGGAAGTACAGGTCGTCGTCGTCGTAGGTGCTGAGCTCCTTGGACGTGTTCGCCGGCGAGAAGTGGATCTTGCACGCGCCGGTGATCTTGTCGATCACGTTCAGGGAGATGCCCGAAGACGCCGCACCCAGGATCATGTCCGCGCCGTTCTCGAGGTGGCCGTCCACGGTCGGGTTGGCGATGTCGGGATCGGAGTCGCCGGAGTCGCCCGGCAGGTACGTGATCGGGGTGCCGTTCACGCCGCCGCCGGCGTTGATCTCCTCGACGGCGAGCTGTGCGCCGGCGATCTCGGGCGGCCCGAGGCCCGCCAGGTCACCGGTCTCGGGCAGGAGGGCGCCGATGGTGAACGTCCCGTCCTCCTCGCCCTCGCAGCTCGGGGCGGCCTCGCCGGTGGCCGGAGCCGCCGACTCTTCGCTCGTGTCCTCGGTGGTGTCGTCGCTCGCTTCGGTATCGTCGTCGCCGTCGTCGCCGCAGGCGGCAGCCAGCATCGAGAGACCGAGGAGAACGGCGAGTAGCCGCAACAAACGGCTGTGCTGTCGCATTCGCTTATCCCCTTGTCCGGAACAATGGAAGCGCGGAGATTAGGCGTTCCGCGCCTGACAGGTCTACTACTGATCGCCCTCCCCGCGTTGCGATCTGGCGATCGGTTGGGTTAAGGAACGATCACGATGTCCACCGATCTCGTCTTCCTGCGCGACGCGTACGACCGTTCGGTGCGCTCTGAGGTGACGCACGTCGACGGCGTGCGGGTCGCGCTGGACCGCACCGTCTTCTACCCGACCGGTGGCGGCCAGCCCCATGACACCGGCACCCTGACGTGGCCCGGCGGCTCCGCCCGCGTGACCGAGGTCCGCAAGCAGGGTGACGAAGTCTGGCACACGCTGGACGGCGATCTGCCGTCACCCGGCACCGAGGTCGACGGCGAGATCGACTGGGACCGGCGCCACCGGCTGATGCGCACTCACACGGCGCTGCACGTGCTGTGCGGCGTGATCTGGCAGGAGTGGGGCGTCCCGGTGACCGGCGGCAACATGGAGCCCCTGACCGCCCGCATGGACTTCGAGCTCGACCCCACGCCCGAGGGCTTCGGCGCCCGGGTGGAGGAGCTCGTGGCGGCCGAGATCGCCGCCGACCGGCCCATCCAGGTGTCGTTCGTGCCCCGGTCGGAGGCGGTGCTCGACGAGGCCCTGATCCGCACCAAGGTCAGCCTGGTCCCCGAGTCGGTGGCCGAGATCCGGGTGGTCGACATCGTCGGACTCGACAAGCAGGCCGACGGCGGCACCCATGTCCGCTCCACTGCGGAGGTCGGCCGGGTGCGGGTCGTCAAGACCGAGTCCAAGGGCAGGGGCAACAAGCGGGTACGCATCGAGGTCACGGACTGATGCCGGGCGCGTCCCTCGACGCGCTGCGGGACCGGCTGCGGGGGCTGGGGCGGGTCGTCGTGGCGTTCTCCGGCGGCGCCGACTCGGCGTTCCTGGCCTGGGTCGCCCACGACACGCTCGGGTCCGAGGGGGCGCTGGCGGTGACGGCCGTGTCGCCGTCGCTGGCCGGGGACGAGCGCCGCGACTGCGCGTCGCTGGCCGCCGAGTGGGGGCTGGCGTGGACCGAGGTCGAGACGGACGAGATGGCGCAGGCCGCCTACCGGGCCAACGACGGGGACCGCTGCTACTGGTGCAAGGACGCGCTGCTGCGGGCGGCGGGGCCGCTGGCCGCCGAGCGCGGCGCCACCGTGGTGCTGGGGGTGAACCTCGACGACCTGGGCGACCATCGGCCGGGGCAGCGGGCCGCGGCCGAGCGGGGGGCGTCGTTCCCGCTGGTCGACGCCGGCTTCACCAAGAACGACGTGCGTTCGTGGTCCCGCCGCCTCGGTCTGCGCACCTGGGACAAGCCGGCCGCCGCCTGCCTGGCTTCCCGCCTGCCCTACGGCACGCCGGTGACGCTGGCCCGGCTGTCGGGCGTCGAGCGGGCCGAGGCGGGGCTGCGGGCGCTCGGGTTCGGGGCGGTGCGGGTCCGCCACTACGGGGACACCGCGCGGCTGGAGGTGCCGCTCGACCGGCTCGCCGACGTCGTGGTCGCGCGGGAGGCCGTCGTGGCCCGGGTGCGGGCCGCGGGGTTCGCCTACGTGACGCTGGACCTGGAGGGCCTCCGGTCCGGCAACCTCAACGCCGCGCTGAGCCTCACTCGCCCGCCCGGCTGACCGGCGTCCACGTGGGGAAGGCGATGTGGTCCACCCCGAGGTGGCCCACCAGCCGGCCCTTGGCGGCCAGCTCGGCCAGGCAGCGCCGTGCCAGCTCCCGGTCGCCGACCATGGCGCCGTACTCGGCGACGCTCAGCAGCAGCGGACCGGACTCGGCGTCGGCATCGCCCGGGCGCAGGAGGGCGTCGACCTCGAGCGTGGGCCGGCAGGGCGCCGAGGCGTCGATGCACACGCAGTGGTAGACGATCCCCTCGAACACGGACAACGCCCTGATGCGCACGGCCCGTGTCTACCAGCGCGAATCTGGGCCGGTGCCCGAGCCGCGCCCGCCCGACGACCCGGCCGACGCCGCCGCGCTGGCCGGCTACGCAGACGCCCTGGCCGGCGCGGTGGACGAGGCCCTGCCGCGCTGGGTGGATCGGTCGGTGCGCGGAGTCCTGGCGGCCCAGGGCCTGCCGGTGGACGGCGAGGTGGAGGCCGGCATCACGTCGGCGGCGGCGGCGGCCCGGGACGAGGCGATGCCCCGGCTGCGGGCCCTGCTGGCCACCGACATCGACGACCAGCGCGCCAACCCGCTGTCCGTCCTGCGGTCGCTGGTGCCCCACCCGACCGCCGTGTTGCGGGCGGCCGGCGCCCGCCCGGTCGGTCGGGACGAGTTCGCGGCGCGCAACTTCCCGGGCGACGTCTACGACCTGACTCCGGCGTCGTTCGCGGACGTCGACCCGGCCCTCCACGACCCCGGCCTCTCGTGGGGCGCAGCCAAGGCCCACGTGCACCTCACCCGCCGGCGCAAGGAGGGCAAGCGGTGATCATGACCACGTCATGCTGGTAGCATGACGTAGTGCAGACGTTCCAGATCCGCAACTTCCCGGAGGACCTCAAGGAGCGGCTCCGCGCCCGGGCGGCGCAGCAGGACCTCACGATGAGCGACTACGTGATCCGGCTCATCCGCTCCGACCTCGACAAGCCGACCATGGCGGAGTGGCTCGCCAGGGTCGAGGCGACGATCGGACCGCACCCCGAGCTCAACCTGACGGGCGCCCGCATGATCGAGGAGGCCCGCCGCGAAGCCGGGCTGGACGTCGAATGACCATCGTCGTCCATGCCTCGGCGCTGTTCGAGGTGCTCCTCTGGACACCCACGGGCCAGTCGGTCGCCCGCCGGCTCGCTACGGAGGAGGTGCTCGCACCTGACATCATCGAAGCGGAAGTGGCCTCGGCGGTACGCCGGCACCTCCAGGTCGGCCGGATCAGCGAGTCGCTGGCCACGCGGGCCCTCGACGTGCTGCTCGACTGGCCGGGCCAGCGGGTCGGTACGAGGCTGCTCGTGCGTGGCAGCCGCGCGTACTGGCCGAGGGTCGCCGCCTACGACTCGCTCTACGTCATGCTCGCCGCCACGAGCGCCGGCCGGCTCCTGACCTGTGACGGGCGGTTGGCCCGGGCGCCGGGGCTCGGCGTACCGGTGGAGGACGTGCGCGTGATCTGAGGTCGGTCGCGTCGTCGTAGCCTGCCGGCATGACCGAACGCCTCGTCGTCATCGGGGGCGACGCCGCCGGGATGAGCGCTGCGATGCAGGTACGGCGGCGGCAGCCCGACCGGGAGATCGTGGTCCTCGAGAAGGGCCGGTGGACGAGCTACTCGGCCTGCGGGATCCCATTTTTGGTCGGCGGGTCGGTGGACACGGTCGAGGACCTGGTCGCCCGGTCGCCGGAGACGTTCCGGTCCCAGCACCACATCGACGTCCGGCTCGGCCACGAGGCCCGGGCGATCGACCTCGACGCCCGCACGGTCGAAGCGTGGGACCACGAGGCGGGCCGCACGGTCCGGGTCGGCTTCGACACGCTGCACGTCGCCACCGGCGGGCGACCGGTGCGGCCCCCGCTGCCGGGGATCGACCTGCCGCTCGTGCACGGGGTGCAGACGCTCGACGACGCCGCGGCCCTGGAGGCCGAGGTCGACGGCAAGGGCGTGAAGCGGGTCGTGGTGGTGGGCGGGGGGTACATCGGCCTGGAGATGGCCGAGGCGTTCGTCCAGCGGGGCCTCGACGTCGCGCTGATCGAGCGGTCCGACCACCTCATGCCCTCCCTCGATGCCGACGTCGCGGCCCCGCTGGCCGACGCGTTGCGGGGGCTGGGGGTCGACGTCCTGCTGGACACCGCGCTGGAGACGGTCGAGGAGGGCGCGGTCCTGGCCGGCGGTGAGCGGCTGGAGGCCGACCTGGTCGTGCTGGGCGTCGGCACCGGACCCAACGCCGACCTGGCGGCGGCGGCGGGCCTGGAGCTCGGCGTCCAGGGCGCTGTGCGGGTCGACCGCCGCCAGCGGACCAGCGCCGAGGGCGTGTGGGCGGCGGGGGACTGCTGCGAGTCGTTCCACATGGTGGCCCGGGCCCCCGTGTACGTCGCCCTCGGCACGGTGGCCAACAAGCAGGGCCGGGTGGCGGGCATCAACATGGGCGGCGGCTACGCGGCCTTCCCCGGCGTGCTGGGCACGGCGGTGACGAAGGTGTGCAGCGTGGAGATCGGCCGCACCGGCCTGTCCGGCCGGGAGGCCGATCGCCACGGGTTCGCCTACGTGGAGGCCACGGTGGAGGGCGAGAGCCGGGCCGGCTACCTGCCGGAGCGCAAGCCGATCACCCTCAAGGCCCTGGCCGAGGTCGGCAGCGGTCGCCTGCTCGGCGCCCAGATCGTCGGCCGCGAAGGCGCCGCCAAGCGCATCGACGTCCTGGCCACCGCCATCCAGGCCGGCATGGCCGCCGACGACGCGGTCGAGCTCGACCTCGGCTACGCACCCCCGTTCGGCCCGGTCTGGGACCCGGTCCACCTGGTCGCCCGGAGCCTGCTCACGGCACTGGCGGACGCGTAGCCGCCGCCCGATCTCGTCGACCACGCGCCGCCGCGCTCCGTCTCCGCAGGGCGCTGTGACGTAGTTCATGTGGACGAAACAATCGCGTCCCTGTCGGGAAACATCGCACCAGCATCCTTTCGCCAGTCTTGACCCTCGGCGAAAGGACATCGAGTGGAGTTGGACACTGGGAATACCGCATGGGTGCTGATGGCAACCGCGCTCGTGCTGTTCATGACCCCAGGCCTGGCGCTGTTCTACGGGGGCATGGTCCGGAGCAAGAACGTGCTCGGCATGCTCATGCAGAACATCTTCGCCATGGGCCTGCTGGCCGTGCTGTGGGTGGCCGTGGTGTTCAGCCTCGCGTTCGGGGACGCCGGTAACGAGGGGTTCATCGGCAACTTCGACTACGTGTGGCTGAAGGACGTGGGCCCCGCGCTCACGACCCAGGACTTCCTGAGCTTCCTCACCATCCCGTTCATCCTGTTCTGCGGGTTCCAGATGACGTTCGCGATCATCACGCCCGCACTGATCACCGGGGCGACGGCCGACCGGCTCAAGTTCGGGGCCTACGCCGTGTTCATCGGCGCGTGGCTCGTGCTGGTCTACAGCCCGATCGCCCACATGGTGTTCGCGGGCGGGTGGCTCGCCAGCGAGGGCGCGCTGGACTTCGCCGGCGGTGCGGTCGTCCATATGAACGCCGGTGCCGCCGCGCTGGCCCTCGTGCTGCTCATCGGGCGGCGCAAGGGCTACCCGGACACGCCGATGCCGCCCCACAACCTGCCGATGACCGTGCTCGGCACGGGCATCCTGTGGTTCGGCTGGGCCGGCTTCAACGCCGGGTCCGCGCTGGCGGCCGACGGCATCGCCGCCCAGGCGATCATGAACACCTTCCTGGCCGCGTCGGCCGCCATGCTCGGCTGGCTGGTCGTGGAGCGGATCAAGGACGGCCACGCCACGACGCTGGGCGGTGCCTCCGGCGCCGTCGCCGGCCTCGTCGCCATCACGCCGTGCGCCGGCTTCGTCGGCGGGATGGCGCCCGTCTACATCGGCCTGATCGCCGGCGCCATCTGCTACCTGGCCCTCGGCATCAAGAAGGCCTTCGGCTTCGACGACAGCCTCGACGTCATCGCCGTCCACCTGGTCGGCGGCCTCGTCGGGTCGCTGCTGCTGGGGCTGTTCGCCGACTCGGCCATCAACGCGGTCGTCACCAACGAGGGCCTGTTCCTCGGGGGCGGCGTCGACCTGCTGCTCGACCAGTCGCTGGCGTCCGTGGTGACGCTGGTCTACTCGTTCGTGGTCACCCTGATCATCGGCAAGGTCATCGACGTGACCATGGGCCTGCGGGTGAGCGAAGAGGACGAAGATACTGGCCTCGACCTGTCCCAGCACGCCGAAGTCGCCTACGCGGACTGACCGGAGGACCACCACCGTGAAGCTCATCACTGCCATCGTCAAGCCGTTCAAGCTCGACGACGTCAAGGCGGCGCTCAAGGAGGCCGGGATCACCGGCATGACGGTCGCCGAGGTCCAGGGCTTCGGTCGTCAGGCCGGGCACACCGAGGTGTACCGGGGCGCCGAGTACACGATCGACTTCGTGCCCAAGGTCAGGATCGAGGTCCTGGCCGGCGACGCGGACGCCGACCGTCTGGCCGACGTGATCGCCGACGCCGCCCGCACCGGGAAGATCGGCGACGGCAAGATCTGGATCGAGCCGGTCGACCGGGTCATCCGGATCCGCACCGGCGAGCTGGACGCCGACGCATTGTGAACACCGCGTGTCCGCGCCGATCACCACGGTGGTCGGCGCGGACACGCCGGTACCCTCCGGGAGCGGGATGACCATCGTCGAGACCCGGGCCCAGCTCGCCGCCGACGACTCGCTCGCCGGCCGCGAGCTGTGCGAAGCCTGGACCCGGGATGTCGACCGCTGGCTCGGCGAGCTGTTCACGACGGCCGTGGAGGGCGCGGAGCCTTCGGGCCTGGCCCTGGTGGCGGTGGGCGGCTACGGGCGCGGCGAGCTGTCGCTCCAGTCCGACATCGACCTGCTGCTCCTGCACGGCGGCCGCTCCGACATCGGCGAGCTGGCCGACCGCCTCTGGTACCCGATCTGGGACGCCGGCGTGAAGCTCGGGCACGCCGTCCGCACGGTGAAGGAGGCGCTGGCCCTGGCGGCCGACGACCTCGACACCGCCACCGGGCTGCTGCAGGCCCGGCACCTGGCCGGCGACCGCCGCCTGACCGACGAGCTGATCCGCAAGGCCGAGCTCCAGTGGCGCAAGCGGGCCAAGCGCTGGCTCGGCGCCCTGTCCGAGCGGGTCAAGGCGCGGCACCGCAAGTCCGGCGAGGTGGCGTTCCTGCTGGAGCCGGACCTCAAGGAGGGGCGCGGCGGGATGCGGGACGTGCACGCCCTGGCCTGGGCGCAGGCCGCCCGCACCATCCTGTGGGACGACGACCACGCCAGCCTGGGCGGGGCCTACGACACGCTGCTGGCCGTACGGGTCGAGCTGCACCGCCGCACGGGCCGGCCGGGCGACCGGCTGCTGCTCCAGGAGCAGGATGCCGTGGCCGCGGCCCTGGGCTATCCCGACGCCGACGTGCTGATGCGCACGATCGCCCAGGCCGCCCGCACGATTGCCTGGACCAGCGACGACGCCTGGGCCCGCATCGACAGCTCGCTCACCGGCCCGCTGGGCCGGGCCCGCCGCGAGCGGGCCCTCGACGCGGGCCTGGTGCTGCGCGACGGCGAGGTCCACGTCCGCGACGACGTCGACATCAGCCGCGACCCCGCCCTGGCGCTGCAGGCGGCGGCCGCCGCCGCCCACCAGGGCACCCAGCTCGACCGCAGCACGCTGGCCCGGCTCGCGGCCGAGGCGCCCGGCCCCGCCACTCCGTGGACGCCGGACACCCGGGCGGCGCTGGTGGAGCTACTGCTGTCCGGCCCGCCCGCCCTGCTGTTGCTGGAGGCGCTCGACCAGCAGGGCATCTGGGAGCGCTACTTCCCCGAGTGGCCGCTGGTCCGCAGCAAGCCGCAGCGCAACGCCTACCACCGCTTCACCGTCGACCGCCACCTGTGGGAGGCCGCGGTGGGCGCCGGCGCGCTGGCCGGGCGGGTGCGGCGGCCCGACCTCCTGGTGCTGGCCGGCCTGCTGCACGACATCGGCAAGGGCATGGGTGGCGACCACACCGACAACGGCGTGGCGATGCTGGCCGACATCTCGCCCCGCATGGGCCTCGACCCCCACGACGGCGCCGTGCTGCGGTCGCTGTGCCTGCACCACCTGCTGCTGGCCGACGTGGCCACCCGCCGCGACCTCGACGACCCGGCCACGGTCGAGGCGGTGGCGACGACGCTGGGCGACCGCGAGGTGCTGGAG
>Ga0209382_10001364_pt1 | contig 38607 bp, 24 predicted proteins | sample SoiMetdeltSBSDD5_FD_187599 | JGI IMG/M metagenome (GOLD analysis project Ga0209382, IMG submission 187599) | Bulk soil microbial communities from a Populus tree surrounding site in Tennessee, USA - Soil MetaG P. deltoides SBSDD5 (SPAdes) (version 2) | ecosystem: Environmental > Terrestrial >... | reverse complement strand
GGATCGCTTCCGTTGTCTGATAAGTGGCGGGTCTTTAGACCATTTTCGACATGTCTGGCGTCGGCTCCGCGACGGCGGTGTGGCTGGGGCGGAGCGACTGTTCGCGCCGCGACACCCGAGAGGCCCTAAAACGGCTCGGGAGCGGTCCGATCGGCGACGGCGGTGATTCGCCCCCGGCGCACCGCGTGCCTCGTTGTCGACACGATTGTCACGGTTGCCCGGATCAGGATCAGCCGTCGCCGTCGTCGGTCAGCACCCGCGCGGACGAGCCGTTTTTCCGCGGCGTCGAACCGGAGCGAGGCCGCAGCCAGACCGCCGTCGCTTGACCACGTGCGACCCCAGCCAGCCATACTAGACATGCCGAAAGCGCTCTACCAGACCCGCCTTTGAATCACGCAGCAGCGATCTTCTTGCCTGCCAGGACGGTCCCAGCAGGAAAGAATCGCTGTTTTCCTGTGATGGTGCCCTTGTAGTTGTCGAGGAACTCGAACTTGCCTTCGCGCAGTTCGAGCAGCGCGACATCAGCCGGCGCGCCGACGTTCAACGTCCCACGATCGGCGAACACAGGGAACGTTCGCGACGGATTGAGCGTCGCGCACGCCACCGCTTCACTGACCGTCATGCCGTAGCCCAACAGCTTCGACATGCAGTTCGGCAGATCGATGACGCCCGTCGTCTTGCTGTTGGTATTCCAGTCGGTGGAGAACGAGTCCGGCCAGAAGCCGGCCTTCATGATCGCGCCGATGGTGTCCCATCGCATGTGTCCCGTCTGTCCGTTGCCAATGTCGAACCACACGCCGCGACGCCGTGCCGCGAGCACTTCGGGCAGGATGTGGCCACTGTCGTCGACAATGGCGTTGGGTGGCGGCGCGAACATGTGTGTGACGATGTCGCCGCGTTTCAGGAGGGGAAAGAGTTTGTCGAGCGGCGACACCGTCTGCCCCATGTGAATCATCACCGGCAGTCCGAACGAGCTTGCCACCTCCTGCGAACGGCGAAGCACTTCGACGTCGTTGGCGCCCGCGACCTCACGTGAGAGCCGCGCCTTCACGCCAACGACGAAGTCGCGATGCTTCGCGATCGCGTCCTTGGCGGCGGCGACGTCGGCGCGGGCAACGTCCATGGTGTCGCCATCGGGCAGGATGCCGGCGCGACCGATGTTGACGAGCACGCGACCTGGCTGCGGCGACGACCGCGCGACCGCCACGATGTCCGCGATTTTGTCCGCGCCCTGCGATCCGGCGTCGATCCATCCGGTCACGCCATCCTGCAGCACCATCACCGGACCCTCGGCGGATCGGCCCGTGTGTGTATGAATATCGATCAGGCCAGGGACGACGAGCTTGCCGCGTGCGTCGATCGTTTCAGCAGCCCCCGCAGCAATGCTGGGCTCGACGGCGGCGATGCGACCGCCAGCGATCGCCACATCACGCACAGCATCGAGCCGCACTGAGGGGTCGATGACTCGCCCGCCTCGGATGAGCAGGTCGTACTTCGTCGCCTGCGCCGCGAATGATCGTGGGACGTAAGCAAAGGTTGCGGCCGCCCCCGCAACGGCTGCTGACAGGAACTGTCGCCGGTTCACCATTCAGGCCTCCTACTTCGGTGGGAGGAGATGTTGAGTTTGTTAGCCCGCGGTGTCAACACGGAACTCGAATCCCGCCGCCTTCGCGCGAAGCCCTTCGGCGCCCAAGGAATGCCGAGTCCCGAGTCCAGCCACACTAATCGCTCCAGCTGGGCTTCGAACCGGCGAGCGGTTTGCTAGTATGCCCCCCGGTGACCTACCCCCTGACCTCCGGTCAGCCCCTGGTGGCAGTCTTGACGCCAGTGCACAACGGAGCGGACTCCCTTGCTGCATGTCTCGAGAGCGTGCGTGCGCAAACGTACAGAGATTGGATTCACCTGGTTGTAGACAACGCCAGCACCGACGCGACGCGGGAGATCGCGGGATCGTTCGCGGCCAAGGACGCACGGGTGAGGGTGCTCTCGTTTCGAGAGCTGTTGCCGATGTTCGAGAACTTCAACCGGGCCCTCCTCGCGGTGCCGTCCGAGGCGCGATACCTGAAACAGCTCCACGCCGACGATACCCTTCATCCCGATTGCCTGACGAAGATGGTCGTTGCGGCACAAAATGCTCCGGACGTAGCGCTCGTGGTCAGCCGCTTCTACCAGGGTTCGACGCTCAGCCCCGCACGCGCCCCGAGAAGGGCCGTTCGTCTTCCGGGCCGCATGGTCGCGAAAGGCACGGTGCTCGGTACATCGAATATGCTCGGGTCACCCTCGGTTCCACTGATGCGCATCGATCGGTTGGCGGGCTGGCCCTCGCTGTTCCGGGTCGACAGGTACCCTCCCGGCCACCCCGACACGCCACCCCACAATCAGGCCGACAAGGAGAGCTGCCTCGACACGCTCGCCCGATCGGACATCGCGTTCCTGCCCGAGCCGCTGGTGTATCTCAAGGATGGAAGCCCATCGGCCACCGGTTTCGCACGTCGAGTTGCCGGATGGCATGCCACGCGGCTCGACCTTCTGCTCCGTCGCGGCCAAGACTTCATGGACGAGAAAAGGCTGCGTAAAGGCATCCGACGCACCACGAGGAAATGGGCACGTGCGATTGCCTGGCGCGCGCTCAAGCGGCTTCGCCGAAGCGATCAGGAGTTCCTCTTGTATCAGCGGCTATGCCTCGACGACCTCATACCCCGGTTGCGCGAGGCAGGCTGCACGAGGGAGGCCAAGCTGCTCGACCGCTGGATACGGCCTCTTATCGGGAGGAGCAGGGCGTCGGATTCCAGCCAGTTGCATCGGCCAGTTTCTTGAAATCGGAACTCGTCTGCAACGGCCGCGTGAAGTAGACCGGGTCCTCGACGCGCGTGGTGACCGTCAGGTAGCGATCGCCATTCGGCAACGTGTTGAGATCCCAGTATTCGGTCAGGACCGTCTTCGCGCTGTAAGGAGCACCATTCTTCCGGATGTACCCGGCGCGCAGATTGGTCGTCACGACCTTCAGGCTGCGGCCGGCGACGTTCCACTGCGCAATCGAGTGGCCCTGCCAACTCGGTTCGCCAGAAGCGGCTGCCGTACCAAACTGCAGTAATCGTGTTTGCGTCCCGGCATCGGTCTCCACCTTCATCGTCTGATCGTCCTGCCACGTGATGTGCAGGCGACCGGGGACGCGCATGATCGCCGGCGCGCCGTAGGCGCGACACTGCTCGCCGGCCGCGTCATCACGCGCCGGGTCCCAGCTCTCGCCGACCTTGCGTCCCTCGGCGTTCAACGGCAGCGCGTCGAAGACTCCCTTCTTCGGAGTCACCATGCGGTACTTCCAGTCCTCTGTGATTGGAGAGACCCAGTACCCGGTGATGTCGATTGGGGCGGCCGAACGCGCGTTGGCGGGAGCCGCAGCGCCACCGCCGCGTCCCCGTTGGGCATGAACCGGCACGACTGTCGCGATTGCGCAGATCGAGACGAGGGCGCACGCGACAGCGAGGCGCGTCATTTCGCCTCCGGAAGGCTCTTGAACACTGCGTCCACGAACATGTCGGTCGTCCACGGACCGGTCGTCGCACCAAAGCGTCCGTCGAAGTCCAGCGTCGGGCGCGCCGCTTTCACCTGCTGGAGCGTCATTCCCTTCTTCTTCAGGTCGGCAACGCGATCGCGAATCATCACCAGCATGTTGCGATATGACGCCACATCGGCGGTGTCCGACAGCCGCCCGCGGCCCGGAACGATCCACGTCCCGCCCTGGGATCGGTACTCGGCAACGGCGAGGTCGAGCATGTGATTCAGCCCATCGATCACGCCTTGAATGCTTCCACCCTTGCCGAGATCGATCACGGGATAGCTGATCGTCGAGAAGAGATTACCGGCGGCGATGACTTCGGAATGACGGAAGAAGACGAAGCTGTCGCCATCGGTGTTGGCCGCTGGCGCCGAATACGCGATCACCGGTTCGCCATTGACGTACTCGGACAGCTTGTAAAACTCGTCGAAGAACGTATCGACCGGCCATGCACCCTCGGGAGCGGCCGCTGACTTGTCCTTCGGCGTGCTCATCGCGGAGAGGACGTTCTCGTGCGCGACGATCGTCGCCGTCTCACCGATGGCACGAGTGGCACCACCGAAACTGCCGGTACCCGCGCGGCGGAACGTCGCGGATGCCGCGATCTTCGCGTTGCCGCCGACGTGCTCCGATGCGGCGCTGGTGTTGATGATGTAGCGGACCGGACGTGCCGGCCGCGGCGACGAGACGACGGCGTTGAAGTACGGACTCGACCAGCTCGGGATGCCCGGACAGTTCGCGCCGAAGCAGTTGTTCGTTGTTTGAGGACTCACCACCTCCCGCGACAACTCGGTCAGTGCCGCCAGCAGCTTGTCGGTCATTTGCGCCGAGCCGGTATTGACGATCGCGATACCGTCACGGCCGACCGAGGCGGTGATGTTGGTCCCGTCCGCCACGACCATGTAAACGTTGCCCTGGATCGGCAACACGTGGACCTCGCCGTCCTTCGGGCTTTGCGCGGCGATCCTCTCGGCGACGTCATTCGCTGACTTCGAGGACGGCACCTTGAGCGTATCGAGCTTCGTCACCCCCGCCAGCACGGATCGATACTCCGGGTAGATCGTCTTCACGCCGCCGCGAACCGGCTCCAACGGGATCCAGTCCTGCGTTTTCAGGAATTCGCCTATCCCCGTGTTCTGCCCCGGCAGGAAATGCGGGACCCAGTGGCGATCGCGGCCGCCGTTCTCGGCGAATGCATTGCCGCTGCAATTCTCTGTCGGCGGACCGGCATTGGGATCGTAGGACGACGTGATCGAGAGCACCCAGGGCTCGTCGAGATAAATCGGGTCGTCCACCACCTGCACGACAGTCAGGATGTCGTCGTGCCGCGTAATGAACTCCGTCATCGTCAACATGTCGCTCGTCTGTGGGCCGCCGCGTTTCAGGTAGCCATCCTTGAGATGGGTGGTGGTGACCTTCAACGTATGCCCGATCCACTCGCCGGTCGAAAAACCGCTCCAACTGTGCGGCGCGTATGCCGGCGGGTGTGGACGCCCGTCCATGAAGATCGGCCGATCGAGCGAGCGCATGTATTGAAGGCGGTACCCCACGATTTCGCGAGAGATGGGATCGAGGTCTTTGAGAATGCGGGCGCCGCCGACGCCGCGCCATTGGTGCGGCGCCGAGTGCGGCCGGCACTGATACTCCGGGGTGCCCCAGATCGATTCCGGCGTCGTATCGGCCCGCATCCGGCCGGCTTCATTGAACGGAATACCCAGATAGTCGGCCAGCGGCGGCTGACCGGGATCCTCGCCGTTGTCCAGCCGCCACTCCCCTGCGATATCCGGCGGTCGCGCGCCCTGGGCGAACGTTCCCGCGTTGAAAAGAATCGCGGCAGCCAATGCCACGAGGAGGCCAGCAACGCGTAGTCGACTTCGCATGTCCGTCTCGCCCCTCACAAGCGTTGAACAACGCAACCGGTCGCCCCAAGGATACTCGCACTCTCGCCCCGGGGGCAGCGTCAGCCCAGAACCGCTTTGGTTGCGGACGCGAGGATCCCGGCGATTCGATCGAGTGTGTCGTCTGGCGTCACGAACGGCGGTGCCAGCACGAAGACATCACCGCGGACGCGACTGAAAAGCGCACGCGCCTGGGTCTCGGCATGGATGCGCGCGCCCACTTGCTCCTCTGGCGCGAACGGCATCTTCGTATCGCGATCCTTGACGAATTCCACGGCGCACATGAGACCTTGGCCGCGAATCTCTCCCACGTGAGGATGCCGCGCGAGGCACGCGTGCAGGGCATCGATCAGGCGCGCGCCTTTCCGTGCTGCCTCGGCAACGAGATTCTCATCCTCGATGATCTGAAGATTACGCAGCGCCACCGCACATCCCGCTGGATGTGCGCTGTACGTGTAGGCGTGCATCCACGGAACCGGTGCCTCGTCGAGCACGCGCGCAATGTCGTCACGTACTCCGATACCACCCAGCGGGAAATAGCCGGAGGTGATGGCTTTCGCAAACTGGACGATGTCGGGGACGACGGCCCAGTGCTCGAGGGCGAACCACCGGCCCGTCCGTCCGAACCCGGTGATCACTTCGTCGGCAGCAAAGAGCACGTCGTGCTTGTCGCAGATCTCGCGAATGCGCGGGAAGTAGTCGTCCGGGGGGACGATCACACCGCCGACACCGATCACCGGCTCGGCGAGGAACATCGCCACCGTCTCCGGCCCCTCGCGAAGAATCGCCTTCACGAGTTCGTCGGCGATCGTGAGTCCGTAGGTCGAAGGCGCATCTAAAGACGCGCCTCTACTAACCGCTCGATATGGATACGGCGATGGAATGTGAATGAAGCCGGGAACCCGCGGTTCGAAGAGCGGCCAGTATCCCGCTATACCCGTCGCGCTCATCGCGGCCAACGTGGTTCCGTGATACCCGAGCTCCCTCGAGATGACTTTTGTCTTGGTTGGCCGGCCGCGAAGCTTCCAGTACGCGCGCGCCATCTTGATCGCGCTTTCGTTCGCTTCGGCGCCCCCCGACGTGAAAAAGAAACGATCGATGCCCGGGTACATCAACCGGCCCAGTCGTTCGGCCAGCTCGATCGCGCGCAGGTTCGAGCTCCCCGTGTACCCCGACGCATACGCCAGCGTCTCGAGCTGGTCGCGGGCGGCCTCCGCCAGCTCGCGGCGCCCGTGACCGACCGCAACGTTCCATAGCCCCGAGAGCCCGTCGATGTATTCCTTGCCATCGGCGTCCACCAGCATGGCGCCGTGACCGCGGACCCAGACGTGTCCGGTGCGATGGGCCTTCCCGTCGTGAAGGGGATGAATCAGAGAGGCGAGATCCCGCGCCAGGAGGTCGCCGACTAGCGAAGCGCTGCCTCCGACCGCCTCGCTAGTCACAGTGTCTTCTCGCCCCGCTCCGGGGTCCCCATCGCGCGGACTGTGCGCGATGGGGTGGTCTTCGCGGGGCAAGCCGTCTTGACCGGGGAAACCTTGACTCGTTTATCAGCAATCGAGCCGGTCAAGACAGCTAGTGGAGTAGTCGTCACATCATCACCGACAGCCTGAGGCGCCCTATTTCGCGATGTGCTCCGTGGACTTCTCGTTCTCGTTGCAGATGAACTCGATCATCTCCTGGTCCACCATGATGCGCTGATTGACGCGCACCGTGAACGGCTTGGTGTACGCCTTCGCATCGTCGATGGTGACATCGATTTCCAGAGTGCCGAAGTTCGGGCGACGGAAGCGCTCCGTCATCTTCAGCGCCTCGGTGTAAGGACTGCCATTGACGTCCAGCCAGCCGGCTCGTTCGTCGCCGCGGAAGTTCGTCGTCTCGACCACGAGCGTATCGCCTTCGAACCAACCGCGCGAGTAGCCGAACCACCACGGCGTCGGGTCGTTGTTCGGCGCCGGCCGGCCGTCCATATAGATGTAGCGCAGCCCGTAGTTCGATTCGTATGTGATCAGAATGAGATTCTTCGTCTGGACGATCTGACGGGGTTGAGGATGATTGTGATACTGCATGAGACCAATAGGCAGGCACCACACGTCAGGGTTGTCCTTGCTGTTGTCCGCCATCCGTTTCTTCTTCAGCTCGGCCGCCCAAGGCTGAAGCGGTAATTGGTATCCGCGGCCAGCGACTTCGCCGAACGTCGACAATGGAGTGCCCTCGGGCGTGGTCGTCGGCGCGGGTGGCGCTCCATTGCGGCCGCGGCCACCGCCGCCTCCGGCGCGCATCCAGATCCCCGAAAAGTCGACCTTGCCGTCGGCCGTCTTGGGTGTCGGTGCGTCCAGAATCGGCTTGCCGTCGGCCATTCGCGGAACGCCTGGCGTCGGGTACGACGGCCACTGTGCGCCCAATGAGGGCGACACGGCTACAGCCACAACAATCACACCGGCAATCCTGAGTCCCCAATTCATAAAGAACGAACCTCCCATATGACGGTATGGATATGAGCGACGATGAAGTCTACTTCTTCAGGAGCGGCCTCGCATATGGCAACGACGATCGGATTTATCGGGCTCGGGACGATGGGATCTCCCATGGCCCGCAATCTGCTGAACCACGGCTATACCGTGTGTGTCTGGGGGCGGCGGCCCGCGTCGATGGCACCACTCGTCGCAGTGGGCGCGAAGGCGGGTGAATCGGCGGCGCACGTCGCGTCACTCAGCGACATCGTCGTGACGATGGTCACGGACACGAAGGCCGTTGAAAACGTGATCCTTGGCGACCATGGCATCGCCGCCGGCGCACGGCCCGGTTCGATGGTGATCGATCACAGCACGATCGATCCCGGCGGCGCGGAGCGAATCTCCCGGGAGCTTCAGACTCGGAACATTGAAATGCTTGATGCGCCGGTTTCAGGGGGCGGGGCTGCGGCTGAAGCGGGGACGCTCGCGATCATGGCCGGAGGCTCGAAGGCAGCGTTCGAGCGCGCCCATCCACTGCTCTCGTGCTACGCAAAGACCATCGTGCACGTCGGCGCCAGTGGGGCCGGGCAGGTGGCCAAGGCATGCAATCAGATCTGCACGATCGTCAACCAGCTCGGGGCCGCTGAAGCGATGCTTCTGGCCGAACGGGCGGGCGTCGATCAGCGCGCGGTGAAGGAAGTGCTGATGGGCGGTTTCGCCGCCAGCCGCATGCTCGACCTGCAGGCGCCGAAGATGATCGCCCGCGATTTCGCGGGGAAGGTCGAATCGCGGCTACACCACAAAGACATTCACATCGTCCTCGATCTGGCGCGGAAGTTCGGCATCGAGCTGCCGGCCAGCGCCGCGGCGGCCGATGTGCTCGATCGACTTCAGCAACGCGGCGGCGCGCGTCAGGATTCGGCAGCGATCTTCACCGTGCTGAATTCGCGAAGTAGCCCGCCTCGCGCGCGCTGACCAGGTGCATCGGATGCGTGGTCTTCGACTCTGCCTTGTTCCGGTACATCCGGCGGTCCGCTCGTGCCAGCAGCCGTTCGTACGACTCGCCATCTTCCGGAAACACGCTCGCGCCCGCGCTCACCCGCAGAGCGATTTCACGACCATCGTCGGCACGCAGTGAGAGCGCCCCGACCGCCTCCTGCAGGCGGCGACGCTGCTCTTCGGCTTCGAGGCGCCCGCACGATGAAAGCAGGACCACGAATTCGTCACCCCCGTACCTGATGCACGTATCGTAGGGGCGGGTGGTCTGTTGCAACACGCGCGCGACCTCCTGTAACGCACGATCGCCGGCAAGGTGCCCATAGTTGTCGTTGATGCCCTTGAAGTCGTCGAGATCCAACAGAATCACCGAGAACGGCGTCGACGTCCGGCGGGCGCGTGCCAGCTCTCGCGATACCTGGAACTGCAGCGCCCGCGGGTTCGCGAGCCCGGTCAAGCTGTCCTTGAATGCCTGCTCCTGGGTGCGCTCAAAGAGGAGCGCGTTGTGGACAACTGCTGCCGCCTGGCGCGCAACCTGATCGAGCACGCGGCGGTGGTCCTCTGTGTACGATCCGGCGGCTTTGTCGTAGACCGCGATGGTACCGATGACCTCATCGCCAACCAACAACGGACAAACCAGGGCGGACTGAAGTTGCATATCGGAGGTCGCGATCCCCGCAGCATTGAACTCCGCTACGGGCAGCCCGTTCACTAGCGGCCGCCGATGGCGCGCCACCCATCCGCTCAATCCGTTGCCGGCCGCGATTGACGCATCTTCGAGGAGATCGGCATAGAGGCCGGTCGCGAACCTGCACCGCAAGTCCTCGTCACCGCGCCGCACGAAGAGCGCACACGCGGAGAACGGCACGAGTGTATTGAGCTTCGCACCGACGAACGTCATCATCTCGCTGAGGCTCATGCTTCGCCCCATCGACTGCGCGATCTCATACAGCGCGTGGTTCTCGCGGTTCGCCGACGCAATCTCCGCGAATGCATCGGCACGGAAACCGCTAGCGGCGGGAAGACGACCACTGTCTGGATCGCTCGAGAGCCGTAACTGACGCAGGAATCCGTCATGTGTGGGCGGCGTCAGCATCGGCAGCAGTTCAGTGAACCGGGCGACGATGGCAGGATCGAATGCCCTGCCTGCCTCGGCCGTGATGATGCGGATTGCGGTTTCGTGTGAAACGGCCGGCCGGTATGGGCGCTCGGACGTCAGAGCGTCGAAGCAATCCACCACGGACAGGATGCGGGCGCCAATCGGTATCTGTTCACCGCGCAGCCCGGACGGGTAGCCCGCTCCGTCCCAGCGCTCGTGATGACTGAGAACGAGTGGGGCAACCGGGCAAGGGAACGGTACGGCGCCCACGATTTGCGCGCCAATCTGTGCGTGCAACTGCATCTTCTTCCGCTCGTCTGGCGTCAGCGGACCAGGCTTGGACAGGATGTGCTCCGGCACGGCCAGCTTCCCGATGTCGTGGAGCAGGGCTCCGATTTCGACCGCCTGACGATCCATGTCGGGCATCTCGAGCTGGCGTGCCAATGCCGCCGCGTAGTACTGCACGCGTTCGACGTGGCAGCTTCCCCCTTCGTCCTTGGCTTGAATGGCGCGCGCGAGAACCTCTGTGCTGTCGCGGTGCATCTGCGCCCACTCGGCGGTTCGCCGCTGCTCATCGGCGATACGGCGGTGATAGATACGATAGGTTCGATAGGTCAAGCCCAGCGGGATCAACGCGAGCGCCGTCTGCCACTGGCCAGCGGTGTGAAACACTTCAACCGCGATCCCTGCAGCGATCGCTCCCACGACATAACTGCTGATGGTCCACAGAAAATTGTCGTGCCAGAGCCGAAAGATGCCGCGGCTCGAGGAAAGGCCGAACGCCGCAGCGACCGCCAGCGAGTTGACCAGGAAATAGACCGTCGCGGCGCCCATCAGCGGTTGCAGCGGAGAGGCTGACGGCGTGCCGTACGTGCCCCCGAGATACGTGTAGGTCGCACCAGCGGCCGCAACGCTCAGCGCGAGTGTCGCCATGCTGAACAGCGTCTTGTACGTGGGGTTGCGTTCCTGCATTCGCAGCGTGCACTGTGACCACGCGCTGGTCACGGCAATCACCATCGTGGGGCCGGGACCGAACAACAGAAGCGCGGTGAAGTCCACGGCGAACGAGAGTGAGATGCAGGAGCTGCCGGCGCCGAGCGGCATGTCCACCTTGAGAGCCGAGCTCATGACCGACAGCACCAGCAGCGCGGCAAAGAGCCCTGGCCTCGAGAGCTCGAGCGACGACAACGCGCTCGCCATGACGACCGCTCCAAGAGCAATCATGGCGTAGACGTAAACCTGTCCGGCAATAGGACGATACGTCACGGGAACACCTCCGCTGACATTCACCTGATCGAGGCGCATAAGACCCTACGGCGCGGTTAGAAGCGACCAGGAGGACGTGGTAGTTCCGTTGAGATTTCCCCACACCGTCGACGCGGGATCGTCGACTGCCAATCCCCATGTGACCGACGTTCCGTAGCTGGAGCCGATCATCTGGTTGCCCCACACGACGTTGCTTCCCCACACGATGTTGTCGTCGCTGCCCCACACGATGTTGTCGTCCCAGACGATGTTGCTGCCCCACACGATGTTGTCGTCGCTGCCCCAGACGATGTTGTCGTCACTGCCCCAGACGATATTTGTCGACCACGCCGGCTGATTGACGGAGAGCGTGGGGCCAAAGGCGACAGCATCGTTCCAGATGATGCTCTCGGACCAGGACAGGGTCTGACCATCAATCACGGTCCAGGGATTCACGGTTGGCGTCAGCCACGCTGATGAAACAGGGAGCGCCGTATTGATGTGCGCTGCCAATTCCATCGCTCCGGCGGCATTGACGCTCCCGGTTCCCTGCGTGAGCACGTCGTACGGAACGCCTTGATCGTCGCGAGCAGGCAACGCCGTGAACTGGAGAATCCCCTTCACCGCGTTCGGGGTGAGCGGTGGGGCTGACGGAAACGCGATGCGATTGGCCCGCAGGACGAGAGCGACAGTTCCACTCACGACCGCTGTCGCCATGCTCGTGCCGTTCAGCCGCAGATACGCGCCATCGACGCGAAGTGACGGATTGTTCAGATAGAGCGAGCTCGATTTCGCCGCCGTCGCGACCAGCCCGTGGCCCGGCGCTATGAGATCGGGCTTGGGGCGGGCGTCGTACCACGTCGGTCCACGCGAGCTGTAATTGGCGACGCGATCGTCGCCGCGACCGATGGTGTCGAGCGTCCGCGCAGATCCGACCGTAATTGCCGATGGCGCGTTGCCTGGAGACAGGATGCCTGCATATCCCGGCTGTCCCGTCGCCGCCGAGACACCAACGTTGCCGGCGGCTGCGACGACGACGATGCCTGCGCGCACGGCCGCTTCCACCGCTTGAACCAGTGGGTCTGTCGCTGCCGGCTCGAGAATCGGATGGCCGAGCGACAAGTTGATGATGTCGATGCCCAGTCGCGACTTGTGCTTGGTTGCGTATGTGATGGCATCGATCACGTTGCTCGTGTAACCCGCTCCGTTCTGATCGAGAACCTTCAGGCCAATGAGCCGGGCTTTGGGTGCCACGCCACGATAGCGCTGGGCCGACAGGTCGCCGTTACCGGCGATCAATCCGGCGACGTGGGTACCGTGCCCGTACTCGTCGGTGGGCGACGCCGAATTTCCACTTTTCGTGAAGTCGTAAAAGGCGATGATGCGGTCGCCAAATTCCGGGCTCGCTTCGAGACCCGAATCGATCACGGCGATACCGACCCCGTAGCCGCCAGGGCTCTCGTTGGTGAGACCGAGCGTGCCTCTGAGCGTTGAGGAGTCGGTGGTGGACGTCTGAGTGGCGACAACGACGGCGTCGCTCGAGATCGACTCAACGAAGGGATTGCGGGAAAGACCCTCAAGCGCAGCGGCGGGCACCTGTGCCAGCACCGCGTTCATCGTCGAGAAAACCCGGAGCGCCTGACCATTGGCACTCAGCGCTTTGGTCACCGCCGGAATACCGCCGGAGGTCGTTCGAATGATGACCTGCTTGGTGTCCGATTGACGGGCAAGGACGCTCGCCGACAGCGATGCATCCAGTTTCGGCAGCCGCCGTGCCGGTGTCTGCCCATGCGCGGTGACCGCAGGCAGAATCAAGGAGACAAGGAGTACAAACGTCGATCGATGCTGGAGGATAGTCGAGGACATGGCGGCCGATAAGGCAACCGTCAAGCCACCGCGACAGCGAGCCGATGCTATCGGGCGATGTCGCCTAACCTTTAGTTAGTGCAAATAGTTAAATTGATAAGCTAGGTGAAGCGGCGTGCGGTTTCCGGCGAATCTGTCGACAATCCGAGTCCCGTTGTGGGACACGCACTTACGAATTCGTGCTTCCGCCCAAGATCGGTGACTGTGAAATTCTGAGAAGCCGCGGTGGAGACCAATGCCGGTGGTATATTCCGGCACGACCGGAGGGTCGAATGAAGACGGCCCGAATGAGCCTGATCGGAACACTGGCGCTCACGCTGTGCGCGGCTCCGTCGCGCGCGCAGCAGGTCGATCTCGCGGGCATGTGGTCGGCGAGTCTCGGCAACCACGAGGAGCTGCCGCTCCGTGGCGATCCCGGCGTCGAAGTCGGCGAGTACGTCGGCATCCCGCTCAACGACGCCGCCCGTCAGCATGCCGAGAGCTGGACACCCACGATGCACTCGCTTCTCGAGTGGCAGGGGCGTCCGCACCCTGTCACCTACTCGATGCGTGCGCCCCGGCCTGACTTCCGCATGGGGGCCGTGGTCGATCCCAAGACAGAGCGTCTCATCGCCTACACCATCACGGGCCTCTTCGGCCGCGCCGATCGCACCATCTGGCTCGATGGCCGGCCTCACCCATCCAAGTACGCCGAGCACCTGTGGCAGGGGTTCTCGACGGGCGAGTGGATTGGCGGCGGGCTGAAGGTGACGACGACGCACATCAAGTACAGCTTCGTGCACCGAAATGGGATCCCTCTCAGCCCCTACGCGGTCATGACCGAATACTACTTTCCGCACGGCGATATGCTCACCCTCGCCATCATCGTCGAAGATCCGATTTACCTCACCGAACCGCTCGTGCGGACGGCGACGTTCAAGCGCGATCCCAATCTGACCATTCCCGCGCTGCAGCCGTTCGAAGTGGCGGAGGAGCTGCCGTCGCTCGAGAAGGGACAGGTGCCGGCGTATCCGCTCGGCACCAGGCATCGCGAGTACGCAGACAGACACCATCTTCCGTTCGAGGCCTCGCAGGGCGGTGCGCAGACGATGTATCCGGAGTATGTCAAGCGGCTCGAAGAACTCATGAAGGCGCCAGCACCAGCATCGACTTCGGCGTCGCGGCAATGATGGAGCGGCGATCAACAGCGCGATCCCTCTTCGCTCTTTCGGTCGTGCTCGCATGGGCAGCGACGGGCCACCTCGCCGCGCAGCGCGATCCGCGCCCGATCAAGCCGGCCTACGACGACGGGAATGTGGAAGTGGTCCCGGTCCAGGGCAACGTCCACCTCGTAGCCGGCTCGGGCGCGAACATGACCGTGCTCGTCGACCCCGACGGTTTGCTGGTGGTGGACGCAAGCGTCGCGACAATGAGTGACAAGGTGCTCGCTGCGATCAAGACGATCTCCGACAAACCAATCCGCCACATCATCGACACGAGCGCCGACGAACATCACACGGGCGGCAACGAGAACCTGTCGAATGCCGGTCGCAATATCAGCGCCGGGATCGGCGGCCAGGGCGGGCGCGAGCCGGCCCGGCTCGAAGGCGCTCCGGTCATCGCGCACGAAGCAGTGCTGCACCGGATGAGCGGGCTCAAGGGCGAGCCGGCGCGCATGCCGTACGCCGTGTGGCCGCACGATACGTTCTACACGAACAAGAAACAGCTCTACTTCGCGGGTGAGGTCGTCGAGATGCTGCACACGCCGGCAGCTCACACCGATGGCGATCTCATCGTGTGGTTTCGCAAGTCGGATGTCGTGGCGACCGGGGACGTGTTCTCGACCGTCACGTATCCCATGATCGATCGCGCGCGCGGTGGCAGCATCCAGGGCACCCTCGACGCGCTCAATCAGATCCTCGACATCACGTTCCCCGCGTTCAACAACCAGGGCGGCACGTTGGTCGTTCCCGGGCACGGTCGGATCTGCAATGAGTCGGACGTTGCCGAGTACCGCGACATGACCACCATCATCCGCGATCGCATTCAGCTCATGATCGACAAGAAGATGACGCTGGCCCAGATCAAGGCGGCCGGGCCGACGAAAGACTACGACGGCGTGTACTCCACTCCCGCGTGGACCGGCGAGATGTTCATCGAGGCAATCTACGCGGATCTGACAGCCGCCAGGCGCAAATAACCGGCTAAGCGATTTCGAGCAGATATGATGATGGGCGCGTCCCGGGAGGACTGCCAATGAAGAACAGGATCCTGTTGGTCGTGGTTGCCGTTGCCACCTTCTCGAGCGTGGCTGACGCGCATTTCGTGCTCGTGTCGCCAGCCGCATCCCTGGTGCAAAACCGGCTGGGCGATCCGCAGAAGATCGCGCCCTGTGGCGGTGTGTCGGCAAACCCGGGGCGTGGAACACCGGCGAATCCAGGAACGCCGAGCAACGCGGTCACTCAGGTGACCGGTGGGTCCACGTTGCATCTGCTGATCCAGGAGACCGTCTTCCATCCCGGCCACTATCGTGTCGCGCTGGCGCGCACTGCCGCGCAACTGCCGCCGGATCCGGTGGTCACGACCCGCGATTCGGATCGCGGCCCGTGGTCGGTATCAGCTGCCGTCCAGGATCCGCCGGTGGCACCAGTGCTCGCAGACGGTCTGTTCGCGCACACCGAGCGGCCGATGGGCCTTCATGAAGCCGACGTTCAGATCCCGAACATCACCTGCGTCAACTGCTTGATTCAAGTGATTCAGTTCATGGCGGAACATGCCAAGAACGCCGACGGCGACTACTCGTATCACCACTGTGCCGTCGTGAACATCACCGCGGATCCAGCGAAGCCGATCGACACGCGCTGGGGCCAGGCGGCGCGTTAACGTTGCGATCTCCCTTTCTGGCAATGAGTCCTCGCCAGTTGAAACTTTTGCGAAAGGAGCCGTAGTATTCGGCACACGTCGGAGGCACGGTAGTCGCGCCGTTCGGAGTCCACCTGTATTGGAGGTTGTCATGGGGAGACTCTTCGGGCCGATGGTAGTTGTCATGTTTTCCCTTTCGATAGCGTCGACAGCCTACGCACAGGCGTCGCTCGCGGGCACTGTCAGAGATACCTCCGGGGCGGTCTTGCCGGGGGTGACCGTCGAAGCCTCCAGCCCAGCATTGATTGAAAAGGTGCGGTCGGTCGTGACCGACAGCACCGGTCAATATCGAATCGTGGACCTGCGGCCAGGAGTGTATGCAGTCACGTTCATGCTCCCCGGATTCCGCCTGGTCAAACGTGAAGCGGTCGAGTTGACTGGATCCGGAACGATCACAGTCAACGCGGATCTCCAGGTCGGAACACTCGAGGAGACCATCACGGTCACGGGCGAGTCGCCAGTGGTCGACACGCAGTCGTCCACGCGGCAGGCTGTCCTGGACGGCGATCTCGTCGCGATTGCCCCGGCGGCACGGAGCTGGAACGGCATCATGCTGCTGATGCCCGGTGTCACAGGCGACCCCAACACCATGCAGCTGAACCCGGCAATGATCCTGTTCGGGATTCACGGCGGGCCGGCGGAGGAGGGGCGGCTCCAAGTCGATGGGATGAACGTCGGCGCTTCGCGCGGCGGTGCCGGCGTGTCCGGCTACACCGTCGATACCGGCAACGTCCAGGAGGTCACCTTTGCGACCTCGGGCGGGCTCGGAGAGGCAGAGACCGGCGGCCCCTACATGAACTTCGTGCCCAAGGCGGGTGGAAATACCTTCAGCGGATCGTTTGTGACGTCCTATTCGAACCAGTCGTTGCAAAGCAGTAACTACACGCAGGCACTCAAGGATGCCGGTCTGCGCGTTCCTGGCGAGCTACTGAAACTGTGGGACGTCGATGGCGCCCTCGGTGGACCGATCAAACGCGATCGACTCTGGTTCTACTTCATCGCGCGGAACTTCGGGCAGGCACTCTCTGTTCCGGGTATGTACGCCAACGCCAACGCCGGAGACCCGAATGCGTGGACCTATGTTCCTGACTTGTCGCTGCAGGCCAGGAACGACACGTCGCGCCGCACCGTCAGTGCGCGGCTGACGTGGCAGATCTCGCCGAGGAACAAACTGAATCTGTTCTGGGACGATCAGAGCAGCTGCAACGGGTCGGCCTGGATCGGCACGACCGGCAAGTGCCGCGACAACCCGGACGGATGGATCGAGGGCGGCAGCGGCACGCGTGCTCCCGAGACGGAGATCTTTTCCAACAATCCCAGCCATGTGAACCAAGTGACGTGGAATTCACCGCTGTCGAATCGGGTGCTGATCGATGTTGGTTGGAGCCGGAATGGTTCGCGATGGGGCGGGTCGGGGGCACCAGGAAGTCCCACCAAGGGACTGATACAGGTCATGGAACAAGGCGGCAGCATTCCGGGTCTCTGCTACCGGGCAGGAAGCCCATTGTGCGGCGGCACGTTCCTCGATTCGACCGGCTGGATCGACGCGAACACATGGCACGGCACCGTTTCGTATGTGACCGGCTCGCACAACATCAAGGTGGGCTACCACGGCCTGTTCCACTTCGACGATCAGCAGTCGAACTTCGCCATCCCCGAAGCGGTGGTCTACCGCTTCAACAACGGCATACCCAATCAGGTCACCCAGTTGTCCGGCGCCTTCGACAGCCAGTGGCGCACACGGGGCAACGCCTTCTTCGCGCAGGATCAGTGGACGTTGAGCCGACTGACACTCTCGGGCGCGCTGCGTTACGAGCGGGCGTGGAGCTACTACCCGCCGTCGCGGATCGGCGGGACACGTTTCTTCCCCGAGCCCACAGTGATCCCGTACGCCGAGGGTGTGGACTTCCACGACGTCAGCCCGCGAGTTGGCGCCGCGTACGATTTATTCGGAAACGGAAAGACCTCGCTGAAAGCGAACTGGGGCCGCTATCTCTATCCTGCGCAGAACGGAGGCATCTTCACCGGCGCGGCGCCCACATCGCAGATCGCGACACGGGCCGATCGGAGTTGGAACGATGCCAATCGCAACTACATGACCGATTGCGACCTGATGAGCCAGGCGGCCAACGGCGAATGCGGCGCGATCGCGAATCGTAATTTCGGCACGCTCAACGCCGGACTCACCTATAGCGACGAGCTTCTCAACGATCTGCGTCGGTGGGACACGCAGGTCGGTGTCGCCATCCAGCAGGAACTGATGCCACGCGTCGCCGTGGAGGTGCAGTTCAACAAGCGCTGGTGGTACGGACACTACGTCACGCGCAACCTCGCCGTGCAGGCTTCGAATTTCACGCGCTACTCCATCACGGCGCCCACCGATCCACGTCTGCCCGATGGCGGTGGCCATACGATTGCCGGACTCCATGACATCGATCCGGCGTTGTTCGGCGTTGTCGATTACCAGGTGCAGGCAGCGGACAATTACGGCAACCAGAGCTTGTACTGGAACGGCGTTGACGTGACGTTCAGCGTGCGGTCGCTGAAGGGGATGACGTTCCAGGGCGGCACGAGCACCGGCCAGACGGTTTCAGACTTCTGTGAGGTCGCCGAGAAGGTGCCTGAGAGCCTGGTGCCGCCACAGACCGTGGCGATCGGTGTCTCGATCCCTGGTCCAACAGGGCTGGGTGTCGCGCAATCGGGAGCAATGCCGCTCCAGTACTGTCATCTCGCCTCGGGATTCCTAACGCAGTTCAGAGGCCTGGGCTCGTATCTCGTCCCGAAGATCGACGTCGAGGTCAGTGCAGCATTCCAGAGCAAGCCGGGAGCGCAGTTGGCCGCGAACTATAACGTGCCGGCGGCAATCGTCGCGCAGTCGCTCGGCCGGCCGCCATCAGGCGGCGTGGCCAACGTGACGGTGAATCTGATCGAGCCGGGAACGCTGTATGGCGATCGTGTCAACCAGCTCGATTTGAAGATCGCAAAGGTCGTGAGAATCGGGACGACACGCACGAGGTTTTCTCTCGATCTCTACAACACGCTGAACTCGAGCGCGGTGCTCACGTACAACCAGACGTACAGCCCGATCACGTCCGCCTGGCTGACGCCGACATCGGTGCTCGGCGCGCGCGTCGCCAAGATTGGCGCGACGTTTGACTTCTGACGCACGAACGCCACGAAGATCGCGAAGGCGGCGCGTCTGAAGACGCGCCGCTACCAGTCGGCACCTGACGGCCCTCGGAGTGTCGGAATGGGAAAACTGCGCGCTCCGTGAAATTACACAAGAAAATGATTGACCGGCCGAGCTTGTGTCGCGATGATTTCCGGGACTTCTGTGCCTTTGCAACCCGGGACACGACTCGGACCGTACGAAATCCAGGCCCCGCTCGGCGCCGGCGGTATGGGCGAGGTCTATAAGGCAACCGATACCCGCCTGAGCCGGACTGTCGCCATCAAGGTCCTGCCATCACATTTTACGGACAACGCCGAGATGCGGCTGCGCTTCGACCGCGAAGCTCACACCATTGCCGCCTTGAATCATCCGCATATCTGCACACTGCACGATGTCGGGCGACAGGGCGACACGGATTTCCTGGTGATGGAGTACCTCGAAGGTGAAACGCTGGCCGCACGGATTGAACGCGGACCGCTGCCGCTCGACGAAGCGCTCGACATTGCTACTCAGATCGCGGACGCGATCGAAAAGGCACACGCCCAGGGGGTTACGCATCGCGACCTCAAACCAGGCAACGTGATGCTGACGGAAGCCGGTGCGAAGCTGCTTGATTTCGGCCTCGCGAAACTGAGGGAGGCACCGAAGGCCTCCCTATCTGGCGCTCCGCTCCCAGCCATGGGTACCAGCACGGCGCCAGGCACGATTCTCGGCACCATGCAGTACATGGCACCCGAGCAACTCGAAGGGAAAGAGGCTGACGCGCGCACCGATCTCTTCGCGTTTGGCGCCGTCCTTTACGAAATGGTCACCGGGAAGCGCGCCTTCGAGGGAAAGAGCCAGGCTCACCTGATCGCCGCCATTATCTCGGTGCAGCCCGATCCGATTTCGAAAACAATCCCGTCTGCGCCGCCGGCCTTGGATTTTCTTGTCGAGCGCTGCCTGGCAAAGGATCCCGATCAACGCGTGCAGACCGCCACCGACGTCGTGGCGAAACTGCGGTGGATCGCAGAGCGAGGTTCGGCTGGTGGTGCTCAGACGCAACACGCAACGCGGCGGCGTTTCACGCTTGCGCAAAGCGCGCTCGCGGCGGTAACCCTGCTGGTGATCGTGATGGCGGTGATCGTCTTCGTCATCCCGGGCGATACCGCGTCACACCCGGTCACGCGGTTTCTTGTCGACGTCCCTGACATGCCGGTGGCCGAGGCGATATCGATTTCGCCCGATGGCCGCCTGCTCGCGTATTCAGCAAGTGACGGAGGCGCGACGGCACTGTTCGTTCGACCCTTGAATCGTGAAGCGGGGCAGAAACTGCCCGGCACCGAGGGCGCCGGCCGCCTCTTCTGGTCGCCTGACAGCAGATGGATCGCATTCTTTGCCGGAGGCAGGCTGAAGAAAGTCGAGGCCATCGGCGGCCCTCCGCAGAACATCTGCGAAACCGCCGATCTGCGCGGGGGTACCTGGAACGCGGACGACCTCATCGTCTTCGCGTCGAGCAAGGGACTCCAGCGCGTGCTCGCGGCAGGAGGACAGCCGAGCGCAATCGAGCTGTCCGACGAGATCGCAAAGCAAGCTCCGCGAGAGCCGTATTTTCTCCCGGATGGCAAGCAGTATCTCTTCCTTGCTGGCTCGCAAAAGGAATCGGAGTCAGCGATCTATGCCGCCTCGCTGGATTCGACGACGACGACACGCCTTGTCGTGACGCAATCGAACGCGGTGTACGCACCGCCGACGGGCTCGGGGCACGAAGGATATTTGCTGTTCCACCGCGAGGGAACCCTTTATGCGCAGTCGTTCGACGCGGACGATCTCGAACTGAGCGGCGAAGCCATTCGCGTTGCCGACGGGCTGCCGCACTCGAATGAAGGTGCGGCCCCCCTGGCCGTATCGCGCACGGGAATCCTCGTCTATCGGAATGAACCGCCGCGTCAGACTGTCTCTCCCGGTGCTGCGGTCGGCACCAACAACCTCGCCGAGGACCCTCCTCTCCGCTGGACGACACGAACCGGCACGAGCGAGCCGGCTTCGGCGCCCGGCGCATGGGAGGGAGTCGATGTCTCGCCCGATGGGAAACGTGCCGCCGCTCATCGCCACGAGAGTGCAGGCGGCGACGTGTGGATCTTCGAAACGGGACAGATGACACCGTCGAAGTTGACGTTCGATAGCTCGCAGGACAACTCATCACCGATCTGGTCCCCGGACGGCACGCGCATCGCGTACAGTTCACAGCGAAACGGCAAGCTGGGACTCTTCGTGAAAGCTGCCGATAATTCGAAAGCAGAAGAGCCAATCATCGAGTCGGAGTTTCCGGCAATGCCCATGAGCTGGTCGGGAACTCGCATCGTGTATTGGACGAGAGATCCCAAAACCGCAGGCGACATCTGGAGCGTCGACATCGTTGAGAAAAAAGCCATCCCGGTGCTCCAGACGCCGGCCGACGAGCGCAACCCGCAGGTTGCCCCGGATGGGAAATGGATCGCTTACAGCTCCAACGAAACAGGTCGGAGCGAGGTCTACATCAGGCCGTTTCCCGAAGGAGCAGCAAAGATTCAGGTATCGGTGAACGGCGGCGTCTTTCCACGTTGGCGTCGAGATGGGCGCGAACTGTACTTCATGAACCTCGTCGCCCTGGGTTCGATGATGGCGTCCGACATCACCGTGAGTGGCGCCTCGGTGCAGCGTAGCGTTCCACGAGTCCTGTTCCAGACACTCTTCTTCGGCCGAACGCACACGCTCGGGCAATCTCACGCCTATGCCGTTGCCGCAGATGGCCAGCGATTCCTCGTACCGCAGGTGGAGAGCGTCCCGGCACTAGGCAGAGGCCAAGGTCGTGCCGCGATCAACGCTGTCTTGATTGCCGCCATGGTGACTGTTCGTGACGACCGGCGTGCGTCAGGCGGTTCCACCGCGTCATCCGGGGCACCTATCACCGTCGTCCTCGACTGGACCGCGGCGTTGAACCGTTAGGAGCGTCTCGATGGCCCTCGAACCGGGCACACGGCTTGGACGTTATGAAGTCATCGCGCCTATGGGAGCAGCATCCGACGAACGCTATAAGGCATCGGATACTGCCAGCCAGCAGGTCGTCGCGCTGAAGATTCTCCCGCCTGAGTTCGCAGCGCACCCGGAAATAAGGGCGCGACTCGAGCGCAACACGAAGACGATCTCGTCGCTGAACCACCCCCGAATCTGTCCCATCGTCGATGTCGGGCATCAGGATCCGGCAACGGATTTCGTTGTCAGCGAGTTCGTCGAAGGCGAGACGCTGACGCAATCGCTCGCGCGCGGACCGCTGGAGCTGAACCAGGCGCTGCAGATCGCTATCGCAATTGCCGATTCGCTCGACAAGGCGCATCGGCGCGGCGTGATGCACGGTGGACTGAATCCGTCAGTCGTGCTGCTGACGGCAGAAGGACCAACGCTGCTCGATGTGGGTGTGGCGAACGTTGGCGCAGGCGGCGACTCGCCCTCGACGACGTCGATGGCGATGACGCAGACGTCGGTCGCATCGTTGTTGGCAGTGCCAACCATCGTTGCCCCGTACATGGCGCCCGAGCAATTCGCGGGAGTCGGCGTAGACGCACGCACTGATATCTACTCCCTCGGCGCCATGCTGTACGAGATGGTGACGGGCAAGCCGGTTTTTCAGGAGAAGACCCAGGCGCTGCTCATTGCTGCCGTGCAGACCGTCGATCCCGAGCCTGTATCGAAGGCGCAGCCGTCGACGCCGCCGGAGCTCGATTACCTCATCGCACGGTGTCTCAACAAGGATCCCAAACAGCGCTTTCAAACGGCTTTCGACCTGATGACCGAGCTGCAATGGATCGCCAGGGACAGTACCGCCCAGGAGCGTGCGTTTCCGACACTGGTAGAAAAGAAGAGGCAAGATCGAGCTGTCTGGATTGGCGTGGCCGTCGCATCCGCGTTGGCGATCACAATTGCGCCCTCAACATTCGCCCGCTTCGAACGAGCGCCCGAGTCCGAGGAAGTGCGCTTCGTCGCTACAACCCTGCCGGGCGGGACCGCACCGATCACCCTCTCTCCTGACGGCCACTGGTTGAGCGCGTCGACCAATGCTGGTCCCGTGATCGGCATGTCGCTCGACTCGGTGACGCCGCAGACGCTCGTGAGCGGAGTTCCGTACCAGCCATTCTGGTCGCCCGACAGCCGGTCTATGGCGTATTTCGACGCCGGACAGCTGAAACGAGCGGAGATCGGCGGAGGCCCCCCTCAGATCATTTGCGACGCACCATCGCCCGTTTCGGCGGGCACCTGGAATCGAGACGGTGTGATTCTGTTTCCCGGAGCCCGTCTCATTCAACGCGTCCTCGCTGCCGGCGGTCAGCCAACACCGATCACGGCGCTCGATGAATCCAAGCAGGAAACCGAACACGTTGCGCCCGTGTTCCTGCCGGACGGGCGGCGTTTCCTGTTCCTGGCGGTGTCGTCGAAGCCCGGTGAGAGCGCAATCTACGTAGGCTCGCTCGACTCCACCGAGCGTACACGGTTGTTCGCGGCCGATTCGAGAACGCTGTACGCCGCACCGGGATACCTTCTGTTCAACCGTGGCGACACGGTGTTCGCCCATGCTTTCGACGCGGACACGCTCACACTTCGCGGCGAGCCGATTCGTGTCGCAAGTGGAGTGACGATGCTCGCAGTGGCGGGAACGCTGACGAGTCCCAGTCACGCCCGCTGGGCGACGTTCGCGGTCTCGCAGACCGGAGTCCTTGCGTATCGGACCGGCGGCGCAGCGTCTCCGGGGGCACCTGCCCCTGGTACTCCGGAAGAGCAGCGCTCGTTGTTCTGGCTCGATCGAACCGGTCAGCGGAGCGCGTCGATCGCGGCGCCCGGCGGCTACGAAGGGCTGGACCTGTCGCCCGACGGAAAACGTTTTGCCGTTCATCGTCATGAAGGAACCGGCGGCGACAGCTGGTTCTTCGACGTCGGCCAACAACGCATGCAGCGCCTGACTTTCGATACGACGCAGGACAACTCAAGCCCGATCTGGTCGCCGGATGGAACACGAATCGCATTCGCCTCGCGCCGCAGCAACAGGTGGGGGCTGTACATCAAGCCGGTCGACGGCACCGCCGCCGAGGAACTGATCACGGAGTCGGAGGTTCAGAAGTCGCCAGCGAGCTGGTCACCTGATAGCAAGTTGCTCGTGTACACCGAGAATGCTGGCGCTGGCGACATCTGGGCGGTCCCGGTGACAGGTGAGAAAAAACCGTTTCCACTGGTGCAGTCACAATTCACTGAGGCTTTTCCGCAAGTGTCGCCTGATGGGAAGTGGATGGCATACGTCTCGTTAGAGACCGGGCGTGCCGAGGTCTACATCAAGTCGTTTCCCGATGGCCCGGTGAAACGGCAGGTGTCAACAGATGGTGGTTTGTTCCCGCGCTGGCGCCGCGATGGAAGTGAGCTGTATTTTTACTTCGGCAACAACATGATCGCTGCCGACATTCGAGTCGCCGGATCCTCTCTCGAACCGGGGGCTCCGCGAACGCTGTTTGCGCTCGCCGATCTGGGCGGTACGAACCACATTGCTGACAACCGCTTTGCTGTTTCCGCCGATGGGCAGCGGTTTCTCGTCTCTCAACCTGGAATCGGTGGCCGTGGCGGTGGTGCCGTTGCCGATCAACTTCTTGCGGCAGCGGAGTCAGGTGGAATCGCAGCCAGTAATGGCGTGACCGTCGTGCTCAACTGGACCCAGATGCTGAAGGGGAAATAACCACGAATCCGCGCGTCTCCTTCTACTTGGCAGCCATGAGCGACTCGATCAGGGCCGCCGTTTCCGGGAACCCCTCACCCGCTGCCTGGCGGACACCAGGCACGCCGACGCCTTTCGCGAGATCGAGCGCCGTTCGGCCGTTGGCGTCTTTCACCTGCAGGTCGGCGCCGTTCTCGGCGAGGAACTTCACCAAAGCGGTGTAGCCTCGCTCCGCCGCGCCATGCAACGCGGCCTGGTGCGGGACGGCGGATGCGCTCGGCACCTGGCTGGCGCGACCACCACGGCCGGTACGCGCGGCGGCCGTTGCCGCGGCGCTGTACTCGCCGGTGCGCGGTGCATCAGTCACGCTCCTGGCATTGATGTCGGCGCCGGCGGCGAGCAACAACGTCATCGTCGCAAGCACGCCTTCGTTCGTGCGATTGCGGCCGCGCGTGACTCGCGTCCCGAATTCGACGCCGGCGGCAGCCATCAATGGCGTGACCCCTTCCTTGCTCGGCAGATCGACGAGCGCGCCACGTTTCAACAACAGGTCGACCATCGGCGCATCGCCGGCGCGCGCGGCGCGCAGCAACGCCGTCGCCCCCTGCGCGAGGATCGTGTCGCCGCCGCGATCCTGCGGGACATCGCGATACGGCGGACGCCGCTTGAGTTGCAGATTCGGATTCGCCCCTGCGTCGAGCAACATCTTGGCAACATCGAGCGCGGTCACCGAATCTGCACTCGGGATCACGGCCATGGCGCCGTTGCCCTTGGTCGGCAGCGTGTTGACGTCGGCAGCCATGTAGAGCGGTGAGCGGCCGAACAGATCCCACTTGTTGACGTCGGCGCCGGCTTTGACCATGAACGCGGCGAACTCGAAATGCAGATTGAGCAGCGCCATGTTGAGCGGCGTGATGCGCTCAGGATCCTCGAGATCGGGATCGGCCCCGGCGGCCATCAGGTGCCGCGCGCAGTCGACACAGCCTTCGCGCGCCGCATAGATCAACGGCGTGAACCCGCCCTTGTTCATGTCCTTGGGGCGCGGCTCGGTGATGACCTTGCGCTCCCATTGACGGATGACGCCGCGCGCATTGAGGTCGGCGCCCTTCGATGCGAGGAACTTGACCATCTCCGCCTGGCTCTGCGCGGCGGCCCACATGAGCGCCGTCTGTCCGCCCCATTCCTCCTTGGCGTTGATGTCAGCGCCCGCTTCGAGCAACCGCCTGGCGGCTTCGACCTTGCCGGCACGAGCAACGGCCATCAGCGGCGTTTCACCTTCCGGGTTCTTCGTGTTGGGATCGGCGCCGGCTTTGAGCAGCGCCTCGATGACGGGTGCAGACCCGATGATGGCGGCCTCGGTCAACGCTGTTGTCCCGAACTGGTTCTTCAGTGAGACGTTCGCGCCCGCCTTGATCAGCGCGCGCACCAACTCGAGGTCGTCGTTCGACGCGGCCCACATGATGGCGGTGGTCCCGTCAGCCCCGGGCGTATTCACGTTCGCGCCCTTGGCCAGCAACCGCATCGCGGCCGCGCGATCGCCACGCTCCGCCGCATCGAGGAGTGTCGTCTCGGCCGCGGTTGCAATCGAACTCACGGCGAGAACCGCGAGGAGCAACCCTACGTAGTGTCCGGCTTTAGCCGGACCCGGCGTCAGCGAGATGAAGGTCCGCCTGAAGGCGGACACTACGGTGCGCATGTCAGACCTCCGATAGGATGCCGCCGCTGTCGCCGAGCTTCTCCACCGGGATGTTGTTGCGATCGAACAGCGTCACCAGCAGATCGGCAAAACGAGAGTCCTGCGGATACTTCACGTGCTGACCACCTTTGATCTTGCCGTGGGCATGACCGAGGATCGCCGCCGGCAACGGATCGTTGTTGTGCTTGTCGCTGTTGCTCATGTTGCTGCCGAACAGGATCGTGGAGTGATCGAGCACGGTGCCATCGGCTTCCTGCGCCTTCGCCAGCCGCTCCACGAACTTCGCGAATACCTCGGTGTGATACCGCTGAATCTGGACCAGCTTGTTCTGCTTCTCCCCGTTGTTCCCGTGATGCGAGAGCGGATGGAACGCCTCGGCAATCCCGAGGTTGGTATAGGTCCGCATGCTGGCTTCGCGATCCATCGAGAACGTGATGATGCGCGTGATGTCGGCCTGGAACGCAAGCGCCATGAGATCGAACATCAGCTTGAAATGATCGGTGATGTCGTTCGGTGTGCCGACCGGCGCATCCGGGATATCCAGGCGTGAGGTGTCCTGCTGCGACGCCATCTGCACGCGGCGCTCGATCTCGCGAACCGAGTCGAGGTAGTCGCTGACGACGACCCGATCGCGAACGCCGAGGCCGGCCTGCAGGCGCGCGGCCTGTCCCTTGACGCGGTCGAGGATGCTGCCGGTCTCGTGAAGGATGGTGGCGCGTTCCTTGTCCGTATCGCCCTGCCCGAAGAGCTTCTGGAACACTGCGCGTGGATTGCCTTCCTGCGGCAGCGGCTGCGTCGGTGTACGCCAGGCGAGCCGTGCACCACCGAGCGCCGTGGTCAGCTCGAGCGACGGAAGGCGTGTGTCCTGACCGATGTGCCGCACGGCCAACTGGTCGGCGCTGACGCCGGCGTCCGCGCTGCCCACGCCGTGATCCCAGGGCTTCACGCACGTCAGCCACGTCATCTCGATGTAGCCGTGCGGCTCCGGCGTTTCGCCAGGCTTGTTGCGCAGGCCCGAGACAATCGTGAGGTGCTGCCGGAGCGGCTCCAGCGGCTGCAGGATCGGCGACATCTCGAAGTTAGTGCCCGTCTGCGGCGGCGACCAGCGGTCCATGATCGCACCGTGCGGGAACCCGATGAAGGCGAGCCGCTTCGGCGTCGAGCCGGCAGGTGTCGCCGCCCAGGCGGTGGCAGCGGGACTCATCGCGTCGAGGAGCGGCAGCGCGATGCTGGCTCCAACACCTTTCAACACCGCGCGCCGTGAGACATGCTTCTTGAATACGTACATCGCGTCTCTCCGTAGGCGGGTCTCAAGACCCGCCTCTACGTGTGTCCGTCCCCTAATGCCACGCCGAATCTAACGAACAAGATCCGTGCCTACGGGCCGGGGGGCTAAAACAGACCCCGGCCTACGGCGCCGTCGAACTCTCCGCTGGCGCCGCTTGAGGAACCCGGTGCATCCTGAACTGATCGCTGCGAACCACGGCCTGCACCAAGGCCGAGAACCGGTAGTCGCTGCCAGCGGCGCCGCGCACGATCCGGCGCACCGTCGGCATGTCGTAATACTCCAGTTTACGCCCCGTCGCGTACGTCAACAGCCCCTCGGTGAACGTCTGCGCAAATTGGTCCGGGCGGCGCAGCAACGCCAGACGCAGGTCATCGGGGCCCTTGATGGGCGTGCCATCGGGCAGTTCACCGGTGGAATCGATCGCCGCGCCGGCGTAGCGATCGCGATCGCGCCACATCCCGGTCGCATCGAAGTTCTCGAGCGCCAGCCCGAGCGGATCCATGACGGCATGACACGACGCGCACGTCGGGCTCGCCCGGTGCTTCGCGATCATCTCGCGGACGGTGAGGGCTTTCGTCGTGCCGATGTCCTTCTCGTCCAGCGTCGGGACGTTCGGCGGTGGCGTGGCGGGCGGAACACCCTGGATGTGTTTGAGGATGAAGGCGCCGCGCAACACCGGAGACGTCCGGTTCGGGTAGGCAGCGGCCATCAGCACGGCGCCTTTGCCCAGCAATCCCCAGCGCGCCGACTGCTCGAGCTCGACGCGGCGGAAGCGATCCCCTTTGACATCCGTGATCCCGTAATGCAGCGCGACGCGCTCGTTGAGGAACGTGTGCTTCGCTCGCAGCAGATCGACCACGCTGCGGTCCTCTCTGAAGATGCTGTCGGCGAACAACGTCAATTCGGTGCGGAAGTCCTCCCGCGGGTCGGATCGACCGGAGGCATACGGGAACACCGCGGAGTCGGGCACGATCTCGTCCAGCCGCTTCATATCGAGCCATTGGTGGACGAAGTTGCCCGCCAGTGTCACCGAGCGCGAGTCGGCCAGCATGCGCTTGACCTGCCGATCGAGCGTGGCTGGCTCGTTGAGTCTGCCTTTGATCGCGAGCTGCAGCAGCTCTTCATCGGGGATCGTGTTCCAGAGGAAGAACGAAAGCTTCGACGCCAGCTCGATATCGCCAATGGCATACGCCTGACCGGGGCGCAAACCGGCCGGGACTGCTTCGCTGCGATACAAGAAGAACGGGCTTGCCAGCAGACCGGTGATGGCGCTGCGGATGCCTGATTCGAAGCCGCCTTCTTTCGCGCCGTCCTGGTAGTACTGGAACAGCTCGTTCACGTCTTCGTTTGTCACTGGCCGCCGGTATGCGCGAGTAGCGAGAGATGTGATGATTTGCCTCGCGCAGTCATCCTCGGCCGATGGGTTCTTGGGTTCGCACGTGAAGATGCGCTCGCGGCTTGGTGTCGCGCTAATCCCCTTCGCGTCGAACGGACCCTGAAGCTGAAACGAGCCGATGCGATACAGACGATCCTGGCCGCCGCCGGGAGCAAACATCTGCAACTGATCGTCGGATTCAGCAAAGGTCCGGCGCTTGAAGGCCACACCGATCTTGTGTGGCCCGGCGGTCGCGAAGAAGCGGATCTTCTTCAGGCGCGCGTTGACGCGATCGAGCGCGCCGTTCTGCACCTGGTCGTAGAGCTTCATGTCTTCTTCGCCGCCGATGACGGTTTCGTAGACAAGCTTGCTGTCGAGCGTCACCACGACGGGGTTCTCGAACTCCATGCCGTTGCCCCAGATGTGGGTCACGATGTCGGCAATGTCGACCTGATACTCACCGTCGGAAGGAAGATCGACTTTGGCCAGGATGCCTCCACGCGTCCCCAGCGGAAGACCCGGTACGTGCGTCAGCTGCGTGCCTGGACCCGCGCGGAACGTCCACCCGCCTGGCCTCGCATCCGGCCGCCCCACCGCCTTTACGGCAACTGCGCGCGCGGCGATCACGTACTGCTCGATGAACGAGGGCGATACCTGCAACGCCGTCGCGATGTTGTCGAATCCCTCCGCCACATCGTCTGCCGGCAGCACTTCAGTCGCATCGAAATCGACCGCGAGGAGATCGCGAACCGCGTTCGTGTATTCCCTGCGATTGAGCCGATGCAGGACGACCTGGTCGCGCACATGCGCCTGGGTCTCTGACCGATCGAGCGAATCCTCGAGATAGGAGACCAATGAGTCGACGGCTGCCGTTCCCGGCTGTCGGGCGCCAGGCGGCGGCATTACGCGTCCACGCATCTTCCGCACGGCCTTTTCGAACAGCTCGGCATGTTGCGCAACGCTCTCCGGCGTGATGCCCTGGAAGCTGACACCAGCCACCTTGGCGCGGTCGTTGTGACACGACACGCAGTACTGCTCCATCGTCGCCAACTGTCCTTGACCGCCAGCTGGCTGCGGAGCAGTCGCCGTTTGCTGAGAGGCAGTGAAGACACCGGTCAACGAGCCCACAAAGAGCACGCCGGCCAGCGCGATGACGACGATTGGACGTGACGTTGTTTTACTCCACATATCGCTTGTGTTGGTCCCTTCGGCAACCAACGTTCCCTCCGGAACTAACGTGACTTCGCCGCGGGCCTTTGCTGATAGCCTCAGCACAAGCGAACCGCAGGGTGATCATCCCCATCTCACGCGTCCGGAGACAAGTATGCCCAGAGGCTTTCGAATGAGCGGCGCACGAATTCGTCGCCATTTCCCATCTGGGCATCGAATTCCTTGGTCGGCTGCGCCGCGACAGCCTCAGTCGGCCCACGGCCCTTGTTCATCATCTGGGAGAGCCGATCGTAAATCGTGCCGTACATCGCCGACTGCGCCTTGATGTCTGCAAGACGCAGCACGGGTCCCCGCCCGGGCACAATGCGTGTTTCTTCGTTGGCCAGTGTCTGCAACCGTTGAAGGCCGCCGACGATGCCGCCAATCCATCCACCGGTTTGCCAGTCGACGACCGGCCAGCCCTGACCCGACACCACATCACCAACCACGAGCACATTCTGCTTGGGAAAATGAACGTATAGGTCGCCGTCGGTGTGAGCCGCGTCCGGGATATAGCCGTACTGAATGCCTGAATCGAGCTTGCCCGTGGTGTAGAAGGTCTTATTCGGCTGCGCGATCTTCGGCAGCCGCTTGAAGCGCTGCCCGTTCCAGGACCAGGTGACGTCGGTCGTCAGCCACAGACGTGTGTTCTCTTGCGCGATGATGGCCTTGCCGGCCTTCCCCACAAACTCGTTCGATCCGGTCTGCTCGGGGTGCCAATGCGTGTTGAAGATCGTCTGAACGGGACCGCCACCGGGCAGGCCGGCGACGATCTTCATCAGCGCATCCGATCCCTTGGCAGACGCGCCATCGACGAGCAACACACCGTCCGCGCCTGTTTGCGCGACGACGTTGGCCTCCCCGGGAAGCGATATGACGAAGAGGTCGTCGCTTAGCTGCTGAGTGGCCGTAGGAACGGCTTGCGCCGCTGATGCGGTGAGCCGGAGCACCGGTGCGCCCAGAACGATTCCGGCGGCGCCGCCGATCGCGCTCTTCAATATCTGTCTGCGGGTCTGGCCGCCCTGATTCATGCAGATCTGCCCGGGGTCAAGTTTAGGCGTCCTTATATATCGGGATCTACCCCCAAAACACGTCAGAGGTCGCGCGCAACCACGACGACAAGTCGCTGTGAATCCACGCACATAACGCACTTGAGCCGGCTTGCAGACCTGGGCAGGATGGCCTGAGTTGCGCAGGGCCAAACGTGATTCCGCTAAGATTCGGCAGAAGCCAATGAGTCAGCCGCTTGACTTCCTGGCGGGCGGCGGAAGTACCGGCGCTTTGATGCGCGGGCACAACTGGACTGGCTCGCCGCTTGGTCCGCCCGAAACCTGGCCGCAGTCGCTGCGAACCGTCGTCGCGTTGCTCCTCCAGTCTCAGTTCCCGATGTTCGTGGCCTGGGGCGAGGAGCTCGGCTTCCTCTACAACGACCCGTATGCCGAGATCCTGGGCGCCAAGCATCCGCGCGCGCTGGGCCGCCGCTTCTATGACATCTGGTCGGAGATCTGGCCCGACATCAGCCCGCTGATCGATGCCGCCATGGCGGGGCACGCGACCTACCGTGAGGATCTTCCGCTCGTCATGAACCGCAAGGGATACGACGAGCAGACCTGGTTTACGTTTTCGTACTCTCCGGTCCGCGATGAACGCGGGACGGTTGCGGGCATGTTCTGCGCCGTGTCCGAAACGACGCAGAAGGTTCTCGCCGAACGCGCCCTGCGCCAAAGCGAAGCGCGGCTGCTCGAGTTGAACGAGACCCTCGAGCGTCGCGTCACGGAAGCCGTCGCCGAGCGCAATGTCCTCGCGGACATCGTCGAGGGCACGAATGCGTTCGTTCAGGTCGCCGACCTCGAGTACAAGTGGCTTGCCATCAACCGGGCCGCGGCGGACGAATTCGAACGTATTTTCGGCGGGCGTCCCAAAGTCGGTTACTCGATGCTCGAGTTGCTGGCGGAGCAACCAGACCATCAGACCGCTGTGAGAGCGCTGTGGAGCCGCGCCCTGGCCGGCGAGGAATTCACGGCGATCGAAGAATTCGGAGATCCGGCGCGCGATCGCCGCGTCTACGAAATGCGTTACAACACGCTGCGCGATCGCGACGGCCGTCGCATTGGCGCGTATCAGTTCGTCTACGACGTCACCGAGCGACTGCGCGATCAGGAACGCCTTCGCCATGCCGAGGCCGCACTGCGCCAGACACAAAAACTGGAATCAATCGGGCAACTGACGGGCGGTGTCGCGCATGACTTCAACAACCTGCTCGCGGTGTTCGCGACCGGGTTGCAGTTGCTCGAACGCAACGTCACCGACGAACAGCGCCAGCGCGTATTCGAAGGCATGCGCCGGGCAGTGGCTCGCGGCACCGGGTTGACGCGCCATCTGCTCGCCTTCTCGCGGCGGCGGCCGGTGAATCCCGAATCGATCGATGTCGCCGTTCACCTCAAAGGCATGCGCGAGATGCTCAATGGTTCCCTCGGCGGCCACATCCAGGTCGAGATGAACTTCGACACCGAGGTATGGCCGGTCGAGATCGATGCCGGTGAACTGGAACTCGCAATTCTGAACCTGTGCCTGAACGCGCGCGACGCGATGCCTGACGGAGGCGCTGTCACCATCACCGCCGAGAACGTGCAGGTCGATGACGAACGCGGTGCGCAGGCCGATTACGTCAAGCTGTGGGTGACCGATACGGGTTGTGGCATGCCACCCGAGGTGCTCGCCCGCGCGTTCGAGCCGTTCTTCACGACGAAGGACGTCGGCAAGGGTTCGGGCTTAGGGCTGCCGCAGGTGTATGGCTTCGCGCATCAATCAGGCGGGCAGGTCACCATTGATAGCGAGGTCAGCGTCGGCACCATCGTGACGCTGCTGCTGCCACGCTCGACGCAACAGCCCGTTGCGGGAACAACGGCCGGCGAACCACCGGGCATACCAATCCCTCGCTCTGACGGGGCGCGCCACGGTCACGTGTTACTGGTCGAGGACGACAAGGAGGTGTCGGCGCTCACGCGAGAGATGTTGAACGATCTCGGGTTCACCGTCACTCACGTCTGGGGCGCGGAAGCCGCGCTGGGGGCTCTGGCCAACGCGCGCGCCATTGACGTCGTCCTGTCCGACATCATGATGCCGGGCGGAGTCAGCGGCCTCGATCTGGCTCGAGAGATCAGGGCGCGGCAGCCGAACCTTCCCATCATCCTCACGACCGGCTACGTCGAAGCGGCGGCCCGCATGGAAGACAGCGAATTCCAGTTACTGCTCAAGCCCTATAGCCTCGAGGCGCTGGCAGATGCGCTCGGCGTGGAAGTGACGTAATCAGTTCGACGATGCGGCCGCCGGCGGTGTCCCGCCGATCTGATGCCGCTTGAACTTCCAGCGCCCGCCTTCGCGTACGAACTGATCGTAGTAGTTCGTAATGATTGACCATTGCAGGCGCTTCTCCGCCGTATTGGTGTTGACCCACGTGCCGCGGCTGTAGCCAGTAGCCGTATCACCGTTGACGTCGACGGTCTGGTTCATCACCAAGTGAAAGTCGCGGCCCGGAACTGGCGCCGCATTCTTGCCCAGCAACCCCTGCAGCAGATCACGAATCGCTTTCGGCCCCTTCGCGTTGTTGCCTGCACCGCCGATGAACTCGGCATCTTTTGCCCACAACTGTTCGAACGCGTCGAAATCGCGAGTGTCGAGCGTGTGAGCGTAGCTCACCAGCAGGGCGCGGATCGCATCGCGATCCTCCAGGACCTGCACCCGAGCGGCGAGTGCGTTCGGCGCCTGCGCTGCCACTGAGGCCAGCGAACCTGCGACCGCGGCGGCACAAACACAGATCAGGGTGAGGCGTGATGATGACATGACGTGTCTGCTCCTCAGGACGTAAACGGCATCTTACCCTGTCGCGGGCGACGTGCCCGGGGATGTGGCCAGGCGAGTGCCGGGGACCTTCATCTGCACTCGATAGACGGTCGAGCACGCGGTGATATAGAGCCCGCGGTTGTCGTCGTCTCCGAAGGCAACGTTGGTCGCGCAGATGCGAGGACGTGGTTCCTTCAGCACCACCGGAAGCTGCAGAAACCCGAGCTCCTTGCCTTCCGACGAGGTGATTCGAATCGATGCGCGACCGCCGACGGCGGTAGTCGTGTAGAGGTTCCCGCGCACGTCGGTCTTCATCCCATCGCTGAAGTCCTGCACGAATACGCGAGCGTTGGCGACCGTGTCGTCTGACTGGATCTCGTAGCGCATGACGGTGCGCCCGGCCGTGACGTACAGGTACTTCTCATCCGGCGAGAGCGTGATGCCGTTCGGCGCGCCACCGCCCTGATCGCGATCGCCGCCGAGATACACGATCTTACCCCCCTTGATCAGATAGAAGCCGTTGAAGGGCAGCTCGCGTTGCGGGCTGGACGCGCCACCGCGAAGTCCGTTGATCGAATCGGTGAAGTACACGGCGCCGTTCGACTTGACGACCACGTCGTTGGGGCCGCTGAGACGCATGCCCTGATAACGATCGGCAAGCAGCGTGCGGGTGCCGTTTTTCTCCAGTCGGACCACCGCGCGATCGGCCATCGCCGTGATGACCAGCCGCCCCTCCTGATCGAGCGCCAGTCCGTTCGAGCCGATCAGGACGATGGCGACTCGCCCGCTGCTGATGGTCTGCTGCCCGACGTTGAGGTTGTCGGTGCCGGTAAAGCCCGCGCGCTCGAGAAATACCGACAGTGTGCCGTCGGCGGTGCGCTTGTAGATCACGTTGGCCGCGACATCGCTGAACACCAGGAATCCCGACTCGCCTTCACGAATCCATAGCGGACCCTCAGAGAGCCCGATGTGCTCGGCGATCAGTTCGAGCTTCGCGTCTGACGCGATCAATTCATCGAGCGCGGGATCGCTCTTGACGATTCGAAACGGCTGTTCGGTGGGCGGAGTTGCCGGCTGCTGCTGTGCCGTCACGGCTATGCTGCAAGCCATGGCACCGAGCAACGGGAGTAGGGCTCGGGTCACGCGATTCCTCGTGCTCACTTCGCCGGCGACGCGCCTGCAGCCGCGTCGGCTTCCGCCTTCAGCGTCTGTGCGCTCTTCGATCGGAAGAAGTGCCGGGTCTTAATGCGCCATCCCGCGGCGGTCTTCACGTAGACATCCTCGTAGTGACCACCCATGTTGACCGACGTCGGCTTGTTGCTCTGCGCGATATCGATCACGAGCAGATAGACCTTGCCGCGCGCGCCCTCGGGCGACGGTTCGATCAGTTGATTGGTCATGAAATGCCGTACGTAAGCCGAACCGCGATCGACGAGGGCAAACTGGCGGAGCGCTTCGCGTCCCTTGGCGTCGAACGGTTTGCCGCCGGGTACCGCCGGCGGTCCGTGGAACTCGGCATCCTCGGTGAACACGCTCGCATAGAGACTACCCTTGCCGGCGCCGGTGTCGAGGCCGTAGGCATAGGTGTGAGCAAGGGCACGAATCGCGAGATAGTCGTCGGCGGTCAACTGACCTCCGCCAGCGGCTGTCACCGGCGCAAACGCGGCTGCCGGGCGCGTTATAGACGGCACCGTTGCCGACTCGGGCAACGGCGCGACCGACTTCATCGGGATGAACTGCCGTCGTTTGAAGCGCCAGCCGGTCGCGGTCTTTACGTAAGCGTCCTCGTAGTGACCACCGATGCTCGAGAAATCTCCGCCGGGCTTGCCCCCTTCGGCGATGTCCACCATGACGAGATATTCCTTTCCGACCGCGCCGCCAGCAGCAGGTTCGATGACGTGGTTCATGCCGAAGTGCGACACTCCCACATCGGGCTTCTTTGCCGTGATGATGCCGCTGCGAGCGAGCTCGGCGAGCTGGTCTCTCCCCTTTGCCGACCCACGCACGCCAACGAACTCACCGTCTGGCGCAAACAATTCGGCGAAGGCTATGCCATCGTTCGCGCGGGTGTCGAGGGCGAACGCGTAGCGAGCCGCCAGTTGGTTGATCTCGATGCGGTCGCGCGCGGTCAGCGCCGCCGGCGCTTGAGCGCGCAGCAGCTGGTACGGCACGAGCGGCAACGCGAGCCCCAGGAGAACGATTCTCAGTGTCTTCACGACGGTCGCTCCTACAATCCCGGGTTCCGCGGGGTGCCCATGTTGCGCGCATCACGCCGCTTGATTCGCCAACCCTGCGGCGTCTTCACGTACACATCCTCGTAGCGCCCGCCGATGTAGATCGAGCTCGGTTGCCCTTCCTCCACGTCCACGACCATGAGGTAGACCTTGCCAGTTGCCCCTTCGGGGCTCGGATGAATCTCGTGGTTGGCAATGAAGTGGCGGACGTACATCGGATTGCCCTTGCGCACGCTGCGCGCCACTCGCGCGAGGGCCTCGCGCCCCTGCGTGAGCGGCACCTGGCGGCCGACGAACTCGCCGTCGGATGTGAACACGTCGGCATACATGTAGCCGTTGTCCGCCGTCGAGTCGAGGCCGTACGCATACCGGATCGCGAGCTGCTGGATCTCGATGTAATCGAGCGGCGTCAGCTCAGTCACCCCGCCAGCCGGCTGCTGCGCGCCGCCCGTGGCGGTGAAGAGGCACACGCCGAAGACCACGACTGTCAGTCCTTTTCTCACGTTCGCCTCCGGACGTTGACCTTTGACGTTGCCCTTTGACCTTGATCGTTCTCAAATACACACGATCATGTGACCAAGCTCAGCTGAACGCCACGTGATACAAGCATGGGCACTCGAACGGTTCGCTCGAACGCGTTGGAGTCCAGCATCATACGCCTGACCTCACCCGAGGAGCCGAGGAGGAGACCGCCATGTCTGCGCTGCACAGGAGTCTCTGCGCGATCGCGCTGTTGCTGATGCTTCCCCTCATCGCGTCTGCGCAGGCCACCATTGCCGGCACGGCGAGAGATGCCTCCGGCGCCGTACTGCCAGGCGTGACCGTGGAGGCCGTCAGCCCTGTCCTGATCGAGAAAGTTCGTACCGTCGTCACCGATGGCACCGGCCAGTATCAGATCGTCGATCTGCGCCCCGGCACGTACTCAGTAACGTTCTCATTACCTGGCTTCTCCACGGTGAAGCGCGAGGGGATCGAGCTGACCGGATCGTTCACGGCCACGGTCAACGCCGACCTCAAGCTCGGCGGAGTGGAAGAAACAATCACCGTGACCGGTGAGACGCCGATCGTTGACGTGCAGAGCGCGTCCGCACAACGCGTGCTGCAAAAGGACGTCGTCGACGCGATTCCGGTCGGGCGCAGCCACCAGAGCCTGGCGATTCTGATACCTGGACTCTCGACCACTGCCGGTATCAATCCCGTCGTGCAGGACGTTGGTGGCACGAACAATCTGCGGCTCGCCAATGCATTCACGATCCATGGCGGACGCACGAGCGACTCGAACATCCAGATCGATGGGTTCCAGATTCGCAACATCGGCTCGTTCGGGAATCTCACGAACATGTTTCCGGACATGGGCGCGACACAGGAGATGACCATCGACTACGCCGCCGGAATGGCCGACGCGGCCACGGGCGGTGTGAAGATCAACTACATCCCTCGTGAAGGCGGCAACACGGTCAGAGGATCGTTCTTCGCGACCGGCGTCAACTCCTCGTTCCAGGCTGACAACTTCTCGGACGATCTGCGTGCGCGCGGCCTGACACAGGTGAACTCGCTCAAGAAGGCGTACGATATCAACGGATCCGTCGGCGGGCCGATCGTTCGCGACAAGTTGTGGTACTTCGCATCGGCACGACGGCAGGTCAACGACACCTACTTCGCTGGTCTCTACGCCAACCTGAACGCCGGCGATCCCACGAAATGGACGTACGAACCGGACCTCTCGCAGCAGGCGGACACGTTCATAATCCAGCCGGACGTCAACGGACGCGTCACCTGGCAGGCGAACGAGAAGAACAAGTTCGGTTTCTTCTACACCCACCAGCTCCGTGACGTTTTCGGCGATCGCGCCTCGGTGTCACCTGAGTCGGCCAACGAGTTCAAGCTGACCACGGGCTACCTCGCGTCCGCGACCTGGTCATCGCCGCTCACCTCGCGGCTGCTGCTGGACGCGCGCCTGGCAACGCACGGTGAATCACTTTACAACTCGCAGTGGCCCGAGGATCCCAATAGCGTCTGGCGGGAACTCATCGCCGTGACCGAGCAAGGTGGCAGCATCC
>Ga0209382_10001363_pt1 | contig 38659 bp, 22 predicted proteins | sample SoiMetdeltSBSDD5_FD_187599 | JGI IMG/M metagenome (GOLD analysis project Ga0209382, IMG submission 187599) | Bulk soil microbial communities from a Populus tree surrounding site in Tennessee, USA - Soil MetaG P. deltoides SBSDD5 (SPAdes) (version 2) | ecosystem: Environmental > Terrestrial >... | reverse complement strand
GGGCGTTGAATTCATCGACGCCACGTACAAGAACAAGGTGACTCGGGGCACGGATCCGCTCGACCTCTCGGGCGAACCGACGGGTGAACCGCACTTGAGCGCCGCGCTCGGCGCGAGCTACGAATGGACGCTGGGCAACCTCGGTGGCCTGGATCTGTCGGGACGCTACGCGTATCGCGGCGAGTCGCGTTGCAACGCGGACTCCGAGCGACAGGGCACCTGCCAGCTCCAGTCGAGTTTCGAAGTCGGCGAAGCCACGCAGCGGCTGGATCTGCGGCTGGCGTGGACCAGCACGAACGAGAAGTACGGCCTCGCGGCTTACGTGACCAACGTGCTGGACGATCAGTACGTGACGGGCGTGAACAACATCACGACCGACACGTTCGGCACGCCGTTCACGTTGATCTCCGAGCCGCGCATGTGGGGTGTGGAGGCGACGGTCGCCTTCTGAGGAAAGCCAGACCAAGCGCGCCCGCGGTCTGCGGGCGCGCTTCCTGCTCGCGTGACAGCACGAACGGCTCCCGTGAGCACGTTCATCCAGCGGCTTCGCCTGGCTTGCCACGGTTCGGCGATGCGCGCTACCGGCCGGCCGCATTTGAGTTGCTCCTCGATGATGATGCACCTAGCGTTGCTGCACTCGAGTTGCAGGATATTTGCCGATGACAGGTCTTCGCGTGACGCTCGGCGCAACGTTCGTATCGATGCTTCTCCTGGCGAGCGCCGCCGCGCGATCTCAGGCCGAGATCAGTTCTCTTACCGGCATCATCGAAGGTCATGAAGTCGGAGGCATGACGGTCGATTGGACCGGCAGCATCTACTCCGCCGACTTCGGCGACATCGTGTGGCGGCTCACGCCCGAAGGTGAACGGCGCGAGTTCGCGTCGGGACTGTACGGCACATCCGGCAACGCAATCGACCATCAAGGCATGCTGCTGCAGTCGAGCTTCTACGGTGACTCGATCAGCAGGATCGATCGCAAGGGCCAGGCTTGGCCATTCGTCACGCGCGGGCTGAATCGCCCGGTCGGCATCGCCATTCACAGGCAGACGCGCGAAATCTACGTTGCGAACTGCGGCGACAACTCCATCGCGAGAGTCGCCGAAGACGGCACAGCCTCGGTATTCGCACGCAGTCAGTTGTTCGCCTGTCCGTACGGCGTTGCGTTCGATCGCGCGGCGAATCTCTACGTAGTCAATTTCAACGACAACAAGATGATGCGAGTCAATCCGCAGGGTGCGGTGACTTTGTTTGCGAGGATTTCAGAGAAGGGTCTCGGGCACCTGTGCTTCAAGGGCGAGCGCTTCTATGTCACCGCGTTCCGGTCGCACGCGATCTACGAGGTCGCCCTGGACGGTACCGTGACGCGCATCCTCGGCAATGGCGAGCCCGGGATCGTCGACGGCAGGGGCGCGGATGCGCGGCTGTCCTTCCCGATGGGAATTTCCTGTCATCCGTGGGCGCCGCGGCTGTACGTCAACGAAGATGTCAACGAGTCTGCCTTGCCGCGCCGCTCGACCATCCGCGTCGTGACACTCGGGACTGGCAACTAGCAACGTTCAACCACGAAGGAACTCTCATGGTGCGAGGCGCTTCAGTGTTGGCACTGCTCGCAGCGTGCACTGCGCATGCCGCAAGCGACAATCCCGAAACACTTGCCGAGCGCTCACAGGCGACTGCGAGCGCGGTCCTGGATCGTGCTGTCAACGCACTCGGGGGCATCGACGAGCTGCATGCCATCGAGGTCGTGAGGGTGCGCGTCGAAGGGGAAAGCTGGCCGCGCCTGCAGCTCTCGACACCCGAGCCGCCTTTCGACGGCGGCGTGATCAGTGAAGATGTGTTGCTCGACACACGCAACAATAGCCTGCTCTTCGAGCAACGCAACTCCACTCCCGGTTTCGAGAATCCGGAAGTCGTGGTGATCAAGGGCAGCGAGGGTACGATCTACAACCTGCGCGCCCACACTTACCGCCCGTTTCCATCCGCGCCATCCATCGAGCAGCAGTTCGCGCCGCACTATCGCCGGCTGCCCCATCTGCTGTTGCGTCAGGCACTGGAACGCGCCAACACGCTGCGCTCTCTCGGACAGGACACGTTCGAAGGCAAGCCGCACGACGTCGTCACGTTCCTGATGGGCGATGGCCAGCAGGTTGCGCTGTACGTAGACGTCCAGAGCGCATTGATATCGAAGCATGAGGTGCCGATCGTCGATCCACTTGCGGGCGACGACGTGTCCGAAGTCGCCTTCGGCGACTACACCCGTTCTGGCAATACTCGCGTACCACGAACGCTGCTGACTCGCGAAGCAGGCCAACTGACGGCTCGCGCGCAGCTCACGGTCGATGTCAACCCTGCAGTGACAGACCAATCATTCGCAGGTCCCTCGGGCCACGTCCCCGTTGGGCCGTCGCGGACCGCGCCACAGTCTATTGAACGGCTGGCGGACGGCGTATTCGTTATTCAGAACGTGGCGGGCCCGGTGCAGAACACGCTGCTCGTGGAGTTTGCCGACTACGTCGTGGCAGTGGAGGCACCGGGATCGAGCGCAGGCACCGAGCGAGTGATCGCCCGCATCAAGACAGCCGTGCCCGGCAAGCCGATCCGCTACGTCGTGATGACTCACCATCACGGCGATCATGTCGCCGGCCTGCGCTCCTTCATCGCCGAAGGCGCAACCGTGATCACCACGCCCGGCAATCGCAGTCTCGTGCAGTCGCTGGCGGCGGCACCGCACACGGATCGGTTGGCGAAGCAGTCGCGTCGTCCGGAAATCCTGCTCACCGAGCGCGGCAGGCGGGTGCTCACCGACGGCGCACGCACCCTCGAGATCATCGATGTCGGTCCGAACGCGCACGCCCGCGAGATGCTGATCGCGTACCTGCCGAAGGAACGCATCGTATTCCAGGCTGACATGTTCGGCATACCGAGCAACGAAGCGTCGTTCGGACCGCCACGTCCGCCGTTCGTGAGCTTCGCGAACAAGCTGAAGGAGCTGCGACTCGCCGTCGATCGGATCGCGAGCGTGCATGGCCGCACGGCAACGATCGAGGAGTTCCGTCAGCGGATGCGCGAATCCGCCGACGGCACTTGAGAGCGCGCAGAAGTTCGAGTGGCGAACATGACGCGCGGTGAGCAAATGTTCACTGTTTGAGAAAGCCCTTCAGAGGCGGACCACCGTGTCTGCCGACAGCCGGTATTTCCAGCATGATGTCCGCTGCCGTCCCGTCACCAGCGACGGCGGCAACGCCGTTGCGCACCCGATGTCCGTTGGGCACGAAGAGTTGCGGGCTGTCGAACGGCGCGCTGCGATACACCACTCGTTGATCGGTGAGTCCCTTGAGGAATGCGACCAGATCCTCGAGCTCCTGCTGCGTCAGGTTCAATTTTCCGATCTCGAAGTCGATGAACTGCGCGTTGTGCTCGCGGAAATCGCCGCCTCGATTATAGAAATTCACCACCTGCAGGAGCGTGGCCTGCCCGCCGTTGTGGAAGTAGGGCGCAGTCAGTTCGATGTTGCGCAGGAGCGGCGTCTTGAAGGACCTCGTCGACGTGCGCTCGCCGATCGCGATCGCCGGATTGGCGATATTGAACATCGGCTGGGTCAGCAGTTCGGCGCTGGGAATCTGCGCTGGAGGAGTAGTCAAAATGTCTATCAGCGCGCCGGGGTTGCCAAACGGGTCCTGCGTGCCGAGGCCGGAGTCCTCTTCGAACGGGCGCACGCTCAGGTTGTAATAGCTCTGATCGTAGGCCACGACTTCGCAGTTGCCGTTGAACATGCGCTCCACCAGCTCGCCAGGCTGCTTGACGCCGTCGACCACAGCTCCCGTGAGGATTCGATTGGAGTTGTCCGAGGTCTCCGCACCGGAATGGCATCCGGCACAGGCGGCATCGCCCGTGAAGACGGCGAGTCCGCGAATCTGCTGAGCTGTCAACGCACGGCGGTCGCCTTCGAAGTAGCGATCCACCGGCGAATCGTCGGAGATCAAAGTCATTTCGTAGAGCTGCACCGCCAGGCCGAAGAACAGCGAGAAGTTGTATTCCTTCATCGTGTACTCGTTCGGCAGCAGCCGACGGTCGGGTCGGTTCGCAATGGTCGTGGACCCGTCCGGGTGGCGGATGGCGATCTTGTTCGAGCGCCACCAGGTCTTCTGGAACGCTTCCTCGATCATTTCGCCGTAGGTGCCTTCGAGACCTCTGGCGTCGTAACCGTCGTCATTGCGGTAGTCGGCGAGCACGCTGTCGTTCTTGTGGACTCTTTGCTTGGCGAGCGGCCGCGCCGAAACCAGACGCTTGCCGACGTCATAGAAGGTGCGGCCGAGCGATCCCATCTCGCGATCGCTGAGCGGTGGACCGACGGCCTGCGACGCCAGCGCCGCGTGATCGATCCTGATCTTCACGAGGCTGAGCGAATCGCCGCTGGCCTTCAGCACCCGCGCATTCTGGTCGCGGACGCCAAACACGCTGACCCCGTTGAAGATGGTTTCTGCGCGGCCGTCCCAGAATGCGTCGCGATTGAACGCCGCGTTGATCACGGTCGGCGTGTTGCGTGGCTCGGCGCGTCGGGTATTGAGGCCATTGAGGTTGAAGACCTCGTCGGGAACCGGGACCGTGACGTCGCGGTCCGCGCCCGGCACCGCCCGCACGAACCTGGTCAGCTTCACGCCCTGTGAGGAGATGACGTCGTCATGGTCGCGAAGGATTTGGGAGCTGCGCGAAGTGGGATCCGCCAGCTGATGCAGCGGGAAGTCCGCGGCGCTCAACTGGTGATTGACACCCAAATTGACGGTCAGGTCGGGATTGTTGGCCCCGCCGGGATTGGCCTGGTTGATGGAACGAGGGTCGGCGCCGGCCCGGAAGTGGCACGAACCGCAGGCCTGGATACCGTCGCTGCCCACCTGCATGTCCCAGAACAGGGCCTTACCCAGAGCGATAGCCGCGCGCCGATCGCGGACATAGGTGGCAAGCTCGGGAATGCTCTTGGGCCGCAGCGCTTTCAGGGTTCCCGGGCCGGGATTGGTATCCGGGAACAGCTCCTGGGAGCCTGCGCACGTCCCTTCCCGGACCGTCTCGGCACTCGCAGGCAGGCTGCCGAAGGCCTGGGCCAGCCCCAGGAAGCCGACCGTAAGCTGGCGGAGTAGTTGTCCTTTCATAAGCGCCCCCCTGAAACAACCAGACAGCGACCAGGAACCCCACCAGGCCAGTCTCCCGGCTGGGCGCTTACGAATCGCTTACGTGAAATCGACCGTTGCGAGCCCAACGTGTATATTCGCGCCCGGCTCGTGGACCCTTCCTTTGTCTTCCTTGCTCCGCGCCGTTTGCCCGACGCTTCTACCAAGGTGCGCAATTTCGAATCGTTCTCGATCCAGGAGGCAGCAGTGCCAGTGAAGGCACGCCTGTCGTTTGTTCGTTTCGCCTGCAGAACGTCCTTCACCGAAGGCGGCAGGTTTCTTTAAAAAAGGTCCTTTTCAATGAGCAAGATCTATGTGGGCAACCTGCCCTTTACCGCCGATGAAGCCGCGGTGCGCGCGCTGTTCGAGCAGCACGGCACCGTCGAATCGGTCAGCCTGATCAACGATCGCGAGACCGGCCGCCCCCGCGGATTCGGTTTCGTCGAAATGCCCAGTGCCGACGCGGCCCGCGCGATTCAGAACCTGAACGGCAAGGACATGGGCGGCCGTCCGCTGAAGGTCAACGAAGCGCAGGACAAGCCAAAGGGTGGCGGTCGTAGCGGCGGCGGCGGTTACGGCGGCGGTGGTGGTCGCAGCGGCGGCGGTGGCTACGGCGGCGGCGGCGGCGGTCGCAGCGGCGGTGGCGGCTACGGCGGCGGTGGTGGCGGCGGCGGCCGCTGGTAATCCCCGCTACTTTCGCTTTTCGGCATTGCGAGGCCGGGCTCCAGCCCGGCCTCGCGTGGCGCGAGATTCCACAGCGTCAAGAGTGCGGCCGTCAGCAGGAGCGGCCATAGCGCGTCGTGCGCCAATGCAAAGTGCTCCGGCAGACGTACGCCGATCCAGAACAGGCTGATCAGTCGCAAGACATTCAGCAGAAGAAGAACTGCGGCACCGATCGCTAGCAGGACTCGCGCGCGTCGCCAGGACAGCAACGGATCTGCAAGCAACAACCCCGCGAGTGCCGCGACGGGCGCAAAGCCCAGGCATTCCGTGCCGATTTCATAGGCAAACCCATTCGGCTGACGCAACACCGCGTCAGCCTGCATCACTGGAACCGCGAGCCACGTCAGCACCGCGGCAACCGAGCTCGCTGTCATCTTCGTCAGTGGCGCGAGGTCCACGCCTCGCGCCACACCCGCTGCGAGCAGGTAACCGGCAACAGCACTCAACCAAGGGCGCCAGCGAATCCACTGTTGTTGCATGGCGCCACCTTTGATGCCGCTGCTACCCGCGGCGTCGGTTCACCGCGGCGAGCGCGCCGGCTGCAAAAAGCGCCCACAGCGGCCACGCGGGTACCTTCACCGGTTTGCTGTCCGTGGCTCCCGAAGCCGAGGCCGTGATATTCACCGTCTCTGCCCGCCATCCTTGTTCTCCGCGCACACTCATCTGCGCGACGCCAGCGCTATTGGTCAACGCCGTCATCGGCGCCACAGTCGCGAGCTGCGTGTCCGCCGAAGCGAAGGTCACCGTAACGCCGGCGGCCGGCGCGTTGTTGACCGTGACCTTCGCGGACGCGCCCTTTTGCTGGCCCCGCCCGATACGCCCCTGAGGGACCGTGAGAGATACGAGAGCCGGCGGCCGCCGCATTTGCAACGACCCCAGCAAGCTCAACCGTCCGGCCCCGAACTGGTTGTCGAACCCGGCAGGGGGAAGATCCTTGGCGCCATCCTGCAGGTACTGTCGCACCTGCGCTGGAGTAGCCGACGGCACCGCTGACAGCAGTACCGCGGCTGCACCCGCGACATATGGCGTCGCGCTCGAGGTGCCGTTGAAGTTCATCACGTAGTCGCCGTTTGCATAGCCTGCCGCCCCGGTAATGTCAGTCGTTTGAATGTGCACGCCCGGCGCGGCCACTGTGATCTCCGGACCGAAATTGCTGCCCCACCAACTCTCGCCGTCCTGACTGGTCGGGCTCTTGAGCTTGTCCCACTCGTTGGTGGCGCTGACTGCGATCAGCGTCTTAGTCCTGGACAGATTCGCCGGGTAACTCACGGGGCCCGCATCGTTGCCGGCCGCGAACACCACGACGCGATTCTTCGCGATGGCGTAGTCGATCGCGGAGCTGATCACCGAAGACGGACTGCTGCCCCAGCTGTTGCTCAGGACGTGCGCGCCACGATCCACCGCGGTGCGAATGCCGTCTTCGATGACGGCGGTGGTCGTGATCCAAGGCCCATCCGGATGCGCGCTGTAGGCAATCCTCACCGGCAGGATGCGCGCGTTCCACGACACGCCTGCGATTCCAACGTGGTTGTGGGTCATAGCGGTCGCGATTCCGGCGCACGCGGTGCCGTGGCCGTCCCAATCGTTGGGCTGCTGGTCGTTGTCGCCATCGGTTGCGTCGTACGGCGTGACGATCTTGTCCTTCAGATCGGCGTGATGGATGTCGACGCCTTCGTCGATGATCGCGATGGTCACCTGATTCGAACCTCTCTCGATATCCCACGCGTCGCGAGCACCGATGTCCGCACCCGCAACACCGGGCGTGCCCGTGTTGCGCAGCGCCCATTGACCTGCGAAGTTCGGATCGTTCGGTGTCACGGGGGCCGCGGCGTTCGGCGGCTGCGGCGCTTGCGGCGCCGGCGTTGATCCAGGGTGCGGCCGCTGCGGTATCAGCTTGATGAAATTCGGCTCGGCGAACTGCACCGGTTCGTCGTCGGCAATCTCGTTCACGACCTTTAGCGCATCGCGCGGAGTCTTGTCCGGGAAGCGGACCATGTAGCGGTTGGTGATGCTCTTGGGCTGCGCAATGACCTCGGCGCCCTTCTCCTTCAAGAACGCCTGCGCAGCTGCTTGCCCGACGCTGGCCTTGAACTGCACCAGAAACTCATTGACGAGCACCTGGTCGACGCTGCCAACCTTGTAGACCGGCACGGAAGATTCGACCGCGTTGTTGTTGTTCAAGGCGCGCACGCTGTTGTTGAATGCACCCGCCGTCGCGGCCGGCGGTTTGCGCATCAAGACGACGTCGTAGCGCTCCAGGATCGGCACCGGCTCTACGCGGACATTGGGATTGCGTCCCGCGGCGGAGCGAAAGGCACCTTGGGTGCCCGGCTTCACTTCCACCGCCTCGTAGGTGTCCGAACGCGTCAACGGAATGCGCTGGCCGTCGACGATGTAGTAGTCGTTCGCCTGGGCGGCGACCGACCCAGCGAAGGCCAGAGCGAGCGGCGCGAGAGGCAGTGCGAGCGAAACTGATCGGCTAACCTTGGTTTTCATGGGTGGTCCCTCCGCTGGTGGTTGCACAACTGGCTCTGTGCTGCTGAGAGGGAATCTCGCACCCGCGTAGACCTTTCGCGCCCTCGCCGACGTTCAACCGTGCGAGAATCCCGCGTGTCCAAGCTCCAGGTACGGCGCTCATGAATGTCAGTCTCCACGCCGCTTGCATCGTGCTCTGCGGTGCGCTGTCCACGGTATCGTGCGCAATGGATACGGCACCCTCGACCGAGCTGAAATTGACGCAGGCGGATCACAACCGGACGGTCAGCGTCGTTGTCGGCGCAACCGTCAGCATCGAGCTGCAAGGAACTCCGGGAACCGGATACGGCTGGCAATTGCAGCCGATGAGCAGCGACGTGCTGCAACACTCCGATACGAAAGCGACGCAGTCCGCGTCCATGCCGGGCGCGACGCAAACGACGCAACTGAACTTCCGCGCCGTTCGGCCTGGAGAGTCCGTTGTGCAGCTGCATTACGCGCGACCGTGGGAGAAGGCGCAGCCGCCGCTGAAGGAATTCTCCGTGCGGATTCGCGTGACTCCGGCGAAAGCCGGGGGCTAGGAAAACCGCACGCGCGAGACGTTACCAGGAACGCTCGCGCGTTGCGGCTACTGTCGCAGTCGTCTGCTCACTCCGCCGAGAGCTGAACCGGCGGGCTCACCGACGTGCTCGACTGGACCAGGAAGTAAGTCATCGAGGCACCGGGCCGACCGACGAAGCACATCCTGTTGAAGCCGTGCTTCTTCCAGATCCTGAGCGAAAGCCGCGCTTCCTTCTCGGGCTCGCCGGCGTCGGCGAAGTCCTTCAGCCAGCGATTGCCCTGCACGATCTTCCAGCGGCCGTTGATCTTCGCTACTTGCGCGACCGCCGGGTCGATCGAAACGCAGTCTTCCGTGAGTTGCTGGTCTGGCGGCGGCAGCGGCTCAACGGCGGCGTCGACCCAGGCAGCGCCGTCACCGACTTTGTTGCTGCCGTAGGCGATCCACATGTAGCCGCCGAGCCCCCAGGTGGTGCCCCACGAGTTCTTGATCAGCCACGCGCCGCGCGCGTTGTCCCAACCGATCAACGTGACGGCGTGATTGATATCGCCGGGGTCGTTCTCGTTGAAGACGTCGCCGGTGTACGCCTGGAATGCGTCTGTGGCGTTGACCGCGATTGCGAGCGGGCCGTGCTGGCAGAGCGCCGACTTCATTGCCTGCTGTGACGGGATGCCGCCGTTCGGATCGACATAGCCCCAGGCGGCCACTTTGAACGGCAGGGAAACGTTGGTCCGGCACGCCGAGTCCGTCCCGGTGTACGGATACTGCGTTTCGTACGTCGTCCCTTTGTTCTTGATGTAGTCGAACGCCCACCAGCCACCGTTGCACGTGCCTGCACCGCTGCAGCTCAGCAAGTGCTGCTCCGCCTTGTCGAACGCGGTGCCGCTGCGGATCCAGTTGCTGCTCTCCAGCGCTCCGAGCGTGCCGAACGTCCAGCAGCTACCGCAGTTGCCTTGATCGCGGATCGGCGTCACGCGTCCGGCGTCGCGCCAACTGTATGCGCTCGCGGTCGCGCTGCAGCTCGCGCCGACCTGGCCAGGCGCCTGAGCGTTGGGCGAATTCACGCTGGGTGGACGCGCAGCCGCGGCGACGGCGGCGTTCTGTTGCTGCGCAAGCTCCCGAAGGTTCGCCGGACGCTTGAGGCCGGCCAGGCTCGACAGCGGCAGGTCCAGTGCTTTCGTGTACCCGACCTGGAAGGTCGCCCGATTGCCGAGGAATGCCGTTCTGCGCGTCGTCAGATCCGCGCGCAGCTTTTGCAACTTTGCTCGTGCTGCGGGCGGTGCTGTGGTCTCGCGCACAGCGTAGTTGACCGTCGCCGCCAGCTCTCTCGGCTGCTGCGGCGGCGGCGCCTGCTGCGCCGAAGCGCTGGTGATTACCAGCAAGGTAACCACGGCCAATGATGCGTAATGCTTGTACATGAAGTTCCCTCCTTCTCCTGAACTATTCGGTCTTGCCGCCTTTCCGCTGCAGAGTGCGGCGCAGCTGCTCGTGCGACTGCGTGGAGATCAGGATCAACTGCTCGATGAACTGAATGACGCGCGGGTCGTCGATGTCGTTGTGATTCCTGATCAGCTCTCTGTTCACATACGCGACGATGTATGGATTGCGCCCGGCACTGGTCGCGCTGCGCGTCAGCGTGACTGCGCCGAACGGGATCACACTGCCTGGCTGATCGTCCGCCCATTGCGTGCTCGCGCTCTCCGAGGTCGCAGCGACCTGCGACGGATTCGCAGCGCGCACGTCCTCGCGCTTGCGTTCTTCGGTCGGCGTGAGTGTGTGCGTGCGATACGGCTCGAAATGACCCACGGCGGTGCGGTTCGCAGCGTCGCCATCGACGCTCTCGAACTGATCCGTGACGGCGTTGTGTCGCTGCATCGTGTGGGTCTTCTCGAAGAGCGTCGAGAACCAGCGACCGAGCGGGAACGCGTACTTCGTCGCCTTGTCGGCCTCGGACGTCAGCACGGCGGTGACCGGCAACTGCGTGTCGAAGTACGTGCCTCGCTCCGCGGACATGTCGCTCAACGAGCTGAACAGCATTGCTTCGAACGCCGGGTTGATCAGCACGACGAGGTCCCCGTAGCCAGCGACATTCGATTGCTCGCCGACCGGGCCCTTCGTATGCACGAAGCGATTGCCGAGGAGCTGGCCCACGGCGGCATAGACCACCGCCCCGCCGAAGCTGTGGCCCACGACCACCAGGCGCGTGTCGTTGTCCTGCTCGAGCATGTTCTTCGTTTCCTTGATCAGCTCGAGGCGGCCGAGCACTTCGGTCACGCTGCCGTGCCCGACTTTGTGCGCGGTGTTCTTGCGCTCCCAGAACGTGAGCTCCTTCGCCCCCGGGACGCTGACCGAGCCGCCGCGCCAACCGAGGTACACACCGACCACCTGTCGCGGCGGCGTGGCGTTGCTTCCTCGTACTTCAGCGTCGGCAGCGCTCAGGTTCGCCAGGGCCTTGCGAAACGTCTTGATGTTGTCGTCATCCGGCGCTGCGCTGTGCTTCCAGCCGTGAGCGAAGACGACGATGAGCAGTTCCTTGCGGGCCGCCTCCAACTGGATCGCATCCAGCACCGCGCCCATCTGGCGGCGGTCCCACAACTGGCCTTGATCGTCGAACTCGATGAAGCCGAGCAGATATCGCTGCCTGGCGCCGTCCATGCGAACCTGCAGCGCGTGCTGGTCGCACGGCGCGTCGGCGACGTCCGAGGCCAGCTCGCAGCGTTCGTAGAGCGTTCGATACTGTTGATGCGCCACGCACCCCGAAAGCGCGAGTGCGGTCAGTGTGGCTGCGATCAGCCTTGCGCAGGATCTGTACATGTCGAGCTCTCCCCAGAGATCGCTTCGCCGCGCGACTCAAAGGTAGCGCCGCGGACAGCGTCGGAATACGCACTCAAGTACTACGGGCCCGTCGATAACTGTCGTCGAGCGCGCAGTCATTCCACGCGGCAGCCGCGCACGCGCGCTGCACCATCGAGCTGTCGAGAGCGGACCTAATCGACGGGTCGTTTGATCTTGAATGCGCTGCGCGACGCGTCGTCGTCCGCAGCAAACACCGCGAACGCCTCGTCGACCTTGAGCTGTTGCTTCATGTGCGCCCAAAGTTGCTGCGCCGCTGCTTTGGGCTGCATGGGTCTTTTCCTTTTCGCACGCTTGGGCTTGCTCACGGTGCCTCCGCCAGGTTCCAGGTCACGCACAGCACGAGATCTTCGATGTCTGCCACGGCGATGTCGCTGCTCGAATCGTAGGCGACCGTCCACTTGTCGCTGCGCAGAACATCGAACGACGCGTTCGAGGGTGTATTGGCATCGATCATCGACCGCACTTCGAGCCCGCACTTCGTTGCGCCGTCGAGCGGGGCGGCGACTGTCATCTCGAAGTCCACCGCACCGTTGGTCGCCAGAGTGTCATCGGGAAGCGTGAGCGCGACCGTCACGGCCGCATCGGTTGCGGGCTGCGTCTTGGCCCGAACCAGCATCGCGACATTCAGATTGTCGAACGTGCGCTGGTCCCGATTCGGCCCCATGGCGGGCAACTGCCGCTCGATGTCGAGCTCGACCGCTTGGCCGGATTTGAAGGCCTGCCACTCGCTCGGATACTGATGGCGCAGGCTGATCAAGAATCCTTCCGGCGCGGACAGCGAAGCGAGTGCCGCGCGCGCGGCCGTGGCCAGCCGCGCGCCGCCATCGCGTGCCGTGTATTCGACGTGCAGAATCACGTCCGACATCGTCGCCAGGTCGAATGCGTTGTCGCGCTGCAGGATCTGCAGACGCAACAGGCTGTGCACGCCGAGATTCTCCAGCGGCCGATAGCGATCTTCCTTCGCCTCGTCCGCTCCCAGTCCCGTGTCCCGCACGCCAGTGCTCAGCACGATGAAGTCACCCGGCCGCGCGAACTGATCGACGAAGCGCGAGTCCTCGCCGTCCTGTTGACGCAGGTAGGCATCCCGCAGCTCGTCCGTAGTCGAGGTGCCGTCCGTTCCTGGCAGACTGGGGTCCGCGCGATAGCTCGCGCGCAGCAGCGAGAGGCGCCCGTGCACTCCGCCGAACGGACCCACAACCGCCGGCACTGAAACCGCAACGTTCGCGAACCGCCGGAAATACAGCTCCGGCGCATGCCGGTTCCAGAACGCCTCGTCCAGCTCGAACTCACAGGTGCCGGTTGCCCGCAGCTCGGCCAGCGCGATTGGGTTCAGCTGCGCGAGACTGACATTGATGGTCTTCACGACCGGCCGCGCGTTCTGATGATGGTAGAAGGACTCCATCTCCAGCAGGTCCTGCATCAGGCGCTCGCCGGCCTGCAGTCCGTTGCGACTGCCGTCCCAATGGGAGTAGCCGATGAAGCGTTCGATCGTACCTAGCTCATCCTGCATGGCGCGTTGCGTCTGCAACGCCAGCGAGTGGCCGAGCTGGAACGCCCGGAAATACGAGGCACCGATATCCGCTTCGAGCCACTCGTACAGTCTGACGGAGGTCTGCTTCGTCCTGACGAAGTCGAGCGTTTCGCGACTCTCCTCGAGCTGCGCCTGGTGATTTTCCAGCTCGCGCGTCGCAATGGTCTGCCGGATCTGCGCACCGATCTTCTGCGCGCCGATCTGTTTTTTCTCCAGCACCGAAACTGCGGCTTGAAAATCCCATTCCTCCTTGCGACGACGGTAACCACCGACCGTGCCGACGACACTCGACAGCGTTCCGAGCACCTCGCTGACCGCGCTCATCGCCAAGCCGAGACCCGCCGGAACGCGCGAGATGTTGCCGCCGCCCGTCATCGTCAGTGCCACGGGGCTGGCAGCAAAGCCTGCGCCACCGATAATGAAGTCCGGAACGGCGCCGCTGGCCGATGAGGCAGAGCTCAGCGTCTGACCGATGATCCGGAACACGGTGGACGCGACCGACAGCACGATCTGCGCGGTCTCCTCCGCATTCATGAACTCGCGAGTCGAGTAGTACTCCTGCCGATGCTCGACCATCTTCAGCGTCGCATCGAGCGCCTTGATGCTCGCTTCGGCATCTTCGACCTGCAGCTTCCTGACGGACGTCGCGCGCTCCAGCAGCTTCGCTTCCTGCGTAGCCTTCAGCAGGTTCAGCGACTCGGCGTCCTTCTTCTCCATGCACGAGAGCAGGCCCGCACCGAGCGCCGTCACCTGCTGCACCAGCCCTTTGGTGAGGCCAAGCAGCGTGCGGAAGCGATAGTGCGGCCGCGGCGTGTACGCGTTCATGACCGCCTGGCTCACGTTCAGCCCGGCCATCGCCGCGTCGGCCAGCAGCTCCGGTGAGATCGGCGGATCGTAGAGCGGCAGCTGGCGCGGATTGCCGAGCAGATCGAGACAGTGATGGACCTTGAACAGGCGATCTTGAATCTTGTCGCGCAGCTCCTTGATCTTCGGATTCGGCGGCAGGCAGAAGTAGCCGATCGCGAGATCCGGCAGGAACGCGTCTTCGACCTGCGGCGACGGCCCGTCGCCGAGCGACAGCGTGTTCTCGATCTCAACGCTGCCGAGCGCGAGGTCGGCGAGCCCGACGCCGCTTTCCAGCGCAGCGACGCTGAGTGCCGGCGCATCGTAACGAATCGCGCCCGTGGAGATCGGCGGCCGGCCGATGATCCGCTCGGCCTCCTCGTAGCGCCGTGCCCCTTCCTCGACGAGCTCCGCGCTCGGTGCGGCGGCGAGCGCATCGCCTGCCGCGATCAGATTCTCGACCGCCAGGAAGATCGCGGCCATCTGATAGACCTGCGGACGGAAGGCCGCCACAGCGTGCGGATTGTAGGGGTTGGCACGCCACTGCTTGACCAGCGCGCGGAACACGTTGCGCTGATATGGATCGCCGCTGCCGTTGGGATCGAGGTTGGCAAAGTCGCTGACGCCGCCGCCGGCGACGAAGTCCACGAATGGCTTGAACACCCAGTAGTTCTCGGGATGCGGCGGCGGCCCGTACGCGGGATCGCGCACCGCCGGATCGCGCGGATTGAACACGCGCGCAATCCATTGGCGCGCATCCTCGTGCAGCCCGATCTTCATCGTCTGCTGCCCCATCAGCATTGCGGAGTGGTACAGCAGCTCGTAGTTGTGACACGTGGAAGCCTGATCCGGCCGAAATTCGAGCGCGTCTACCGGCAGGTCCTGCATGTAGACCCACGGCGGCACGGCGTCGTAGTCCGGATCGAAATCGAACGGAATGCTCAAGCTGCCCGTGGCCGCGCGCGAATCGTTTTGCGTCTCGCGGTTGTAGAGGCGGTCGAGCCCGGCTTTCACTGCGCGCAGCAGCTCGATCGTCTGCGGATGGTGCGCGAGCGCGAATCGCCACGGCACGAACAGATTGCCGATCGTGTGGTTCACATACGAAGCGCCAAAGCTCATCGCGATCGCCGAGCCATGCGCCACCCGGTTGACCAGCGACGGCGCAACGACATAGCCGACCGAGGCAGCACGATCCACGTACTCGCGAGGCGCGGTCTGGAACGCGTTGCTGATGCGATACGAAGCCTTCTCTTCGATTCGCAAAGTCACGGGCGGCGGGTTGGGCGGGACTTTGAAGGCAAAGAACCCGCGATTCTTGATGCGGCAGAAGATCGGGTCGTGCTGCGACGGGATACTCTCCTGCCGCGTGACGACCACGCGTACCGGCGTGCCCGCTGTGGCAAGCACTGTGCGATACGCTCCGCCCGCATGCAGCTCGACGCTGCCGTCATCGAACTCGAACGCACCATTTCTCGAAACCGCGCTAGGGATGCGCGGCGCGGTTCTCGCTCTTTCGATCGCAGTCAGATATTGCGGCGGCGTTTGGAACTGCGCGCTTCTCGAGCGCACTTCCACGAGATTGTCCGGTGTCAGCCGGAAGGAACCCAGCAGCCGCAGATCCAGTGTCGACACAGTGGACGAGGCGCTTTGAGTGACCGTCGGAACAGTCGGGCTCGCAATCGCCAATCGCAGGTTGGCAGTCGAGCGGATGCCGTTGATGAGCGAAGTGGCACTCGACGAGGCCGACGCGAACAGCGGCCCGAACCAGTTCGTGCCGATGCCGGCGACGCCGCGATTGAGCGCGTCACGAACCTCATACACCCAATCCAGCACTCCGCGGTCGACCTTCTGCATCACGGTCGACTGCAAGCGGGCATAGACCTCGATCACCGGGTCGCCTTCGTCGCTGAGCGTGGGGCGCAGCTGGTACGTTCCCGTGTCCTGCACCGCCTGATTCCACGCGTGCAGCTCCGCATAAGGGTTCGCCCAGCCGAGGGCCATGAACGCGTTGGCCGCGTGGTGGCCGAAGCGCGTCGACAGAAACGGTTTGCTCACCATCTTGGCGCGCCAGCCCTTGGACGTGAGCACCGACCAGGCGAGGCGCAGGACCTTGTAGTTGTCTTCGAGGCTGAGCTGGCGGTCGTCCTTCTGGATGTTCGGCTTGTCCTGCGCCTTCGACTCCTCCACCAGCCAGAACAGATGCAGCTGCCGATTGTGCACGACCGGTACGATCTGTTCAGCGTCGAGGTCGAGCTCGATCTTGCGCCAGACCGTCCAGAACGCGCCGTCGACGCGGGTTCGATGGAAGTACGCGCGCGGTTCCGCCGGCGTGCGGCCGATGACGTGGAGCAAATCGAGGCTGAGCGCGCCCGTCGCATCGAACTCCTGCTGGCAACACGTGCCGACGATTTCCTGGTGCCCGACGACGTGCATCTGCTCGACGTAGTGCGTGAGCGCTTCAATGGCTTGCTCTTCGCTGACGTCGCCCTGGAGCAGCGAGCGCTGCAGCACTTCGAACTCCGGCGTCACGTGCAGGTGGCGACCGAACTTGACCCAACTTTCCGCGTACAACAGGATCCTCAGGCGCACCTCCCACAGCCGGTACTGGAAGATCGAGCGCCATTCGTTCTCTTGTTCGGCCGTGAGCCTGAGCGGCTCGGCTTGTGCGAGTGTCTGCGTCACCAGGCGTTGCGCGGCGGCGATCGCGAAACGGATTCGCGACGTCTGCGCACACGGCTGCATCTCGATATCGGTGAGCAGGTAGTCGCTGATGTCCGTGCATGTGCGCCACGTAAACCCGGGCGGCGGATAGGCCAGCAGATATTCCGCCAGCACGTCCCGCTTGAGCGTGCGGAGCCGATTGATCGCGCCGCGCAGCGTGTCGCCGCCGGAGCGACTCTGCGAGAGCCTCGTGCGCACGGCGGCTTCGAGCGACGCGACGGTGTTGCCGGAATCCGGGTAGGTCGTGATGCCACCGCCGAACGTCTTGCCCCATTCCGCGAAAGTGATGGCGGAAACGCCGTGCTCCTGCAGCGCGCGGCTCAGATCGAACAGCTCGAGCCAGCGGAAGGCATTGCCGACATCGGCGGTCAGCAGACCGAGCTGAGTCGCGGCATCCTTGACGTAGCTCGCTTCGAGCTCCAGTGCCTGCGCGAGTGCCGACCAGATTTCGTCGGCTGTTGCCGTTCCTGATTGCGCGAGCAGCGCGGTGTCGTAGAGAACCTGCCGGCCTTCGCCGCGCGCCATCTTCAGCGCTGCGACGAGTTGCCCGTATTGCAGCCAGGCAAAAAAACCACCGGCGTCGTCGTTGACGAGCGGTCGCGGTGCGACCGTCGCGCCGGTGGGCGGGAAGGCTGGGAAATTGGCGCTGCCCTGATGCAAGCGGACCAACGCAGGCAAGTCAGTGGCGCTGAGTTTCCATTGCGTCGCGAGCGCGCCCGCAAGTGCAACGAGCTCCAGCGCCTCGGCCGCGGCATCGACATTGGCGACACCCGTCGGCGTCGAATACAGCCGGGCGCCCGGGAGCGGCTCGACATTTCCTGCAGGCTCGACCAGCTCGAGCCTCACGCTGCACGCAGTGGTCGCTTGGAGCGCGAACGACAAGGTCTGCGTGATAGACCCTGTTTCCGCGACGGTGATCGGCGCGCCGATCAGAGTCACTTCGCCAGGCGCAATCGACACACCGTCGATCTGTACGTCCGCGCCGGCCGCTGCCGCGTAGAAGACGCGCGCGCGAACCTGGTAGTTGCCGGGCGCCGCCGCTGCGAACTCCGCGTCCAGCGTTGCGTTCAACGTCGTAGTCACGGCTTGGGGCAGTACCGTGATCACGCCTTGCTCGAGAAAGTCCGGCTGCGCGTCGGGCGATGCAACCGTCGTTGGCCAACCGGTCCAGGTTCCACCGTCGCCAGTGAGGCTGTGGAACTGGACGGTGATGGACGTACCCACCGATGTATTGACGTTGTCTGCAATCAACCGTGCAGTCGTCGTGTCGAGACCAGAGGCTTCGCACAGCACGCCGGCGATGTCGCGATCCCATAGCGCATCGGAAAGTGCCGTCAGGATCCGCTGCCTCCGAACCGCATCGGTGTCGCCACTCAACGGCGGCGTCAAGAGCTGAGGCAGCGCGAGGAGCTCCGCAATCGCGGTGTCCAACGTGCGCTGGTCCGCAGCGGTTGCGCTCGCGTACTCCGCCAGTCTCGCCGCGACAATGCTGACCGTCGCCTCGGGAACGAAGCGCGCCAGCGCAGTCTCGAACGGCACACCCGTCGGCACTCGGGCACGCCGATTCAATCCTTCGATCGCGACGAGCATCTCGCGTCGCTCGACCGACGTGCCCGGATCCGTTTGCGCCAGATACAGCGGCAGTGCAGCTGACAGGTGCGCGCCGGAACGTCGAATCAGTTCCAGCTCGCGCAGCGCGCGCCACGTGTCCTCCGGCGATGCGAAAACGTTGACGCCGCGCAGCGTCTCGTACTTCCTGATGTCTTCCGGCTGCAGACCACCGATTGCCTTCGCCAGCCGTCCGTAGCGGTAGAACGTCGATGCCGTCGCCTGGTCCAGCGAGCCCATCCCGAGCAACAGCGTTGCGAACTGTTGCGATATGCCGGCCGAGCGAGCCGCACCGGCCAGGGTGAGATCCAGAGGCGGGACGCGAAAGACTTGCTCCCACGGCGAAGGGACGGCCTTCGATTTCACGAAGGGCATCTCCCAGCGAGCCGTCGACAAGTCCGTCCAGAAGCCGACCACTTCGTGGGGCTTGAGGCGCAGCCGCTTGCGAACCAGCTCCGCCATGCCGAGCCACTCGAGCGGCAACATCGGCTGGCCGCGGACGAAGAAGGCACCGATTGCCCAGTCGAGCACGTACATCGGCCAGGGCAGCGCGCGCCACAGCCTGACGAAGCGATGGATCCGGTCGGCTTGCGCCTGCGTGAGCGCAGCCGTCGACCCGGGAGCATTGTTCAACTGATAGGTCGACGGGTCGCACGGAGTCGCGCCCGAGCCATCGACCGGCGGATTGATCGCCGGCGGCGTGATGTCCGAGTAAATGCCGGTCAGCCTGGTGATCGCATACAGATCCTGGAAGCCGAGCTGAGCACGATCCATCGTCGTCAGCGGGTTGCGCAACTGAGTGAGCGTCGCGTTGAACGTCGACGCGAGCGGCTGCAGAGCGCCTTCGAGCTGCGCACGCTGACCTTCATTCAGATCCAGCACGGCTTCGGCCAACCCTTGTGCCGTGGGCGCCGATGTCGAGAGCTCGACGATTTGCTCGCGCGCCAGATTGATGGCGTCGAGAAAGATGCGTCGCTTGGCATGGTTGAGGTGGAACGGAAAGCGCCACGGGCGAATCAACGCCGTGTCCGCGACGAACCGCGCATAGACGTCCGCATTCTCATATTCGTACGTGAGCTCGAGCTCTGCGTCGTCCAGGGTCGTCTGTCGATTGGCGATCGGCGCAACGGGCGGAGTCAGTTTCGACGCGACGAGATCTTCGAGCACTTCGTTGTTGGCATCGATGGTCGGCATCACCCGGTAGCTGTTGACGTACGAGAGCTGCAGGCTGCGCATCTCCGGGCGACGCGCATCGAGCAGTGCGCGCCCGTCTGGACCGGCTGTAGCGGGACCGATGTTGGCGAGGAATCGACGCAGCGCGTGCAGATATGCCGCCGGGCTGAACACATTTTGCCGGCCCTCGCAATCGCACGCGGATCCTGAGCCGAAGATCGTGTCCGCGATGCCACTCAATGTAGTGCCGGTGAAATCGGGCGCGACCAGGAACGGCACGGAGACACTGTCGAACGGCGCATTGAGCGAGCGCGCAAGCTGCAGAGTCGATGCCGTGACGATGGCACGCGTCTCGCGCGCCTTGGTGTACGCGTAGAGCGCTTGCACGCTGCCTTGCGGCTCATTGAGGCGCGCCAGAAAATCCTGCCAGCGCAGTCCCGCGATGTCGCGCGCCGAAGTAAAGCCGGCAGCCGCGAGCCGTCCAGCAAATGCAGCTGACGTGGTCAGACGACCGAGACGCTCGGCACTGCGTCGCGCATCGGTATTCGAGAGCGTCAGCGTCGGGAAATCAGCCGGAGTGACTGCGTTGACCCAGTTGTTGACTACGCTGACTCCGAGCGCCACGCGTGCGCGCTCGCGCACCTCCGCGGAATAGTCGCGGAAAGCAATGCCGCCTGGCTGTGGAGTAACGGACGCCGTGTTGAAGTACGAGCTCCATTTTGCATCCGATTCGACGGCGACCAGCAGACCCGGCTGGTCGCTCTGGAACAGCGCGACGGCCGGCGCATAGAACCCGGAGATCTCTGCCCACTGCACGAGCTGGCGCAGCGCTTTCGCCTGCGCACTCGTCAGGAGTGGATCGAGCTGCTGCCACATGGCGTCGCCGATGCCGAAGCGCAGCCACGCCATCCCGAACGCTATCAGGATTCCCGCATTCGCCGGCAGCGGGAACACGACCGCAAACAGATCCCGCCACGAGCTCCGGTTCGGCAGCAGCGGCGTGACCAACGCAAAGAGGAACGAGAAGACCCAGATCGCCTGCCCCGCCGCTGCGGTATCTGCGCGGCGACCGAGCGTGCCCAAACCGCGATCGATGATGCAGCGATCGATCGCCTCATCGAGCAGCAAACCGACCTTGCGTCCCGGAAGCAGGGGGTTGCCGTCCCAGTCGGCGTACGCGCCGGCCCACGATGGAAACGAGCCGGTGACGCCCACCCGCAGCAGGCCGTACAGCATTTGCGGGGTGATGTGATCCGGCAGCGTTTGCAGCGCCTGAAAGAACTCCGCATCGATTTCGTAGGCGTGCCGCAGCAGGACCAGATGGTCGACCGGGATGCCCGCTTCGCTGGAGATGAACTCCAGCTGCTCGTCCGTCAGCTTCGCGCGCTGCACCGGCGTGCCGCATCCGAGGCGAGCGAGCTGGCCGTGATACTCGAGGAACTCGCCGGCTCCGTCGAGCTCGGAGCCCGGAATCGTGAGATCCACGGTCAGGCTGCTGGGCGCGTTGAACTGAATGTCCGAGACCTGCAGCTCCTGGAAGCGCCCGGCGGCAGGACCGACGACGACGCGAATATCGGCCGAATCGATCTCGCGCGCGCGATAGCCCTCGTACGTGTAGCAGACGCAATACTCGCCGCACGCGTTGGTGACTGTCTCGCCGAGCAGCGTGCTGAGCTTGCGCGCCTCCCTCACCGCACCGTCGTACAGATCCACGTCGTACACGCGAATGCGCATGCCACCGAGTGGCTTGCCGCGGCAATCGGTGATCTTGCCGCAGACCTTCCCACAACGCGGTGGCGCCTTGGGCGGACACAGATCGATCTCGACTGGCCTCTCGCGATTGCGCGCCGTCCATGCGTACGGCGTCGCCGTCGCGAGCTTCAGCTCGCCATTGAGGTAAGCGCGGAAGTTGAACCAGGGGCTCTTTCCCGCGAACCACTTGGCGAGCTGCGCATCGTCGACGCGAATCGCGAACGCACGCTTGGTATCCACCCGGACGCGAGGTGTTGCTTCCTGCGGCGTCCGGCCAATCTGCACGTCATCGCATGCGCAATCGTGCGGTTGCTCGCGCGGGTCGGCCGCGGGCACCGCCTCGATCTCGTAGCAGCCGCAGTCGACGGTGTTATTGATTCGTCCGACGATCTCGAGCATGGCTTCGCTCCTTCGCTGCCGGGGCCGCGCGCTTGACGAGCACGACCTTGCGATCTTGTTTCGGCAGATCCCAACCAACGAGCATCACGGCCGTCTTCGGGCTGGCGGATTCGTTCTCGAGCACGATGCTGGCCTTGGGCCCGAACATCGCTCCGAGCCTTTCGGTGAACACGAGCGGCTGCGCGAGCGTCAGAAACTTGCCGCTGCCCACTTTCACCTTCAGGCCGCTCGCCTGGCCGGCGTCGTAAATCGCCACGAACTTCACGTTCTTGAAGCCGGGGCGGTAGGTCGCCTGCATCAGGCGCTTCTGCGGCGCCTGCTTCTTCGCGGTCTTCTTCTTCGTCGCGCCGTTCGTCGCGGTGGCTGCACGCGCAGGCGCGGCCGCTTCCGCTTTCACGCCATCGACGGAAAGCGAGATCTGCTCGCACGAGCTCACTTGCAACGTCGACCTTTGCACCAGCGCGGGAGTCGCCGCTCCTTCGATCTGGACTCTCATTTCGGTTTGAATGGTTGGCATGACACTACCTCGCCTTTGTCGATTGAGTGGGACTCACAACCACTTGCTCAGCCCATAACCTATCAACCCAGCCGCGCCGCCAATCACTGCCCCGATTGGTGCGCCAATCCCGGTCGGCGAGCCGATAAGCGCGCCGACAGCTGCTCCTGTAAGAATGGCCCCGCCTATTCCAGTGCCCTTCGCAACGGTGCTGCTTGCGCCAAGGCTGGTTGCGGCGTTTTCGTAGAGGTTTCCAGCTACGCCACCCGCTACAAGTCCTCCGCCAACGATGGGTACCGCCTCCGCTGCGGTCAGCAATGGAGTTACCAGCGGCGCCGTCGCTGCCGTTTGGGATGCGTAGTACGCCGCGCCGATAAGGCCTATCTCAGCTTCGGCGACGCCCGGAACAACTCCTTTCACCAGAGTCGATGCAGTACCTCCAACGGAGTTGAGCCTCGGTGTGACAGCAGTGCCGCCACCACCGCTCTTGGGTGTGCTTGGCGGCGGTGGCTTGGCGGATGCTGCTGCGCCTTGCGCTCGTCGCTCTTGCGCCGCTGTTGTGTTCGGGCCAGGGACCACCTTGCCTGTCTTGGGGTCCAGGTCGGCATCCTTAGCAGTGAGATTGACGGGGCCCGCCGCGGGAGCGTTCGATGCGGCAGGCGACGCCTGGCCTGTCGAAGGTCCGCCTTCGTAGTCAGCGTTGATGGTCACTCCCTGCTTGGCATACGAAGCCTGCCTGGTCGTTATCTCCCCGCTTCCATATTTGAAATCAGCGGAAATGTCCCCTTGGCGAGGGGCAATGACGCTCCCCGTATTCGGAACCTGTCCCTTTGGAAACACGAGGGCATCGGGATTGTCGTGACCTCTGATCGGGTTGCCCCCCACTTTCGTCAACACGCCGGTGCTCTTGTTGATCGCTGGCGCCATGACGATGCGCTCCGCATCCTTGACGCCCGCGTTGACTAGATCTCGATGCACCGATTCGGCGCGGAAATGGGCGCGTTGGCCCCACACTGCTTGGCCCTGCGCTCCTGTCTGAGGAGTCCTCTGCGCCTCCTCAAAGCCGGCTTGGTAATAGAGGTGCTTCAACACATCCTGGGGATCGTTGCCGTTTCGTCCCGAAGGGTCGATCAGCCTCGAGGGGTTATTGCGCACGTAGGCGTACCTGTTGGTGCCGTCTTCCACTCCCAACGGGTCGCAGCTCGTCCACCGGCCGAGCCAAGGCGCGTAGTAGCGTGCGCCGTGGTAGTAGAGCCCGCTTTCCTCGTCCCGCTCCTTACTCGTGTATCGATAACGCTTCGAGGAAACGTCGATGCCGGCGCGTGCGGCCCGATACGTGCTGCTGCCATACGGGCTGTATTCCTCGTACGAGATTACCTGCGCGTCACGATCCAGCTCGAGGCACGCAGTGCCCAAGTGATTGCTGAACTGATAACGGATCAGCGGAACAGCGCCGGCTACCGCTCTGTTCGTCTCGACCATCGCAACCCGCTGCTTGTCATCCATGATGTGCAAGGTGTCGCGCTGAACTGCGTTCGCGCCGTACGAGCGATAGACCTCGAACTCGCCGAGATAGATTCGCTCATCCTTCACCGCGCCGGTTGCGAGCTCGGTCACCTTGCGAACACGCTGACCGGTTGCATCGTAGACGTAATAGGTGCGCTCGCCGTTGCGCGCATCGCCGTCGACGTCTTCGTTGTTGACCTTCTGCCGCTGCGACAGCTGCAGACGGTCGAGGAAATCCCAGCGGATCGTCTGCAGCTGCGGCATGCGCAGCATGTTGCCGTGTGCGTCGTAGCCGGAACCGAGCACGCTGTAGATCTCATCGATCGCCGCAACCGTGGTCTTCGTCAGCCGATTGCTTCGCTGCGTGCCGATGAGTGCGCTCGTTTCGTCGTAGACGTAGGTGCGGTTCCAACCCGAATTGGCCGGATCGGTTCCGGCGTGCGTCATGTCGACGACATTGCCGACGTCATCGTACGTGTACGTCTCTTGGTAGGTGCCGAGCGCTCGACCCTCGTTGGGATGGATCAAGCGCGTGCGCGACCAGTCGTTGTACGAATGCGCCGTAGGCGACATACGCACATTGCCCGCACTTAGGCCGAGATGCTCCCGGCCCCGCGCCGAAACGAGTTGATAGACCGGGTCGTACCTGAAGTCGCTGCTCGGTTCGACCCGCAGGTTGCGGAAGTAGATCGTGTCCTGCGCGGCGTCGCGGACATGCGTGATGTTCCCCGCAGGGTCATGGACGTAGCCGAGGCTCTGCACTTCGCCTGGACGATCGGTCGCGTCGAATGGCGTAGCGTTGCGCCGGGTCGTCAACCCGATGAGGCGGAAGGTGAGCGGATCGTAGTCATAGCTCGTCGAGATGCCGGCGCCGTCGACCGTGCCGTAATCGATCTGGGTTCGCCGGCCCTTTGCATCGTAGTCGATGTTCGTGACGAACGCGGTCGGCGCCGTTGCTCCTGCGAGCGTGACGCGCAGGGTTTCGAGCCGACTCATGTCGTTGTACGTCGGGCGAATCACGCTGCCGTCCGGCGTGGTGCGCGAGATTGGGCGATTCAGCGCGTCGTATTGCGTACGGACCGTGAAGTTCTCGCCAGTCGGCAAGCCGGTTGCCGTGGTCCAGTCGAGGATGCCGGTGTAGCCCGGCGCTACTTGCCGGTTGGCGCACAGGAGATTTCCCTTGAAGTCGTACGCTTCGAGACGCCCGGTTGCCGGGTCGAGCGTGGCGTTCGTCAGGATGCCCGCGGCATCGTATTGCCGGAACATGCGGGTTCGCAGGTTGAGGGTCTCCGCGGCGAGCTGGCTTTCGCCGTACTCGGTTTTCACGAACACGATGGGGCCGGTCAGCGTGCGGGAATCCGATTGGGCGGCATCCGTTCCGAACACCGCTTGCGCGATCGCACGCCGGAGCCGGTCGTACGTCGTCGTGAGATTGTGGCCGCGACCGTCCCACAAGCGCAGCGGCTTGCCGACGGCATCGTAGAGTGTCCAGTGCTCGCCGCCATCCATGCTTGACTGGCGGATACGATTGCCGAGCATGTCGTACGCGTACCGCATGACGGTGCGATCCCGCGCGTCGATGACTTCACGCTCGTTGCCTTCGATGTCCAGCTTCACGAGCGAACGGTAGAGCCGCGGAGTGCTGGCCGCGTCGAGCCCGTTATCTGCAATGGTCAGGAACGTCCGTCCCAGCGAATCGAAGTGCGTCACGGTCGGCGTGCCCGCATGCGCGAGCGCTCGCACGGCAACGTCCTGTTCGGGATCGACGCCGTTCGTGTCGAGCGGCGGATTGGCGGGATCGATGCGCTGACTCAGCCAGGTCGCCCACGGCGCCGGCTGCGCATCGAGATATCTCGTCACGAGCTCGCGAACGTCGGGATCCGTGCTGGGATCGAGAGCGACTGTGTCATTGACGTCGTAGCTCGACTGGCTCCACGGGTCGAACACGACCTTCTCGTACGTCTGATTCGGCTGCAACGTTGCGATCGCTCGCTCGAGCGGGTCGTAGAACAGCACGGCGCTGACACCGACGCGCACGTCGAAGTCGGGACGATGGGTGTTGCTGAAGAAGGGCTCGAACTTGAGAACGGGGCTGCCCTTGTTGTTGAAAACCGTCCAGCCGCTGACGATCCATTGGCCCTGCTCCGCCTGGACCTGCTGCTGGATCACCCGGCCGAAGCCATCGGAGTAGCTGAAGCTCAACTGGATCTTCGACGGGCCCGGCCCGTCGCTGACGTGCGTTTCGCGAGCGAGCGTCGCAGCGAATACCGGAACCCATTGCGATGGATCGAGCGGATGCGCAGCGCGGCTGCGCTGGAAGCGCTCGACGTCGTAGACGATGCGCGTCGAGGCGTCGCCCAGCAGCGCCGGCGCCGGCACGTGCGGATCGCTCGCGTCGTAGTAGCTGCTGACTTGCGCTTGTGTCAGATCGGTCGCGAAGCCATTGATCCGGTCGCCTTTAGCCGGGGTGTCCTCCGGCTTGCCCATCGCCGCGGTTGCCACCACCAGCCCGAGCGCGTCGAACGCAATCTCGGCACAGTTGCGATTCGGATCCATGACCAGCCGCGGCTGCAGGACGCGATAGTCGTTGCCGTCGACATCCAGCGTGTCATCGAGCTTGCGCGTGCCGACGGTCATGCGGTTGCCGAGGGCGTCGCGAGTTTCACGGACGAGCAGATCGAAGTTGTCGTACTCGACATGCGACTCGGTGTTCCAACTGCCGTTCGCGTGATGAAACGGATCGCGAAATCTGCGTGCAATGAAGAAGTGCTGGCGCGCGAACGTCCGTTCCTGACTTGCGCTGGCCAACGCAGGTGGCGCATAGAACACGCGTCCGGACGGCAGCCACCATTTGCCGTCGAGTTGTACGTAACCGCCCGCGTCGCCGCCGGCTCCCACCAACACGGTGCCGACGTTCGTCGGCAACAGTCTCTGTCCAGCGCGCGTATACGCAGCGTCGAGCATCGCGGATGTAAATGCGAGCCGGTAGATCTCGCCGGGAAGTGCCAGCCGCTCGAGTGTGTTACGCGGCAGCAAGGCCAGAGCATCGTTGGCTGCTACACCGAGATCATCGGGTCGATACAGTGTTCGCACCTGCTCGATCAGCCGCTTGCGTTGCTGACCGTAATTGGCGCCGGCCTCATACGCGGTGTCGTTCAATGAGGTGAGCGTCACCGCATCGTTGTCCGCAAAGCGGTCGTAGTCGAAGCGGATCTCGCCGGGCGTCACCTCGAATCCAGTTACCTCATACGTGCGGATCTCGCTAGGCGCGGGCACCCGGTAGTCATCGGGCCAAGCAGCATCGTCGAGCGGATTAGTGAAGTCGCTGTCGGTATAGGTCAGGAGCGTTCGCTCTTGCGTGCTCTTGTCATCGCCGAGGAGCGGAGTCATTCCGGCGCGGCGACCATAAGCAATCGACAACGACTTGCGTACCTGGCCGTACTTCGGATCAACCGCAAGCGTCATTTCGTGAGTCACGCGGGGATCGGCGGGATTGCGCTCGTAGTGAAACGTCAGCGCTTCGCGCGGATGAGCGAAGAACACGGCGTTGCGGTTGGCATGCTTGCCCTGGACGCAGACGACGCCGAAGTTCTGCTCCGTAACGACATACGGATGTCCGTACGGATACTCGTCGTCACCCGTGCCATCGAGCGCATAGACCTCATGCCGCAACATCGATCCCTTCAGCGTGCGACAAGCTTCGCGCTGCTCTTCGAAGGAAAGATTGCCGGGGAGCGGCGTGTCGTCGAGCAGTCGGCGCTCGGCAGCGAGGTCGTCGAGGCCCGGCTCGCGGTAGTACTCGCCGCGGTCGTTGGCATCGAGCAGGCCGGCGAAGAAATTCGAAACCCGATCGCGGCCGAGATAGACACCGGTATGGAACCAGGTGCGGGTCACCACCGGCGGAACATGCGACTCGGCGCTGATGTTCGACGCAATGGGTGCGGACATGTCGCCCGCGAGCGCGGCGATCTCGAGTGTGTCGAACTGCTCGACCATGCCGAAGCCGCGAAACTCCCGCTCGACACCGTCGTAGAAACCGTGGTGATACGCATAGCGCGAGACGAAGCGGTTGCGGCTCACGTGGTCATACGTTTCGATCCGCTCGATGACGTGGACGGGGAACGGCAAGCGCGTGATCCATGGCTTGCCGTCGCGGCGGTCCTGCAAATAGAAACGCGTCGAGGGGGCGTAGCGAACGCGCGTCTCCGCTCCCATGTTGTTGCTCATCTTGACGAGCAGATGCGGCTTTTCTCCGCCCATCAGATCGATGTAACGCATCGGCTGCCTGGCATCTGCTTCGAGCGGCGAGCTCCAGACGATGCACGCGGTGCCATTCCCCAGGAGATCGAGCACGTTGACGTTCGACAGCGAGTCCACCAGCGGCGCATCGGCGAGCGACTCGCGATTCGTCCAGCGATTGCCGCACTGATTGCGATAGATGTCGATCTGCTGCGCGCCGAGATAGATGATGTCCGTGCTGCCGGTGCCATCGATGTCAGCGAGCCGCACGCGGCGCTGATCGAAGCAATCCGGCGCATCGAACCAGGGCGCGTTGTCCATCGCGACCTTTCTGCCCCAACGACAGTGGCCGAGGCTCGGCCAGTAGCACACCTCGCCGTTCGACACGCGCACCAGATCGGTGAGCCCATCGCCGGACATGTCGGCGAGATAGATCGACTGCGTGCCGTCAGCGAAGACGAGGCGCGGCCCCTCCTCTTCGTCGAGCGCGTGCGCGACGCGCTGACTGTGCGCGAAGCCTTGCTCACCCAGCGACTGATACCAGGTGAAGACTTCGTCTTCGGTGATGAGCACGTCCGCATGACCATCGCCGGTGAGATCCACCATGCGCAGATTCGGATCGGTCCACGCGAGGGTCGGCAGCGAGTCGAACGGCAGGAACGGCTCCCAATCGCCCTCAGCCGTGCGCTCGTAGAAACCGGGCGTCGGACCATCGAGCTCGACGACGTCGACTTGCCCATCGCCTGCGAGATCGAGGAACTGCGTGTTGGCACTCGCCATTGCGGCAGCCGGCGGCACCGAGCCGACTCGCTCCAGCGGCTCGAATCGCGCCTTCGCGATTGCTGCTCCGCCCTGTTCCGGCAGAGCACTCACGTTGCGCTTGTAGAACCACGTTCCGCCCTGCTGGGCAAGCGCACCGGAAAGCCCCTCGCCATCCAGGTCGAGCCATTGAAATGCAGTGCCGTCGACGCCGGCGGGCAGGTTCTCGATGCCTGCGACGTCCAGCACCGTCGCGTCGATCGATGCATCCGTATATTCGAGCTCGACCGGCGGCAGCGACTTCTTCAAGTAACGCAGCGGCTCGGTGCTCGTGGGCGCGTGAACGAATCCAGACTGCGTGATGCGGCGGATCACCGATCTGGTGCGCGTGCTGCCGGGATGTGCCGACTCCTGCGCCGGCGTGTATACCTGCGTGTAGTCGAAATCGTCGTAGTCGATCTCGGTCGAGCGGACCAGGCACGGTCGGATCGGCAGGCTCGGAAAGTCGTGGAACTGCAGGATGCGGCGGCAGCGCCGGTAAGTGCGAACCTCGAACGTCGCGCGCGAGTCCGACCAAGGATCCGGCCTGACTAGCCATGCCGGGCCGTCGGTATTGGCGGCGCTCACGTAGCGGTGTTGCTCTGCTTCGGCGACCGTCAGATCGAGCGGCAGCTCTCGATATTGGACATCCTCGAAATCGAACAGCACCTCGAACATCCAGCTCGTGAGCGTCGCCGGATCGATTGCATTCCAGCTGTTGTCGCGATTCGGCGTGAGGTTGCCGTACTTGATGCGCCGGAGATAGCGATTGGTCTCGCGGGCCGCATCCCTGCGATTCGCTTCGTGCGCGAGCGAGCGATCGACGCCGCGCGGATCGTCGCGCACGTACTCGTAGACGATTGCATTGCCCTTGTCGTCGTAGCTGGAACAGATCAGCCAGCGAAAGATCCGGGTCGGCTCGGCGGGATCGAAGATCCGCGAATCGTCGTCCCGGCCGTACCAGGTCGTGATGTTGTCGCGCGTGATGGAACGCCAATGGGTCTTGCCCGAGGTGTGCGTCCAGCGCTCGATGCGCGCGAACAGACCTTCGATGCGCGGTCGGTAACGGTGAATCGTGTAATCGCCGGTCGGGTCGGTGTCTTCGTAGCGCTCGTTCTGCGCGTCCAGCACCGGCACCAGATCTTCAGCGCCGGACAGCAGGAACACATCGTCGTCATCGTAGGTCGGCAAGCCCTTGTCGGTTCTACGGGAGATCGACGGTTGCGCGAGACTCCAGCCCTGGCCGAACTCGCCGTTGCCCGCGCCCGAGTCGTACGTCAGCGCTAGTTGCGGGCCGAAACCTGCTCGACCGGGCGACAGTCCCAGCGGCACAGTGAGCGTCCCGGTTCCGGTCGCGGGGTTGGCGCTGAACTTCTCGTCGATGCCGCGAATCGCGCCGCCGCCGCGAGGTTGCGTGATCGCGGGTGCAGTAAAGGCCGAACGCTCGGGCTGCGCTGCGTCGCTGCCCTTCGCAGCTGTGACGCTGCTGAGAGGCGCCGACGTCGACGTGGCCTGCGGTGTATTCGGCGGCACGGCTGTTCTGATTGTGAGGTCCGTCTGATTCGATATATGTCTGTCGCGACGTCGCCTGTCATCTGACCTTTCGTGCGAAGGGCGTCGATGATTTGTGTTCTAGCGCAGAGCCCGGAGATGCGGCAGCCGGGAAAGGGGATTGTTTTTCGCTGCGAGTTCTGAAGTGGCGCGTGTGTTCGCGACAGCGACTGACTGGCGCATCGCACCAAGACAGCAGTTGCCCTTTCTTACGGTGCCAACGGGCAACGACCGCTGGTATATTCCGCGCGCAGTCGCGCTGGAAGAAGACTCAACGCAAGCGAGGATCGCATGAGCGTCAAGATTCCTTCGAGCTTCGACTTCGGCGTCGACCTCGACGTCGATCTCGACGTGTCGGGTATCCCGACCAACTACACGTTCAACGCGAACGTCGCGCCGCTCAACCTCAGTCTCGCACCGATCAAGCTCGAGCCCGTCGACTTCACGCTGCGCGTGCGCGAGCTGCCGGCCATCCGCGCGCACTTGCCACTCGACTATCGGGTCGGCCTCACGCTGCTCGGCGCCGAAGTGATGTGCGTGCGATTGTGCGGGCAAGGCCAGGTCATCACGGAGCCGTACGTTGCGAATCCCTGCGAGGCGCAGCGCAAGATCGGGCTCGACGATCTGCACAACGTGGTCACGCGAGGCGGCAATGGCTGAGCACAAACCCGCGACGGGCAAGTCGCGGGCTGTGCATTTTCACGGCCCGCCGCGACGCCTCCGACTGACTGCCGGCCAGCCCGGCCCGGTCGTTTCGGTCAAGCTGCCCGATACCTTGCACGCTTACGTCGACGAGCGACATCGCATCGTGCGGCGCGGCGACGATGCGGCGCGCACGCACTTGCGGCTGCGTAAGGACACACCGCCCGGGGATTACGACATCACGATCGAGCGCGGTGATGGCACGACCGAGACCGCGACACTGTCCGTCGAGCCACGCACGCGCCTGCGCATCACGCCGAGTGCGTTGCACTTCGCAGGCGCACCGGGCGCAAAGGCGACTGCGAAACTGCGCATCGAGAATCGCGGCAACGTTGCGGTCGAGATCCCCGAGACGGTCGTGACCGGGATCTTCGATGACGACGGCATCGAAACAGCCCTCGCTGCGGCGTATCGCAGCGAGTCGGATGATCTGAACGAGATCGTCGGCACCGTGTTCGGTCGGCTGCGTGAAGCACACGGCGGCCTGCTCAAGATGCGCATCATCGAAGGCGCTGGCCTGCTGGCAATCGGCGCGTGGCGCTCGATCGTGATCGAAGTCCTGCTCGGCGCGAAGCTGCATTCCGGCCATGGCTACCACGGCACGTTCGAACTGGACGGCGTCACAGTGGCCTTGACGGTTGCCGTCGCGCAGGCTCCCTCTGAACGGAGCAAATCCAAATGAAGGACTGCAAACCCTGTGACGATACGACGTCCGGCCTCGAAGACGGCCTGCGCACGCTCATCAACGCACAGCTGCAGCTCGGCAAGGAGCTGCTGAAGTTCCTGGGCGACGCCGGTAGCGATGCAATGGGCGGCATGTCGAAGCTGCGGCTGCCGAAGGGGTCGAGCTGTTGCGACGTCCCCGAGCCCTGTTGGATGCCGCTACCGCTCGGTGAGATTCGCTGCACGCTCAAGCCCGGCGACAGCGGCACGGTGTGCCTCGTCGTCACCAACGAAGACTTTCGTCCGCAGCACTATCTGTTCGCAGCAACCGGCAAGTCGGCCGCGCACGTGAGCTTCTCGCAGACATCCGCCACGCTCCAGCCCAAGGAGCGGATCGCAGTCACCGCAACGTTCACTGTACCGAAGGACGACCGGCGCCCCGAAGATTGTCGCTGTCTCGATCACGATGTCGTCGTCTGGGTGCGCGGCTGCCGCAATCACTATCTGCGCTGGGTCATCGACGAGATGAGCTGCAGCAAGCCCTGCTGTCACGAGGTCGAAGTGCACGACCAGCCCGATTACGTCCTGCACTGGTACGACCACTTCTACATCGTGCGTCCGTGCTTCGGCGAGGCGACCACGCCCGGGCACACCACCGGGAGCGTGCGATGAACAAGGTGATGGACTTGTTGACCGGCGCCATCGAGCTCAACCTGCGTTACACCTCGACGCTGCTGCATCTCTCCAAGGACTACCTCCGCGATGCGAACACGGTACTGCGCCGTGATCCGGCAGGGAGCGAGCCCACTCCTGCTCCCACGGCGCAGCGGCCGCCATTGCTGGTCGTGGGCCGCGCCGGCGAGCTCGCGAACGGAGCGTTCGCCATCAACAATCCGACCGACAAGGAAATGAACGTGCAGCTCGTAGTGCAGGGCGAGCTCGACGAGAAGCGCGTGCGCGTCGATCCGGAACGCTTCACGCTGCCCGCGGGCGGCGGCACGCTCGTGCGCGTACTGGCCAAGATCGATGCGAGCCTGCCTGTCGATCAGGACCATGTGGGCATGATCGTCGCGCCAGGTCTGTCGACGCAGGGCGTGCCCTTCATTGTGCGTCGTCTGCCCGATGCGCCTGGCAGCGACACGGCGCAGCCTGCAATCGCGCGCAAGCGCCGCACGTCCTGACAATCTCCAGAGTCTGCGATGGCACCGCCGCTCGAGGACGCGAGCAGCAGTATCGATCCCGCTGGCGTGGAGCGCGTGCAGCGCCTGCTCGGTGAAGTAGCGGATTTCCTCGACTGGCTGCGAGCTCGCTACTTCGACGGCTCGACGCACCGGCCGCCCGAGGTGCCAGCCGACTCGCCGTTTTCGGGCGAGACCTTTGTGCACACCGCGCGCGTGCTGCTTGCACGTGTCTTGAGCGATCCGGCAGCGCTGGCACGACACTGCGCAAGCTTCGCCAACCTCGCACTCAGCGCAGCGAAGCAGGAGCTGAACCTCGAACCCGAGCCCGGCGACCGCCGTTTCAAAGATCCGCTGTGGCACACGAGCCCAGTGCATCGCACGCTCCTGCAGTTGTATCTCGGCTGGCAGCAGTCTCTCGGCGCCTGGGTCGCCGAGCAAAAGCTCAGCCCGGCCGACGAGCAGCGCGTGCGCTTCGTGTTCGAGCAACTGGTCGCCGCGCTGGCGCCATCGAATCTGCCGCTCAACCCGTCGGCGTTGAAGCGCGCGACGACGACCGAGGGCAACAGCGTCGTACAGGGCATGAAACAGTGGGTCGACGACGTCTTGCACAACGGCGCGATGCCGAAGCAGATTCGACCGGACGCATTTCGAGTGGGCGAGGATCTCGCCATAACGCCGGGCGCAGTGGTGTATCGCCACGAGTTGTTCGAGCTGTTGCAGTACGACGCCGCCACGCCCACGGTGCATCGCAGGCCATTGCTGATCGTGCCGCCGCAGATCAACAGGTTCTACATCTTCGATCTGCAACCGGCCAACAGCATGCTGCGATATCTCGTGCAGCAGGGCTTTCAGGTTTTCTGCCTCAGCTGGCGCAACCCGGACGCGAGTTTCAGAGCCTCGGGTCTGGAATCATACGTGCACGCAACGTTGCAGGCTGTCGAGATCGCGCGCTCGATCGCCCGCAGCGCCTCGATCGGGCTCATCAGCGCCTGCGCTGGCGGCCTGACAGCTCTCGCGTCAATGGGATTGCTGGCCATGCAACGCCAGCACGTCGTCAGTCACCATTCGCTGCTGGTAACGTCCCCATTGCCTGACACGAGCTCGCTGCTCGCGGCACTCGCCGATCGCGAATCACTCTACGTGTCGACCGGCTGGTCGCAGCAACGCGGGGTGATGGACGGCGAGCAGCTGGCGCGACTCTTCGCGTGGTTGCGGCCGCAGGATCTGGTCTGGAACTACTGGGTGAACAACTATCTGCTGGGCCGTCACCCGCCGGCGCTCGACGTGCTGTATTGGGATAATGATTCCACGCAGCTGACTGCAGCCCTGCATCGCGACTTCATCGACATGGTGGACCACCGTGTCTTCGAACGACCGGGCGCGCTGACGCTCGGCGGCAAAGCCATCGACTTCCGGCGCCTGCGAGTGTCCAGCTATTTCGTCGGCGGTCGCGACGACTATCTGACGACATGGCAGAGCGTCTATCGGGCCGCCCGTCATTTTCCGGGGCGGCATAGTTTCATCCTCAGCGCCAGCGGTCACGTGCAGAGCCTGTTGCGTCCGCCCCGGCTGACTCGGTGCGAATACTTCGTGCGTTCCGACTTCCCTGCAGAGCCCGACGAATGGCTGGCGGGTGCCCAGCGGCGCGATGGCTCGTGGTGGCCCCATTGGTCTGCATGGTTGGCGGAGCACAGCGGCACGAAGATCAAAGCGCGACACGATGTCGGCAGCGCGGCGTTCCCGCCGTTGGGTCCTGCGCCGGGAGAATATGTGCGCGCGCATTGACTCGACGCGACCGACGCAACCACGCCAGCAGCGCGAGCCCGCTGCACATCAACAGCAACGTATTCGGTTCCGGCACCGACGTGCTTACGCGCGAAGTCGTGAAGTTTCCGCTGAGGTCTGCATAGCTGTAGAACTCGCCGCTGGGTACCGGGTAAGCGAATCCGACCATCGGCAGCCTCGAAGCGTACGGTGTCGCATCGGGTGTCAGCGACAGGAACAGGCCGAACAGCGCAGCGTTGCCGCCGATGATCGGGCCGGCGCCAGTCAGCTGCAGTCCATAGGACGTGACTGGAAAGTCCGGCGACTGATTCAGGTAGCTGTACGTCCAGACGCGGCCGGCATCGAACAACCATTCCAGCGAGCCCATGCGCAACCAGCCGGACACTGGCGCAACATCGAAGTCGCTGACGAGCGCGGCGCTATCGACCAGACCGGTATCGTCGAAGGTCACATCGAAGGAGGCAGTCGTGCCGACCGGAAAATCATTGAGCACGCTCGGGAAGAGCCCGCTCGATCCCGATACCGTTCCGTCGAACGTCGCGCGCACCGGGACGGCCGAGGCGAGCTGAGGGAGGGTGCATGCGAACGCTGCAATGAGCAGCGCGATCACTTTCTTCATGGCGAGCTCCTGTTGAATACGCGCGTCCGATATTGAATGCGCGCCCAGGAGAGCCACTACCCGAGATCAAGGGTGTCGAGAGATTTGCCAGCGCTTTGCCCTTTAGTACGCCCGCCCGGGCTCCATGCCCTGGGCTTTGATCACTGCCAGCGCTGGCGCGCTAGCGAGAAAGCGCATCAGCTCGCGCGCGGCGTCCGGCACTTGCGACTTCGCACTGACAGCACCGACGAAGACGATGTAGTGCTGAATCTCCGCCGGCAGCGGACCGACGAACTCCACGCCTGGGGTCGTGAGAATCTGCGTGCTCACTACCAACCCGAGCTCGACTTTGCCTTGCGCGACGAGCTCCGAGACGGCATCGGACTCGGGTCGCGTCACCTTCGCTTTGATCTGCTCGGCGATGCCCATGCGCTCGAACAGTCCGTGCAGATAGAGGCCGCTGCCGATTCTGAGATACGCAATGGATTTCGCATCGAGCACCGCGCGCTTGAACGCCTCGACCGAGCTGATGTCGGGCTTGCGCGCGCCCTGCCGCACTTCGACACCGATCCCCGAGCGCGCGAACGTGGCTCGCGTTTCCTTGATCAGCCGGCCTTCCTCGATCAGCGCATCGATCGGCCCCGCCGTGCTGATCAGAATGTCGAACGGCTCGCCCGCGCGTACCCGCTTCAAAAAAGGATCTGGAAGATCCGCCGTGACCGCAAGCTTGTGGCCCGTTGCCCGCTCGAACTCCGGACCGATCTGCGCGAGCACAGTCGCGCCGGCCCGCGCTGTCCAGACTCGCAGCTCCGCAGCCCGGGCATGGGGCTGAGCGACCAGCAGGCTCACTGCGATCACAACTGCAGACCATCTGCTCATCGCGGCATTGTGCATACATTTCGTCACGATTGCTCACGGCGCCTTGCGAGCCGCTGCGTACCCTCGGCGCATGCAAGCGCTCAAGGCTTCGGCTGCCCTCTGGTTCATAGTTGCCGGGGCCGGCCAGTGGCTCTTTGCCTTCTATGTCGCGGTCCTGTTCGGCCCGAAGGTCATCGCTGACGGATTGGCGGGACTCTCGCAAGTGCGGCTGCTGCACGGCTATGTCGCCGGCGACACGCTGGGGAACATCGCGAGCACCGCTCACATCCTGCTCGCGATCCTGATTCATGGCGGCGGGCCGCTGCAGCTCGTGCCACGAATCCGCAGCGTCGCGCCGGCATTTCATCGCTGGAACGGACGGGTGTTCCTGGTCGCTGTGATCGTGTCGACTCTGTTCGGACTGTTCCTGGAGTGGGGTCGGGACGCCTTCCTGGGCTTGGCCGACATCGGCGGCAACACTGTCGCGTCGATCCTCATCTTCGTCTTCGCGGCTCTGGCGTTACGCAACGCACGGGCGCGCAACTTCGACGTGCATCGCCGCTGGGCGCTGCGCTTGTTTCTGGTCGCCAGTGCTGTCTGGTTCATTCGCCTCGGCTCGTACGGCTCGCAATTCCTGGAGCACGCGTTCGCGATCCGCTTCGCGCCGGCGTACTACGAATCCATGAATGCATTGAAGCTGCTCGTGCCGCTCGGGATGCTGGAGCTGTATTTCTGGGCTCGCAGCCACTCGAGCCCGAGGGGGCAAATCGCAGTGGCGGCGCTGCTGTTCGTAATGACCGGGCTGACGGCGGCAGGAATTTACGGGGCGGCAACACTCAAGTGGCTACCGGCGATCCGCTGAGGAACTGTAGGCTTTCACGTGCGTTTGCGTAGGACTGGCCACGGGCTGCCGGCCGAACTCCCGTGTTGTAAGGGGTCTTCCGATCAACCTCGGATTCGAGACGTGTGGTAACGCGACGCTGATCGCGTATGACGCCGGCATCCCCGTGCTCACCACAGACCCATGGCTACATGGCGCGCAGTATTTCGGTTCGTGGACCCTGCCCTACCGCTTCACTCCCGCACAGCAAGCAGCGTTTGCCGGCGTTCGCTACGTCTGGCTGTCGCACGGGCATCCTGATCATCTCAATCTGGAGTCGCTCGCGACCTTCCGCGACAAGACGCTGCTCGTCGCCGATCATCGCGGCAACCGCATCCTCAACGAACTGCAGGCTGCGGGCTATCGCGTGCAGGTACTCGCGAACAACTCCTGGACGCAACTGTCACCGAAAGTGCGCGTCCTGTGCTGCGCCGATCGCAACCAGGACGCGGCGCTGCTGGTCGCATTGGGCGACCGCTGTGCCGTCCTCAACCTCAACGACGGTACGGCCATCGGCAACCGGCTCAAACTGAAGACACACCTGAAACCCTTCGCGCGCCGCTTCGTGCTGCGGCTCCTCGGCGGCGGCGGCGCAGACATGATGAATTACTTTACCGAAGACGGTCAGCGCATCGAGCCGATGCCCGCGGAGAGAACTCCGCTCGGCCTCGCATATAGCAGGCTGCTTCGCGACTGGGACGGCACGCACACCGCGCCGTTTTCCTGTCATCACGCGTTTGCCCGCACCGACTCGCGCTGGGCGGCTGAATATGAAACGCCGATCGAGGCGCACGGACGATTGTTCAAGCCCGAGCGCGGCGAGTTCATTCCAGGCTACTTCTCGTACGACGTCGCCACCGACCGCGTCACCGCAACGCCGATGGTGCCGGTGCCGCGGGAATTCCACGACCCGCGCGAGTTCGGCGACGATTGGTCGGAGCCGCTGGCGACCGACGAGACGCAAGCGCTGAGCGACTACTTCCGCAAGTTCGAACACCTGCGGCAGAAATTTCAGTTCCTCAACTTCCGCGTCGGCGGGCGCGACCATTTCGTGGACCTGGGCGGGCCGCGCGGCCGCGGCATCACGTTCGAAGCGCCGCGCCACTCGCTCATGACCGCCGTGCGCTACGAGATCTTCGACGATCTATTGATCGGCAATTTCGTCAAGACCGTGCTGCACGGAGGCGTGCGCTCGCTGTACCCGGACTTCACGCCGTACGTGGCGAAGTACGGCGACAACGGCCGCGCTTTCAGCGTCGGCGAGCTTCACGACTACTTCCAGAGCTACCGCGAACAGTCGGGCTTTCAGGAATGGCTCGAATTCGTGCGCGTGAAATCGACGAACAAGGTACGCAGTGCCGTCCTTGCAACGCTCTCGACCACGCCTCTCCTGTACCGCACGGCGCGCAGTGCCTACCGCCGATTCATTGCCTGAACACTTCCTCTTCGCCGACTCGACACGTGAGAGGTTGCAGCCTCATGTGCTACTTTCTCACGTCTTCGAACGAATAACAGGGTGGAGAAGCAATGGCTGACTTTACGCGCAATCCGCACAACGCGGTCAACGGCCTCGATCGCCGCGAGTTTCTGACTGCTA
>Ga0209382_10001362_pt1 | contig 38665 bp, 57 predicted proteins | sample SoiMetdeltSBSDD5_FD_187599 | JGI IMG/M metagenome (GOLD analysis project Ga0209382, IMG submission 187599) | Bulk soil microbial communities from a Populus tree surrounding site in Tennessee, USA - Soil MetaG P. deltoides SBSDD5 (SPAdes) (version 2) | ecosystem: Environmental > Terrestrial >... | reverse complement strand
TATCCAGGTGTGGTGACCACACGAGGTGGATTGGCTGCCACCGATGTGTTCAACACGGCACTGGCCATTACCATCAATGCCAAGCTGGAAATGCGTGGTGCACCAAAGTTTCTGCCTGATGGCAATTATATGGGGTTGTTTCAGCCACCACACAAAGCGGCCATTCTTGGTAGTGACCAGACATTTCAGAATGCATCAGCGTACAGTCAGATCAGTAACCTCAAATATGGGTACGTTGGACCATGGATGGGTATTGACTGGACCTTGGGCAACTTCCTGCCTGTGTTCATTGGTGTGACGACACCAGATACCGCTGCCAACACGGCCACGAAGGCACAATATACCGTTGGATTGGCTGGCACACTTGCCACGGCCAACTATCAGCTGAAAGTGGTAGCACGGGAAGTGTCTACAGATTACGAACGACGCCTCAGTGTGCAAACTGGTAACATTGCCGTCACATCACCTGGCAGTATCAGTGTGAAGTTCCCCACCAGTACCAACTACACCTACGACTTGTACATGACGCAAGCTGGTGGCACCGTGGCCTACCTTGTGGCGTCACGGCAACCTGCCAACAGCACCTATGTCATCACCACGGCACCTGCTGGTACTGAGACTGTTGCACCGGTGTCACCGGCACTGAACATCCCTGTGTATCCAGGCTTTGTGGTTGGGAAGGGTGCCTTTGGCTGTGTTATGCTGAATGGTATGTCCCTGCAAACCTTTGTGACACCGCCAACCAGCAGTGATAGTGACCCACTGCGGCAACGCCGGAAGATCGGTGCCAAGTGGATGCGGAAGTGTTGGATATTGGAACAAGCTTTTGTGGAACGGTTTGAAACCAGTTCATCATTGGCACCTGTGATACCAGCGTAATGGAAAGGTAACATCATGGCTGTTGTGGCTGGTGATACAGTCTGGATTGTGGAAGCCCACATTGGATCAGGGTCAATTATGGGAGCCTATACCACATTGGCTTTAGCACAAGCTGCCGTTGGTACACGGCCAGCATGTAGCTACACGATATTGCCTGTTGTGGTAGATACAGAAGGTAGCACGTTGTCACCAACACCGACCATACCTGTTCGTTCTGGTGTGAGGGATGGAAGGCCACATAGGTGAGATATGCCTAAGCGGAAGATAACATTGGCTGAAGCCTTCGATGTGTTAGAACAGCATGGGTTGCACGTACAGGTCAGCAGTGTGAATACGGAGCCAGTGGCAACATTGGCAGATTTCACGGAACCACAGCCACCACCTGTTGTGCGTGGTGGAACCTATGGCATGCCAGTGGGTAACGTGGTGACAGCCAATAAGAAGGCCAAAATGGTCAAGGTGGTGCTCCATGCACAGCATACCATTGGCAGTGGTGGCACTGACGTGGGGACAGGCCAACAGCACCATGTCATTAACAATGGTGTGCTGACCTATGGTCCTGGCATTGTGGAAGTGCCAGAACACTTGTCCCACCACTTGTTGCACCAGGACCAATTGGCACGGCAAGCAGACGACAGAACATTTGACAGGAATGTACGGTCCTATGTGGTCATGTTGGATGGCACACGGAATGTGGGCAGGTATGTATCCAGAGATAACAACTTTGACCTGTCTGGACTCTTGGGCAGCATGGGTGACAATGCTGTACGGCACATTGGATAGGATAACAACGCATGGATAGTCAACAATACTATGAACCAACTGGTAGGGATATGTTCTTCAGGATCAATGTGGTCAAGGCCACTGGCAACGAACAGATACAAGTGGATTGTCCCAGCTGGAATCCCATCACAGGTGCACCACTTGGGCGGACACCACAACAGATGAAGGAGGATGTGCGGTATATCTTGGATGTGTTGGATGACCGTGCATCAGACAATCAGTTGCGTATGTTAGCAGCCTACGGTCTTATCAAGTACTTTCCATTGGACGTGCAAGCGATGATTGTGGAAGTGGTTGATGTGCTGAATGGTAAGGCCAATCCTGAGTTGGTCGTGCAACGGTGGCAAGCCATCATTGAAGAGAATGCAGCCTTGGAAGCTGGCAGGTGTGCAGCGGCTGTTGTCAATGCGAATGGTGACAAACTGTATGATTAGACTGGTAAAGGGACAATTGGCTAGGGTGCTGTATGAACCATTGTATCAACGGTTACTGACCTTTGCCAACACCTACACCTGTGAACTGATAGGTGAACCCACGGTTGACCTGTGGTTGCAACGGCTGTTTGCTGGTGACAACAGGTTGCATATCCTGGTGGAACTGGACCAAGCCACATTCAAGATTGTGGAACATGCGGTGATCGACGTGCAAGAAACAGCACCAGGGCAGTGTATTGTGGTATGCCACCAGGTCCAACATGATAAGCCACGGTTGGATAACATCGGTGTTGGTCACGACTACATGATGAAGTTGGCCGCTGAGGTTGGTGCACAAGCTATTGTCTTCTTTGTGGACAAGCACAGCAAGGCTATGGAACGGCGCTTTGGGTATAAGACAGTACGTACCGTTATGATGAAGTCATTGGTGGGCAACGGTGATGAAGTGGACATGGAAGCTTAGGTTGGTATATCGGTATTACCGTATGGTACGGCACAGGCTTAAGTTCATACCGAAAGTAGGCCAAAGTGGGTGACATCATAGGTGGGATATTTGGCGGTGGCAGTAGGACAAGCCAGGATGTCAAACTGGACCCTACCACTACGGCACTGAACAGAATGCGATTGGATCAGGCCCGTAACCTGTATAGTCAAGGGTCACTTGGGTCCTATGCCCAACCTGGTGGCAGTGCCTATACTGCTGATCCACGGGTATCTGCCCTCTACGATCAAGCCATGGGCACAGCAAGCACCCCATTTGACCTTGCAGGCTATGAACAACGTGGGTTGGATCGTGGCTTGTTCAATGAAGGGTTGGATGTCAGTAGGGGGAACATCAATCAAGGATTGGGTAATGTTGCTGCCAACTATGCTGATGCATCGGGTAACACATTGGCCAGTTACAACAATGCCATTGGTGCGGCTGGTGGAGCCTATGGTCAAGGTATGGCTGCCAATGAAGCTGCTACCCAACGTGCCTTAGCCTATGGGACAGATGCTGCATCCAACTATATCAATAGGATAGCCACACCACAACTGATGCAACAGGCGACATTGCAAGGGCTGGAAGGTGGCGGTGCTGTCCCTGCGTCCATTGCCAAAGCCACAGCAGATGTTGGATTGCAATGGTTGTCCCCCATTGTCCAGCAAAGCTTAGGTATCCAAGGCCAATTGGCACAAGGGTATGGGAGTGATATATCACAACTGTCAGGTGCGAATGCCGCTGCACAAGCACAATTGGGTGGACAGAATACCGCACTGCAATCTGGCCTATACGGTGATTACAGCAACGCTGTCAATGCTGCCTATGGGAATAGACAAGGGTTGGAATCACAGTTTATGTCCACCTTACCTGGTGCATATCAGACAAGTATAACTGCACCTGCACAAGCGCGTAGCTTAGCCGCACAAGGTGCAGCAACACTGTTTCCATTGGCAGATTATGGTCGTGGGTTACAGGAGCAAGACTTGTTGCGACGGCAAGGGTTGGCCACTACAGCCTATACGGGATTACCATACACACCTGCCACATCCACAGCACAGCGGCAGAGTACCCAACCATTGTGGAACTTCTTTGGACAAGGGTAACACAGCGTGGACAACATAACATGGCACTTGTGTACCACACTATCTGACCCCATTACACGACACTACCACTTTACCAACAGTAATGGTGACACCTTTACCATTGAAGAATGGGTCCTGTTGGCACTGCTGAAACAGTGTTCACCTATTGCTGTGTACTTTGAAGGTGTGAACGATGGCACTCTTTGACTTCCTCTCCAACTACGCCATGCAACCACAACAGGCCACTGCTGCTATACCTGCCATCAATGACCCTGGTGGTGTTGGTGTGCAAGCTGCCGTACCTGCTGTGGCAGGGAGACCTGGCTTCACGTATGGTGATGTGGCTGGTGCACTGATGCAATATGGCAGTAAGCCTGGCAGTAGTGGTGCTGCTATTGGGCAGAGTCTTGGTGAAGCGTATGGTGCTGGTGCTGTAGCACGGAAGCAGAATCCTGGTCAACTGGCTGACTTTGGTCCTACTGCACAACAGAAGCAGCAACAGAAGACATCAGACAGTATGTCCAATGTGATGCGGATATTTGCGTCAGTGTTTGGTGTACCAATGGGGTAAGCCATGGAATACAATGACATCACACAAGTACCCTTTGTGAGTGGGCAAGGTGCAGCACAGCAACCATTGTTGCCACCACAACAGCCACAGCCCATCTTGGCTGATGTGCCCACTGATGCCTTGGCCGCACAAATCACAGGTGAGCTTGGTCCTGACAAGTTGCCAGTGCAGCCATTGATAGACTACCAAAAGGCTATGCGTGCAGTAGATAGAGCTGATGCCATACAGAAGGCACAGTTGGATTTGGCAAAGACAGATGCTCAGCAAAACAGCTTCATGCCAAAGTTCATTGCAACGGTAGCAGCACTGAAAGGTGATTTCCGCCCACTGATGCAAATGGAAGAACAGAAGCGTAAGACAGCCATTGGGAAGGCACTGTTTCCTACACAGTTGAAGATTGATGAATATGTTAGCCAGGGTGACTATGAATCCGCTGAGAAGCTCGCCAACACAGCGTACCAAGCTGCAGGTGCACGTTCAGAGGCACTTGTACCATACTTCCAACAGATACATAAGGACATATTAGCCAAGCGTACACAGATACAGAACATGAAGACACGGTATGAAATGTTGAAAATAGCTGTTGGTGATGATAAGAACAATCCCAATTACAAGTTTGTCCAAGCATTAGGTGCATTCATGAAGAACCCTACACCTGATTCTGAGGCAGGCTTCAACCAGTATATGTCTGAGAACAAGCCACAGATACAAGTGGGTGACACTAAAGTTACCACTGTATCACCGATGACAGGGCAAATAACAGAGACACCAACGACACATTTTGCCCCACCATCTGCCGCTGACACGATATCAGGGAAGGAAGTGGTACAGGTGCATGGTCTGAAAAGCACAGCGGATATCACCAACTTGCAAAGAGGGATTGGTGTTACAGACATCAATGGACAGGTGATAGCACCTGGTAGCCAACGTGCACAAACGATCATTGCTGAAATGTCCACACGACAGAAGGATGAAGCAGCATACGACTTGAAGAAGATGATTGTCACTGATCCTATGTTGAACTCAGCCTATGTTGCTTCTGGTGCTGGCACCATTAAAGACCTTGCCAGTGGTAACATCACAGCCGCAGGTGCACGGAAAGCGTTTGACTTCATCCTTGAACGCAAGGTTACTGAAGCTGAAGCTGTTCCACTTGCCAATATTAGGGCTAATCCCTACCTATGGGCTGCAAGTGGTGGCACCTTTGTTGATAGTAACTTGCAAGAGATACCACTGCAAACGATAGAACAGATGAGACAAAGTGGTGGCACCATCATACCAGTGCGTCAAACTGTTCTCGATAAGACCATACGTCCATTACAAGAACGTATCCAAGGCTTAGACTATGCTGTGGAAATGGTCAATGAGTTGAAGAAGGAAGGCATAAGCTTAGAGACGAATGGTGAACGGATAAGTCAAGGTGTCAAAGATAGCATTAGCAAAGTGTTGGGTGTGCCTGTAAGCAAGAGTGTTCTCATCAAGACTACCATTGCGGAGATCATGAACAAGGCTGTTGAGCAGACAGGTCAAGGTTTGGCTAACATGGGTAGACCTTCTGCTGAAATAGGTAGGATTAAGAAGTTCACCTCTGGTGACTTTGCATCCACAGATGATGCCATACAAGCATTGACTATACTGCAAGGTAAGTTAAAACAGGAGATGTTGAACAGTATCAGTGTGACACCACAAACGGCACTACCATCCAGGGCTCCAAGTGGTACACCCTATGTGCCACAGTCTGACACGTCCATTGTCAGCCCCAAAGGTGGAGGTAAGATACCGAAAGGTGTAGCAGTCACCAAGGGTGATGTAGAAGGTGCATTGAAGAGGTATGGTGTAGAACAAGGTGGTACTGCGACACCTGCAACATCAGCACAGCAACCTGCCACTGGTGTGAAGAAAGGGACATTGAGGTAGCGTATGGCTGACACACCAACAGGTATCATGATGGATGCTACCTTCCGTGGGAAGGATGTGACCATCTATAGTACCACAGGTCAGAAGCGCACTGAAGGTGATTTCGCTGGTGCAATGGCTGAGTATGATAAGACTGGTAAGATACCCAAAGGGTATACTGTGTTAGAGCCAGGTATTATGAATACCTTGCGTGGTGCATTTGAAAGTGTCAACCAGCCATTACAAAAGTATGCACCTATTGTTGGCAAGGCTATAGGTGAACATTTAGGGTCACGTGTGATAGGCACAGGGCCATGGAGCGGTGTAGGTGATACGATTTTTCAACCTAACCAGCTTAGTAATGTGACCATACCTGATGCATCACAAAGGGCAGGTAATGTAGGTGAGTTTGTAGCAAAGACTGCAGCGGAAAGTGTCAATACTCCAGGCAAGGCTGGCACAACTGCTGGTATGCTCGCTGTCGCACCGTTGCTTGGTCCTGTGTCTGTGGCCAGAGGTGCAGGCCAAGTGGCACTGTCCAAAGCTGGCTTGCTTGGCAATGTGGCCAAAAGTGGTATTGCTGCCGGTACAGGTTCAGTGTTGATGGATGCAGCGTTGGGTGGTACTGAGCCATTTGATCCTGCTAAGGTCATCGCACCAATAGTGGTTGGCGCTGCTAGTGGTGGTGTACAGGGTGTCATTGGTCACATGATTAACAAGTACATTAAGCCAGACCTGCATGAAGAAGTGGCGAAGAACATCTTGAAACCTATTGCTGACAGGTATCCCAATTACAAGACTGATCCAACACTGTTTGATGCTGCGGCATCATCACCTGAAAAGATTGCTGACATTACTGTGGCCATGACAAAGGGTATGCGTGGCACGTTGGATGATGTGGCCAACACGTACAAGAATGAGATTGTCAATGTCATACCGCAAACTTCAATGTTCAAGGCGTCTATGTCGGTAGGCGATCAGGCAACGTTGCGTGCACATATGCGTCGTGCTGTTCGTGCTGGCAATGAGATACTGGACAATATGGATAATCCCAAGGCACAGGACATCGCACGTCAAGCCTTGCAGGATGCGGTCAATGAAACAGGCAAGTTTGTCACTGACGTTATGAAGAGGGAAGGTGTCAAAGACTTCACCAATACCAACGTTCAAGTGGCAGCTATCACCAAGAAGCTGAAAACAGACTTGGACAATTTCACGGAAGGTGCACAGGTTCTCAATGCCTTCAGACAAAGCGGCCAACAGAATGGCTTTGATGTGATGGCAATGCGTGATATACTTGTAGGGCAGACGACCAGTGGTCAAACTGATGTGATGGGCAAGGTTGCAAAAGAACTAGGCATGGGGCAGTCATTGACACGCACAGTGGATGAACCATCGGCAACAGGTGTGATAGATAAGGTGATTGGACAACACTTGCGTCGTATACCTGGGATTGGTAAGTATCTTGCCCCAACACCAGCAGAACCAGTACCACGGTTGCCGTGGCAATTGCAACAAGGTGCTGCACCACGCACCATTGGCATTGGTGTGCAGGCATCAGGGCAGGATGCTATTGACAGTTTTATGAACAGGAAAAGCGACATCACTATTAACATTGAAAAGAAAAGTAAATGATATACAAACAGATGGGTAAAGGTTGTTTGATCTGGTTTAGAAATTACATGATGATTGTCGGTGGATACCTCCTGCTGGGATATTACCTTCATGTCTTCTTAGGGAAGTGACATGCCCGGACTGTTACCTGAAGCAACCAGCAATGTTGTGGCAACCTTTGATACGCCAACCATGGGTACACTGTCCACATTGGCCATTCATAAGGTGCCACAGAACGCCCTGTATGACAGTTTGAATGTGTTCATACGTGAGGGGAAGTTGCGTAGCAGACCTGGCCAGGTACGGTTTACCACCACCAGTTTTGCCGAACCTATCTTGTGTGCACGTACAGCAGTGACACCACTGGAAAGACGTGTACTTGCCATTAGTAAGACGAACATGTATGAGTTAGGTGAAAATGACAGTGCATGGACCAACACAGTGAGTGGGGTCACATTTGCCCCTTATGACACCAGTGTGGTGGATATGGCATTCCTTGAAGTGTCATCCACCTATGTAGGTATCATTGCCAGTGAAGGCTTACCACTGCGAGCATGGAACAGTGTGTTACATACTGCTAACCTTGTGACAGCTACCCTTGGTACTGTGCCACTGGCTAAGTCTGTGTGTATAGCAGCGAGACGTGCAATATACCTGGTGGCACCACATACTGTGCAGTGGTCCAATGTCTTCCAATACAATGCGTTTGATCCGCTGGCACTCTACAAGATAGCCCAGACCAATGACAAAGGTATCTGTGTACGTACACTGTCCAACCTCTCCTTTGTGTTGTACAAGGAACGATCCATCTACACTGCTAGGGCGCAAAGTGGTCCCAATGAAACAGCGTTTGCCTTCGCTGAACCAATCAAAGTGGATGGACCTGCTGGTGTGAATGCTGTGGTGGATGTCAGTGGCACCCACATGTACATGACCAGGAATGGACGGGTTGGTATCTTTGATGGTACACGGTATCCACAGTGGATTGCTGATGGGCTCTGGTTGTTCTTACAACAGGATATTGACCCATTGTATGCCTACCGTATTCACGGTACATACGATTACCGTTTACACTGTGTGGTGTTCTACTATCCACGAGTGGAAGACAATGGTGCCATGCGTGGTATGCTCATTGTCAACATGCCATTTGAAGGCACGGATGTGCAAGGTAGTCCTATTGCAGCGTTCAAGGGGATGTCCACCTTAGCAGTGACAGCTTCCACGGACATGTTGTTTGCTAACCAGGTAGACCGTTCATTGGTGTTTGTCACAGAACCATTTGACAACAAGAGTTGTGTGTTGGATGAGAACACCACGTTTGACGATGATGAACCATACGACTGCATGTTGCAGACAGGGTTGGTTGGTATGCCACAAGGGAAGTACACACAGGTGACAACGGAGACGTTTGTTGAACGTCAGTATGGACACGGTGTTGTGTACATCCAACCTGTTGTGTCTAACACTTTGTCTGAAGTGGCTGGCCACACTGATGATATTGACAAGAGGCCAATAAGCCTGGAAGAAGACCCATTGCGGCAACATGTGGCATTCAACACACCTGTACGGTTCTTCGGGCTGAAGTACACATGGACATCTGACAATAGGGTACGGTATGCTGGTGGTGTTGTATATGGTATTGGAAAGGTGTAATGTGCCTAACCATCCACCTGAAGTACCATTGTTCACAGGACAGCTTGATATAGATGCGCAATTGTTGGTGTTCTACCTGTACACGTTGCGGTCATATCTCCAGGAGGGTGAACCAACTGGCCAATGGACCACGAGTGGTAACACTTTCCGGTCAACATTGGTGGTAGGTGACACCTTGACAGACACACAGCATACGTTGGGTACACTTATCAATGTGTTGGTGGACAAAGGGATACTGTAATACGTTGTAATACACTGTAATACAGATGTAATACATTGAGGCAAGCATGCCAAATAGATATTGTCGAGATGAGTTAATCAAAATAGCCATAGATATGGCACTGTTGCCAAACTTAGAGCACCATGACATACCAGATGGTGTGGTCATGCCTAATGCGTTCAGCATACAGTGGTTGCAGGACATCATTGACTTTTGGTATCATATGGTCCCGTTCAGTGCAACAGTGGTGAAGACTACCCTCAACTGTGTGGCCAACAGTGACACCATCACTCTGCCGAGTGATTTTATACTGGACGTTAAAAATAGGTATCACGTGCAAACTGTGGTGGGTAACACACGGTCATATCAAAAGTGCTTTCGTGTACCACTCCAAAAGTTCCTGAATGTGCAGTTAGGTTTCCAATACAACACTGGCACTGTGTTGAATCCATACCTATATACTGTGTGTGGCAATGATGGCAATGTGCTTACCCAATATCAAACTATGTTGGTCACACCGACACCAACCATAGCCACACAAGGGGTGCTGTGGTATTACAAGTTGCCACCTGTGTTGACAGCCACACAGAAACCACTGTTCCCCTCTGATTATGTGTGTATAGAGTATGTACGTATACGTGCATGTGAATGGGCTGGCATTATGCAACCTGGCACCGCACATAAGTTCTGTGAGAAGATTGTGTCAGCCATGAAAGCAGCAGGGCTGATGAACGAACCTGAAGACAATGAAGTACCATTGGACCCACTGAAGTATAGGCCAAGTGGTGACAATGCCACCTTGAACAACTATAGTTGGATGGGGCCTGTGTAACATGCCAACCTTTGATCCATTAGTCTTTGACTTTGGCGCATTTGACAGTTCCTTTGCCACACCTGTATTGTTCAGGTTTGTCGTACCTATGGAAATGAGGAAGACTACACCAGGTAGCGCTGTCACCATTTTCACCTATATCAAGAATGTGGATACCACACAAGGTAGGTCATTTTTGATGAATCCAGATACATCAGTGCAGATTGAGTTGTATAAACCTGATACTTCGGTGTTACTTGCGTTGGCAAGCATGACCAACCAGGCCACTGGATTATACATATACCAACACCAATTGGCCACTAATGCCCCGTTGGGTATGTATGGTGGCAAGGTCAAAGCTGTCAATGGTGATAAGACGGTTATATCGCCCATTGTCAAACTGTTTGAGGTTATCTGAATATGGTAGATGTGCATATTGCTCATCCCTTTGTATCTGCGAAGGCAGATAGTCCTGATCCTACAATTGTGTCAAGCAGTGAATGGAATGCTTTCCTTGGTGCTGTCAATGGCAACAATGGTCAGATGATATTGCGGAACAATACCAGTCCACAAGGTATGACATGGGTGGATGGACCGTCCATTGTACGGCCAAGTGATGCCTTCACTGGTAGCCAGGTGACCACACCAGCCTTGTGCAGCACACCACTCACCTTTGCAAGTGGGGTGTATGTGTTGCTGCTGCCATCTGTGTTGGTGACACTGACAGCAGGCAATGGCGCTATCTTATCCATACGGAGGAATACAGCAGTGATAGCGAGTGGTGCCATACGGTGTGATTCTACGTTCTTCTCACCTTTTCCAGCCTATGCTGTGGAAGCTGCTGGCACCTTTACGTATGATATACTCATATCTGGCACAAGTGGCAGTGTCACCAATGTGAATGCCATCCTTACCATATTCAGCATTGGCAAACTGTAATGGCTATTACCTTACCTAAGACGTTGCAAACGGTATCTTACACTTTGTACTTCACCACTACAGTGTTGTATGTGAGTGCCACAGATATTGGTATCCAATGTGATGGCTACCAAAGTACTGGCCACCATACCGACAACTTTGTGCCTATGTTGCAGAAAAGGGTAGTCATCACTGATGCTGATGTGATGGCATCAGCCAGGGCAAACTACCCCTTTTCCATAGGTACACTGGTGGGCGATGTAGAAGCCTACCTTGTGGCAGATGATGCTTACTTTGCTGGTGGCACTGTTGTCTGACGTTGCGGAGCAACAGGTGGCACTGTTGTGTGATCCTTACAATCACAGGTGTTCTTGAACTTCCCACACACTATACAATACATAGCCTTGTAATATCGGATGAACCTCATCCTATTTTCTGGTAATATGTTCCCCAACGCTAACACCATCTCCTTTAATTGTGCATCAATCAAGGTTAGGTTGCGTCGTGGCATGTTGGAGTAACATCCTTAATCCACGTCAAACACCGTTGCTGTGCCCTATGGTCAAAGTGTCCAAGATGTCCTCTCGCCACTTTCTTCCTTGGTGCGATGGCATACTTGTCTGGTATACTCTGCTTCCGTAATGACCATTCAATTGTGGTGACTGGATTGTCTGGTATGACAATACCACAGTACGGGTCTTCCCGTTCATCTAACCAGGCGTAGAATATAACTGACACAATCAGCCCAAGGCCAAAGAATATGATAGACACCCCTATGCATGGCATGCTGTTACTGTACCTTATCCAAACATGGATGTATGTGGTATATAGCACCACACTGTATACAGAAGCAGCTCATGATTTGCAACCGTTCACTGCTTGTCAGCATGACCATGTAGGCCACTACCATATGGATGGCCACTTCTCTCCCTGTCAGTGTTTTCAATGCTTCAGCAAAGTCAAAGCTGTTCATCATGCTATGGTCGTCCATTGATCTTTCCTAATCCTTGATAATAGTGCCGCAATGTCTTGTACAACATGTTCTTCCATTTCATAACAAAGGATGTCTGCTTCACACCAATGTAAGCTTCCAATGTCTTCTTCAGTTCACTGTCAAGTTGGGCTATCTGGATGTCACGGTCATGTTGTGTTATCATACATGCACCTTCATACCTGCGGTCATGACCAATGTTCTCCCTTGGTAACTGATAGGCCGTTCTACAATACCACGTAAGTCACTCTTAAATTGGTCAATATTGCTACTGTAGTGTACGTCCAACCACGCCTTCTTGATGGCAAACTTGTCACCATCATGGGCATTGTGCAACAAGGTGCAACTGTCACCGATCCAACTGTCCATGGCTAAGATGGTCTGGTTATTGTAGTCACTGACAGTGCCACTAATCATGTGGCTGAATCCTTCCCGTCCTGTTTCAGCGTCAGATGTAAAGAACTTCCGCCTAAAACCATAGAGAGAGCGTGCCATCTTCTCCTTTCTAATGTCAGCCATAATGGCCAGTTTGGCATCCCACGCTTCCTGGTTAGCTTTGATATATACCTTCGCCAATTCCTCCAACTGTTCGTATGCAATGCCATACTGTTCTATCCCCTTAATACGATGAACAAACTTGTATGACTCTGTATACTTGCTGCCATGGTTAAAGTTCTTGGCTAATACACGTTGTTTCGTGTCCTTCCCTTGCCAGTTGACTCTGCTTCGCCACAGGCAATGCACGCATCTATGAACTCCAGTATCAGTGTTGTTAGGAACACCAGATACGCCAGACATGTGAGTGTCAGTGCACTCTTCACCCAGAATGGTGCAGTCGCAACTTGTGTGTGGATTGTGTAGATTGCTAGGCAAGGGGTAACCAAAGATAGTGCAGCAAGTGATAGTGTGCAGGTCAAGTCCCTCACGGTGAGCTTTGAGAGCTTTGACATTGTTGACAATGATGTCATGTATCTTCCCTTCAATGTTGTCATGGTCCCACGATACCAATATTTCATCGTCATCTGGCAACAGGATATCCCGTATGGACCAACAGTGGTCTGTCCATTCATGTTCAATATACCCTACATGGCCAACACCGTAAATCTCATTTTGTAACCTTTTCTGGCATGATGGTTCAATGCACTGTCGCGGCCAATTGGTGATAGGTGGGTCTAAGGTGGACCACCTACCAGATGCTTGTGTGGGCAAGTGTCGTGGGTATATCCGTTGGACACTCACTAAGTTGGCAACATACGATGTCAGCAACTTGCTGTCTTCAGAGAAGGCCACCTTCAGCATGGCCAACTGTTTGACCGTGGTTGACATGGTTGGATGGTGTTGCAACTTCCGCAAGGTCTCACGTTGCAGGTTGCGTTGGTTACTCAGCTTTGTTGGCATGGTGGTTCCCACCTTGTTGGCATAGGAAACATTCTTCCTTGTGGTCAGCATCAATGATGCGGAAGCCGTTATACTGTCTGACACCACTTACTTGTGACCATACCCTGTAGTGGTCAGGTGGGTAATGTAACTTAATCATGTCATGTTGGTGCGAACGGCACACCACTATGCCTAACGTGTGAAGGTATGGTATGTTACATTGCTCCAACAGCTCCCTGTATGCAGCGAAAGCACCAGGGATATCCAGTGTTGTCATAGGTTACCTCTGTTCAAGAACCCTATTCCATTCCATAGGTGACATGGTAGCTTCGTAGACCAGTTCAAACAAGTTGTTGTCACCATCGCCAGTGGAACAGTGTTCATGCAGGGCTAATTGTTGCTGGGTCTGTTCAATATTGCCTAAGTACCACCCATAGCCCATATGCTTCCCTAAGAACACATATGGGTTGATGGTGCTGCCAATATCACTGTCGACGTAATGACAGAGCTTACATCGTAGCCACATTCTATTGTTTGCCATTGCTGTATTACCTTGTTGCTTCGCAACGGTGGTATGTTCATGTATTACCTCTGTATTACCTCTGTATTACGGTGTATTACACTGTATTACAACAGATACTTTGCTTCCATTCGTTCAATGGCAGCCTTCTGTCTGTCAGACAACCTGAACGTCCAGTGCTTACTTTGCCGCAGTATGCTTTGGATAAACTCAGCTTCCCACTCGTTGACCACAAAGTCACTATTGTCTATTTCATTCAGAATGGCCAGTGCGTGTAACAATACTTCTTCTTCTATATCGTTCAGGCCGGTGTAATCAGGTTCATCATCCATGGCTTTCTGTTACCTCCAATGTGATAATCCTGTGGATGTGGAAGGGTGAGTGGCATATAAGTGGATGCTGTAACACTGACACTACCTTACCTATCTTACCGTCAGAACATGTCCATACATGACCGACAGTAAAAGATGTCCAATCCAAACATACGTTAAAGGTTTCAATCATAGATATACTCCAACATCTTCTTTCGTCCGCCAAGGTTCAGTGTGTTGTCACCTGTAATGTTGATGGCAACCTGTCTATACCCTGCTATCCTTTCCTCCAATGTTGTCTTCACCTGCTGTAACCTGTCAGTGTTGGTCTTGCTACCATGCAGTTGGCTCTTGTTAATGATGGTGATAAGCCCAAGCCTGAAGTCACGGTATACCTTCCATGACAGTGGGTCATTCTTGAAGAATGGTACAAAGCTATGTTTCCACATGTACATGGGTTGGTAAGCATCTTGTGATGCATACGTCTGCAACACTGCTAAGTCTTCACTGTTGATAAGATGCTTGTAAGCGTTGGATGTACCGTATATGCTGTTGATGTAGCCAAGATCATGTGGCTCACCTGTCCACCACACAGAATGTGCCAACATCAAGTCTTCCAACTTTACCTGTGATACATCCACAATGTTGGAAAAGTGGGCGTAATCGGCTAACCAGTTTTGGGCTAACGCAGTAGCGTCGGGTAATATAGGTATACCAGACACAGGTGTATCGCTAGACTCAACACAATACAAGTTATAATGGGTATCACAGAGGCTCCATCTGATTAAGGCATTGTCTTCAGGTACATACTCCGTGTCAAATGCTGCATAGTGTGGCCATGCAATTGGTGGCACTGTACTGTATGGAGCAAGTGGTTGTGGCCATTTCCTTGCTTGCAACAAGCGTAACTTGTTGAAGTCCTCCAGTGTGGCATGATACAGTTTCTTAAACATCGGTTGGAACAGCGCAGCAATATGTAAGGTGAAATATATCCTGTGTTGTGATGTTAACGGGTGATAAAATGATGTATCAATAGTATGGTATTGAGAATTAAAGGTGGCGTCGCTATCCACACCATAACCACGCCAACTTTCCATAATACCTTTGTGATGTCCGTATTCTGAGTCCTCATGTTGGATACCTGTGAACAAGAACATGGCATGTCTGCCCATGGTTACTATCGTCTCCACTGAAGGTGGGATATGCAAGTGTGCATCACGACAATGTTTCATGGCTTTGACAATATCAGCCTTGCTGGTCTCTAACTTCATGGTGGTCGTGATCGGTGGCAGTCCATCAGCACGTAAGCCGAGTGCTGCACCTGGTCTGCATCTTATTGCATTTCCAACGGAAATGTCATGTCTGTGCATCTTAGCCAGAGGTAAAAAGGTGACATTAAACGATTGACCAGTTGCCCCGATCAGTGGTTGAGGGTCAATCTGGCGGTATTCATTGGTGTACTTGCCATAGCTGCCATAATGCCGTGTCACCAACAGTCTGCCAGCTTCTTCATCTGGCCCTGGATTCTGGGCAATGAACATCACCTTGCTCCCAGGGACGACTTTGTCAGGGGTAAAGTACTTCCCCTTGCCATAGAAGGGGCAACCTTGGCAGCTACTTGGCAGTGGTATCATTGTCCAAGACCTTTTCCAACAATGCCAATACCAACCTACCCTTCTCTGTCAACCAACCAGGCACCGATGTGCCATGGTCCAAGATGCCAATGTGTGTGAGCATGTAGTAGGCGAAGTAGTCTACGCCCCATGACGTGTTGTGGAGGTACGTTCCATCGTCTATGTCCTTTAACACGGCATACGTATAGGCCAAAGCCCCACGTGGATCACCACAACTGCAAAACTGTAACAGCGAACCAATGTACTCCTCTACTGTGTCGTAGTAGACACCATTCTTGGCAACATACCACTCACCGTCCATAGTCAACACATCTGCTATGTCCATTACTTGCCACCTCTCACACATGTCAGCCCAAGCTGTTTGATACGCTGTTTGACATCAGCATCATGTTTGTCAAGGTCAGCGATGTCATCCACGGACAGTTTGGATATGGTCACATACACTGGCACGATGTCAAAGTCATCCTTGATTCTGTTGGCCACTGGTACATACTGCCATTCTGCCATGTCTTCCTTGGTATATTTGCTGCATATACCTTTCAGCCAATGGTCCAAGCATATCCTGGCATATCCCACCTTGCGAAATAGTCGTGGTGTCAAACAGCCAGATGGTTTGACCATACTGTAATTGTTGTAGCCTGATTCTCTGATAGGAAGGTAATATCCTGTGCTTTTCTGACGTATACAATACAAGGTCATGTAGTTGTCCATTACTGACCCTTCCGTGCAAACTTCCTGTTGTTGTCCATGGTCACTTCATCATCCTCTCGTGCTTCACGCTTGGCCTTGCCTATCCTATACCGTTTGATAACCGTGTCCACGCACAGTTCTGCAAACTGATCCAATGTCAATGTACCAGGGTACACTTTCTTCTTCTTCTTACCTTTACCTTTGATACCGTGTGGCATATTTCCCTTACGTCACGTAGTGACAAGTGACACCATAGACCAGGAATGATTCACACATCCTTTTGGTATGGTCTCTGTATGTCATGAAGACATTCACAAGGAGCATACAGCATACCGCTATGCCAGGATCATGATGTTACGGACATAACAGAGCATGACCGTTGCAAATCTATGGTGGCACATTGGTGTTATGTCACGGTGCTACTTAATGGCCCGACCGCGTAAGCTTTCCTTGTTCTTCAGCCCTACCACATACAAGTTGTCGCCACTCTGACTTTTCGCAGCACGCACAATGTACTCTTCCACCTGCAAGAATTTACAGAGCTCGGCAATGTCCTTATGCTTACACTGTCTCACCGACATGAACAAGTCTTTGGCACGCAACCACAATTGGTGGGTCAGGTCCGGTTTCTTTGCATCACGTTCACTGGCTCTGAAGTCTGGTGAGATGTTAATGAAGAAGCGTGGGGCATACTCGATACCATTGACAGTACGTGGGTCTGGATTCCCAGCAAACTTCAGAATGGTCCGTCCATTGGGCTTAATATCACCTGGCATTTTGTCATCGGGTCTGAATTCATAGGAAAAGTCAAACTTGTCTGTTTTCAACCAGTCACCTTGGGGTGGGTCCAGGGTAGCCCTGGTACGTTCATCCCTTGCTTCGTCACTATTGACACCTGCAAACTCTTCTTCTGATATGCCAATATTGGGCGTGGTATCATCCGCTTCATCTGTAGTAAATTCTGGTGGTCCACTGTCTTCTAGTGGATGTGCCCTATTTATATCGTCACCTATGAATACATCCTTGGTACCATCATCTACAAACTCATCCTTTGCAACCTGTGACCGTGAAGCCATGTGCTGTTCCCTTATCTGTTTAGCCAATTGTCTGTCTTGCAATAACCTGTTGAAGTCAACCATTGTTACACCGTTGGGCCAAGTAGTTGAGCATTCAATGCAGCCAATGCTTGTTCTATCGCTACCATATCCTTTGCACCTTCCATATATCCAGCTTGCCATGCCTTCTTCAACCGGGCTTCATACTCCTTTTGCAACTCCTCCACCGCATTACCATAGCGCACATTGAAATCTTGTTGGGCGAACCATTCCTCAAAGGTCATGTTGTCCGTTCCTCCAAGAACACATCCGTGTATGGGACATGTTCATCATCCAGGTACATCTTCAAATCACCAAGGATGTCTTCAATGTGGTGCACAGATAGTGCGTCTGTAAGTCCTGTAATGACAATGACATACTCCATTTATACATTCTCCTGTCGTTCTACATACACTTCGTGGTAGGGTATACCTGTCTCTTTCAGGTATGCTTCAATGTATGCTATGAAGTCGGTAAACTGCGTTGTGGCATCAGTGCTGTGCAGCCCTGTAATCACAATGTGAAATCTCATATTGTCACCTTTTCACTCTGGCTGTTCTTGGTCCGTTGTGGTGTCCAACCGCTCCTTCACCCGTGTCAACCGTGTGATACAGTCCTGCCCCTGTGCACTGTTCAACGCCGTCAGTGATGTCACCTTGTATAGCTTGTATATATGTTCAACCTGCACACCTGTGTCATCCATCAAGCTTTCAATGGTGGCGATGGTGTCCCAACTGATAGGTGTTACTGCAACAGTGTTGACTGTCCTCCCATCATTGTCTTCATCGCCAGTCATGATACCGAACGCATTGCAGAAGGCATACCGTTTGGCAAAAGTGAGTGCGGCAGCTGTCACTTGTGTTGGTGTCATCATGCGTGTACCATCACTCAGCACCACAGGGTATCTGGACACCTTACTGTGACCGTCCACATGGTTGACAATACACAGTGATGTCAGCCGACCACTGTCCGTTTCTTCCACGTCAATGGTGTAACTGAACCCGTGCTGTTGTAAGAGTGCTTTGACTTGAGATATGATGGCATCCATCGGTGCAAAACGGTAGCCCACTCTTCCATCATTCGTGGGCACCATTTTGTTCTTCTTGATAATGGCACAATTGGCTTGAAAGGCAGCCATGGCCTTGTTGTACTGTGTCAAAGCATACTCCGCCTTGAGTTCACGACGCATCGCCAGTAACCGTTCAAGGTTCTCAACGGATGCTTGTGACTGCACAGCCATGGCTATGAGGTTGTCAATGTTGTCACTGGTGTCGCCACCACCTAACGCAGGTAATGTTTCCACACTGTCTCCATTCCATGTTCGTTGTTCCCATCAACCATCAACGGTGGACTACCACCATCGTACCACACCAGCAGTGTTACTCCGCATTCCTCTTGGCCACATTGGCCTCTACCAATGCTGCAATGGCTTCATCAGTGGTGGCATACCCGTCATAGTTCAGCCCAAACAGCTCACACTGCCGTTGCAACTCAGGTTTGTTCAGCCCACTGAAATAGGTACGGCTGGCCCGTTTGAACCGACGCAGTTCGTTGGACAGTCCAGAGAGTGCGATGCGTGGTGCTGCCACACCATTGACGGTGTTGGCACTCGTGATTACTTGACGCATGTGGCGTTCAGCGATCCGTGTCGCATCCAGGTACTTGTGGACGTACTTCCGCAGTGTCTTGACACCACGGATGTCACCAAGGTTATGGAGGTAGATCACAAAGTTACTGACCTCTTCATGGTCATCCCAACTTGGAAGGTCAATGTGTACACCTGTGGGCACTGTGCCCATGGTGTCGGTATTGTCGGTGTCAACCGTGTCTACAAATGCCATGCTGTGTTCTCCGTGTGTTGTGGTAAGGTAGATACCGTGATACCTACCCTACCTGCGCTTACCTCTAGGCCATAATCGCAAGTTGTGTCAACAGTAGGTGCGTTAGGCGTACCCCTTTGTGTGTGGACCTGTGTGCGAGCCACCTTGACTCGCCATCATGGACACCACTATAATGGATGCCATTGGACATGTCAAGAGGTATACACCATTATTTTGTGGATGGGAGGTAACAGTGGCAAACACTAGCTTTGGTGGTCCTGGATTGCACATGAGAAATTTGGCCAAGCCTGAATACCACCTGATGCAAGCACTGAAGCAACGGTATAACTTGGACAGTCCAGCGGAAGTGTTTGAAGTGACACTGCGCATCGCCTACGAAGTGATGCAGACCACCGATATGCACGGTGTGAACATTGGGGATGCCTGGATCACCCAGGTGATTGGTGCCATTCGCACCATTCCAGAGCGGGAAAGGATCTATAATGGTATTGATAGGACCATGTGAGACACAGCAGGGCGTGTAAGGACGCCACGGGTGGCAACGGTGGCACGCTGGACGGCACCTGCCGCCACGTGTAGTGGCTCTCCCCTTCGGGGTAGCTGAGGATACACCTGTTTTCCAAAACTGTCAAGGAAAATGTGGATGGACCATAAGTGGTTGACAACATTGGACATGGGCAAATGGTACCCTCGACCACACCCAGCATGGTACCAATTGTCAAGTGAAACCACAAAAGTGGCCCTGTGGATAACTCCATTTTGGGCAAAGTGACGGGGCATTATGCCCCATTTTTGCACGGTATTATGTCAACTTTGTGTGTTTCCAACACCTTGTACTTGTAACCAGGCAGTCCTTTTTGGTCTCAAATGGCAGGGTGCCACTGATACCTATGTGAACTATATGGCCCTATGGAGTGGTATAGGTGTGTATGCCACGACGACCAGGGGTGGGTGCTGTGCACACGCTCCATCTCACCATGGATGCCAACGTGGATTGTGGGGCACGCTAGGTGGCAAGAATGGCCACTTATAAATGACAGCACGGCTCCACAGGACAGCGGCACAATCGTGGGTGCCCTTCGCGCGCAGGGGGAGGTGGCACGTGTGGCACCTTGCACAAAGCCTGAACACACAGCTTGGGGAGGTCTGACCTATTACAGTGTGGATTAGTCCAATCCATGCATGTATACACGCATACATTGACACATGTGAACATGAACACATGTATACATCTGCACATGTCTGATGCCCTGCAATGTGCCCTACCACACTATCTTATCCAATGGTCACATTGTGGCATGTCTCTTGCAATATACTACCTTAGATGTATCCACGGATATATTTTCGATACACCACAAAATAGCGGTTGACAATGTTTGCACGATACTCTATATTTAACAGTGTCAGATATGGATGGTTCATTGATAATAGAATACAGCTTATGACCGTGCTGAAAAGTGTCGGTTCGCGGTGCCTTGGCATACGCTGCGTGTGAGCCTGTAACTTCACACTAAACAAGGTGTCGTCAACACGTACAATTCTGGTAAGCTGTAGATATATCCCTTAATGTAGCCAATGACGGTCTACAGCCCGTACAATACAGATAGGGGGAAGATATGACCATGAAGCGTAGCATCCGTGCAACAGATCACGCTGACGCTCAGGCTAAGGTAGAAGCGTACCTGAGCAAGATGAATAGGAAAGGAACAATCATATCGGTGAACATTGATCCCGCGCTGACGTATAACCAGCGGATAGGGCGTAAGGTAGGCCAGATACATTTGTATTACGTGACCTACGAAGTTATCAAATAGGAGGTATGGACAATGGCAACTGATAAGTTCACTTACGATGTGTACCCTGGTATTGTGAAGACGCAACGCCGTGAGTGTTGGATCACCTGGCACGCCGATATCCGGTTACGTGCCACTGGTGAACGTGTCTATCAGACCATACGGTATAATGCCATGGACGACGCTGTAGGAGCAGCATTGGATTGGATGGACGATCATATGGACAGCTTTGATGATGAGGACATGTAACTTGTAGTATGACCTTCTAGGGTATCCAATAGGGTACCCTCCTTATGGCATGTGGCAACTGGAGATATGGCAATGGAACTGTGGTTAGTGGACCATGTGGAACAGTATTGTGAGAGCTGTAACGTTGTGTCGGTGAAGGATGGTGACAAGTATTGTGATCGCTGTGCAAACAGCATTGCAGAATGGCTGTATGCGGCGTATTGGGATCAGTTGGCAGAGGAATATATGGAAGCCTTGCGGGCTGAGGAAGGATGGTATTAAGATGGCACAGTATGAGATCATCGATCATGGCTGGGATAACAGTCAATACTTCCAAGGTTGCGGTACGTCATACACACCGTATGACCATGTAGTCACAGGTGTAGGCCAGAATGCTAAGGAAGCCTACAATGATGCCGTGGACTGTATCTACCAAGCTGAAGATAGTGCAGCAGTGGCACGGCTCCATTTGCCAACACGTCCCTATGGTATACGTGCAAAGGACAAAGTACCAGCATGTGCCAACGATGAGTGCTACTGGTACGTCAGTATTCGATACACATTGTAAGGAGGTATAGCAATGGCAATGTCACTTGCTCAGGCAATGCTGGCAGTGGGTGAACAGATACCACTGGGTGATCCTAAAGTGGAAGGTAGGCTGAACAGAGCGTATGATATTGTGCGTACTGATGGTAGCGGCTACGCTATCACCCCCATGGGCAAAGGTGTGTACACCGTGTTCAAGGCCAGCACGTCAGGCATGACGGATAACAGCATCACCTACGTGGTGGACAAGGTGAAGTGCACGTGTATCGACTATCCATCTGCACGGGCTAATCTGTGCAAGCATCGGCTTGCTATCAAGTTGTATGAACTGGTGCATGGTATTGATACCAACAAGGAGTAAAGGATATGTCACGCAAGGACTATTGCACGTTTGCTGCGATGTTCAACGAACTGTTGCAAGGTGACGGACTGAAGTATTACACCGCTGAACACGTGTTCAAGACACTGGTGTGTGCCACTGCTGATATCTTCAAAGGTGACAATGCACGGTTTGATACGACCAAGTTCCTTGACGCTGTGTACAAAGGTGTGAGCACTGGGTATAACCCGGCTAAGGATGCCAAATGAAGAAGATACACAAGTGTGACTACTTTGAACTGGCGGTGTTCTGCATGGATTACCATTCTGGACAATGGAGCAGAGGGTATCGGTTACTGTCACGGTTGCATCCAAGGTTAACGGACGCTGTGATTGCAGAGTGTCGAGACAGTGAGATATACCAGTATCTTGTAGCAACCTATGGAGACAAGGTGTAACCATGCCAATACAAATTACCTGCACTGACTGTATGCTCCGTCAGAATGTCAGCGATATTGTCAGGCACGCTAGGTGTAAGGCTATGGTGTGTCGACAATGCATCAGCACCAAGCAACATGTGTGTCACCCTATGCGGATAGCCCGGTTAGATGACTTTGCAGCCGAGGATAGCAAGGTCACATGGCTCATTGATGGCTTGCTCCCATCGGTAGGATGGACATTGTTGGTCGGCACACGAGGTTATGGTAAGACCACCTTAGCCTTACAACTGTGTGCAGCCTTGCAGGAGGGCAAGCCCTTCTTCAATAGGCCAACGATACAGACGGAGATATGGTATATCCAAGCGGATAGCCTGCCTGATGAGTGGCAGGAAATTGTCAAGCGTGTTGCACCAACATGTACGGGATGGACAACCTTAGATGTGCCAACAGCGTGTATGGATAACCCGGCCTATGTGGCATCGTTGACAACACTCAGAGGGAAGGTGAAGCCAGGCTTCATTGTTTTTGACAGCCTGTACAACATGACCAATCCAAAGCACTTGAATACCGGCAATATTCTGGACTGTGTGAACGCGATGAAATCCATTGCAGGCACTATCCCGTGGATGCTGGTGCACCATCCGCCCCATGGTGAGACACGTGCAAGCGGTCACAACAGTCTGAGTGGCAATTGCAGCAATGAATGGGCCTTGCTCAAGACACAATTGAAAGTAGTGAAGGGTCGGCTGGTCAAAGACAAGGAGATATATATCGAACGGGATGAGGATGGCAACTGGGTGCCGTCTGATGGTGGCAGTGATACCACTGACAGTGACGACGGCTTAGGTATCTTCAGAAGGTAAGGTGTGATGGAAACCATCTTACTCTGGACAATGGCCGCACTTGCCGCTATCATTGTGGGTCTCCTCCTCGTGTCCATCGTGTACATGATGCAGGATAAGTGAGGACTGTCCCTCTCATTGTGAGAGCCATAGTACTGTGTGAGTGGGACAGTGCTACCTATGCTACCGGGGTCGGCACTATAGTATATATATAGTGCAGCCCTGGTGGAGGTCGGCATAGGGCAGTGGCAACTGTATGTGCTTGAAATGGGATGAGATGAGTGATGATGATATGGTATATATTAGCTATTCCTAATAGCTCCTAACACTGTGTACTATCTCACAATGAGAGTGTTGGCACTCACAATGAGAGTGTTGCAATAGGTGTAGTCCATCTGGGCTAGTAACTGTGCGGTAATCCTGAGTATACCGTGCAGTGGACCATACCGAAACAGACTCTATCATTGTGATAGCTAGACCAGGGTGGGTTAGTCTGGAGTGATCGTACCTAACAGTACGGTGCAGTGTGGACTATGCCACTTTGGACAGTACGAAAAGGTAGCGTCCAGGGAACCCAGTGCGAAGTGGACCATGCTAACCCCAACCCCCCAGTGTTTCATCATAACAATTGTCAAGCAAAATGTCAGAATTGTGTGTGAACATAACATCAGTCAAGTGTTTTCGCAGTATGGTCAGCCTTTGTCACAATGGTGTGTTGAACATCACAGTGGTGCTACCCAAACTGTTTGTACCTGTCCAATGTGGCCTTTAACGTGTCTATCTCTTCACGAAGGGTAGTGATTTCATCCTTTTGGGCACCAAAGTTGGCATTGGTGACATCGTGGACAGCATCAACCTTCCGTTCAATGGTGTCTGTTTTGGCTTCCACCTGTTGTATGGCGTGAACATTGGCCTTTTGGTTCCGTACAGCCTGGGCTAAGGCGATAATAGACAGAACCATAGGCGGTACGACAGCAATAAGGGCAACAGTGACGGCAGTGTCCATGGTGGTGTAACCTTATGGAGTGTGTGGTGGTGGTGTAACGTCCCCTTTGGGCTGGATGGTAACAACAACATGTGTTTGGAGTAGCCGTGACAATCGTGCAAAGCCGAGCAACAAACAGAGGTCCATAGGGCCTGCCAACAGTAACCGCCAATTGGTAGCGTCCTCCCAGAGGTCCGCAACACGGTAGATGAGGATAATGCCCATGGCTAACAACAACCATATCCAGGCTTCCCGCCATACCCATGCAGTAATGTGTCCACTGCGCAGTTGACGGGATACATACCATGTGGCAAGAATATGGATGGCCAGGTTGGTATACTTAAACAGTTCTAACACAGGGAACTCAGGCATATTTGGCAGGACAAACATGGTTACTTTTATCGTGGTGAAGCCGCTGGCAGTGGCATGTCCATATCCAACGACAATTGTTCCTCAGCAGTGTGGTGGATATTGTAGTTCAGCCTGAGCAACATTTGCTTGATGGTGTTATGGTACTCTGCGTGTTGTGCAGCAACCTTATCCATATATGTGGTTAAGTGTTCTGTCTGTGTGGCATTGATGTCCACCTGTTGTGAGGCAATGTTGTGCAGTGTTGCAGTCAGCGCTGTTTGGCTCAGCTTCAGGTCAGACAGTCCAGCATCCAGTGTGCGTGTACGCATGTACGACATAGCACCTATCAATAACACGAAGACCACCATGACCACATCTTTGCCCGTGATGCTGAGCGACCGATCTTTCAGCGATAGGCGTACCGTGCCATTGCCATTGGATGATGTTGCTTCCGTGTCAGCCATGCCGTCATATCCTCCCCAGTAACAGTAATACCAGTAATACCACTAACAGAATACCCACAATGCCACTTGGCCCCCATCCATACTGGTGATAGCCCCAGGTGGGGAGGCCACCAAGCAGGAGGACTAGCAATATGACTAACAGTAACAGGCTCATAGTGTGCCTTCACTGATTGCGCAGCAATCTAAGGTAATATATTGCAAAGGTTGTGCCACCTTGCCTGTTGCGAAGCAACGGCGAAGCCATTGTGCCAACATGCCTGGGGTGCAAGGTCAAACAGCATAGACCGCCCACGTTTGGATGGTGCAAGGACTGTCACATCTGGTGCTGGTGGCATGGGCGTACCCACTTTGAGCAACAATACAGCATCATGCGCAGGGTTCAGCGGTGTGCTAAAGCTGTGTGCACCAGCGGACGCTGTGAGTGTGGTGGTCGTGGTGGTATGCTCAGTGGGATTGAACCACTCCACGGTATAGTCACCAGCGGCCAAGGTGACATTAAATGATCCTGTGGCAGGTTGGTAGACCAAATACTGATTGCCTGGCCATGCCAATGCATACCCTGTGGTGGATAACTCCGGGTGTGGAATGGCCATATCCAGCCGCATCTTCACCGCATACGTGCGGGTATCACCCATACGAGACCTGGCGTCATAGGTGGCAGCAGCACCAAAGGTGTCTGAAGGATCATCAGGGACAGAGTGGTCAGCGGTGAAGGCATTGCCATCCAGCAGGGTAGGATTGCCACCCATGGTGAATATCTTCCACGCCCACTTATGGTCACATTGGTAGGGTGAGATGTGATCCGTGTCAGGGATACTGACCTTGGCACCTGCATAATCAGGATTGACCCAGCAAGGCGTAAAGGTGCGTTGGCTAAAGCCTATTGCCACAAAGTCTGCATGACTGCCTAACAGAAAGGAGACCGTTGCAGGACTGACATTGTACGTGTTATCTGCCTTAAAATCAGAGATACCGACCATACGGCGTGGGGTGAAACCTTGCACAGACTGTTCATTGTTAATGACATCCACCATGGCATTGGAAAACGCACCAATGGTGCCACCATCCAACGCTTGCGTGTCCAGTTCGTTGCCTACCTCGTAGATAACATTGGGATAGGCACCAACAGCTCGCACAAGGTCACGTGCATACGCTTCGTTAAACACCGCATTGTCAAAAGGTGCCTCAGTAAAGGGGAGAATGGACACCTGCACATACAATCCAGCCGTGGCAGCTTGCCCAATGCGTGACGCCAACACATCGAAGTAACTGGTTATCTGCGCTTCACCATTGTAATCTTGACTTGGCACACGCAACAAGTTATATCCATGGGCCACCACATAGGCCAAGTAATCAGCAAACTCTTGGTCAGGCATGGTGTCAGCAAAATTCCAGCTATAGGCCCCTGTGAGATACACAATATCACCAGCAGGATTAACCATATATCGAGGATTGGTGGTTGAAACAGCAAGTACACCTGGACCTGGTGGTATAGGCGGTGTCCCTAACGCGCGTTCATGGGCACCAATGTCTTGTTGGCCTTGCTGTCGTGCCAACCCTGCATAATCGGTGGTAAGCGCAGGCAGGTTGGTCCCTTGGTCAATACCAGGGGAACCATTGGCAAGCCGGAGGTCAGATGGCGCAGACACAAACAGGGGGTCAACGGTGCCTGTCAGATTGGTCAGCAGTGTTATCTGGCCAACGCAATTGTTCACCAGGTTGGTGCCATTGCCATAGGAGAGCACATTGGTCATTTCAGTGCCAGTAGCTCCACTGTTACACTGGACTCCATTGCCAGTATTGCCATACACCGTATTGTTGAACAGCTTTGTGCTGACCATGCTCCCTTGGATACGTATACCGTTGCCACTGTTGGAGCGAACAATACTGTTCTGGACCACCATGTTGGTTGTGCCTACACTGTCAATACCATCGGTGGCATTGCTGTCAATTTGCGTTCGTGTGATGGAAATGTTGGTCTTGGCGCCACCATTCCGTACATCAACACCGCGGGCACCGTTCAGCATAATACGGCATCGCATACACAGAAAAGTGTCAATAGCTCCTGCAAGCCCTATACCGTTGGTGCCAGCGCCAGTAACAGTGGTATCAAGCATCTCAATATTGTTGGCAGCATAGATGAGCGCATTTTCATTGGGCAGAGCATTCTTAATAGTCACCGTATCAAAGCGTATGTGGTGCGCAGGACCATAGATGATAAGGGCATTGCCTGCATGAGACGCAGCATCAATGGTCAGCTTTTTGAAGATGAGAAACTTATCAGTGCTGTTGTGAATGAACACAGTAATACCGGAGGTGGCCACAGGTGAGGCTATCACGACCACATCAGACCCAAAGCCTTCAATTCTGGTGGCATCACTGTATGACGGACCATTCCCTCCCGTAATAGGATTGGTCACCGTGTCAATTTCCTCCACATACGTGCCAGCTTTGATGTACATGACTTTGCCTGGGACGGTCATACATTGGAGGGCATCACCAATGGTCAGCTTCGGGGTTGATTGGGATTCTGCTGCGGTACAGGTGTTGCTGGCGCTTCCTGTTTTGGCAACGTAAATGGGGTTACCAGTGGTGGGTATGGGCCCACTTTGCAGGAACTCATACGCTCCCATATCATAGGAACCGCCTGGTGGTTGTGGACGGACCACACCATCTTTGTCCGTGGGGACTGCTGCTAAGGTGACACCAATGTCAATGGCAGGGGAATTGGCCATCAACTTGAAGTTAGCGGCAGCGGCATTCTCAAAGTTGGGATTGGTCGTCAGGTTGGGTGTCATCGTGGAACCACTCGACGCGTTCGCAATCTGTGTGTTACTCGGGCTACCATTGTTGTTGTACACAATATTGTTTTGCACGATGGTCCCTGGAGCGGTCGCATCCACAGCGATACCAGGGCCATTGTTATTGTAAATGGTGTTATTGTAGACAGCATTGCCGGTGCCACCATTCGTGTAGCCTACGGACACAGCGGCACCAGTCCCAGTACAATTGTTATTGTAGATGACATTGTTATACATCAGATTATTGGAACCAGAGCCAATAATGACAGCGTTGGCACCATTACCTCTATTGCCATCATCAAAACAGTTGTTGTAGAGGGTATTGTTGCGAATGATATTGTTACTGACTTGTGAGCTTCCTGACTGGAATAAGTTGATGCCATACCCCGTGTTATTGTAGATGCGGTTGCCATCATAGATGTTGTTCTGGCCGCCAACATAGAATCCATAGTGGCCAAGGGTGACACCAAGGTCAAATGCTACAGGTGCATCATGCACGTCACAGTTGATGACTTCATTGTACCACGCTGTCTGGGCAATCTGCACGATGTTGGGCGCATTCTGCTGTGTCTGCGAGGTGGCAAATGTCTGGAGATCACTATTCATCATCTTAATGTGGTGGGAATTGCCAGCGATACGGAAGGCAGGGTCACCATTATTCCTGACGGTCAAGTGGTCAAAGATGAGGTACGCCACAATGGAGCTGTTCACATTGTCTTGGATAATGATACCATTGGTGATCGTGACCACTTCACTTTGATACCCGGAAATAGTGATAGGGTTTGCCGCTGTGCCTGTGGGCAAGGTATAGGCCGCTGGATTGATGGTTTCATTGTACGTACCACCACGAATGAACAAGGTGCTGCCTGCACTAAGCTTGCCAATGCCAGCTTGAATGGTACAGACAGGGAAGTTGATGGCGCCACTGTTGTTGTTGTTGCAGGTGCCACCGAGGTTATTCTTGTCCACATAGACGAGCGCAGAGGAACCACCTTGGGTGATTTCATAGGCGCCAATGTCATAGTTGCCACCTGTCGGTTGTGGTCGAGTGGTGCCCACAATATCTGTGGTGACAATGGAGACCACACGCCCTGCATCCTGTGCAGGACTCCCTGGCAAGATGGAATAGTCATGGGCACCAGGATTGGTGAAGTTGGGATTGACCGCTTGCAGGTTGTTCTGGAGGTCAGAGTTGCCATTCCAATCAACTATTTGTTGGCTGAAGGAACCGTTGCCATTGTTATACACAATGTTGTTGTAGACTTTCACACCTGTGCTTTGGTTGATTTCAATGCCATACCCATTCCCAGTGTTGCCATTACTTACCGAGGTATTGTTATAGACGGCACAGTTGTTACACCCATAGTTGACAGAAATACCTGCGGCATTATTCCCCCAGGCCACATTGTTATAGGCGACGTTATTGTCACCAGAGGCCATAAGCAAACCATTGCCAGCGTATCCTCGTGCATCGTTATAGCCATTGTTGTAAAAGCGACTGTTCTTCACCACGCAGTCGTGAACATCGAATGCTCCTGAGTGATAGACCTGAAGTCCTATGCCACCATTGTCGTACACATCAACGTTGTCAAAGGTGAGATGGTGCCCATTGAGATAGGTGCCATAACACCCCTGGTTGGCATAAAAAGAGCAGTTCCCTGCGCCAGCATTGTAGATGTGCATGTTACGGAATTCAATAAAGGAGGCATTACCCGTAACCATGCCTGCACCAGTGCTGCTGGTCGTGCTATTGCCAATATTTACACGGTCAAAGAGAATATTGTTGACAGGATCGACCACACGAATCCAACAATCGGTGGTTTGGCAATCAATGTTAAAGTTCTTCAAGGTAATATACTGGTTGCTGACTGAACCATCCATGGTGATCTTACTACGCAGCAAATTGACAACTTCACCTTGGTAGCCTGTAATGATTGTCCGTGTCCCTGCTGTGCCACTGGGGATAGCGTTGCCAAATTCAAGGTTACTGTAATCGCCACCGCGAATGTGCAAGGTGTCGCCACCAGTCATCTTGGCAATACCACCAGGAATGGTACATGGGGAGCCTATGGAACAGGTGTTACCACCACCAGTTGTTGCAGCATAGTACTCTGCGGCACGCACAGTAGAGGGTAATAGCAGAATGAGCAGAAGCCAAAGCATAGGGTATCCTTTACTGTTTGCGAAAGAAGGGGAAGAACATGCCTCGTATGAATGTTGCAAGGAAACCAAGTGGTTGCGTCCGTTGAGGTGTCACCTGTGCCTCACCTGTCAGTGCAGATTGCATGATACTGCACACTTCTGTGGGCCGTACCACACGATCATAGAAGCGTATGTCATCCATGGACCCTTGGAAGAAACGGTTGATGGAGTTAGGATTGTAGCCAAAGCCTGCTGCACCACTGGTCACGGTCAGTGTGCCACCTGCTGCACTGGACCCATCTTGGACACAGTTGATGTAGGTACGCATACCATCCCCTTGACTGTAGGAGACGGCAAGGTGATACCATTGGTTCGTGTTAAGAAACTGTGTCGTTGTGTCAACACTAATCAAGCCACCACTGGTGGCAAAGTACGCAGCGATGCGTCCAACATCAGTGACGAAAAGTTCACGTACTGTACCTCCGCCAACATTGTAGTCGACCAGTGCACGGTAGTCGCCACCAAACGCTGTGGCTTTCATCCACAGCATGATGGTCATGGCTGGTGTTTCAAGGTAGGTGGCAACAGGCAGGACAACACGATCATCACTGCCATCAAACGCGACTTCCCCTTTGCTACCAGGTCGTGTAGGTGCACGCCACCCTGATTCGGTGCCAAGGGTGCCCATATTGGTCAATGTGCCATGGGTCCTGCCCGTCACATCATACATCTTGGGACCATGGATGAAACCAGGTGTGGCTTTCCACCAGCCAGTAAGACCAGTGGTGGTGGTGACACTTCTGTCAAATTGTTGTGCTTGGGCAAAGCTATGGTGGGGTGTCAGTAGTATGGTAAGACATAGCACAAGTGTGGCCACCATCATTGTATCTCAATATCCATAGGTGTCATTTTGACGTAGCTCGCTGTGCCCGTTTCAAAAGGTAAACTTGTTTGGTTACTGACACACACTTGGAAAGCTACTTCATCAATGGTGACAGGAAAGGCTGCAACCATGGTGGTGTTTGTTGTTGTCTGATCTACCACAAGGATACCTGCAAAGGTAAGATTCTTCCGTTTGTTCACATCAATAGTGCTATTGGTTGTGGCAATGTTCCCTTGAGTATTGGTGCCATCTGACGTGGATACATAATATTCCACCACTTCATTCAACACATTGGTGCCTGTCAGCCGTGCACCAACACGCATTTCCCACCTGTTCGACTTCACATTGGCACCTACTTTGGTGTACTGTGCAGAGCAACGAGTGCAGGCTGTGGTGCAACCTGTACCTGCGGCTAAAGCTGAAAGTGTCAACGCTGGGGTCACACTGTCACTGAAGGCGATGGTTGTCCCTCGTAAGGCAAGTATTCTATTCGCTGCATAGGCTATGGTTGCTGTTGCCAGCATGAATACAAGGAAACTGACCACGATCTTTTTCATGGGTCCCTCTACGGCAGGTTAAGTGCACAGGCAATATGTTGTGTGGTGGCTGCACCTTCAAACACCATAAGGCCAGGTGTACCAGTGGAACCTGTACCAGTGGCATACAGCCGTTCCAATCGGTTGACGGTTCGACGTGCTGAGGCTAACATGTGTGTGGTGTTGGCTGGTTGTGGTGCAGCACCATCTTGCAGCTTACCAAAGTTAAACCGTACCTTGGCATTCATGGGGTTCGTCAAACTGGTGATAGGATCAAACAGTGCTTGGAATGCCAAGACCTCCTGTACGGTACGTACTGTCAACCCTGTAATGTCAAAGGTGGTGCCATCCACGGACGTGTCCAATAAGATGTTTGACCGTGACAGCTTGGATTTCCATGCCCAAAAGGTTGGTGAGGCTGTCGCGTTGTATGCCGTGGCAATGACATCATCTTGCCTTTCGATACGTGCAGTATTCAAGGTGGCATCATTGGTGATGTCTGTCTTCAACGTGGCGCATTGGGCTGGTGTCAGTGTACCACTTGTTGTTTGGCCATAGGCTGCTGTGGTCATAACTAACAGTACCAACAATGTAACAACGGTTTGCATAGGATACCTCTTAATTGGTGGCAACCACTTGCCATCGGTCCAGACCACTATCATACTCTGCACCAATAGCCGTGTAACTGGCTCCTGCTGCTGGACATGTCAGTCCGGTAATGGGCACGTTAGGGCTTTCAATAAAGCCACCTGCACCTGTGGTCAGTGTTAAGGTCTGTAAATTGGTACACTTAATCCAGAAGACTAATTGTTTGCCATCAGCAGGGGTGCCACCAGACGGTATGGCCAGTGTGACAGTGCCAGCCGTACCCGTCATGGTCATCTTACACTTACGGGATGTCAAGTGTGGGCAGGTATACGTGGTGCTGGATGTCAGTGTGGTAATACCAGGTTCCGTGCCAAGGGTTGTGGCGACCATCACATACTTGGTTACACTGGCAACATAGGCGAACTTGACCCAACTGAACGTGGTATTATCACCAAGGACAGATGTAGGGAGTGCCAATCCGCCCAAGGGTGACCATATCGCATTCCACGTGATACTTTGTGGTGCAGCGGATGGCAGGAACAGGATGATAACTTCTTGTCCATCGTAGGGAAAGCCACCACTGGTGGTGGGTGCACTGACGGTGACACCGGCTGACAGTGCAGGGACAACAGCAATCCGTGTGGTGGCCACATTGATGCTGAAAGCGTTGGCGGTGATGGTTTGGGTGACAATCAACGGTTTGACAAAGGTGGAGAGCAGTGTTTGGTTGCCAGCAAGGGTCGCATAGTCTGTGGCAACAAGTCCGCCAAGATGGGTGGCTTTGTTGGTACCTGTGCCTGTGACATCCAGGGAGGCACCTGACCCAAGCACCATAGCCGCAGTAGTGTTTGTACCACTAGTCAGTGCTGAAAAGGAGCCACCACCACCGACACCACCAGAGTTTCCACAGATGAAGGCATTGGTGGTTGTGTCATAGTTCAAATGGTTGCCAGTGACATCATCACAGTCTGGTATGGCTTTGGCTTGCCACACCGTACCATTCCCAACCATGACATTGTCATCAACGGGGCTTTGCAGTCCTGTGCCACCATTAATGGCAGGAATGACATCGAGACCTTTGAACTGACTGGCGTTGATGGTGCCTGTCCCGCTGAAGGTGAGTTGGGCACCTGTGGCCACCGTCATGACAGCAGTGGTATTGGAACCAGTTGTCAGCGCGTCAAAGGCCACGGCTGCTGGTGGGCTGGCTGCTGTACCACAACTGAACGTGTTGGTGGCTGCGGTATAGTTCAAGTGTTGGCCCGTGACATCGGTGCAATCTGGCAGTGTTTTCAGCTGGTAGACTGTGCCATTCCCCACGGGGATAGTGTCATCCGTGGCGGACGTGAGACCTGTGCCACCATCAGCAACGGGGACAACAGTATTGCCCTTGAACTGTGTGGCATTGATGGTGCCTGTCCCTGTCGGTGTCAGTGTAGCACCACTGCCGACCACCATAGCTGCTGTCGTGTTGGTGCCACTCCCAATGGTGTTGAAGGCTGGGGCACCCGTTGAACTGGTGGTGCCACAACTAAACGTATTGGTGGCGGCATTATAGTTGAGATGATTGCCGGTGACATCGGTACAGGTGGGAATAGCCTTACTTTGCCATATGGTGCCATTGCCCACTATGATCGCGTCATCCACAGCTGTGGATAACCCTGTGCCACCATCAGCCGTGGCAATGGTGCTGTTCCCCTTAAACTGATTGGCATTGACAATACCTGTGCCGGTGGTGGTGAACACACCGCCATTCCCCATGGTGAGGGTATTCGGATTGGTGCCAGTGGTAATCGTGTCAAACGGAGGGTTCGCCCCACCTGTGCCTGTGGTACCACAACTGAAGGTATTGGTGGCAGCCGTGTAGTTGAGATGTTGACCAGTGACATCCGTACAGTTGGGCAGGGTCTTCAACTGGTAAATGGTGCCATTGCCTACAGGTACGGTGTCATCTGCCGCTGAGGTAAGGCCAGTGCCACCATCTGCCACAGGTATGACGGTGTTCCCTTTGAACTGACTGGCATTGATAACACCTGTGCCACTTGTCCCAAGCACGCCACCACTGCCCATGGTCAACGTGTTCACATTGGTGCCACTGGTAATATCCGCCCATGCTTGCGAGGTGCCACCACCTCCACCACCAGACGTGCGCAAGAACTGTCCAGCAGGGTCATACACTTTGTTCAAGATTTCCTCAACCGTGAGAAAGGGCTGTGTGGGTTGTGCCCACGCATCTGTCTGCAACCTGTTGGCAGCCAGGTTATACACTTTGTTGAAGATTTCACGTTCACTCAGGAACGCTTGGGCATATGCAGTAGGGACATCCACAAGGGATACAGTCGTATGTGTACGATGATAGGTTACGAGCGTAGATAGGCACAGCAACAGCAGTGCAGTAACAGCAATGGTGGTAGGATGCCGTACCAAGTGTTTGACCATGTGGCTTAAATCCTTCCAAAGCAAATATAGGCCAGGACATCCCCAGCCACCAGTGTGCCTGACAAGATAACGGTGGTGGTGGTGCTGACGGCTCGTGCCAGGTTGGGTGTGGTCTCATTCGTGACCATGCATGCTGGGGCATTGGTCCACGCTGTTGCAAAGGTGATGGTGCATGACGTAGGTGAACCTGTGCCTGTGGTTACTTTGCCTGCCACATCAGTACCAACAATGGTGGGACTGGTGCCACAACTTCCAGCGACAGCAGGGGTGGTGCCACGGGATTCCACATGTTTCTGGATTTGTAACCCCCCTGTTGCCGTGACATTGGACAGGATGGCGTCACTGTTATCCCGCCACTCTTGCAGGTTGGTCGTGCTTTGCCCTTCACCAGCTTGGATGACCGCTTTGGTGATACCTGTGGTGGTGGTTTTGTTGTACACACGTAAGGTTTCTGGCGCGTTGCTGGTGTAATTGGCTGGACCAATCATGACATTGGTGGTGAACCGGGTGCCACCTGACGAAAAGTAGGCGTTGTTATTGCCAGAGATTTGGAACTCAACTGATCCAGTACCTTTGGGTCGTAACGTCAGCGGAACAGCGGCATCATCGCCCAATGTGCGTATTTCAGGGGAATTGCCAGCGGTGGCTGTCGAGAAACTATAATAATTGACAGCGCTAGCAGAGCCTCCAAAATCGAGCACTTGTGGGCCGTTAGGCGTAAAGATACCATTGGTGATAAACTTGGCACTCCCTGGTACTGTGACATTATGTATGGCGTTTTGCCCCAGAACAATATGACCACCAGTCGGGGCAATGGTTACATCGGTAGCATTGTCCTTACGAATAAGTGAGGTGCCATCCTGCACCAATATATTCGTACCCGCACCACTTTTGCTCACCGCACAGGTAGCACAGATGTCCAGACCTGTTTCATTCAGCTGTGCCCAATACGTCTGAAGGTCTTCACTATTCCATTGCATGCCTAAGCCATTGGTGAGACCCCACATCCACGGGATCGTTTGTGCACCGTTACTCTTCAGTGTTTGCAGAAAGAAGATACGGCGACCTGCACCATTGATACCATTGGACACTAGGTAATGCTCCATGGTAGGACCATACGACGGGTCGGTCCAGTGTGTTTCAAGGTGGTAGGAAAAGGCGGACTCAGCATTGTCAATCTTGGCACCAGAGGGATCACGGTTATACCCCCACTGGAAGGTATCATCAGTGCGGCTTGGTTCACCAGGGTTGATGTTTTGGACATAGTTCATTACAAAAGGGGCATTCGCACTGTTGGGTGCAATAAAGCGGAGTTGGGTCGTGCCATTATAGCCCACCTTGATATTGCTCCCATCCCACGTGAGAGGTGCTATGCCACCGAAAGCGCCAGCGTTGTTGTATTGGAGTTGTGTGTTGGAGCCCCCAGGTGTCCCACTGCCACTACCACCCCCACCGGATGTCCGTAAGAACTGTCCAGCACTGTCGTACACCTTGTTCAGTATCTCTTCAACAGTCAGAAATGGTTGCACGGGTTGTGCCCACGCATCCGTTTGCAGTCTGGCTGCGGCAAGGTTGAACACCTTGTTGAATATTTCCCGTTCAGTCCGCAGGTTTTGTGCATAGGCATTGGGCACATCGGTCAGAGAGACACCTGTATGTGTGTAACGATAGGTTAATATGGTGGATAGACCTAACAAGAGCAGCGCAAGGATAGCAAGTGATGGTGGATGTTGGAGGTATGCCTTCACACGTTGCAACATCTACCGCCCCTTTGTTGGTGCCTTCGCCTTACCTTTACTCTTACCTTTAGGTTTACTCTTGACAGCTCTATCTGCAATATCCTTGGCTTCTTCATAGCCATAGCCCACATTTTGCATATGGCCAACCACCTTGCCATACAACTTTTGCTTACTCTTCGGTACAGGCATGGCTTAGTCCTTTGGTGCGTCAGCATCAGCAGCAGCGTGTGCAGCAGCCTTATCTCGTTCAACCTGTGCCAACCGTTGCAAGTCCACCTTGGCAAAGGTGATATGGTTCAGGAAGGCCACCAATTCCTCCCCACTGTCCAACTTGAGACTTTCCGTACCAATGTTGTCCAACATCTCTTCAATATTGCTGAGACAGGCTGCCACATCCACCTGTCCAGATGCAGGTGCCCTGTGTGCAGCATCTTCCCGTGCTTCTCGTGTACGGACCTGTTGCGCTGTTTCCTGCGTGGCAGAGCGTGGTTGCATACTGGCTGTGGTGGTCATCTTGTCACTTTCAGACATGGGCGTGCTCCTTTGTAGATGCATGGGGGCGTTTTGGCCGTCCAACTGGTCGTTTCACCTTTGGTGTGACACGGTAGGATACCCGTTTCCTTTTCCGTGGCTGTGGTTCATGCACATGAGAGAAACCGTAAGCGGCTACCATGTTACTGTTCCTTCACTTTCCTGGTGAACTTACCCTTGGGGTCTCTGCTGGTGGCAATGGTAGGCACAGTATAGTCCACATTGGAGCTTTGTGTCAATACGTCATAGGGGTGTGTTGGGACAAATGTTCCATTGTTGTTGCTGTCAATCTCCAACCGATACGTGTGCACCGTGTCCTTCACAAAGGCCAAGCTGAACGCATAGCCACTGCCTTGTGGTTGCAAGTCGACCACCTTCACCTTTTGTCGGTACATCTTCTTGTTGAAGTACTCTTCCATCACTTCAGCAATCAGTTCACTGGAAAGGACAGTAAGGAAATCACCGGAGGTGCCATCTGGAGTATTTGGTGTGTCAGTCATAGGCCACATTCTCCATTGCTGCATGTGGGGCCTTGATCCAAGGTCTGTTGGAACAGGTCAATGTCCGCAATGTCAATAGGGGTGACAGGTTGGTTGCTGTGCCTGCCATCAGGGTAGAAGGTGACACCCCTTAGCTTCGGTAAGTATTGCAACAAGATGGGGGCGATGGTGTGTTCCATACCTTCCACATACGGGGGCAAATTGACGGTGCTACTGATAGCATTGTCCACAAACTGTTGGACATACGCTTGGAATGCTAGCCTTCGGTCAATACCACGTGTTGTTTGGCTTAACGTGTACGCGGTGTCAATATCCTGCACATCGTACCCTTGTTCCATCCACTTCTGGACAATAGGGTCCACCACCACTTCCCGCTTGTAGCCATCGGCATAATCCTTCGTCTTCAACGTGTTCGTGGTGCGTTGATACGCCGTGTGAAAGATAGGTTCAATACCTGGTGTGGTGTGTCCCATGATGGAGATGGTGCCTGTTGGTGCGATGGCACGTGTGGCAACAGGGGTGTTGACGGACAACTTGTTGGACCAATGCAGTGCAGCATTGTCACAGTTTTGTTGCCATGTGTGCAACCATTGGCCAATGCTATCTTGAGCTACAGCTCTATCCCCATACGGTAAGCCCCTTTGCATGAACCATTCCGCTATCCCCATCAAGCCTAAGCCTAACCGTCTATTCTGTCCCTTTACCTTTTCAACCATGTCAGTAGGAAAGTCAGTGT
>Ga0209382_10001361_pt1 | contig 38668 bp, 40 predicted proteins | sample SoiMetdeltSBSDD5_FD_187599 | JGI IMG/M metagenome (GOLD analysis project Ga0209382, IMG submission 187599) | Bulk soil microbial communities from a Populus tree surrounding site in Tennessee, USA - Soil MetaG P. deltoides SBSDD5 (SPAdes) (version 2) | ecosystem: Environmental > Terrestrial >... | reverse complement strand
CCGGTGTGCCGCTGGGGCCGCTGGACTGCCCGCGCTGGCAAAGACGTTCGGGCGAAGGGTATTGGCGAGCTGCAATACTGGCATGCCGGGACCCAGGCTCACGTGGGACGCGGTCGGAGTCATCTATTCCGTGATCGTCATCGTGGACAAGCAGAAGACCGAAGGCGTCAACCTCGCAGCGCTGACCGACTACATCGCGATGATTTCGCTTGCCCACCTTCGCCGCAGCCCGGAACTCGGCACGGCTCCCACGATCCTGCGCTTGTTCGACAAGACCGAGGTGCGCGGCTTCGTGAAGGAATGAGGGGCCGGCCGAGATGCGAGGTCTCGAAGCGATGGGCTAGACTGCGGGCCATGCAGAAGATCGTGCGCACAATCGCGATACTTCCGATGCTCCTTGTGAGCGCTGCATCGCCGGCCTGCGTTCAGTCTTTCGTAGACTCGGTCAAGGCGAATCCGCAACTCGCAATTGATGGCTCCACGGCAATCGTCGCGGGGCGTGCTACGTCCATACAGACTGAGCAGAATGATGCTGTTATCGCGCGGCTGGAGATCGACACGGTTTTCAAAGGACGAGCCCCTCGCGTGCTCGTGTTTCGCGCTCGATACATCGGGCAACCATGCACCGACATCAAGCCACCGGGAACCGAGCCCTTCATTGCGTTCGTAAATTTCGAGAGTGGCAATATCCAGGCTCCTGACTGGATTGGGTTCGTACCTCAGTCTGCCGTGACACCAGACTTTGTCAGCAAGCTGGGGGCGCCCACCGCGCCGAGCACGAACTCAACGCCGCTGTTGAGGCGCCTTGCACCTTCAAGCGTTTCACCGAATAGCGTTACCCGCACGGAGGGTGAAATCTCAACTGAGAACTGGCTGATCCAATTCGATCAGAAACTCTGGCACTGGGACAGGCAGCCGCGCTTCTACCTTCGATATCCGCGAGCTACGTTCCTTCTGGATCCGGACTATGTGCTGGAGAAAGTTGCGCATTGGCAAAACAAAGAATTGCTCGATGCGCTGCGTCGTTCGTTGCCACTGACGGAATCGACGGACCTCTACAAATACCAACTCAATCTGGGCATTCCCGAGTACCTCACGGAACTGCTCAACCGGCTGCCAATCGAAGCGACGATGGAAGGACGTACCCAGATCCTATTCGACGGCGGCTGCTGTCTGCGCACGGTGCGAGTCAACCGAAGCAGCCTGGGCACACAAAGCGTTACCTATTATGAGACCGAGCTCGTGCAATCCACCTGGAAGCCAGAGAATCACGTCGCTCGCGACTGACTCGGAATCGGACCTTTGCCGCAGAGCGCGACATGTCGCCGACGACGACAAGACGTGGGGATTGAACAGCCCGCTGTGGGGCTCATTGGCGCAAATTTTTGCCGGCCCTCAGGCCAGCGGCCGCTGGATGGGAATGCAAAACTCCGTAGCCAACGCCTCAGGCATGGTCGCGCCCGTCGTCACTGGTTATCTCGTTCAACAGACAGGACACTACTCGCTGGCGCTGCTCGTTTCGGCGTTCGTGGGTTTGGTCGGACTCGTAGCGTTGCTCATCGTGCTGCCCAAGGTGCAACCGATCGATTGGTCGGCGGTGCAGGTATGAGTTGCCTTCCGACGCGAGGCCGGTGAGCAACGCCATGGATGCCCGCTACTCGAATACGTTGAGGTTGTACAGCTGCACTTGGCCGCCGCCCGGGCATCCGCCATCGAATGTACTGTTGCACGGCTGGCCCACGATGAGACGCTGGTTTGAGAGAGACATGGATGTGCTGGCGTAAGACACCCTGGCGACGCCTCTCGCCATCACGCTCGAACCTTCGCGTGTATACGTTAAGGCCAGACTGCCGTTCATCTGACTGCCCGCGCTGAGCAGAGCAGTCCGCTGTGCCTCGACGACGATGCGGTCACCGAACATCGCTACCTGGCGCCCGAACAAGGCGAATTGCCCGACCTCGTCCGCCTGGAGCTTGAAGGTCTCGACGTAAAGGCCGTTGCTGGCGACGAATCCGTACGCCGCGCCGGCCCGAATTGGAAAGTAACTAGGATCGTCGCCTTCGTGGGGAACGCCCGGAGCGCCGACGACGATCATTCCGCGATCGATCGCGAGGGCGGCGCCAAATCCGGCATGGTTCGTCCCGGGCACGAGCTCGCTCGGGAACAGCGTCTGACGCTGGCGCCAGACTCCACTGCTGTTGCGCCTGAAGACATACGCAGTGCCGAGGCCCGGTGAGCCAACGACCATCACCGGGCCTGCAGTGCTGATGGCATGGCCGAAGAGATCGTTCGGCGCGCTGTCGGTGGATACGAGTTTGCCACGCAGGACGAATTTGCCCGTCGCGCTTCGCTCGTAAATGTAGACCGCGCCTGGCGCGCCGCCGCCGTGATTCGCGCCAATCGCCAGCGTTCCGTCTTCATAGCGCAGTGCGTCCGCAAACGTAACTACGTGATCCGCTGCGGGTGCCGTGAGCTTCTGTCTCTGCTTCCACACACCGTTGCTGCGCTGGAATACGTATGCAGCCTTGTCGGCCGCTACGACGAGAATGCCATCGCGGTACGCGAGCAAGCGCCCGAACTCTGCTCCTGGGACTGCGTCGCTTGCAGTGAGAGTGCCCGTGCGGAATAAGGCGGTCGGCGTTGCGGTGAAGACGGCTACCCGGCCTCCGAGGCTGTGTGCAGGCATCCCGACGAACGCCAGCTCACCGCGAATCACGACCGCACTACCGAATTGGGGTTCCTCAGGGGACTCAGGGTTCGGCCCCACGTCGTCCTCACTAGGACCCACGGTGAGCTGTGGCGGGTGGCCCGGCAGCTCAGCCGAGGCTGTTGATGCGAGCAACGCAAGCGCCGCGACGGACGCACAAGTCGCAAGAACGTGAGAGGCGAAGCGCAACATAGATCACTCCTGCTTGTATGCGCACAGACTGCGCCACGGACGCGATCGCCACAAAACCACAATCGTGGCACCACGTGCGTGGTGCCCAGGGTGCAACCGATCGATTGGTCGGCGCGCCCGACGATCACGATTGGCTAGACCGCCCGCCTGGCGCTTGGCTAATCTCTCGAAGAGTCGCTTTCCGGAGAGGTCACATGAGAGCTGAAGGAATCGCCAAGAGAATCAGCTTTGCAGCGGCCGCGCTGCTGTCCGCGCTCGGTGCCCATGCACAAGCGCAAACACAAATCGATCCGAAGCTTACTGAAGTTTGGGAGCCCGTACCCCGGGTGGTGACCCCGGGTCGCGGCTCTGAAGCGCCGTCGGACGCGCTAGTGCTCTTTGCGGGCAAAGATCTTTCTCAATGGGAGAGCATCAAAGGCGGTCCAGTGAAATGGACCATCGCGGACGCGGCGTTCACAGTAGCCAGAGGAACAGGAGACATTCGCAGCAAGCGGGCGTTCGGCGATTGTCAGCTGCATATCGAATGGCGAGCTCCTGCGGAAGTCGCAGGGGAAGGACAAGAGCGCGGAAACAGCGGCGTGTTTCTGCAAGGTCGTTACGAGGTCCAGGTCCTCGACTCGTACAACAACGCCACCTACCTCAACGGTCAAGCGGCGAGCATCTACAAGCAATACATACCGCTCGTAAATGCCAGCCGCAAACCAGGCGAGTGGCAAACCTACGATATCTTTTTTCGTGCGCCGCGCTTCTCCGAGGACGGCACTGTGGACCAGCCTGCCTACATAACCATCGTGCACAACGGTGTGCTCGTCCAGGATCATGTTCAGATCAAAGGCAGCACTGTCAATCGCGGTCCTCCGTCGTACGCAAAGCACGATGCCAAGGAGCCGCTCGTCCTGCAGGACCACGACACTCCAGTGAGCTATCGCAACATCTGGATTCGGGAGCTCTAGTGGAATTTCCAACTGCTCTCGCTGGCGGTGTGATCGGACTGATCTCCGGGTTGATCACTGCCTACGTTGCGATGCGCTTCCGTCTGCGTGAGGAGCGTGCCAAGTGGCAGCGAGAGCTCGCACTTCGATTTGCCACTTCGCAAACAGATGCTGCAGCGGTAAGTGAGCGCCTTGCCGAGCAGTTCGGCGCGTACGTGATCGTGGTTCGCGAACCAGGCAAGGAGCGGCGCAAGTACTTTCTCATTCCCGGGACGCGCCTGGTTGCCGGAGGCGACCCCACTGCCGATATCCCGATTGCGCGGGGGTCTCGCCGACATATGGCGCTAGAGGCGCGACCAGCGGGAGTCTTCGCAATCGACCTTGGTACGGGGGAAGGTATAAAGGTGAACGGGGACCGAGTGAGCGGGAGTTCCAGGCTCGAATCCGGAGATGTTGTGACCGTGGGGGATACGGACTTCACCTTCGTCTCGCTTCGCTGAGCGAATTTGGTTTCACTGTCCACTGACGATCCCAAGATCTCGCACCATGTAGTCGATCGCATGTGTCCAGGCAGTATCGTTGTCCCCTCTGAAATCGAATGACTTCCTGGCGGTGATCTGACTCGTCGCGACGTCATGGATCTCGTAGGTCAGTGACAAGATAAGGCCGCTCACGCGGTTGACCCACGCCACCAATACCTGATCCGCTCCGAGTTGCCGCCCTATGTCGAGGTCGCAACCGTTGCAGTCGTGCAGATAGCGATACCGGGACTTCAGCTCGTCGATTGTTTTCTGCGCCGGCGTGCTGTCGACGAGCTGATAAAGACCAGTGTGTGCAAGGGCCTCCCGTAGTTTTGTGCTCGCCAGAGTCAAGCGAGCTTGATGCTCGGACGCGAACTGGGGGCCGCCATCGTCGCCGGTGAGCTCAACGTCCAGAACCAGTAGTTTGGGCGGGACCGCGGCCACGGTCAGCGTCGCCCAGGCCATCAAAGCCAAGCCTAAGACTAACGTTCGCTTCACGCGTCGATGCTATGACGCTAGTGTGCCGCCGTCGAGGCCCAGCCCTGATCGTCTGGGGGCAGCATGTCCGAATTCTTAGCGCCCGGCGTCTATGTCGAGGAAATCCCTTTCAAGGCGCACAGCATCGAAGGTGTCCCGACCAGCACGGCTGCGTTCATCGGTCCCACTCGCACCACTCCAGCCGCTATGGACTGCGCCGCACGCGAGCCGCTCACGAGCTTCCTGGAGTTCGAGCAGCAGTACGGCGGTCTCGATGATCTTGAAACTGCGCAAGGTTCCCGTTGCAACTACATCGCGCACGCGGCACGAGCGTTCTTTTACAACGGCGGCCGGCGGCTCTACATAGGACACGTCGCTGCTGATGCGCTCGCGGAGGAATACGCAGCAGCGCTGCAAGCATTGCCTGCGTCCGCCGGGATCTCGGTCATTGCCGCGCCGGGCTATTCGGCGCGGCCTGCGGCGGCGCAAATACAGCACGCGCTGGTCGAGCATGTGAGTCAGCCAGAGCGCTTTCGTTTTGCGGTGCTCGACGCACCGCCGGCGGCGACGATCGACGAGGTGCTCGCCGCTCGCTCGGGCATCGATAGCTCCTATGCGGCGATGTATCACCCGTGGGTCAGCACCGAGAATTCCGTGCAGCTTCCGCCGAGTGGTTTCGTGTGCGGAATCCTTGCACGCGTTGACACTGCACGGGGTGTGTGGCGAGCGCCTGCGAACGAAACTGTCATCGATGCCGTGGACCTGCAGGCTGCGATCGACACTCACGGACAGGAACGCCTGAGTGCGCAGGGGATCAACAGTATTCGATCTTTTCCCTCGCGCGGCATTCTTCTATGGGGCGCCCGCACCACAAGCCTGGATCCGCTTTGGAAGTACGTCAACGTGCGACGCTACTTCAACTACCTGGAGCAGTCGATCCGTGAAGGTCTGCAATGGGCCGCGTTGGAGCCAAACGGCGAGCTGCTTTGGGAAGCAGTGCGGCAGACCATCACGAACTTTCTGCTCAGCAATTGGCGCAGCGGCGCACTGCTCGGCACTAAGCCGGAGGACGCATTTTTTGTTCGCTGCGACAGCAGCACCATGACTCAGGATGACATGGACAACGGCCGTCTGATCGCCGAGATCGGCATCGCCCCGGTGCGACCCGCCGAGTTCGTGATCATCCGCATCGGTTCGTGGACTGCGAGCCGCTGCGCGACTTGTTGAGCTGGAACCCACACGCAGCAGGAGCGACGTCATGGCCGCACCGCTAGCACCCGTCGTGAACGGTCCGATTGTCACTTCCAGCGAGAAGGTGCTGGTTTCCGGTGCGCTCGCGGACGCCAACGTCGAACTGAAGGTCGGCGGTGAGACCGTCGGGAGCAACGCGGCGGTGATCAACGGCAATCTGTGGGTTCCGCTCAGCCGCACGCTTAACGTCGGAGAGATGGTAGTCGCGGTGCAGTCGCTCGGCGGCCTCACGAGTCAGCCGTCCAACAATCCGGTGCCGGTGCTGGCGGTGCCGGCGCCGCTGCCGGCGCCGGTCTTCGTTTCGCCCATGTCGCAGTTCATGAGCCATGTCTTGCTGGACGGGCTCGTCCCGGGTGCCCAGGTCGAGGTGAGCAACGGCGGTACGCTCGCAGGCGCCATCACTGCGATGGGGACCAGCGGCTGGGTGTCGGTCAATCCGGCTGTGCTCGCCGCCGGCGCGGTCCTCAACGCGGTCCAGAAGTTTGGCGGCCAGACGAGCCCGGTTGCGACGTCGAACAAGCTCGTCGCTGTCAACGCGCGGGTCGTACCGGCGCCGAAGATCGAGCAGCCGGTGCAAGCGTGCGACACGGCCCTGCACGTGCTCGAATGCATTCCGGCCGCAGACCTGGTCTCCGAGAATGCCGGTAACACTGCGCTGTGGACGAACATCGCCAGCGACTACTGGGCAACCGGCGCGGCCGAGTTCAAATCGGAGCCGCTCAGAATTTTTCAGCGCCTCCCCGGTGCCGGCACCCAGAGTCCCGACGTCGTCCTGTCCGTGGCTGCGGCGGTGGCCCCGGGCAAGCCGGGGCTGCAGCCCTTCTGCCCGGAAGTGAAGCGCGTGGTGGTGAGCGGCCTCAAACCGGGCGGCGTGCTGACCTTGTGGAAGAAGGTCTGGGACCAGGACGTGGAGACCGAGATCGGATCGATCGGGATCGGCAAGGAAACCGAGCAGGTCGACCTGCCGGAGGTCGTCGGCGGGAGCGGCCCGATGATGGCGATCGTCGCCCGTCAGAGCTCGTGCGGTCTCACCAGTCCGCCGGGATCGGCGACCGAATCCGCCAGACCGGGTTCGGGCGCCGTTCAGCCGGGGCCGCCGAAGATCGTCGCGCCGCTGTACGACTGCGCCCGCGCAATTCCCTGCGAGAGCCTCGCTTTGGTGCCCGTGCGGCTCGTCTCGGTTCGCTCCGGTCTTCCCTTGTCCGACTGGAGAGTGCCGGTGACGCCCGCCGCCTTGCTCTCGACCTGGTTCCCGGTCATCGCTGACGACGTTGTCAGGATCGAGCAGTCCGGCTGCGGCGCGCCCGCGGCATCCGCGGATGAACGGGTCAATTCACTGCCCTCGCCGCTGCCAGCGCCGACAATCATCGAGCCGGTGCGTCCGAGCGCGTGCGCGGTGAGTGCGAAGGGTTTCCTGCCGGGGGCGCGCGCGCATCTGATGGTTGACTGGGTTGTCCGTGCGTCGATCGACGTCTGGCGCAAAGATGAGGTCTTCCATCTCGACAGCGGCCTCGCGGAAGGCGCGAAGCTATGGGCTTTCCAGACGCTTTGCACTCAATCGAGCAGGCAGGAGGGGCCACCGGTGATCGTCACCAAGGGCCAGCTCAGTGCCGAGGTGAATCCATCCGAGGTAAGCGGCGGTCTGCCGACGTCGATCATTGTCAAGGTTCGCGACGGCGCCGACGGCAAGGTGCTGAACGGCTTGTCGGTGCAGATCGGGGGCGTAACGGTCGGCCTGTCCGGCAGCGCATTCAACTGGACTCCGCCAACCACGGGAACCAGCGCGAGCGGCCTAGTGGTCGGCGGCAGCGCCTATCAGAATGCGGCCTTCATCATTGCCATCCGCCAGGCCGTGCCGATCGCGCTCGGCCTCTACGCGGGTGAGGGCGCAGCCCCTGGCTATGCGGCGATGACCGATATCGAATGGAGCGCGACGGCCTCATGGTCGGGTGGGGTGACGAAGAAGCTCAATGCGGCGACGGGCAGCGTGTCGATCGAGGGGTCGCCGCCCGGCGGCGTGGTCGGCGTGTCGGTGAAGCTCAAGGTGCAGCTCGCCGCCGACGGCGTCTACGGCTTCGACGCCGAGACGATTGAAATCCCCGGCGGCTTGCTCACGAACGTCGCGTTGACCAAACCGTCTCACGCGGTCAGCGCGACTCTGACGGTGGGAGTGACCACCGGCGTCGATGAGGACGGAGAGGTCCGCTACCGCCGGTTCGCGAAGGTGAATCTCCTGAGCCTGGCGTAGATGGACCGGCGTAGGCCGCTCGCGATCTCGACTCCCGAGCGCAACGACGGAAGCATCTCTCGCCGCGCGCGCCCCGACGAGACCAGCTTCCCAGCCGACCCGAAGCGGACACTGGGCGGCGAAGCACGCTCACTGCGTTTCCGTCCGACTCTCACATTCACGGAGCGGTCGGCGGTTTTTGTCTGGTGTAGACGTTGACGTCAACTTTATAGCACCCGCATTGTTAGCAAAGTCGTTGTCCCAACAATAGAGTCGTAATGTACCGGGACGTAACACAGTCATTTGCATTTGGGTACCGATTGCAAAAAAGGTTTCACCCATATCAAGACTGCCGACAAGAGCTCCGTGCGGAAATGTGAATCCCCCCAGTGTGAGAAGAACCGATGCGTTCCTCCTGGTACTAGCCTCCTTTCCCGCCGTCTGATGACTTTGTGTGCAGCGCTGTCGCGTGAATGCAGATGAGTGCGTGTCCTCGCTCGTTGCACACTACTCGCATGTTCGCCAGCGACAACGCCACCGGAGTAGTAGGTGCCGCCGTTAGGATCGCACGTGGCGCATCAGAGTTGGATCGTCCGCTGGCCGGGCACTGGCTCTCGTACCCAAGACCGCAGGCAAGTAGTCTTCCCAAAGGCAGCGCCCGCGGCGTCAGTGCGGATTCGTTGCAGCGCTCGACCCAAGCTCAAGATCTGCCAGCGCTCAGTCTCGCCTCTGAGCAACGATCGCAATTTCCCTCATCCGCTCTTGATGAACACATCACATTGCACAATTGGTCACCTGCCGGTCGCTAACATAGGCTGATGCCGATCCACTCCAGAACTGTCCCAGAGCTAGGAACGCGAGCGCTGATCCTGACAGCACTCGTCGCGCTGACGTCCGTCGCGTTCGCGCAGGCGCGGAAGTCAGCGGCAGCGCAGGCCACGCTTCTCGCCCGGACCATGCAGGTCGATCAGCAAGCGCGGCTGCGGCTCGAGACATCCGTGCGTAAGGAAATGGCAGAAGGATCGGCAACCCAGCAGGAGCTCGATTGCGTAAGGGCGGCAAAGCTCGATTTCGTCCTCGATGTGTACGCGCGCGCCATCCTGGCCACACTGTCGAGCGAGGACATAACGCGTGCGATCGCTTTCTATGCCAGCAAGGAAGGGCAGGGTTTCCTGAAGCATTCGATCGCTCAGGAGTTGCGCACGCCCGAAGCCGCCCCAACCGAGCTGACACCGGCGGAGCAGGCTGCGCTGACGAAGTTCTTGAGCACATCCGTCGGCAAGAAGATCCTCGCCGGCAGCGTGTTGGAGACCGTCGAGTCGAGAACGTCGATCGCGCGAGGACTGTTGGCACTGACTACAAAGTGCCAGGCATTATCGCCGTAGCTCGGAGCGAGCCAGAGGACGACGCGGCTTGGAGCAATCCTCGAAGGAATCGACGGTACCTCATGCATACGTGGAGCAGCGAGATCCGCTATAGCGAGCGGTCGAATTTCTTCCCGAGGGGAGTGGAATAGCGGGCGATGATCTGCCAGTTGCCTGCAGTCGTTCTCCAGATGTCTACGACGTAGAAATCGCCACTGCGATCGCGCCCGGCAAAAGTGGCCTTCTGGCTGAGGAGCAAACTCACGACCGCGAGCTCGTTCGTAAGCTTGCGTGCGGCCTGGTGCCGTTCCTCGAAAGACTCCATTTTATATGCACGTGTCGCCTGAGGCCGCAGATCCTCGCGCAGGGCGCGGGGGACGCTGCGCTCGGGAGCATCTCCTACGCGGAGCGTGAAATCGGCCCCCATCAGACGATCCACGACTTGTGTATCCCCGTGCATGCTGGCTTCGCCGAATTGTTGTTCGAGCTGACGGAGATGTTCCGTGAGATCAGGGTCTACGTCGCGAGCGGGCGGCAGTTGGCGTGCCGGCCGCTCGGGAAAGTTGCCGAGCGGAGTGGCGTACCGGGCGATAATCTGCCAATTCCCGCTGCTCTTCTGCCAAAAATCGACCAAATAGAAGTCGCCGCTGAAGTCTCGTCCATCGGACGTCCCTTTCTGACTCCAGACCAAGCTGACAGCCGCGAGATCGTCGGCGAGTTTGCGCGCGACGACGTGATGTTGCTCGCAATGTTCGCCCGTGATCCGGCGCAGAGTGTTGTCCATCCAAACACTACGCGGCAGGCTCTCTTGGGGAAAGTCCGCCACACGCAGCGCGAAGTTCGGACTCACAACACTGTCCAAAGTCCGGGCATCCTTGTTCAGGATGGCCTTACAGAATTGCTGTTCGGACTGGCCGAGCTGTTCGGTGAACTGCGCGTCGATGTCTGTCGGAGGAGGCAGCGAACGTTGCGCGCCGCCGGCTTGTCCTTGAAAAGTGAACGGCGCGAGAGTGGCGACGAGCACGCAAACGGATCGTGCGTCTGGCATATCACCCTCCGTGAGGGCGACATTTTAGATCAGGCGTCGCGTCGCTGTACATCAAGCAAAGGCTTTCGGACGCGCATCGCTCCCCTTTACGAAGTCCTGCTCTACGCCGAAGGCGAGGACGCAACCATCTATGCGGAGGTGGCGCACCTCGCGGCGATGATGGTCGATGAGACGGTCACGCAGCTTGATTCGACGCGCATCAAGCCGCTGATCGACGCATTGAAGATGGAGTCCGGCGGACACGGAGGCGAAGGCTTCTCAGTGAGAGAGCCGCCTCCGCCGCCGTATCTGCTAAGTTAGGGCGCCCCCACCCTGCCCTCCCCCGCGAATCGGGGGAGGGTCGGGTAAAAGAGGAAGTAAAGGAGGCGCAATGGCCGAGGGCAAGACCAGGAACTATCTGCTCTGGATCGCGATCGCGCTGATCGTTCTCTACGTCGGCGCCGCGGGCATCGCGAAACTCGCGGGCGTGCCCTACGTGCACAGCAGCTTCCCCAAGCTCGGACTGCCGCGTTGGTTCGGCTACTTCATCGGCACCTGCGAAGTCCTGGGTCCCATCGCATTGTTCATTCGTCCGCTGCGCGCGCTCGCGGCCCTCGGTCTCGGCATCATCATGATCGGCGCGACTTACTACCACGCGACCTACACGCCCATTCTGCAAGCTGCGCCCGCCTTCGTTCTCTTGATCCTCTGCGGCTACATCTTCTGGACCGATCGAGCGGACATGCTCAAGTTCGGTCACGGCGTAGACTCCGATCGATGAACGACGCTCTTTCCAAAGAAGCCATTGAGCAGGCCAAGACGCGTTTCATCGAAGAGGCCGAAGCCGATCGGGCCGACTCCGCATGGGACAGTCTGCAGCCGTTGCTAACTGCTCAGCCGTATCAGCAAGACGTCGCGCTCACGTTGGTCGAGCTTGTTGGGCGCGGGTACCTGTCACACGAGCGATCTCTGGAGGTGCTGCAAGGAATTCACGAGGCCCATCGCACGGACGAACTGCTCTTGGGCCTGCTCGGAGATGCCTTGGAGGCAGCGAGGGATCTCGACATGCTCAATGACCCTCCTCCAGAGAGTGATCTGTTTGCAACGGTAGTCGACAAGCTTGCTGTTTTGACTGCGAAAGCAAGAGGAGCCGATCACGAGCAGATCTTGCTGACCGGACTTGCGACTGGGGCGAGAATGATGGCTCGCCAGCGCGATGAACTCGCGGAGAGTGCTCATCGGCGGCTGCTCGAGCTGGAACCGGATGTCGGTTATCGGCACTACAACTACGGGTTGCTTCTGAAAACGCGCGGTCGATTCCGCGAAGGCATGGCAGCCAATCAGCGTGCGGCGAGCTTGGCGAAAGAGCCGTCGGAGGCTACTGAATGGAACCTGGGCATCTGCGCAACCGGCGCGCGCGAGGGCGCGGCTGCATTGGAAGTATGGAAGCGCATGGAGCAGAAGATCGAGATGGGTCGCTTCGGACTCCCCGAAGGAAGTTATCCGAGCTGCAAGGTCAGGCTCGCCGAGCGGCCCCTCGCCGAAAGAACTGCAGACTCGGATGATCCGGGACTCGAGGAAACGATCTGGATCGAGCGGCTGAGCCCGTGCCACGGAATCATACGAAGCGTGCTGTATCAGCGGCTCGGGGTCGACTATGGGGATGTGGTGCTCATGGATGGCGCGCCCATCACGTACCACAAGTACGGTGATCGCGAAGTTCCTGTGTTTCCCCATCTCGGCACGCTTGTGCGCAGCAACTATCAGTTCTTCGATTTCGCCGGTACGCAGGACGGCGAGGGTCGAATCAATGGCGCGAGCGAAGATCTCGTTCGAGACAGCGTGATCTACTCACACACAGAGAACTTCTCGGTTCTGTGCGCGGGTTGTTGGCGCGATCAGGATACCGATCACGAGCATGGTGAGACCGAAGAGAAGCACGTCGTTCGCGGGCGGATCGCTGCGCCGCCGGATGTTGCGCCAAGCGCGTTGCTTCGCCAGATCGACGCGGCGATGGCAAAACGAGCACCGTGTCGCATCTATTCACCGGACCTGTGCGCAGCAGCGCGATTGACGGACCGAGTTGCGTTGGAGCGGCGCCGGTTCGATATGCTGCAACAGAGCTGAACCGGAGTCCGATGCTGACAGCAACAACCCAAAAGCGCACCCCCATCGCTCTCGTCGCGCTGCTCTCCTTTGCTCTCCTCATCAACTATGTCGATCGCGGCAGCATCGGCATCGCGGCGCCACTGATTCAAACGGAGTTCCACCTCTCGCCCAGCCAGATCGGCTGGGTTCTCGCAGCCTTCTTCTGGGCCTACGCACCGATGCAACCCCTCATGGGATGGCTAGCCGACCGCATCGGCGCCGAGCGCGTGCTCGTCAGCGGCTTCTGCATCTGGTCGATCGCTACCGTGCTCACCGGTCTGGCCACTGGCTTCGCGATGCTGTTTGCGTTCCGCCTGCTCATGGGCACTGGCGAATCTGTCGCGTACCCGTCGGCGGCGAAACTGCTCGCCACGCACGTAGAGCCGAGACATCGCGCACGATCGATGGGGAGCGTCGTTCTGGGTGCAATCGTCGGCTTGACCGTCGGCGCGTTCCTGGGCGGATGGCTGCTCGCGCACTACGGCTGGAGAGCGATGCTCATCACGCTCGGTGGCGCACCGCTCCTCTGGTTGATCCCGTGGTTTGGCCTATGGGGTCGCAGGACGACAGCGGCCCCCGCAGTAGCGCAGCCGGAACCCACGACGATTGCAGTTCTCCGGCAGCGTGCGCTCTGGGCGGGCATGCTCGGTTCCTTCTGTATCTCGTACGCGTTCGCTTTCTGCCTCACCTGGATGCCGCTTTACCTCGTGCAGGAGCGCGGCATGTCGCTGACGACGATGACGCAGGTAGCCGGTTCGACCTTCATCGCCGATGGCCTCGGCCTGATACTCAGCGCCTGGATCGTCGACAAGTGGATTGCGAGAGGCGGTAGCGCGAACGTCGCGTACAAGACCGTGCTCGCAGTGAGCAGCGCAGGCGTCGCGGCCAGTCTCTTCCTCTGCACGATCGTGGGGCCGATGGGTGCGGTCGTGGCGCTGCTGGCGACGGGCGTGCTCGATGGATTGAACAGCCCGCTGTGGGGCTCACTGGCGCAGATATTTGCAGGTCCTCAGGCCAGCGGCCGCTGGATGGGCATGCAGAACTCAGTGGCCAACGCCTCAGGCATGGTCGCGCCCGTAGTGACTGGCTACCTCGTGCAACAGACAGGACACTACTCGCTGGCGCTGCTCGTTTCGGCCTTCGTGGGTTTGGTCGGACTCGTAGCGTGGCTCATCGTGCTGCCGCCGGTGCGACCGATCGATTGGTCACCGGATTAGCGCCGCGCGCGCATCTTGGGGGATTCGATGGGATCGATCTGGACCGGAGCGCGATTTGCTTTCGGTACGCTGCTCCTGGCCGTGAACACGATCTTGCACGTGCCGTTCGTGATGATTGCAGCTCTACTGAAGGCGCTCATGCCCTGGCGTCGTGCGCGACGTTTGTGGAACGCCGTGCTGATGGCGATCGCCGCGAGCTGGATCGGTTGCAACACCGCCATGCTCGAAACCTTCACGCGCTGGCGCATCACGACGTCGATCGACGCGAACCTGGACAGCCAGGGTCACTACCTGGTGCTCGCGAACCATCAGAGCTGGGTCGACATTCCCGTGCTCCAGGCAATCTTCAACCGCCGCATTCCGCTGCTGCGCTTCTTCCTCAAGAGCCAGTTGTTCTGGGTGCCGCTGCTCGGACTCGCGTGGTGGGCACTCGACTTCCCATTCATGAAGCGCTACTCGCGCGAACAGCTGGAGCGCCGCCCCGAGCTCGCAGGCCGTGACATCGAGGCAACCCGACGCGCCTGCGCGAAGTTTCGCGACCTGCCCGTCTCGATCATGAACTTCGTCGAGGGCACACGCTTCACACCCGACAAGCATGCGAAACAGGCTTCGCCCTTCGCCCGTCTGTTAAGACCCAAGGCCGGCGGGGTCGCGTTCGTGCTCGATGCCATGGGCGATGCGCTGCACTCGATCCTGGACATCACGATCGTCTATCCGAACGGCCGCCCATCCATGGCCGACCTGTTCGCCGATCGGATCGACGAAGTGCGTGTCGAGGTGCAGCAGTATCCGATTCCCGCCGAGCTGCGCTCGGGGGACTATCAGAACGACGCGGCGTTCCGCGAGCGCATACAGGCCTGGATCAACGCGCTCTGGTCGACCAAGGACCGCACGATCGCGGAACTGCTTTCATCACAACAGGGTGGGACATGAAGACGATATGGTCACTACTCATCTTGGCGATCCTCAGCGCATCGGTGCTGGCCAACGATGCTGCCTCATCCACGAGCACCGACGGATCGGCCATAAAGCAGGCGCGGCTGCGTCAGAATGCCGCGATCGTGAACGGCGACCTCGCTGAGATCGCGGCGCATTGGACCGATGACGTCACGATCTGTCGAGGGCTCGGTACTCAGTTGAAGGGCAAGTCCGCTTACCTCGAGCTCTTTGCGGCTGACGCCAAATCAGCTGAAAAAATCGTGTATCAACGCCGCCCGACTTCCATTGAAGTCAGCTCCGTCTGGCCACTGGCATTCGAGACGGGCCAATGGGAAGGTCATCTCGGCAGCGAGCAGGGCCCAACTGTGATTGGCGGGCGGTATTCGGCACAGTGGGTCCGCAGAGGCGATCGCTGGCTCATTCGCTCGGAGGTCTTCGTGGCCCTCGAGGGTTCAGGTCCAGGTTTGCAGATGAAAGCAGCGCCCTGAGATTTCGGAAGCAAGGGCCTTCTTCCCGCGGAGGTTACTGATTCAGCGAAGCAGCGGCGGTTCTGCCTCACGTGCGCATTGACAGGCCTGCAGGCACGAGTCCTAGTGCCCACACTCACGGCCTCACAAAAGCTGTCGTCTCCATGAGGCACACGCGCATCATCGTCACTCGCTACGGCGGGCCCGACGCACTTCAAGTGATCGAGGAAGAGTGCCCCGAGCCGAAACACGGTGAAGTGCGCGTGAAAGTCCTGGCCGCAGGCGTCTGCCTGCCCGACCTGATGATGCGCGAGGGCATTCATCCTGAAACGCCCCGCGTGCCCTTCACGCCAGGGTGGGATCTGGTTGGTGTAGTGGATCGCCTCGGCGCCGGCGTCTCTGGACTCGAACCAGGCGCGGTGGTCGCAGCACTGCCGATCTGCGGTGCGTACGCTCAATTCGTCTGCCTGCCGCAAAGTGAACTGATCGAAGTTCCGTCCGGGTTGGATGCTGCCGAGGCAGTCAGCCTCGTCCTGAACTACATCACCGCCTACCAGATGCTGCATCACTCCGCGAAGGTTCAAGCAGGACAGCGCGTGTTGATTCATGGCGCTGCAGGCGGGGTGGGCACAGCGCTCCTGCAGCTTGGTCATCTCGCTACGCTCGAGATGTATGGCACCTGTTCCTCGCGAAACGCATCGTCAGTTGCAGAGCTGCGCGGCGTTCCGATCGACTACCAGCAGTCCGACTTCGTACAGGAAATTCACCGCCTGACAGGGACGGGCGTAGATGCAGTCTTCGAGAGCATCGGGGGCGCGCACATATGGCGCTCGCGCAAAGCGCTGCGCCCGGGCGGCAAGGTAGTGGCCTATGGTCTCACGGGCTCGCTGCGTGGCGGTCGGCTGGCGTCCGGTGACGGCGGGCGTCGTCATCGCTTTCGTGAGAGCAGCGTCTTCGGCTTGTACAGCGCGGCTGGCTGGCTGCTCCCGGGCCGCAAGCGAGTGGTCATCTACAGCATCCAGTGGCTCAAACGCCTGAAGCCGAAACTTTTTCGAGAGGACTTGACGACGCTCTTCGATCTTCTGAAACAGCGAAAGATCAGGCCGCTCGTTGCGCAGCGATTTCCTCTCGCTCGAGCAAGACAGGCGCAGGAGTTGCTCGGCAAGGGCGGCGTGACCGGCAAGATCGTGCTCGTGCCCGGCGAGATCCGCTGAGGACGCCTCCCGCTATCGCGGGGACCTGGTCCGCGCCAACACGAGCGCGCGGCTTCAGATTGGCGAGCGCCGTTGCTAGGATCCGGGCATGTTCATCGTTTTCGACCAGGACCGCCCTTCCGACTCACCGCTCATCGAACGTGTCTGGTCTTGTCACAGCATTGGCGCCGGCATGTTTCTCTCAGTTGCTTCGAGCCACTGGGAGATCGTCGTCACGCGGCTGCACGGCGAGCGCACAGTCACCGTGCGCGGCCCGGAAACCAAAGCGTCGGAAGTGCATTGCCCCGCTGCCGGCGAGTGGTTTGCGATTCGCTTCTCGGCCGGTACCTTCATGCCGCAACTGCCGGTCGGCCGGCTGCTGAACGGCAAGGACGTCAACCTCCCGCAAGCGAATCGCCGGCGCTTCTGGCTGAATGGCGATAAGTGGGAGTATCCCGATTTCGAGAATGCCGAAAGCTTCGTAGCCGGGCTCGCCAATGCGAAATTGATCGTGCGCGATCCCGCCGTGATCGCAGCACTGCACGGCGAGCAGCGCGCCCTGTCGACGCGCTCGGCGCAACGCCATTTCCTGCGAGCCACCGGAATGACTCACGGCACGATGCGACAGATCGAGCGGGCGCGGCATGCGACGAACCTGCTGCGGCAAGGCCTGGCGATCACCGACGTCGTTCACGAAGCCGGCTACTTCGATCAAGCGCATCTCACTCGCTCGCTGCGGGAGCTCGTCGGCCTGACTCCCGCGAAGATCGCGGCCGAGGAGCGGCAGTTGTCGTTCCTGTACAATACGACGCCTGCGCAGTGACTCTATATTCAGCGCTCTGCAACGCGGAGTGCCTGCATGCAAGTCGAAGACCGGAAGTTGCGCATCGCCGGGTGGGTGATGAGCGGACTCGTAATCGCGTTCATGTTGCTGGACGCAACCATGAAACTACTCGCGCTGCCGGTGGTGCTCGAGGCGGGAAGCGCGCTCGGACTGCCAGGCGCTGACATGGCGCGCGGGCTCGGGATCCTGTTGCTCGCGTGCACAGTGCTCTATGCCGCGCCGCGAACGAGCGTGCTCGGCGCCGTATTGGCAACGGGCTATCTCGGCGGCGCGGTCGCGACGCACTTACGGATTGGCACTCCACTCTTCACCCACATCCTGTTCGGTGTGTATGTGGGCGCGCTGATGTGGGCGGGCTTGTATCTTCGCTACCCCGACGTTCGGCGGCTCATTCCGTTACGGCTGCGCAACTGAGGGATGCCCGCTACTCGAATACGTTGAGGTTGTACAGATTCACCTTTCCAGAGCCTGAGCAGCCGGTGAACGTACTCGAACACCGCATGCCCAAAAGGAGACGCTGGTTTGCAAGTGACATCGACGTGCTCGCGAAACCTTCCACGGCAACGCCTCTCGGCATCACGCTCGAACCTGTGCGCGTGTAGGAAGGCGAGGCTGCCGTTAAACTGCGGCTCCGAGCTCTCGTCATGCTGGGCCGCGATGACGATGCGTCCATCGAACATCGCGACCATGTAACCGAACAATCATTTCACGAACTGGTTCAGATCGAAGATATTCCCTGCCCCCTGGCAGGTACGCAGCTCGGTCTGGCAAAGCCTCACGTCCTGGTCGAAGATCGAACCGACCAGGAGCAAGTTGTTGGCCAGCCCGATCGAGTCGCTCCGGACGTAGCCGGACGTGACGCCGCGTGCCGTGAGCGTCGAGCCGTCGCGGTCATAGACGAACGAGAGTCCGTTCGGAATCCCGAAGTCGAAGTCTCCTTCGGTGGATTGTGGCTGCTAACGCGCCGCAACCACATCGCACTGGAGCGAGCGCCGCAAGTTGACAGATCACCCCGGCGTCACCTTCAGCAGCCAGCCGGTGCTTTCGCTCTTCCCATCTTCCAGCAACCAGATCGCGCCGTCCGGACCTTGCTCGACCTCGCGGATGCGCCGCTGCATATCGAATCGCTCCGCTTCGCGCGCCGTGTCACCGCTGAACTCGATTCGCACCAGTGATTGCGACGACATGCCGCCGATGAAGCCATTGCCCTGCCACTGCGGAAACAAGTCACCGTTGTAGATGATGAAGCCGGCGGGAGAGATCACGGGATTCCAGCTGATGACCGGCGCCCGAAAGTCCGGACGGGTGTTGTGGTCGGGAATGGGCTTGCCGTCGTAGTGGTCGCCATTCGAGACGATCGGGTAGCCGTAGTTGGCGCCTTTCTCGATCCGGTTGAGCTCGTCACCGCCCTGCGGTCCCATCTCGTGCGCCCAGAGCTGCCCCTGTGCATCGAATGCCAGTCCGAGGATGTTGCGGTGGCCGAGCGTCCAGATCTGTGCGCTGACTCCACCGCGGTTCGCGAACGGATTGTCGATCGGCACAGTGCCGTCGTCATTGAGACGCACGATCTTGCCCAGATTCGTATTCATGTCCTGCGCGGGATCGAACTTCTGGCGCTCGCTGGAGCTGATCCACAGCATGCCGTCACGGTCGAAGGCGATGCGATGGCCGAAGTGACCGTTGCCGCTTTTCTTCGGTGTCTGGCGCCAGATGACCTTGAGATCCTGCAGAGCGCCGTCCCCGCTGTTACCCAGAACTAACCGCGCGCGCGCCACCGCCGCGCCCGTGCCACCAGCACCGGCTTCGGCGTAGCTGAGATAGACGAGCTGGTTCCTGGCGAAATCCGGATGCAGGACCACATCACCGAGTCCACCTTGGCCCGCATGAACCACCGCAGGCACGCCGCTGATTGATCCTGCGCTGTTGCGCTTCGGGTCATACAGTCGCAGTGCGCCAGCCTGCTCCGTCACCAGCAAGCGGCCATCCGGCAGGAAGGTCATCGCCCACGGTTCGTCGAACCTCGTCAGTTCAGTCACTTTGAACGGCGCGCCGCTCGCGTTGGTGCAGGCGAACACCAGCGCCGCGACGGCGCACGGAGCCAGAAAAGATCTGAGCAGAGTCATGATTGCTTCCTGATAGCGCGCCACTTCGTGAGCAACGCGAGCCCGTGACTCGGGTTCCACCCGACGCCCACGAAACGTAGGGCTATCCCCTGCCCGATATCCTCGCGCCGTTCTCGCGACAAACCAATACTCAGGTCTTGACCTTAGTGTTGTTCGGTGATGGAATCACGCCCGTCGGATCGGATAGTCCACCCATCGACTGGTGATGTAATGGTGCAAGCCGCAGCCGCTGACGATGTTTTCTACGCCTTGTCCAATGCGACCCGGCGGAAAGTCCTGAGGCATCTGTCGGTCGGGCCAGCCACGGTCAGCGAGCTGGCAGCGCCGTTCGACATGAAGCTCCCCTCTTTCGTGCAGCACCTGTCGGTGCTCGAGCAAAGCCGGCTGGTGAAGTCGAAGAAGCGAGGACGTGTGCGGACTTATCAGCTGGTACCCGAGCGCTTCAAGGTCGCTGAGAACTGGCTGTCCGAGCAACGTCAGCTGTGGGAAGCCCGACTGGACCGGTTCGACAACTACGTCAGGCAACTGAACGAGACGGAATCAAAATCATGAGCAAGCACTTCGCGATCAATCCCAAACTTGATTTGGTTCTGGAACGGTTCATCGACGCTCCCAGGCATCGCGTCTGGGAAGCGTTGACGAAAGCAGAACACCTCAAGGAGTGGTACATGCCCAAGACCTGGGGTGCTGTTGCGAAGTGCGAGCTGGACGTGCGACCGGGCGGCATGTTCAGCATCGACATCGCAGGGCCGGAGGGTCAGGAGTTCCCCAATCTCGGCTGTTTCCTCGAAGTCGTGCCGATGGAGCGGCTCAGCTGGACCTCGATGTTGTTTCCCGGCTATCGCCCGGCAGTTTTTGACGACATTCCGATCACTGCCATCGTCACGATGCAAACCGTGGGAACCGGAACTCGCTACGTCTTCACTGCGCTGCACCGCGATGAAGCCGACTTCGAAAAGAACAAAGCGTCGGGTTGGCAGCAGGGGACCGAGATCGCCCTCGATCAGTTTGTGGAGCACGTGCAGACGATGAAGTAGTGCTGAGCGGTCAGGCACCGTTCAGAGTGCGTGGACTACGCTTTGCTGGCTCCACATCCAAGGTGAAGCCGTGCGCGCACTACTCCTGGCTCTGGCCCTCTTCCTAGCACGCGACGTGCAGGCAGCGGATCGGGACTGCGCGACTTTCAGCACCAGACACCTGGTCGCTTGCCTGCACCATTGCCCAGCTGCTCAGCTTGGGGTCGCATGCAGAAAGAGCTGCGTCAACGAGCACAACAGGGTGAAATCTGCCTGTAACCGGCCACCCGTCTTTACGACCGGTCCGCTGGTAATAGGCAATCAGCTCAGCGAGCGGCTCCGTCTGCCACCCTGACGAACGTCAGCGTCACCTTAATCAATCCGGTCGACTGACACACGTAATTGGAGAGCGCATTCTGCCTGCAATGGACGGCGGAGGCTCACCCATGAAACACCACATGGTCACGGGCGGAGGCGGCATTCGGCTCCACCTCGTTGAGACGGGTAACCCGAGCGGCCGACCAATCGTGTTCATCCACGGCTTTTCTCAGTGCTCGCTCGCATGGGCACGCCAGATGAACTCCGGGTTGGCCGATACTTTCCGGCTCGTAGCCATGGACATGCGTGGCCATGGCCTCTCCGACAAGCCTCGCGAGAGCTACGGTGATTCAAAGCTCTGGGCGGACGACGTCCATGCCGTCGTACAAACGCTGCAACTCGATCGTCCGGTGCTCTGCGGGTGGTCATATGGACCACTCGTCATGCTCGACTATGTCCGGCACTACGGTGAGGACGGCATCCGCGGGCTCAACTTCGTCGGTGGCGTCACCAAACTAGGGAGCGATGAGGCTGCGTCAGTTCTGACTGCCGACTTTCTCAAGCTCCTTCCAGGTTTCTTTGCCACGGATGCGCAGGAGAGTGTCGGCGCTCTCGACTCGTTGGTGCGCATGTGCTTCGCCAGCGAACTTACTGCCGAAGAGCGCTACCTGATGCTGGGGTTTAATGTCTGCGTTCCGCCGCATGTGCGGCAGGCGCTGTTCTCCCGCTCGTTCGACAACGACGATCTTCTGCCGAAGCTCCGGACGCCCGTATTGATCACGCAAGGCGTTGCGGATGCCGTCGTCAAACGAACAGTCATTGATCAGCAGATGGCTCGCATCCCTCGAGCCACGATTCGCATGATCGCCAACGCCGGACACGGCTGTTTCTGGGACGCTGCAACAGCGTACAACCAGTGCCTGCAGGACTTCATGGCGACCCTCTGAGCCCCTTGCGACACGGGTCATGACCGACACTCACCGAACGCTGAAGTCCCAATTGACGATCAGTCGCAGATCGAGGAAATCGTCTCCGCCTTCGGCTTCATCCTGGTCGATGAAGCCTGCGCGCAGACGGACCCAGAGACTCTTCGCCGGCCCTTCCTTGATCCGGTAGTCCACCGTCAGGTCGTACTCGGTTTCGTCGGCACTGGCGTTCGGCCCGGTGTCGGGCGTAGCGCCGGTCACGATGTTCGCGAACATGCTGAGGTCGCCGGGCCCGACGCGCTGGAAGTTGTAGTTGCCGCCGATCATCCAGGCGTCTTCGCCGGCGCGATCGAAGTCCTCGGCCAGGATCGAGAGATAGTTGGCGGAGCTGCCATACGGCTTCTGCATTCCTTTTTCGCTGCCGGTCGTGCTCGCGCCGAGCCGCAATGTCGCGTTCCCGGCGGCGTACTCGACTTTGGCCGAGAGCAATCCCGTGCCGAACTCCCCGATCAGCTCGTCACCGACGCTGTGCTGGTCCGTGTACTGCAGAAAGCTCTTGAGCGAGCGTTCGTGGGCGAGCGCGAACTTGTGCTCGACCTTTGCAAAGAGCGTGTTGAATACATCGGTGGTCTGCTGGTCGATCGCGACGATCTCCGTACCTGCGGCGAAGACATAGCGCGCACCCGCCATGACTACGCCGCCATCGCCGTTCGCAACGCCGGCAGCCTCGGACATTGGAACGAACTCATCGGAGTTCTTCTTCTTGACCCTGTCGACATAACCGACGATGTAAGCGAGGCCGGTCGCCGAGGCGTTGCCGACAACAATCGCTTCGAATGTGTTGGGCACCATGCGGCTGTCGCTGCTGTTGACGTAGGGAAGCTCGAAGAGCTGCCGTCCAGCGCGCAACACATCGTTTTCGGTGATGCGAAACACCGCATTCGCTTCGCCCAGGACGCTGAAGCCCTCCGGCCCCGGAAGAAACAGCTGCGTGCCATCCTTGTCGCTCGGCCCGTAGACGTCCTGCGAGGTGTAGCCCGTGGCACGCAACTGCAGCCGATCGAAAGCCCAGCCCGACAAGTACTGAACCGCGCCGCCCAACGCGAATCCGACGTTGTCCTGGTTCTGGTCGCGGTCGCGATCCATGTAATAGGCGCGAGGCTTGATGATGAACTGCGTGCCAGCCAGGAATTTGACCGGCGCCCTCGCTTCGATCGCGATTGGAGGCAGGTCGCTCTGCTGATTGGGTTCCGTCGCGATCTCGTCCGAGGAGGACTGCGCCCAGCTTAGCGTGGGCAAGCAGACCCACGCGGCCGCAATGAAGAACCAACGGATCTGCACCATCCGCTGGACGGTATCCGGCACCTGCGTGCGCCGCACATGCGTAGCAGAGGCAATCCGAGCGTGATAGCGTCGAGGGGAGTCCCGAGGAGACGCCCATGAGCGCAGATCTGCTATCGCGTCGTGCTGCACTGATCGGAGCGGCCGCGCTCCTGGCCCCGCTCACTCCGAAGATCCTGGTCGCCGCACCGAACACCTCGCCGGGCAAGACAAGCCTGCTCAAGCTCGACGGAAACGAGAATCCCTACGGCCCCTCCCCGGCCGCTCGTCGGGCGATTCTCGCGAGTGTCAGCGAGGCGCCGCGTTATGCGGACGAGACGATCGAGACATTGAAGAATCAGCTCGCGGCGCACGAGGGCGTCGCGCCCTCTCAGATCGTGATCGGCGCGGGCTCCGGTGAACTGCTCAAGATGGCCGGCCTCCTGGCGGTGTCGACACCCGGCGCTGAAGTTGTCGCCTCGCGACCGACCTATGAAGAGCTGCCGGTGTTCGCCGCAACCATTGGCCTGAAAGTGCACTGGGTCGCGCCGGACACCGATCATCGGCACGATCTTCCGGCCATGCGTGAAGCCATCACGCAGCTCACGCGCCTGGTTTACGTTTGCAATCCCAACAACCCGACCGGGACCGCAGTCACGCGCAGTGCGCTCGAGACGTTCATCCGCTCGGTTCCGGTCAGTTGCACGGTGATTGTCGACGAGGCTTACATGGATCTCGTCGATCAACCTGGCGTCGCAACAGTCGCAGCGCTCGTCAAGGACGTCCACAACGTGGTCGTACTGCGAACGTTCTCGAAGCTCCACGGACTTGCAGGACTGCGTATCGGTTACGCAATCGCCCCGCCGGAGCTCGCGCAACGCCTCGCCGCGCTTTCACTCACCTGGCCGAACACCTCGGGACTTTCGGCTGCGATCGCGAGCTTCAACGACAACGACTTTTTGCAGACGACGCGCGCTGCACTCATCGGCGACCGCGCGAAAGTGCATGCAGCGCTCGATCGCCTGGGGCTGGATCGAGCCGATGCGCAGGGCAACTTCGTGTTTTTCGATACCGGCGGGCCTTTGCAGCAATTCCAGGAGCGGATGTTCGCCGAGGGGATCAAGGTCGCTCGCCATTTCGATGGCTATGACACGTGGTCGCGCGTCACGATCGGGCTGCATCACGAGGTCGACCGGTTCCTGCAGGCGCTTCCAAGGGCGCTCAGTGGGCACTGACCTGTGCACCTGGCCGCAATTTCATCGCAAGCGTACAGCGGCTACCCTCGAATGCATCCCTACCCACCAGGATGCGTTGTCATGCTCCGCAATACCCGCATGCATTGGTTTGTTTCAGGTCTAGGCATGTGTGCCTTCTTCGCGGGTCAGGCATTGGCCGCGGACGTTTACCAGGGCGACGTAAAGTTCAAGAACAAGGCGGGTAAACAGGTCACTACGAAAGTCACAGTCACCCTGGATCGGACGATGCCGGAGGATGAGCGCTTGGCCCTGGTGGAGCTGTCGAAGAACGACCCGGATGCCGCAAGGAGTGCCCTTGCCGGTAAACCGCAACTTGGCACCATCGAAGCCGAGGACCGGCGCGTACCCATTCGATTTGCTTCTGTTTATGCCCTCGACGACGGTCAAAACGTGGTCGTCATCAGTGACGAGCCGATGGGGTTCATCGGCGGATCGAACAAAAGCAAAAAAGGGTTTGACCTGACCTATGCAATGATCTCGGTCAAATCTTCGGGCGAGGGCAAAGGTGAAATCAGACCCGCTGCACGCATCAAGTGGATGGAGTCTGGTGCCCCTGCGCCCATCGGGTACGACAATCAGATCGTCTGGATCGAGAACGTAACGAAGACCACCAAGCCCTAGTGGGCGTAGCTGACGACCCGCGAAATCATCCATGCCCCAGCACCTCTGCGCCAGAGGTGCACGAATCGGAATGTTCCGCATTCCTCCTTGCCATGCTCCAGATGGCAGAATTGGTGGGCCCCGATTTCCACGGCCCCGTAATCCTTGATGGGATACACCTCGAGACTGCCCTCGACCAGTTTCCGCCGCATCCTGTTGTCCTGCGCAAACAGGCTCTCGAAATCCTTCACCGTCTGCTCATACCGAACCAGGCCTTCGTTGTCCTGGTAGAACTCGAGGTCTTCGGCAAACAGGGCTTTGAGTTTGTTAGCCCCAGGGCTGCCAGTGCAACCGTTGTGACGAGTAGTCGTTTTCATCCGGCACCTCCGGTGGCGGAGAGCGCGGAACGCTCGAGTACCCGCCCATTGAGAATCACCTTGACGATCTGATCGTAGGCCTGTATCGAGCGAGTCGGATCATTGCGCAGCAGTAGCAGATTCGCGCGCTTACCCACTTGCACTGTCCCGATCTCGCTCTCGAGTCCGAGCGCTTGCGCGTTGGCGAGCGTCGCCGCACGAAATACCTGAGCGGGCGTCAGGCCAGCTTCGACCAGTCGGTTCATTTCCCGCCAGCCATTGAGGCCGGGCGGATTCGTATAGAGCGGCGAACTGGGCGTATCGGTGCCGAAGAGCAGCCGCGCGTGATGCTCTGCCAGATAGTGCGTGACATTCGCATTGCGAGCGATTGTCTGCTGGTAAAAGGCGCGAACTCTTTGCCATTGATCAGGAGCATCGCCCTGGAGAGTCTCTTTCGGCAACGACCTGGCAATGGTGTCGCGAAACCATTGTCCTTCGGGCGTTCGATACCATGCGATCGAAGAAGCCGGCAGCACGTGGGTCAACTGCGGGTCCGCGAGAGAGTCAGGATCGAACATATCGCGGAAGCCGTAGCTCACTTGCATCGTTGGCTGCCACGCTACCCTCGCCTTCACTATCCGGTTCAACACTTTGATGACTCGCGGCGTCAGCTTGCTGGTGTCCGGATCGCCGGTCCAGCTCCACAAGCCGTGCGCAATGATGTCAACGCCTGCATCCAGTGCGAATTCCTGTGCCTCAGTGCTGGTCGCGTGGATGAGCACCGGTAGCTGCGCTCTGTGCGCAGCGTTGACGAGCGCGCGTATCGTCTCGAGGCGTGGAATTGGCCACTTCCCCGCCTCACCTCGCTCATAGAATGTCTTCACGCACGAGGCGCCATCGCGTTTCATACGCTCGATTACCGCGTCGGGTGTATGCGCAACGGGGTCGATGCCTTCAGGTGCAGTTGCTTCCTCGCCTCGCTGCACGATCAGGTATGGGAATTGCTGGTAGCGTTCCGGTTTCGGCGCCCAGACCATCGGGTAGCCGTCGACGATCGGCGTCGCACCACAGAAATAGATGTCCGGATGTTCGGGCTGCCTGTTCCAGCGCTCGATCGCTTCGGGTACCGAGATGAGGTCGATCAGCGTAGTGAAGCCGAAGTAGAGGTAGCTTCGCGGATTCTGCGCGCGCGCCGCACGCGCAATGTCGGGATGCGCCGCTTCGTGTTGCGGCGTCATTCCATGCACCTGATCCGTGTGTACGTGGCTATCGATCAGTCCTGGGCTGAGGTACAGCCCACGACCGTCGATGACCTCACGATCTTGCGCAGCGGTGGCAGCCTGTGCCGATGAATAATGCGAGATCGACACGATTCGTCCATCGCGGACGGCAACCGTGACGTTGCGCATCGGCTCCGATCTCTCGGCGGAGACGGCAGTGACGTTCTCGATAACCAACTCGCGAGCGACGACCGGGCCGCAGTAGAGACCCAGCACAATCAGTGACCACGCAAGTCTTGCCAAGCTCAGCGTCCAGTCGAAAACGCCTCGCATTCTGGCAATCGACGCGAGCACCTTGCAATCCTGCAGACCCAGGTTTACACCGCTGGCGGGAGCCGACGAAAACCCCGCTCTCAGCATAGAGGTTAAGGCAGATGTTGAGCTCAATCGCATGAAGCGACACTTCGCAATGATGGCGTCTTACAATCGCTGGGCAAACGTCAGGCTCTACAACATGGCCGCCGGATTGCCGGATGAACTCTATCGCAAGCCGATTGGCGTTTACTTCAAGAGCCTCCACGGCACCCTGAACCACCTCCTGACGGCTGATCGCATCTGGATGCGTCGGTTGCAAGGCAAAGGCGATCATCCCGACCAGCTCAACGCGACGATTCACGATGATCTGGTGTCATTGCGAGCCGCACGCGTCGCTGAGGACCAGCGGATCGTGGACTTCGTTGACGGTCTCGACGCTGCCGATTTCGAGAAATCGTGGGACTACAAGACGTTGAACGGCACGCCGCAGCGACAGTCCGTGCGCGAAATCCTTGCACACATGTTCAACCACCAAACACATCATCGCGGCCAGGCACATGCAGCTCTGACTGTGCTCGGCCTCAGCGAACCTGAACCACTCGATCTCTTGATCATGCTGCGCGAGTGCTAACATGCCGGCAGAGGTGCAAGCATGGCGATTCGCGGTAGTTGTCTGTGCGGCGGCGTGACGTTCGAGATCGATCGCGCCTGCGGTCCTGCAGAGTTCTGTCATTGCAACCGTTGCAGAAAGCTGTCGGGCAGTGCTTCGCTGCTTACAATTCGTGTGAACACGAAGGACTATCGACTCCTCACGGGTCGGGAATTGGTCAGAACGTACGCCGCGCCGATCCTCCACTCACCGCCCGCCTATCAATCCTTCTTCTGTTCCAGTTGCGGAAGTCCCGTGCCGGAGCCGGCTCCTGAAGGCGAGTCGTTCGAGATTCCTGCGGGCCTATTCGACGACGACTTCGGCATCCGCCCGGACAAGCACATCTTCGTCGATTTCATGCCGCCTTGGGACGACCTCAAGCGAGAGCTGCCGGCGTACACGCGGGGGCAGATTTACGAGGCACGCACGGGGCAGTCTTTGCCGGCGGGATGAGTACGATGTGTGTTACGACTCAACACTACTGGCGCGACGGCACTCTGCCGTTTGTCGAGCTCCGCAGCACTTACGATAGCCTGCAGAGCTACAAGCCGCATTTCCACCCACAGTTGTCGTTCGGTGCGGTGACCTCTGGTGAGACGCGCGCGAACTGCGGCGGTCGCGAGCGTGTGCTCCAGCAGGGCGAGCTGGTGCTCATCGCGCCGCATGTGGTGCATTCATGCAACCCCATCGCGGGGCAACCGCGCAGCTACCACATGCTCTATGTGGACGAGAAGTGGTGTCTCGAGAACGTGTCGCCGCTCGTCTACGGCGACGTAAGTGTGATTCGCGATCGCGGGTTGTTTGCCCGGTACCTGGAGCTCGTGGCAAGCCTTCCGAATATGTGCGCGATAGAAGCGACTGCACAGTTGCAGCGCTTGTTGACGGCTGCCGTGGCCGGCAGTCGTTCTGCGACGCCGCTCCAGCGGCACCGGCGATCAGCGGAGCGAATCAAACAAGCCCTGCTCGACAGCATTGACTCGCCGGTTACGCTGGATCAGTTGGCACGCTCTTTCGGCTGCCGCAAGGAAACGCTCATACGCGTTTTTCGACGAGCGTTTCACATCACCCCGCATGCCTTCGTGAACAACGCGCGCATTGAGCGAGCCAAGCGGCGGCTGAGGATGGGCGAGAAGATCGCGCACGTTGCAGCCGACCTGGGATTCAGCGACCAGGCGCAGTTGCATCGCACGTTTGTCAGTTACACGGCTTCGACGCCGGGCCAGTATCGCCGCGCGCGGCCGACAGCAAGAATCAATATTCGACAATAGTCGGCGCACGCGTCCGGGTAACCTGCGACACCGGTTCGGAGTGTCGCCGTGACTCGATATCATCTCGCGCAGATCAACATTGCCAGGGCCGTGGCGGATCTGGATTCGCCGCTCATGGCAGGTTTCGTGTCCCGGCTTGCCGAGATCAACGCGCTGGCGGAGAAGGCCAAGGGCTTCATCTGGCGTCTGCAATCCGACGGCGGCGATGCAACCGCGATCCGCGTCTTCGATGACCCCAGAACGTACATCAACATGAGCGTCTGGGAAACGCCGGAGGACCTGAGAAACTTTGTCTACCGAAGCGCGCATGTCGAGTTGATCCGCGATCGGGAAGCATGGTTCAGCCGGTTGTCGGAGCAACACCAAGCGGCGTGGTGGCTTCCTGCCGGTCACCGGCCCTCCGCCGAGGAAGGCCGGGATCGCCTGTTGAAGCTGCGCGCGCATGGGCCGAGCGCAACTGCGTTCACGTTGGCCCGGCCATTTCCCCAGCCGGCGAGTGAGCTCGGCGTTGTAGCTGGTCACTGACAGCGGACCGTGGAACGACTGGCGTAAGCTCGCCATTACACTCGTGTCCCTCGCGAGCAATGGATTCGAGCCGTGACGCGGATCTGGCAAAACCCGCCTGTGCGCGATGAGAGCGAGTTCGCCGCGCAGTTTCGAGCGCATGCGTTCGCCGACGCGCGCGTGGCAACCTGGGCGTCCGCGGTAGTCGGCTGCGCGCTCATGATCCAGCGCACGCTCGATCATCCGATTGTCGGCATAGGAGACATCTTGAGCGGCGCCGTCCTGTTCTGGGCGCCTCCTCTGGCCTTTACGTTGTTCGTCGATTGGTCACGGCGCAACTACCAGTGGATTCTCACGATCGCGTTTGCGTTGCGCTTCGTGCGCGTCGGGGGTGGTATTTACCAGGACACCAGGACTGTCGAAGAGACTGCAATGGCCGTGCTGGTGCTGACGATTTTCGTTTCATTCCTGCTCCGGCTGCCATTCAAGCACGCTGCCTGTTTGTCAGTGTCGGCTCTCGTATTCATCACCGCTGTCGCGACTGCATACTTCGGCTCATCTCTCTGGCTACCCCAACTGGTTCCGATTCTGCTGGTCGCGACGCTCGCGCTCTTCGCCAGCTGGCGCGCAGAAGGCCGTGAGCGTCGCCTGTTCAATCGCGGCGTGGAAGCCGCCGAACAGGCGAATCTCGCGCGAGGCGCCATGGCGGACGCCAAGGCGCAGTCGCTGCGAGCCGAGAGCCTCCAGAAGCACCTGCAATCGGTGTATGCGCAGCGCGAGCTGCTGATCAGGTCCATCTATCACGACGCGAACCAACCGCTGGCTTCGATCGGTCAGCTGGTTTTTGCGATGGAACAGCGCGCATCAGGCAACGACGCATTCTCGCCGTTTCGCGCGGATCTCGGCTCCATCGCGGCGCGCGCCGCCGAGCTCGACCGGCTGTTACGCGGCATGCACACTCTCGCGAAACTCGGCGAGTTCGTTCCCAGCTACGAGCCCGTGTCACTCAACGAGCTGTTGGGCACCATCGCCGAGCGCTTCCGCGGGCTCGCTCGCGCGAAGGGTATCGATTTCATCGTGCGTCCACGCAAGGACGGCGACGTGTACTTGCGGACCGACGCCGAAGCGATCGAACGCATGCTCGCCAACCTGGTTTCGAACGCCATCAAGTACACCATCAACGGCCGGGTCTTCGTCGGCTGCGTGCTGCAAAAGCAGCTCGTACGCATCGACGTGCTGGACAGCGGCGTGGGAATTCCGGACGACAAGAAGCACGAAATCTACAAGGAGTTCGTGCGGCTCGAGCATGAGGGCGTGCGGGACGCCAAAGGCCTGGGGCTCGGGCTTGCCATCGTGACGCTGTTCCGCGACCGGCTCGATGGCCACAACGTCGAGCACAAATCGGCGGTTGGCAGGGGATCGCGATTCTCATTGAGGGTGCCGATCGCCGCTGGCATTCCCGAAATCATCGAGATACCGGCCAGCGTTCCGCAGGTCTTGCCCACGAACAAGGTGTACGTCGTAGTCGTCGAGGACCACAAGCCGCTGCGCCTCTCGCAAGCCAGCTTGTTGCATGCGGCGGGCTATGACGTCCACGGCGGGAGTGAGCGAGCTGCGCGACCTGTTCGCCAGGCTCTCGCACCGTGCACCCAACATCGTCGTCTCCGACTATCGTCTTCCGGACGGAGCAACCGGCGACGACGTCATCGCGCTCGTCGACGAGGTGTTCCCGTGGGCGACGATTCCGATCGTCATCTACACGGCGGACATCAGCCCGGAGCTGCGCCGCCGCCGCGATCATGTGTACGTGCTCGCCAAGTCCAGCGATCCGATACCGCTGCTATCTCTGATGCAAAGGGCGATCTGGGCCGCCAAGCAAGCCGAGGCGGAGCGGGACGGAGAGCTCGACCTTGGTTCAGCGCGCGGGCGGGCGTGATTTCAGGATACCCAGCGTGAGGCCAGTCTTCGCGAAGTAAGCGTGCAGCGACGCCTGATTCGCGGTGCCGAACTTCTCATAGAGCCGGGTCATGTAGCGCCGGACGTTGTCGTGATTGATGTTGAGCGTCAGCGAGATCTTGAGCGGGGTCAGACCGCTCAACGCGAGGCGCAGGATTTCGAACTCGCGCGGCGTGATGCCGAGCTCCACATGAGTGACCGGCTGCGGCAGCGGACCCAACAAGGATTGCGCCGCGCGCGGCGGTGAGTTCCCTCCCCGGCCGACAATCTCCGACGGCAGCCAGACACCGCCGCTCACCGCGCGCCGGATTGCCTCGAGCGTCAGCTCGACGTCCGCGGATTTGGGCACCCAGGTGGCCGCGCCGAGCCCCATCATTTCCTCGACGAGCGCGCGATTGCCGCTTTCTCCCGACATGACGACCACCGGCGGTCCGTCTTCTTCGCGGATTCTCGTCAGCGTTTCCTTCCCGGTTTCCACGAGGTCCGCCTCGCCCTTGCGCGCGGGCAGCTTGGCATCGAGGAAGATCAGATCGAACTCCTCCGCGGCGAGCGCCTTGAGCGCATCCTCGGCGTCCCCGGCTTCCGCTACTTCCGCGCCAGGGTACGCCTGCTGAATCAGGCTGCGGATCCCCAGCCGCAGTGGCGGATGATCGTCTATGAGGAGAACTTTCAAGGTCATCTTGGACTACACGTTACTCGTCTGTGCGACCGCGACAACTGCTACTGGAGTGGTAGGTGCCTGCTACGCCTGTGGCGCCACGGTTGTGGCTTTGTCGGGATCGAGCCGGTAGCACAGTCTACGCGCAGACAAGAGGTGCGACTCGAATCGTCGATAAGCGGAGGACCACGAGGGGAGCTGACAATGACACGTCGCAACTGGCTGCCCTTGATCATCGCGCTCCTGCCCCTCGTGAGCAGCGCTGCACTGGCACAACTAGCGTTCCATCTGCGCCTTCAGGAGCCAACACCGCGGCCTGCGGAAACATTCGAGTTCGACAGCGATGACCTGCTGATCGTCGGCTCCGCCCGCGCAGTCCATTTCTATAAGCGAGTCGACGGGGTGTGGCGCGAGCAGCAGAAGATTGTGCCGTCAGCGGCGGATGTGACGGGCGAAAATTTCTGCCTGCCACGTCCGTAGGAGGTGCGACCATGTGCAAGCGATACGCGATGCCTGTCTTCCTCGTACTGCTCGCCGCTCTCGCGGCCGCGAGCTGCCGTCCGCTGATGGCTGCTGAACCCGCCCCTCAGCTGCTCGTCGAGTCTCAAGCTGCCCACGCCCAAAGCGTTGTTTATGTGGCCAGCGTCTTCTTTGATGGACGTATCGAGAGTGTTAGTGCCGATGGGTCCGTTCGACAGGTGGTCCGTGAAGTTGGCCCTGGCTTGCGTGGCATCGCGCTGGATATCAACACCAACAGTCTCTTCTGGACCGACGTCCATGCCGATCGCATCGAACGCATCGATCTGAATGCGCCGTCAGGGGTGCCGTCCGCGGTGATTTCTACAGGGCTCGCCTTCCCGCAGGACCTCGACCTGTCCGGATCGATCGGCAAGCTCTTCTGGGCCGACGCAGGCCTGGGCGACGTCGAGACTTCCAATCTCGACGGAAGCGCACGCTCGCTGCTCTTTTCAGCTTCGACGACCGCGATCGGCGTTGATGACGTCAACGGCAGGATCTATTCAGAAAACCGTTCCACCAGCGAGCGCGGATCGATCGTCCGGTCAAATCCCGACGGCACAGGCTTCGAGGTAGTCATCAGCAACGTTCCAACCGCGGCTGACATCGCGATTGATCCTGTGAGAGAAGTCATCTATTGGACGTCGTCGGCCGGACTGGTCGGAGGCAATGGCGGGGTCTACCGCGTCGACTTCGATGGCAGCGACTTTGCCGAGATCTTTGTCATGGGCTCGAATCTCGACACGAGTGGTATTGCGCTCGATTTGCCGAGCGGCAAGGTGTATTTCGGCCAGGAAAGCAGCGCCAATGGATGGGACCTCTACCGGATCAACCTGGACGGCAGCAATCCCGAGGTCGTCGCGACAGGATTTGGAATCATCACCCACCTGGCTTTGGTGCCGGATCATTCGACTTCCGTCACGATCGACATCAAACCGGGCGACGAAACCAATAGCATCAATCCGCGCTCGGACCGCAAACTGTGGGTCGCCGTGCTCTCTGATACCGCTTTCGATCCTCTGCAGATCGAGGTTGGAACAGTGCGTTTCGGCCCGGACGGCGCCACAGCGAAGCGCAATCAGGTGCGAGATGTGAACATGGACGGCAGAGGTGATCTGCTGTTGCAGTTCGAAATCGCTGCTACGGCCATCCAATGCGGCGATGCTGATGCCACACTCACTGGCGCTACTCTTGCTGGTCAACGAGTCACTGCAACTGATGCGATAAAGACAGTCGGATGCAGGCGCCGCCATTGAACCCAGCCTAGCAACCAACGGACTGAAATTGCGACGCCGTGATCGTGGTTACGGTCCATCCCTGGTACTCGCTCCAAGAACAGCCAGGCAAGCGGGACTGAGCCTGGCCAATAGCGCCGGCAAGAGCGCAAATACACTTGACCGGTTGCTGGGTTTGAAAGTCATCGCGGCACTCCTGCCACCCTTCTTCCTTTTCTTCTGTTGCGGCCCGCCGCGTTCTCGCACTTGGCCGTCGCTCAGCACGCGTATAGTTGCGGCTCGAATCCGCGCGAAGCGAGGCGATCATGACGCGCAAGATTGCGATCGAGCGGGCCGCGAGCGCGCAAGGCTCGGGCTATCCGTCACCATTCGATGAGCCCTGCCGGGAACGATTTCGACATCTGCTGGGCGATTCGGCCGGGCTCACACAGTTTGGGGTGAATCTGCTCGTGCTGCCGCCGGGCGCCTGGTCGAGTCAGAGACACTGGCACACGATCGAGGATGAGTTCGTGTACGTCCTCGACGGCGAGGTCGTGCTCGTCACCGATGCCGGTGAGGAGCTTCTCAGGGCCGGTGACTGTGCGGGCTTCCCGGGCGGCGTACGCGACGGCCATCATCTCCAGAATCGCTCCCCGCATGCAGCGACAGTTCTCGAGATCGGCACACGCCGACCGGCCGATGACGAAGCCTTCTATCCGGACATCGACTTGCATGCACCCAAGGGTGACGCGGGTTATGCGCACCTGGACGGACGACCCTACCCGCGTGAGTGAGGGCACAACAATGAAGAGGAATGGTTTCGCGGCTCTCTGTGCGACGATCGCTGTGCTCGCGTTTCAGCCATTACCGGCTGGCACTGTTGCGGAAAGCCGGACTGCGGATCACAAAGAGATCAGCACTCTGCTCGAGCGATGGGAGAGCGCCTGGAACGATCATGACATGCATGCGCTCGCCGCTCTGTTCCACGAGGATGCGGTCTGGGTGCTCTGGACGGGTGAAGTGTGGACGGGCCGCAAGAAGTTCGAGGACGGCATGACGGAGGTTCACAAGACGGTGTACGCCAGCAGCGTCCAGCGTGAGCGCCTCGAGGAGCTGACGTTCGTCGGCCCGGATGCGGCGGTGATGCGCTTTCACAGCGAGCTCACCGGAGACACGCGCTACCCAGGCAAGACTGTGCAGAGCCGGAAGATCCTCGTGGTCACACGGCGCGATGGAATCTGGCGCATCGGCTGGGGACAAAACACGCGCTTCACCGAGCGGCCACCAGCCAAGTAATGCGGTGACCGCGCGCTAGTTCGCCGGCGAAGGCGCCGGCACCACCAGGACTCCATCCCTTCCCGCGAAGAACAGCGTGTTGCCGTCCGGGGTGATTGCCGTGGTGGGTCCCCATTCCCTCACAGGATCCGGAATGGTCAGCACGATCGGCGTCCCAAGCTCCGGAAATTCTCCGCCGCCCGCTGGCGCCTGGCTGATGTCGAACGTGCGGAGCTCCGAACTCCAGTAGAGCACGTACGCCCGCTTGCCTTCGCGATCGACAATCACCGCTCGGATCGAGTGGTCGATGTCCCCGGTGAATTGCCACCCGGGCAGAATTCCCATCGGCGTGAATGGCGCAGCGTAGTCGCTCGGATAGACGCGACCATACGGAGTGAATCCGTGCCGCTCGTGCACGATGATGCGGCTTGCGTTGGCATTGACGGTGAACGGGTATTGTTGATCGCTCGTGACGGTGAACGAACGTCGGCCGGTCGAGGCCGAGTAGTCCAGTATGGGCTGCGACGGGGAGATGGCGGACACCGTACCGAAAGCCCGCGAACCGTCGAGCGTGCCTGTCATCGCGTAGGGTTCCTGTTCCAGGGACGTCAACGCCATCCGTGCGAACGTTCCGCTCGCGATCGCGTAGTAGTACACACCGTCGGGAGCCGGGAACCCGCCGTGCCACGAGATGAGCGCGTGCCCATCGTTCTCGATCGCGATCGAGCCGAGGGTTTCGGTAGTCCCGCCCAGTTTCGGCCCGGGCACCGTTCGCAAAGTCGACAGTACATCGGGCGACAGCTCGAGCACGCTGGCACGGTTGCTGGCGATCAAGCGCGAGCCGTCGGGAGACCATTCTGCATCCGCCAGGTTGTCGATCGGAATCGTCGTCGGTCCGCTCCACGCTCCAGCCGCATAAGTGTAGCGCCATACCTTGTTCGGCTCAGGCGCACCGGAGCCCGGGCTGAAGAAGCGGCCGCCTGCGAGCAGCGCCTGGCGCTCGGCATCGTAGAGCAGGAACGTGAGCCCCTGCGCCGCCTGCTCCGGAAAGGGCAAGGTCGTTTGCGCGTAGGTCACCGGCGCGACCGCGACGATCGATCCGCCCGCACCAGTATTCGGTGTCAGGGACACGACATGCGTGCCGGCGGCCAGGGCCGGATACGTCGCGCGCACTTCGGTGTCGCTGACGATCGTGAACGAGGCGGCGTCCGCGGAGCCGAACTTCACGCTGGTCGTGTTGTTCAAGCCGGCGCCACGGATCACTACCTCTGCGCTGCGGCCCGCCACTGCGACGTGCGGCATCACCGCATTTGGCGGAGTCGAGGCGCCGATCGAATACGACACGTTGATCGTTTTTGGACTGCCCGCGAGCTCGCCCGTGGCGCACGTCGGATCGTCCATGCAGGCGCGGACGGTAATCGTTCCGGGATGCGAGCCTGCGCCGAGAACGTCCGGCGCGCGCGGCGTAACGGTTGCTTGCCCGGAGTTGCCGTTGACTATGAAACTCCCGATGTCGCCGACGGGCGAGGTTGGAGTGAGCGGCGAGACCACGATGTACAGCGTGCCGGACAGGCTGCCGCCATTGCTCACTGTGCCCGTGACGGTCTGCGGTGCGGGCGCAGTCGAGGTCGATGAGGTAGCGCTGAATGTGAGCGCAGTCGGCGTCACGCTGAATGTCGCCTGGCCCGACGGCGGATTGGGCGGATTCGATCCTCCGCCGCCACCGCATCCCTGAAGCCCGAGTGCAGCCAGACCGACCGCGATCGCGCAGATCGCACGTACTAATCCATTCATTGGATTGACCTCCCCGAACGCCTTGCCGTCTACGCAGCTGTTGTCGGCACAACGATTGTCGGCGCTGATCATGTCAGTTGTCCACATGCAGCGGCGCAGCGTTCTGTCAAACCCTCAGGCTCTGTTTCACATCTTCGCCGGCCGGGCCGTTCACCCCGGCAGCCTGAGCCTGAAACTGTGCCCCACGCCCGCCGTTAGGTTAGGTCGGATGTCAGCATTGGCCATCCTGTTCAGGTGGGGCCACAGCCGTTGATCTGGCTGATCGTCACGCTCTCGATCGCCCTGGCAGCGACCCTCGCCTGGTCGCTGACCATTCGCCATCGGACCCGTGCGCTCGACGCGAGGCTCGAGGAGCTCGAATCGAAGCACGAGCAATTTCTCGAGCAGGCCGAGCACGGGCGGGCGATTCAACGCAAGATCGAAGCACAGCTGCTCGAAAAGCAGCAGCACCTGGATCGCCTGGCCCATCATGATCAGCTGACCGGTCTGCCGAACCGGCTGTTTCTCGCCGCACACCTTCCCGAGGCGATGGAGCAGTCCCGCCAGACGCACATGCCGCTGGCGCTGCTGTTCCTCGACCTCGATCGCTTCAAGCACATCAACGACACCCACGGGCACGAAGTCGGCGACAAGCTCCTGCAGGAAGTCGCGCAACGCATTCAGGCAGCGGTGCGCACCGACGACATCGTCGTGCGCATGGGCGGCGACGAGTTCGTCGTCATCCTCAACAAGATCAAGACGCTCGAACAGGCGAACGAAACTGCGGCGCGCATCGTCGCGAGTCTCAGTGTGCCACTCGAAATTGCCGGCAAGCCGCTCGTCACCACTGTGAGCATCGGTCTCAGCATGTATCCGCGGGACGGTGACAATGTCGGCGCGCTGCTGCGGCACTCCGATACCGCCATGTACCAGGCGAAGGACCGCGGCCGTAACAACTTTCAGGTCTTCAGCCCGGTGATGGACCGCAAGCTCCACGAGCGCGTGAGCCTGGAAGCCCGCCTGCGGGCGGCGCTGGAGCTCGAACAGTTCGACGTGCACTACCAGCCGATTCTCGATATCGAAACGAGCCAGGTCATTGCACTCGAAGCGCTGGTTCGCTGGAAGGATGCCGAAGAAGGATTCATCCCGCCGGCGCGGTTCCTGCCGGTGGCCGAGGAATCCGGGCTGATCGATCCCATCGGACAGTTCGTCTGGCGCCACGTCGGCGAGGACATGGCTCGCTGGCGCGAGCAGAAACTCACGCTCGTGCCGGTCGCCGTCAACTTGTCTGCCGGACAGTTGATGCGCACCGATCTGCGCTCGCTGATCATCGAAGTGACGCAGACATACGGCATCGCACCGTCGATGTTCCACATCGAGCTGACCGAGGGCGCGATGCTGGAGAAGTTCGATCGCCACTCGGGTCGCTCGAGCGAAAATGTCATCGACGAGGTACGCAGCCTCGGCGTGCGGATCTCGATCGACGACTTCGGCGTGGGCTACTCGAGCCTCGGATACCTCAAGCAGCTGCGCGTCGATTACCTGAAGATCGATCGCAGCTTCATCCGCGACCTGGTCAACAACTCGAACGATCATGCGATCGTGGCGGCGATCTTCGCGCTGGCGAAGCACTTGCGAATCGGAGTGATCGTCGAGGGTGTCGAAGGATGGCCGCAACTCGAGATGCTGCGGGAGCTCGGCTGCCGGTTCGCTCAAGGCTTTCTGCTGGCCAGGCCGACCGCAGCCGAAGATTGCGCTCAGTTTCTTTCGACCCAGCCATTGCGCCTGCACGATGTCGGCGCAGATGTGCTCGCGACGATCGCCCGCTAATCGGACTCGTCCAGGTCCCGGACCATATAGTCGATCGCACGCGTCCAGCTGGTGTCGTTGTCTCCTCGG
>Ga0209382_10001360_pt1 | contig 38669 bp, 40 predicted proteins | sample SoiMetdeltSBSDD5_FD_187599 | JGI IMG/M metagenome (GOLD analysis project Ga0209382, IMG submission 187599) | Bulk soil microbial communities from a Populus tree surrounding site in Tennessee, USA - Soil MetaG P. deltoides SBSDD5 (SPAdes) (version 2) | ecosystem: Environmental > Terrestrial >... | reverse complement strand
AGTGCTATGGCTGAACAGGATAATCGGAAGCTCGCGCGCGAAGCTTTTGACGCTTGGAACGCCCATGATCCCGAACGGCTCACCAAGCTGATTGATGAGAAATACGTCGCGGAGAGCGATACGCTTCCCGGCCCCATCAGTGGGAGGCAGGGAGCGCGCGACTTCATGAGGATCTACATCACTGCGTTTCCGGATCTTTCACTTCGACCTCGACCAGATGCTTGCCGAGGGCGACTTCGTTGCAACTCGCTGGACCGCCACCGGGACGCATGGCGGCGACCTCATGGGTATCCCGCCCACGAACCGACGGGCAGTCACGCATGGGTGCACCGTCGGGCAGTTCAAGAACGGGAAGTCCGTTCACGACTGGATCTACTGGGACACGGCGAATCTCCTGAGGCAACTCGGCGTCGTACCCGGTCAGACATAGCCAGTCGGCAGCGTGCTCTGCCGTCACTGAAATCATCAAGGACGTGAGCGTGTAGCTCCTCGGCTTTCACCGCGAGGAGCTATGCGCTGCAATTGCCGGCAAGCCAAGGGCGCCCTGCCGCCGATTGACGCGGGCAGGTCTCCTGCGGGATCATCCCTTCCGGACCGTCCGGCCGACCAGCCGTCAACGGAGGAGGCGCCGCTCATGACCACCCGGATCGCCTGGTTCAACGGCAGGCTCGTACCCGAGACCGACGTCGTCATCCCCTTTCGCGACCGGAGCTTCAACCGCGGCGACGGGTGCTTCGACATGACCCGCACCTTCAACGGGCAGCCGTTCCGCGTGAAGGAGCACGTCGAGCGCCTCTTCCGGTCTCTCCGCTACCTGCGCATCGACTGCGGGCTCGAGCCCAAGGAGATGATCGCGATCGCCGACGAGGTGGTCGAGAAGAACGAGCCGCTGCGCGCCGCCGCCGGCGACTGGTGGGTGGCCTGGCGGATCAGCCGGGGCGTCGACGCCCTCGGGGACGAGGGCTGGGCGAACACGGGGCCGCAGGTGATCGTGGATTGCACGCCGCTGCCGCTCAAGGCCCGCGCGCGTCAGTTCCGGGACGGCATCGACGTGGTCATTCCCTCCGCGCGCCGGGTGGCCCCGGCCGAGGTGAGCCCGCGGGCCAAGACGCACAACTACCTGAACCTGATCCTGGCCGAGAAGGAAGTGAAGTCGCACAGCCCCGAGGCCTGGGCGGTCATGCTCGACGAGCGCGGCAACCTGTGCGAGGGCATGGGAAGCAACATCTTCGTGGTGCGTGACGGGCGCGCACTCACTCCGCGCGAGCAATACGTGCTGCCCGGGGTGAGCCGCGGGATGATCCTGGACCTGGCCGCCCAGCTCGGCATCTCCTGCGAGGAGCGCGACCTCGACGTCTACGACGCGGTCACCGCGGACGAGGTCTTCCTCACCTCCACCAGCCTCTGCATCTGTGGCGTACGCTCGCTCAACGGCGCGCGCATTGCCGACGGTACCGTGCCCGGGCCGATCACGCGGCGCCTCACCGAGGCGTACGTGAAGAGCGTGGGCTGCGACTTCGTCCAGCAGTACCTCTCGCGGCTGCGCTGAGCCCGGGAGGAGCCTGGCGAGCGCCCAGCCACACCGACGACGCGCGTTCTCCCTGCGAGACCGGGGTCAGCGCGCGGATGGGCCCCCGTAGCGAGCCCGGGCCAGCTCCACGATCTCGAGGATCGTCTGCGCATAGGTACGCCCGGAGGCGCGCGCGCCCTTGATGAACTCCGCCCCGGAGGCGAGGTAGGGGTTGGGGTTCGCCTCGATGAGGTAGACCTTGCCGTCGCGGGTCAGGCGGAAATCGACGCGCGCGTAGTCGCGGAGCCCGAGCGCCTGAAAGGCCGTGACAGCGGCGCGCTGCATCGCCTCGCGCACGTCGTCCGGAAGCTTCGGCACCCGGACCTTGCTGCCACGATAGGCGCGTGTGCCTTCCGCCCACTTCACCTCGGTGCCCGCGATGCGCGGCGTGCCCTTCGGCAGGTGGGAGAGGTCGAGCTCGACCGCCGGTAAGGCTTCGGGCTGATGGTTGCCGAGCACGCCCATGTAGATCTCCCGGCCGTCGATGTACTGCTCGATCAGCACCGGGTGGTCGAACTCGGCGTGAAGCTGGTCGATGCGTTCCATGAGCTCCTTGATGTTCCCGGCGAGGGCGTCGAAGCCGATCCCGATCGAGCCGTCCTCGCGGGCGGGCTTCACGATGACGGGAAAGTCGATGTCGTGCGCGGAGTCCAGCCGCCCTCGCCAGACGACGGCCCAGCGGGGCGTGGCCACCCCGTGGAAGCTGAAGACCTTCTTGGCCAGCGCCTTGTCCATGGCCAGCGTGAGGCCGCGGGCGCCCGAGCCCGTGTAGCGGAGGCCCAGGAGGTCGTAGTAGCCGGCGACCTGCGGTTCCTTGGTGTCGTCACCGCCGAAGGATTCCACGAGGTTGAAGACGAGATCGGCTTGCGCCTGGGCGAGCGTCCGCAGGCACTCCGACGTGCCGTCCACCGCCAGCCCCACCACCTCGTGCCGAGCCTTTCGCAGGACGGTGGCGATCTCCTGCACGTCGGTCTTGCGCCGGCCCTTCGACGCGTCGACGGACTCGTCAGCGCCGTGGGCGACGATGATCCGCATGGGCGGCGGTGCCCGTCGCCCCGCCCCGGCGCCCGGGCCGTGGGCGCCGGGTGTGCGGAACGAAGCGGCCGTGCGTGAGGTAGTTCATGACCAGCGTGGTCGCGTACGTCGTCACCTCCATCAGGGTGGCGGCCTCCGCGGTCGACGGCACGGCCAGACCGAGACGCGCGGAAGCCTCCTCGATCCTCGTCACCAGCGCCCGGATGACGCTGCGGCGCACCCCCGTCCAGTACTCGATCTTGTTCACCAGCGTGGCCCGGTGCTCACGAAGGAAGTCTGCGGCCGGGCGGGCGCCGCGACGGCGGCGCACGAAGAAGTCGCGCAGATCGTGCTCGAGCGCCACGTCGACGGGCTCCGGCGCCGACTCCTGCGCGCGAAAGAATTCCTCGACGGTCATGTTCATCTCTTCCACCGTGATGTCGGTCGAGGCGAGCCGGACAGACGGCTCGCTGTCGCCGAGCCGGCGGGCCGTGCGATCGACGTAGCGGAGCTTGCGCATGGCGGGCCAGCCCCGGTAGCGCTCGCGCCAGCCCGAGCGCGGCGTGAGCCAGACGGCGAAGGTCTCGGCGAAGTCCTCGTCGGGATGCTTCTGCGCGTACCAGCCCTCCATGTGGCGCACGAAGCTCCGGTCGAAGGGCACCGGCTTGTAGCGATCGCGGTAGGGGCGGTTGAACGGGCCGAACCGCTCGCGCCACTCCGGGGTCTCGTACAGCTTGTAGGCGTAGTTGAAGGCGTGGCCCGCCTCATGGCGCAGGTACATGCGAATCTCACGAGCGTCCTCGACGTCGTCGATCTCCTTCTCCAGGCGCGCCAGCTTGGCGTCGGCGAGGTAAAAGGGGATGCCGATGATCGGTTCCCCGTCGGGGCACCCCCACTCGTCGGTCAGGTAGGTGGGAGGGCGGAACCGCTTGAGCCCCTTGGCTTCCAGCTCCCGGTAGAGGTCGCCCACGTACCGCTCGATGGGGGAGCCCTCGAGCTTGAGGCCGAGCTCGCTGATGCGCTGCGAGAGCAGCGGCTTGAGGTCGGACGGTGCCGTCTCGAACCCGGCCATTCTCCTCCATGCTAGCGCCACCGCGGTGCTCGGGCCAGCAGTCGGCCGTCCCGCACTCGAACGAGCGCCCTGGCCATCTTGACTCCGCCGTGCCCCGGCAGCATGCTGCCGAATCACGAGGAGCCCTCCATGGAGCCACGGATCGCGCCGATCGATGCCGCGCTGGGCGCCGTCGTCACCGGTCTCGACCTTTCACAGATGGATGCGCTCACCTGGAAGGCCGTGGAGCGCGCATTCCACGAGTACGCCGTCCTGGTGTTCCCCGCCCAGAACCTGTCACCGGACGCGCAGGTGGCGTTCGCCCATCGCTTCGGAGAGATCGAGCTCCTGGCTCAGGACCCCGGGCAGAAGGCGGTGGCGATCAGCAACCAGAAGCCCGACGGATCGGTCATGGGGGCGGACGAGCATCGCTTCAAGTCCTTGCGCGGGAACGAGGGCTGGCACACCGACAGCTCGTACATGCCCCTGGCCGCCAAAGCCTCCGTGCTCTCGGCGCAGGTGGTTCCGTCCGCCGGTGGCGAGACCGAGTGGGCCGACATGCGGGCCGCTTACGACGCCCTGGACGAGGCGACGCGCCGGCGCATTGCCGGGCTCTCGGCGCACCATTCGCTCTACCACTCCCAGGCCAGGATCGGTCACGTGGTGCAGACGGGGGCCGGGTACGGCTTTCACACCAAGGGCGCGCCGCTGCGGCCGCTGGTGAAGGTGCACTCCGTCACGGGGCGCCCGGCGCTCTTCATCGGCCGTCATGCCTACGGCATCCCTGGCCTCGACGAGGCCGAGTCGGAGAAGCTCCTCTCGGAGCTGCTCGACTTCGCCTGCCGGCCACCGAGAACGTACGCGCATCGGTGGCAGCCGGGCGACGTGGTCATCTGGGACAACCGCTGCGTGCTGCACCGGGCGCGGCCGTACGACTACCGCGAGGTGCGCGTCATGCGTCACACCCGGGTCGCGGGGGACCCGGCCACGGAGCTCGCGCCGACCCATCGCGACGAGCGCGCCAGCGCCTACGAGCCGTCCACCTCGAACCGATAGGCAGGGCGTCCGACTCGGGCTCGCCCTCCGTCGTGGATCAGTGCTCCCGCAGGAGCGAGCCGAACCCTCGCAGCTGGTCCGTGATGCCGTTGGTCCGGAGCGCGTGCCAGAGAGTGACGGCATTGATCGCGAGCACGGGTTTGCCGAGCCAGCGCTCCGCCTCGTCGGCGAGGCGAACCATCGACAGATTGGTGCCGACCTGGACGATCGCCTCCACGTCGGGTCCGTTCAGCTCGTCGCGGATGATGGGCAGGAGCTGGGTCTCCGGCACGTCCGCGATCGAAGTCGCCGTCGGACAGCGAAGGCCCTTGAAGCGCATGACCTCGAAGCCCGCCTCCTCGAAGTACCGCGTGACCTGCCGGTCGGAGACGGGCTGGTAGGGACTGAGCACCGCGATGCTCCGGACCCCGTGACGCTCGAGGGCGGCGCGGCACGCCGAGGCGCCCGTCGAAACGTCGAGGCCCGACTGGGCCTTCACCCGCTCGATGAACTGCGCGTTGCCCTCCACGCCGCCCCAGAAGGTCTCCGACGACATGCCCATGATCAGTGAGTCGGGCTTGCAGGTCATCACGTCGCGGATCGCGACCCGGATGGAGCCGCGGATCTGGGCGAGCAGCGCCTCGAAGTGGGCGTCCGAGTCCATCAGGGGGTTCTCGATGTACATGCGCCCAGTGTGGAAGGTGACGCCCGGGGGCGCCATCCGGTTGTAGTCGGCCTCGACCACGGTGTTCGTCGAGGGCACGATGACCCCGAACTTGATCCGGTACCCGGCCGCGTCAGGCATGCAACCGCCGATGTCTCGCGCTCACCACGGGTCGATGTACGGGTACTTCTTCCCCGTCCGTGCCGGCACCGGGGGCAGGCGCTTGAGGCCGCCGGCGATCCACTCCCGCGTGTGCGCTGGATCGATCACGTCGTCGATCCCGCCTCCGGCCGCGGCGTTGACCGCCTTGGCCTTGTCGTACGCCGCTGCGGTCCGGCGCTGGAACTCCGCGAGCCGCGCCTCGGGATCCTCGATCGCCATCAGCTCCTTGCGGTAGCCCAGCTTGACCGCGCCTTCGATGTTCATGCCGGCGAACTCGGCGGTGGGCCAGGCCACCGCGAAGAAGCCGACCAGGGTGCCGGCGCCGCACATGGCCTGGGCGCCCAGGCCGTAGGCCTTGCGGACGATGACGGTGAACAGCGGCGCGGTCATGTTGGCGCCCACGTTGAACAGGCGCGTGCAGTGACGGACCAGCGCCGTCCGCTCGACCTCCGGGCCCACCATGATACCGGGGCAATCGACGAGGCTCAGCACGGGAATGTCGAAGGCGTCGCAGAGCTGCATGAACCGCGCGCCCTTGTCGGCGCCGTCGGAGTCGATCGCGCCGGCCAGGTGATGGGGATTGTTGGCGATGACCCCCATCGGCCTGCCCTCGACGCGGAGGAAGGCGGTGACGATCCCGATGCCGAACTTCGGGCGCAGCTCGAGGACGGAGCCCGCGTCGGCGATGGTGTCGATGATCGCCCGCATGTCGTACAGGCGCAGCCGGTTCTCCGGCACGGCGTGCCGGAGGCGTCGCTGGTCGGGCGCGTCCCAGGTCGAGACCGCCCCCTGGAAGTAGGCGAGATACTTCTTCGCCACGTCGACGGCCTCGTCCTCGTCCTTCACCAGGATGTCGACGACGCCGTTCGGGACCTGGACGGACATCGGCCCGACTTCCTCCGGCGTGTAGATGCCGAGGCCGCCGCCCTCGATCATCGCCGGTCCTCCCATGCCGAGCGTCGAGCCCTCGGTGGCGATGATCACGTCGCTGCACGCGACCAGCGCGGTGTTGCCGGCGAACGTGCGGCCGTTGACGATCGCGACCAGCGGCACCAGCCCGCTCAGCTGCGAGAAGGTCGTGAACGTGTGCGTGTCCACCGCGACGCGGGGGCCGATGTCGTCCTCCCCCGGCCGGCCGCCGCCGCCCTCGCCGAACAGGACGATGGGCAGCTTGAACCGGTGCGCCAGCTCGAAGAGCCGGTCCTGCTTGTAGTGATTCCGGTGCCCCTGGGTGCCCGCCAGCACGGTGTAGTCGTAGTGCACGACGACGGCGCGGGAGCGCGTCTCGTCGAACAGCGTCCCGTTGATGGAGCCCATGCCGGCCACCACGCCGTCGCCCGGCGTGTTCTGGCGCAGCGCCTCGATGGTGTTGCGCTGGTGCTGCCGGGCGACGACGAGCGGCCAGTATTCCTTGAAGGACCCGGGATCGACGAGGCGGTCGATGTTCTCGCGCGGCATGCGGTAGCCCAGCCTCCGCCGTCGGGCGACCGCGTCCGGCCGGTTCTCGTCCAGCCCGAAGGCGTGGCGGTCGTGGCTCTCGCGCAGGTCTTCGCGGATGTGATCCGGGTCCGGCCCCGCCACGGCGGCCATGGCGGCGTCCTCGACCTCGGCGGCCTGGATGAAGACGATGGGATAGCCCTCGCGCACCACGTCGCCCGGCGCCATCGTGACGCCGCGCACGATGCCCCCGTGCGGGGCGGCGATCACGTGCTCCATCTTCATCGCCTCGACGACGGCGACCTGCTGCCCCTGACGGACCTTGTCGCCGACGGCGACGTCGATGGCGACGATGGTGCCCTGGATCGGGGAGGCGACTCCGGCCGCCCCGTCGGGCCCCGTGAGCGCCGGGGCCTCGTCCCCGACATCGGCCGTCGTCTGGTTCGCCTTCACCTGACGGTCATAAGCGAACAGGGCGAGGGGATCACGGCTCTTGACCCGGGCCCCGGCGAACCCGCCGTCGTTCGCCGCGGGCCGCGCCGTCTCCACGAGGCGGCGCTGCCGATCCGGACCGTCGGCGACCAGCGCCGCCATGTTCTCGTCGACCCAGCGCGTATGGACGTGGGCGGCGGCGAAGTCGGCGTGGGCCAGGATGTTGCGGAGGAACGGGATGTTGGTGCCGACCCCTTCCAGCCGGAACTCGCCGAGGGCCCGCGAGGCCCGCCCCACGGCCGCCGCGAAGTCCGGCGCGTGGGCGATGACCTTCGCGAGCAGGGAGTCGAACGCGACGCCGGCGCGATAGCCCGCGTACCCGAACCCATCCGTCCGCACGCCCGGTCCACTCGGCGCCTCGTAGACGGTCAGGATGCCGCCGCCTGGTCGCACCGAGCCATCCGGTCGGATGGTCTCCATGTTCACTCGCGCCTGGATCGCGTAGCCGCGCGGCCGGGCGATCTCGGGCCCGTCCAGCCCCAGCTCCGCCAGCGTCGCGCCCTGGGCCAGCCGGATCTGCGCGTGCACGAGATCGACGCCGGTCACCGCCTCGGTGATCGTGTGCTCGACCTGCAGCCTCGCGTTCGCCTCGATGAAGACGAAGGGCTGGGCGCCCGGGCGACCGGAGACGTCCACCAGGAACTCGAACGTGCCGAGATTCGTGTAGCCGACGTGCTTCGCGAACCGCACCGCGGCCTCGATGATCTGACGGCGAAGCCCATCGTCCAGCCCAGGTGCAGGAGCAATTTCGACGGTCTTCTGGAAGCGGCGCTGGATGCTGCATTCCCGCTCTCCCAGATGCGCGATGCCGCCGTCATGGTCGCCGAGGATCTGCACCTCGACGTGGCGGACGCGCGGGAGAAATTCCTCCACGTAGACCTCGGGCCGGCCGAACACCGCGCCGGCCTCGGAGCGGCAGCGCTCGAACACGGCCGGGAGCGCGTCGGCGGACAGCACCGCGCGCGTGCCGCGACCACCGCCACCGGCCAGCGCCTTGACGATCATCCCGCTGCCCGGGCGGAGGGAGGCGAGGAACGCGCGAGCCTCGTCGAGCGTGACGGCGTGATCGAGACCGTGGAGGACCGGAACGGACGCCGCGACGGCCGCAACCCGGGCACGGGCCTTGTCGCCGAACAGCTCCAGATGCTCTGCGTCCGGGCCGACGAAGGTCAGCCCCGCCCTGGCGCACAGCCGCGCGAAGTCGGCGCGCTCGGCGAGGAACCCGTAGCCGGGGTGGATGGCGTCGCAGCCGGACGCCGTCGCCGCCGCGATCACGGCCTGGGCATTCAGATAGGCGGCCGGCCCCTGGCCCGGCAGCGCCCGGCATTCGTCGGCCACGCGGAGGTGCAGGCTGCGCGAATCGTCCTCTGAATAAACGGCGACGGTGGGCACACGCATGTCGGCCGCGGCGCGGGCGATGCGGATGGCGATCTCGCCCCGGTTGGCGATCAGCAGCTCGGTCACGCTCATGGTGTCGTTGTCTTCGTCGAGGGTCCCCCGATGACGCCTTCCGCGCGCAGAGCCGCCACGGCTTCCGGGCTCATGCCGAGCAGATCGCGCAGCACCTCCTCCGTGTGCTCGCCCAGCATGGGGGACGGGGTCCGTACCGAGCCCGGCGTCTCGGAGAGGCGCACCGGGGCGCCGACCATCTTCACCTTGCCGGCGCGCGGGTGCTCCATCTCCACGAGCGTGCCGCGGGCCTCCACCTGTGGATGCTCCACGACCTGCGCGAGGGTGTTGATGGCGCCGAACGGGATGCCCTTTGGCAGGAAGATGGTCTCCCACTCCTCGTAGGTCTTCGTCAGGAACACGTCCTGGAGCAGGGGGATGAGCGTGGCACGGTTCTTCGCGCGGTCGGCATTGCGGCGATAGCGCGGGTCGTTCGCCAGCTCCGGTCGGCCGATCGCGGGACAGAAGATCTGCCAGAGCTTCTCGCTGCCCACCGCGAGGGCGAGGTCGCGGGTCTTCGTCCGGAACGTCTGGTAGGGGAGCAAGGCCTTGTAGGCGGTGCCCATGGGCGCGGGCAGCTCGCCGTCGGCGAGGAAGCCGCCGATCATGGTGCCGAGGAGCGACATCTGGCCCTCGAGCATGGACACGTCGATGGCCTGGCCTCGCCCGGTCCGCTCCTTCACGCGCAGCGCCAGCATGATCCCGAAGGCCGCGTACATGCCCGCCGTCATGTCCGCGATCGACGTCCCCGCGCGCACGCCCCGGCCGCCTTCCTCGCCCGTCACCGAGATCATGCCGCTCTCGGCCTGTAGTATCAGGTCGAGCGCGGCGCGATCGCGATAGGGGCCGTCCTGGCCGAAGCCGGACACCGAGCAGTAGATGATGCCTTGGTTGCGGCGGCGCGCCTCCGCATAGGCCAGGCCCAGGCGCTCGAGCGCGCCCGTCCGGTAGTTCTCGAGGACGACGTCTGCCCGTTCGACGAGCTCGAAGAAGAGCTCCTTGCCCCGTGGGTGCTTGAGATCCACCTCGATACCCTGCTTGTTGCGATGCAGGCTCACGAAGTACGCGGTCTCGCCGCCCGGCAGCGGCGTGCCCCACGCGCGGGCGATGTCGCCGGCACCCCTGGGCTCGAGCTTGATCACTCGCGCGCCGAAATCGGCGAGCATGGTGGAGCAGAAAGGGCCGGCGAGGGCGTGGCTCAGATCGATGACCGTGACGTCTTCGAGCGGCAGGCGCATGCGGGTCGTCTCCTCGCGACCCATGGTAGCCCAGCGGCGGCGGGAGTGGCTGTCACCGAGATTGTCACTCTCCAGCTTGTGTCCGAATTCGATCGGGGCGAGCATCTCGACACGGCTGGGGTCAGGATGGACCTTTCTACTTCCCGTCCCGTTCTCGTTGTCGGCCTCTTGGCGCTGCTCCTGGCGGTGAGCGGCGCTGGGGTCAGTGCGGGGCGCGGCGATCCGCCGAGATTCGTCACGGTGGCTCCCGGCATCGCCCACGCGACCTTCCAGGTTCGCCCGGACGACTCCGAGGCCTTTTCAGGCCACGCCTTCAACGTCGATCTGGACGTGGCCGCGCTCCGTCTCATCCCTGCTGGGGGTCCTTCGACGAGGCGCACCGTCGAGGAGATCGTCGCGCCCTATCCGGCGGTCGTGGCGGTCAATGCGAGCTTCTTCGACACCGAGGGACGGGCCATGGGTCTCGCGGTCGACGAAGGGCGGGTCCTGGCCGGCGGCAGGCGGCGGAGCTGGGGCGCGCTCGTGATCGACGACCGGCACGCGCGGATCGTGCTTGGGGCCGAGATCCAGGATGATCGTGCCCACCGCCTCGTCGTCCAGGGCATCCCTCGTCTCGTCGTGGGAGGGAAAGTCCAGCCACTGAAGCCCCAGCTCGCAGAGCGCACGGCGGTATGCGCCAAGGGCCGTGGCATCCTCCTCGTCGTTTCGACGAGGGTCGAGACCACGCCGTTCGCGCGGTTCCTCGCCGACTCGCCCGATCAGGGCGGCCTCGGGTGCGGGGACGCGCTCAATCTCGATGGCGGGCCGTCGACACAGCTCGTGGTGAGGCTTCCCGCGCTGGCGCTGTCGTTTCCCCGGGGGTGGGGCGTGCCGAACGCGCTGGTCGTCGCTCCCGGTACGAGGTGACCAGAATCGCTGCCGTCACGCTCGTCGGTCGCCGCCGTCGGGCCTCCGCGTCGCGTCGCGCGACGGATAGATGACGCTCTCGGCGTGGCGGTACATCCACTCGACGGCGTCGGCCGCCAGGAAGTGGACCTCGGTGCGCGCGAGCGCCGCGAGCCGAAGCGCATCGATGTTCCGGCGCACCTCGGACGTCAGCGTGTTCAGGCGATGGTACGCCTCGGACACCGTGCGGCCGAGCGTCGTGACACCGTGGTTCTCCATGATCAGGCTGTTCGTGTGCTCGATGAAGTCCTTGATCGGTTCGACGTCCTGCTCCACGTCGAGGTGCGACGGCACCACGTACGGCGGCCTGGCCATCACGTAGGGGAACTCGAGCGAGAGGACGCGAAGCTCCTTGACGGCGCCCGATGCGAACAGCGCGATGGTCTCGTCGTGGTGCACGTGGATGACCGCCCCGACGTCGGGCCGCAGGCGCAGGATCTCCCGGTTCAGGTTGTGGCCGACGCTCGTCGGGACGGTGCCGTGCAGGAGCCGAGGCGTCGGGATGTCGGTGATGACGACGTTGTCGAGCGTCATCTCCTCCAGCGACACCTCGGCGTGCTTGGTGTACGCCACACCGTGCGCGAAGTCGGGATGGGGCACGCGGATGGCCAGGTTCCCGAGCGAATTGTGAACGTATCCGCGGGCCACGATCCTCCGCGCGTAACGCAGGAGCAGGTGCGCGACGGTCTCGTCGATTGGCACGGTCATGACGCTCCCCCCCTCACTGACGAGTTCGATCCGGTCGAGGCTCCGTCCGGCCGGCGGCCAGGATGCCGTCGACGAGCGCGTAGGCGCGGCTGCGGTCCGGGTAGCGCAGGTGGTGGTTGATGCGGTTGCGCGCGGCCGAGGTGAGGTAGAAGCGCTCGTAGAGGACGTTGCGGCCGGCCAGGGTGGAGCCCACGAAATCCCAGGCCAGCCGGAAGAGGGCCGCCCGCTCCTCGCTGTCGGTGTCGTGGGCCCCGTGCAGGAACTCGTCGAGCAACGGGCGGAGCCGCCCGTCCTGCAGCTGGCGGCGAGTCGGCGTGGCCAGGAGGTTGTGGCTGCCGATCAGCATGATGATCTCGCTGACGCGCGGGAACCAGGTGGCCAGGAGCGAGCGCATCGGGTTGAGGGCGCGCCCGTCGGGAAACCACACGCCGTTGCCGATGTCGCGGCCGTGCTCGGCGGAGATGAGCACGGCGTTGCGCGCCACCTCGACGTAGTCCAGCAGCTCGCCCAGCATCTCCTGGGTGGCCGGGCTCGTATCGCCGATGGACTCGGCCATGCGGACGGCCAGGCCGTAGGCGAACTCGAGCTTCACGAGCGCGCGAATGGTGGTCTGGTTGGTCATGTTGTCGCGCAGCCCGGTGGTACCGACCGTGTTGTAGAGGTCCACGTGCCCATCCAGGAACACGCAGTCGAACGGGATCTCGACGTCGTCGAAGATGACGAATGCGTCCTGCTCGTCGAAGCGCGCCGACAGCGGCCGGTCGAAGGGATCGGCGCCCGGAGCGGCCGCGCTGTCGCGACACAGGAAGATGAGTCCCGGGGTCTGCACGGGAATGGAGAAGGCGAGCGCGTAGCCCTCGGCGCCGGCGGGCAGGGGGTGCGCCGGGTAGACCGCGATCTCGTCGGCATACGGCGCCAGGGTGGCCAGGATGCGGGCGCCACGCACGACGATGCCGCGGCCGGTCTCGCCCACCTTGTGCACCGGCACGCGGTTGCCGAGGATCTGGCCGTCCGTCGACTTGTCGATGGTGGGATGGATGATGGTGTGGGTGAGGGAGGTGTCCTCCCGGCGGATCCGCTTCTGGAACTGGACGAGACGATGCGCGCCCTCGGCGTTCTTGTCACCCGCGCCGAGCCAGTCCTGCCAGCGCGAGGCAAAGCTGGCGAACTTCACGCTCATGTAGTCGGGGGTGCGGCCCATCAGTCCCACGGTCGCCTCGGCGATCCGGGTCAGACCGCGATTGCGGCGCTTCAGATCGTCGATCGAGCGCGGAATGAGGTGGCCGATGTTGATCGGCTCACCGGTGTCTGGATCGGGGGTCAGGCACTCGTCGGGAAAGGTGTGCTGGCGATCGAAGACGCTCGCGATAGTGGAGGCGCCGCCCGCGAGCGCCGGATGCGCAGTGACGTCATCGACTCGCTCGCCCTCGAGCCACAGCTCGCGCGTGGTGCTCCGGAGCCGCTCGAGGAACTGCTTGCCGGTCCGTGCCGCCACCGTGTCCCCTCCCGGGCGCCATCTTATCCCAGCGGCGGGCCGGCGAGCGACGACCGCCGGCGGTCGGTCGCTGTGCTCACCGGTCGTGCTATTCTTCGCTCGCATGGTCAGCCGGCTTCTCGTCGGCGCTCTCTTCGTCGCGTACCTCGTCGCGCAGGCCCCGCACCTCGTCCACCACCTCTTCGAGCCCGACGAGACGCAGGCCGACTGCGTATTTCTCGCCGCCGCCGAGCGCCATCAGGCGGCGCCGACCGAAGATCCGACTCCGCCCGCCGCCGGGACCGAGGTCTCCGTCGTACCCCCGGCGCCCGTTTCCGGCGCGATCCCGCACGCTCCCGGCCCTGCCGGCGCCCGCGCTCCCCCCTCGGTCGTCTAGCCACGCATCGCATCTTCCACGCCGTCGCCTGCTGATGCGGGCGCGGCGGTGCGCGTTCATCTGCGCGGCCGCCGCGGCTGGCACGCGACCCGACGGCACATTCTCACGTCCGACCGCCGGGAGGCGATCATGCGGAGGTCCATCTACGGTGCGGGCGTCATCGCCATCGCCGTCATGGTGTTGGCGCCGTCGCCAGGTCTGGCCCAGACCACGTCGTCGGAAGTGGAGCAGCTGAAGCAGGAATTGCGCCGGATCCAGGAACGCCTTCAAAAGCTCGAGCAGCAGCAGGCGGCACCCGTCCCGCCGCCGACGCCGGTCCCGGCGACGCCGCAAATATCAGCGCCAGCGGGCCCGCCGGCGCCGGGGGAGCGCGAGATCAGCCTCGAGCGCGAGCACCCCTTCGAGCTCCTCGGGCTTCCCAAGCCCGAGCTTGGTGGCGTCCGGTTCTCCGGGTTCTTCGTCGGCTCGGCGAACTACAACTCACGGATCCAGATGGTGCCGGAGTTCGCTGGCAGTGTGCCGCTCTCCTCCGAGCCCAGGCGCACGGACTTTCGGTTCGACCAGTTCTCCCTGGGCGTCTTCAAGACGTTCGCGCCGTGGCTCTCGGCAGGGGCCAGCATGGAAGTCGAGCGCCATGGCCATCGCCACAGCCACGGCTTCGATCCCGACTTCGGGTGCCCGAGCAGCGGCGCCCTGTGCGTCGAGCAGTTCGGGGCGGAAGAGATCGAAACGGACGTGAGCCTGCACCGCTTCAGCATCACCGGTATCGCGCCGGTCGGCAACGGCCTGGCGCTGTCGTTCGGCCGCTTCGACACGCCGTTCGGCTACGAGCGCCACGACGCCGCCCTGAACCTCACCGCCACGACCTCGGAGCTCCAGCGGTTCGGGCGCCCTCAGAGCATGACGGGATTCACCGCCGCCTATCAGTTCGCGCCGTGGCTCGACGTGACCGGATGGGTCGTCAACCGGTGGGAGAACGAGACGACCGAGGACCCTCTCGAGGACAACAACCGTGACAAGAGCTTCGGCGGCCGTTTCGGCTTCACGCCGCTCCACGGCTCGCAGCTCCTGAACGTCGGGATCGGCGGCTGGTGGGGGCCCGAGCGCGACGACGACACCAAGCATGCGCGCTGGATCATCGACGGTGACGTGACCTGGTCACCGACGTCGCGGCTCCTGGTGGCCGGCGAGATCCTGTACGGCGGGGAGTCCGGCGTGTCGTTCCGTCGCCGCGGTGTTCCGTTTGCCGCCGCGGCGATCGATGACCGGGACGTCAACTGGCTGGCGCTGTACGCCCTCGTCCACTACGACATCACCCGCTGGCTGGGTCTCTCCGTTCGTTACGGCTTCTTCAACGATTACCAGGGCGCGCGGACCGGCGTCGAGCAGATCCTCCAGTCGTTCACCATCACGCCGATCGTGCACCTGTCGCGGCTCATTCCCGACCTCCGGCCGCTGGGCGTGACCTATGCCCGGTCACGGCATCCCCTGGACTGGGTCGACGTCCGGCTCGAGTACCGGCTGAATCATTCGAACCAGCCGGTGTTCTCCTCGGCCAGCGCCGGCGTTCCCATCACGGATGCCGATCACATCGGCCACGAGGTCACGCTGCAGTTCGTGGTGAATTACTAGGAGGGGTGGCGATGCACGGGTTCCGTCTCTCGACCCTCCCGCTCAGCGGCAAGGTCTTCTGCACACTCTTTCTCCTCGGCATCGGCGGCGGGGCCCTCGCCGCTTTCGTGCAGGCCTCCACCGCCGTGGGGCTGTCCCCGGCGGCGGTGGAGGCGAGTCTGGCCCCGATGATGCCCATGACGCACATGGGCCACGGTCAGATGAGCGCCGAGAGGGAGATCACGATCGGCGACATCTCGAGCGCCGCCAAGGTCTGGATCCGGACCCCCTTGCTGATCCAGACCAGCCACACGCACCTGTTCGGGCAAACGCTGATCGCCGGTCTGCTGGGGTTGATCTTCCTCTTCACGTCGCTCCGCGAGGGCGTCAAGGCGCTGATCGTCGCGCTCCCCTTCGTGGGCACCCTGGTGGACATCGGCGGCATGTGGCTCACGCGCTTCGTCTGGCCGTCCCTGAGCGTGCTCGTCATCGCCGGAGGCAGCCTGTTCGCCCTCGGCTACGCGCTCATCGCGGTCATTTCCCTGTACGAGCTGTGGTTCCGAAAGGAGACGGCGGCATGACGAGGCCCGTTCGACTCGCCGCGACAGCGCTCGTCGCCCTGGCCCTCGCCGCGCCGGCGCTCGCCCATATCACCCCGCCGGTCGTCCTCGCGTCGGACCGTGATGCGATCGTCGGGCTGCTGGCCGGTGCCCGGCGCTTCTTCGTCCGCGAGGTGCGCCTCACCCCTGCCGAGAAGCAGACGATCCGGCAGCAGACCGGCTGGAGCCCGGACGACGACTTCTACCGCTTCTACATCGGGCGCGACGACCAGGGCCGCGTGGTGGCCGCGACCGTGTTCCTCACCGAGTTCACGATCCACGGCCCGGTTCGCGTGGCGGTGTCGCTCGGGCCGGACGGCAAGGTGAAGGGCGCCACCGTCGTGGAGCTGACCGAGGAGACGTATGGCTGGGTCAAGCCGCTGCTCGACCGCCAGTTCGCCAGAGAGTACGTCGGCCGCGATGCCCGCGGCCCGTTCGCGGTGAGCGCCGGCGGCGGGGATTCCATGACGCAGTTCTACGGGCAGGTCATCGCCAGCCTGATCCAGCGGGCCGCGATGCTGTACGAGGTCGGCGTCATCAAGCGCGGCGACGCGGCGTGAGCGGCGCCCCCTCCATCCGGAGGCGGGGCCTGCGATTAGGGTTGACGTGTCTGCAGAGTTAAGGCAGCTTAAGCCCCACCCCACGCAGGGCGGCCTTGCCCCTGCGCTCACCGGAGGAGGGTGACCATGACCGCCAGGCTTCGGGTCCTCGTATCGGTTCTCGCGCTCACGGTCACCCTCGGGGCATCCTTCTTGCCCCCGTCGGCGGCCCAGCCGTCCTCGACGCCCGGGCGTCACGGCAAGCTCGTCATCGCCGTGCAGCCCACGGGAACGCCTGAGCAGCTCACGGCCGACGCCAAGGAGCTCCGCGGATTCCTGTCCCGGAAGCTCAACCGGGACGTGGAGATCGTGTTTCCCATGACCTACGCCGGCGCCGTGGAAGCGCTTCGCTTCGGCCATGCCCAGGCGGCGTTCATGAGCGCCTGGCCGGCCCAGCTCGCCGTCAAGCACGCCAAGGCCGAGGTGGCCCTCGCCGAGGTCCGCGAGGTGGTGATCGGGCAGGACCGAAAGGCCGAGACCTTCTATTACTCGTACTGGGTCGTCCCCAGGGACAGCCCCGTCGAGACGCTCGGCCAGCTGCGGGGAAAGCGGGCGGTCTTCCCGAGCCCCCTGTCGACGTCCGGCTTCGTCGCGCCGCTGGCACGCCTGGTCGAGCTGGGGTTCGTGCCGCGACAGGTGGGCAAGGAGGCCGATCCGAAGACCTTCTTCGGAGACGTCCGCTTCGTCGGCGGCTACGCCCAGGGCTGGGAGGCGTTGAAGGCGAAGCAGGCCGACGTCGCCGTGATCGCCGGCGACGTCTCCGAGAAGCTGTACCGCGAGGTCCTGGCCGGGACCAAGGTGATCGACCAGCAGGGGCCGATCCCCTCGCACGCGGTCGTCTTCGGGCGAGAGCTGGATCAGGCGGCCAAGACGCAGCTACGGGACGCGCTGCTCGACCTCGGCAGTGCGGAGCACCGCGGCCTCATGCGGAAGTTCATCTCCGGGATCTTCGTCGGCTTCAAGCCGACGACCGCGGAGCAGCATCTCGGCCCGCTCGACACGTTCCTCGGCCAGACCCAGCTCGCGTTCCTCGAACGGATCCACTGACCTCGACACGATGCCAGGGCGCCCCGCGCTGGAAGCGAGCGGTCTCTCGTTTTCCTACGGCGCGGGGCGCCCGGTCCTGCGCGACGTCAGCCTCACCGCCGAGGCGGGGACGGTCACCGCGGTCCTCGGCGTCTCCGGAAGCGGCAAGACGACGCTGCTCAAGCTCTGCAAGGGGCTCCTCGCGCCCCAGCGCGGCACGGTACGTGTGCTCGGCGTCACCGTGGCGGCCGCCGGACGAGGCCGTCTCGACCCGGCGGTGGCGTACATCCCCCAGAACCTCGGCCTCGTACGCAACCTGACCGTGCTCGACAACGTGGTGATGGGCTCGCTCGGCCGGGTTCCCGGACTCCTGAGCCTTCTGGGCCGCGTCCCCGACGGGGAACGGCGGCGGGCCGAGGCCATGCTGGAGCGACTCGGCATCGGTCACAAGACCGACGAGAAGGTCCATGCGCTCTCCGGAGGCGAGCGTCAGCGGGTCGCGATCGCCCGCGCGCTGATGCAGGAGCCACGAGTCCTGCTCGCCGACGAGTTCGTCTCGCACCTCGACGTCCTCACCGGCCGGGAGATCCTCACGATCGTCAAGGGTATCGCCGGCGAGGGGGTCACCGTCGTCGTCGCCACGCACGACATCGAGCTGGTCGGTCGCTATGCCGACGCCGTCATCGTGCTCCGCGACGGACACAAGGTTCTCGACCGCCCGACCGGCTCGGGCGGCACCGAGGGTCTCGCCCTGGCGCTTCGGCGATGAGCCGATCCCGCCGTCGCCCGCCGGGGCGCTGGGCCCGGCGCGCGATTCCGCTCGCGCTGACGCTGGCCCTCGTCGTCACGCTTCGCAACGTCGGCCTCCTCGACCCCGACCGCCTGAGCCGAGCCGCGAGGAACCTCGCCATCTTCGTCTGGGGCCTCTTTCCACCGAACCCGTCCACGCTCCCCACGCTGAGCGCGGCCATGTGGGAGACCCTGCAGATTGCCTTCGCGGGCACCGCGATCGGGTTCATCCTCGCGCTCCCGCTGGCGCTGCTGGCGTGCCCGGTGCTCTTCGGGCGCGCGGTCACGACGCCGGTCACACTGCTCCTGGCCTTCGTCCGTACCGTGCCGGCCCTCTTCTGGGCCATCGTCTTCGTCGTCGCCGTCGGCCTCGGACCCGCGGCGGGCACGCTGGCGGTCGCCCTGTACTCGCTCGGGTACCTCGGCAAGCTGCTGTACGAGACATTCGACGGAGTGGATCCGGAGGTCATCGAGGCCGTGCGAAGCGTCGGCTGCAGCCGCGCTCAGCTCGCGCGGTACGCGCTCATCCCGGAGGCCGCCAACGGGATCGTCGCGTTGCTCCTCTTCATGTTCGAGTACAACGTCAGGGCGTCGTCGATCATGGGATTCGTCGGCGCCGGCGGCATCGGCTTCTATCTCCTCGGGTACATTCAGATGCTCCGATACGACCTCTTGCTCAGCGCGCTGCTCCTCACGCTCGCCGTCGTCATCGTGATCGACCGCCTGAGCGCTCTCGTCCGCCGGATGTTCCTCGTCCCCGTGACCTCTCCCGCCCCCGGCGAGTAGACGCGGGCCGGGCCGTCACGCGGCGCAGGCCCCCGTCCACCTTCCGACCCGCGAGACGCGGCCGTATCGCGGAACCACGCGCGGGGCTCCCGGCCGTTCGTGCCCCCAGGCCTGGTAGCCCCGGGCTCGTCAATTTCTGCTCCTCCGGCCACCCGGCTGTCACGCCATGATGGGAGCGGGCCCACGCACGCGTCGTGGGCAGGGGGGAGCGCGCGGAATGAATCCCGACGTCGTCGCCGCGGTCGAGCGACTGAGCGCGGCGAACGTTCTCTCGCCCGGGCAAGCGGCGCTGCTCGGGCGCGTGGCCCGGCGCGGGCTCGTCTCCGTGCGCCTCGAGATCAGGATGCTCCTCTACGCCGGCGTCCTCCTGCTGACGTCCGGGATCGGCCTGCTCGTCGTGGAGCATCACCAGGACCTCGGCCCGTGGGTCATCACCGGGTCGATCGGGATCGCCGCGGCGGCCTGTCTCGCCTGGGTCGCGCGCGCGGCGCCGGCGTTCTCGTGGTCGGAGGTCTCGCCTCCCACGGTGGCCTTCGACTACGTGCTCCTCCTGGGTCTTCTGCTCCTTGCCTCCGGCCTCGCCTACGTCGAGGCGCAGTTCACGGTGCTGGGGCCCCGGTGGGGTCACCACCTCCTCGTCGTGGGAGTGGTCTATCTGCTGGCGGCCTATCGGTGGGATTCCCGGACCGTCCTCGGCCTGGGCCTCACCACGCTCGCCGCCTGGCGCGGGGTGTCGGTCAGCCTCACCTCCGGCTCGCTCGGCACCGGCGACCCGGGCGAGCTGCGGGCCAGCGCCCTCGCGCTGGGCGCGCTGTACGTCGCGCTCGCGGCGCTCGTGGTCCGGCGGCAGTGGAAGGCCCACTTCGAGCCCGTCTACGGCGTCGCGGGGCTGCTGCTCCTCCTGGGGGCGCTCGTCTCCGGAGCGCTCGACGCCCCGTCGGGCAGGGGCGCCTGGCTCCTGGCGCTTCTCGCCGCCACGGCGTTCGTCATGTGGGCCTCGTTCCGGCTCGGGCGCTCGGTCTACTTCGCCCTGGGCGTGCTGGCTGCATACGGCGGGCTCCTGCGGACGCTCTTCGTGCCCTTCGGGCGGGTGCGCAGCGTCCCGCTGCTCCTCGCCGCCATCCTGGCGCTGGGAGCGCTCGCGCTGATCTTCGCCGCGCACCGTCGGATGAGCGAGCGATGAGGCGCGAGTCCGCCGCCTGGGAGCGCGCGGCCGAGGTGCGCGAGGCCGCCGACGGATGGCTGAGGGTCGGGGCCATCGACGGGGCCACCCACGGGGCGATCACGACGGCGTACCCGGATCCGTGCGTCACCCCGTCCGCGGTCTGGCGGGTGCTGACGGCGGTCCTGGTCACCGCGGTGATTCTCTGCACGCTGGGCGCCGCGTGGGTCGCTGTCCATCGTGTCGTGGCTACCTCGCTGCTGCTCCTCCTGGTCGCCGTGGCGTCCCTCGCCGCGACCGAGCGTCTGGAGGCGTCGCCGCGCCTGGCCAGGCGGGGGGCGGCGGGGGCGACGGCATTCTGGGGCAGTGTCTTCGTCCTCGGTGCGCTGGGTCTCTTCCTTCTCGACGACGCCGGGATCAACCTCGACCGGGCGCTCGACGGGGTCCTGCTGGCGGGGGCCCTGGTGTGGGGCGCGGGCTGCTGGCGGTGGGGCAACCCCGTCTTCGCGGTACTCGCGGCCGCGTCGCTGCTCGGGTCCCTGGGCCGGCTGCCCCTCGGGCGCCTGTTCTGGGTGGTGGCGGGGACGACGATGGTCGGTCTCGCGGCCCGCCGGCTGGACGCCGTCGCCCTGCCGCCGTCGCATCGACGCGCCGCGATGCTGGTCCTCGTCTCCGGCGTGGTCGCCGTGTACGTCGCCGTCAACGTCTACTCGCTCGACGCGCGGCTGCTGGAGAACCTCCGCTCCTTCGCGCCGCCGCGTGGCGCCCTGCCGCCCGGCCTCTTCGTGCTGGCCGCGATCGCGACGGCGCTGCTGCCCCTCGGCGTGCTGCTGTGGGCCGTGCGATCACGGCGGACGCTTCTCCTGGACACCGGGATCGCGCTGCTCGCCTTCTCGCTCGTCACGCTGCGGCACTACGTGCACGTCGCGCCGGTCTGGGTGGCGCTGACCATCTCGGGGGCGGGTCTCGTGAGCCTCGCGCTCGTCGTCGAGCGGGTGCTGCGCCGCGGTCCCGGGCGCGAGCGCGCGGGGTTCACGGCCGATCCCCTCTTCGCCGACGAGCGACGCGAGCGAGCGCTCCAGACGCTCCCGGTGATCGCCGCCTTCACCCCGGCCGCGCCGGCGGCCGCCGCCGAGGAGCAGGCGTTCGCCGGCCGCGGAGGCGCATTCGGCGGCGGGGGCGCCTCCGACAAGTTCTGATTCCCGGTCGCTGCTGATCACCGCGCCCGAGGTTCCGGTTTGACTTGTCCGGCGCGCTCTGACAGGATCGCGCGAGCTCGCGCTCGGAAACCACGCATGCCTCGGGAGGCTTTCATGATGCAACGCTCCGCTGTCGCCGTCGTGATCGCCGCGCTCCTCGGCGCGGGGGCCGCGCTCGCCCAGGACAAGCTTCCGCCGCTGAGGACCGGCGTCGACGGCACCTTCGCCCCGCACGCCATGCCCAAGCTGGGCGGCGGCGTCGAGGGGTTCCAGATCGACCTCTTCACCGAGGTCGCGCGCCGGATGAAGCGCGAGATCACCATCGACGCGGTGAGCTTCTCGACCCTGATCCCGGGCATGCAGTCCGGCCGGTACGACTTCATCGCGGCGCCGACGACGGTGACCCGGGAGCGGGCCGAGAACATGCTGTTCACCGCGGGCTACCTGTGGACCGCGTACCAGTTCGGCATCAAGAAAGGGTCGGCGCCGATCAAGGACTGGACCGACCTCAAGGGCAAGTCGGTGGCCGTCAACAAGGGGACGCCCTACGAGACGCTGTCCAAGGCCAAGGGCGCCGAGCACGGCTTCACGGTGCAGGTCTACGACACCCAGCCGGACGCCACCCAGGCCGTCCTCTCGGGCCGCGCCTACGCGACGCTCGGGGGCAACACCACCATCGTCTACGCCGCGTCCAAGAACCCGCAGTTCGTGGCCGACCTCGAGCTCAAGGACACCCGCGCCCACTGGGCGGCGCCGGTGCCCAAGAACAACCCGAAGCTCCGGGCCGAGCTCCAGGACGCGCTCGACTGCATGAAGAAGGACGGCACCATCGCCCGGCTGTCCGAGAAGTGGTTCGGCCGCAAGCCGCCGGCCGACGGCCTCGAGGTGGTGATCACACCGGGCTACGGCGTGCCCGGCATGCCGGGCTACGACCCGACGCCGCACGAGCTGCGCTGCAACTGACCGCGAGGGGATGGGCGGCCCGATCGTCGAGGCGCGGGGGCTGCACAAGCACTTCGGCGCCCTCCACGTCCTGAAGGGCGTCGATCTCCGCGTGGCCGAGCGCGAGCTGGTGTTCATCATCGGCCCGTCGGGCTCGGGCAAGTCCACGCTGCTGCGCTGCCTCAACCGGCTCGAGGAGCCGTCCTCCGGCAGCGTCGTGGTGGACGGCATCGACATGCTCGACCCGCGGACCGACATCAACCACGCCCGCCAGCGCATCGGCATGGTGTTCCAGTCCTTCAACCTCTATCCGCACATGACGGCGCTCGGCAACGTGACGCTGGCGCTGCGCAAGGTCGCCGGCAAGTCGCGGGCCACGGCCGACGCGCTGGGCCGGGCCGCGCTCGAGCGGGTCGGTCTCGCCGACCGCGCCGGCCACACCCCGGGCCAGCTGTCGGGCGGCCAGCAGCAGCGGGTGGCCATCGCGCGCGCGATCGCGCTCGAGCCCCGGGTGATGCTGTTCGACGAGCCCACCAGCGCGCTCGACCCGGAGCTGGTGGGCTCGGTGCTGGCGGTCATGCGCTCCCTGCGCGAGAGCGGCATGACCATGATCGTGGTCAGCCACGAGATGGGCTTCGCCCGCAACGCGGCCGACCGCGTGCTGTTCATGGACGCCGGCGCCATCGTGGAGGAAGGGGCGCCGGAGGCGATCTTCGAGCGCCCCGTCCACGAGCGCACGCGCGCGTTCATCAGCCAGATCCAGCGGCACTGAGGGAGGCCGGCGGCCCCGCACACCCATCGCATGTCGAACTGGACCCGCTTCGTCGAGACGTTCCTCAACACGACGGTGATGCGCCGGTACCTGCCGGACATCCTGGCCGGGGTGGCGGTCACGATCGAGCTCGCCCTCCTCGTCGTCGTCACCGGCATCGCCGCCGGCCTGGCCCTGGCGCTGCTCAGGAGCCTCGGCATCCGGCCGCTGAACTGGCTCATCGTCGGCGTCGTCGACCTGTTCCGCTCGCTGCCGCCGCTGGTCGTCATCGTGCTGATCTACTTCGGTCTGCCCAGCGTCGACCTCTCGCCCTCGGGCTTCGTCTCGACCTGGCTGTCGCTGGCCCTCGTTCTGATGGCCTTCGCCGAGGAGATCTTCTGGGCCGGGATCACCTCGGTGGCGAAGGGCCAGTGGGAGGCGGCCCGCTCGACCGGCCTGTCCTTCGGCCAGGCCCTGGTGAGCGTCGTGCTGCCGCAGGCCCTCCGGCTGACGATCCCTCCGCTCACCAACCGCACGATCGCCATCACCAAGGGCACCGCGCTCGGCTCGGTCGTCGCCGTCACCGAGATCCTGGGCCAGGCCAGCTCGGCGATGTCCAACTCCTACAACCCCTCGCCGCTGATGCTGGGGGCCGCCGCCTACCTCGTGCTGTTCTTCCCCGTCGTGGTGGCGGGCCGCTGGGTCGAGACCCGCTTCGCGTGGAAGCGATGATCCAGACGTTCTTCAACCCGGAGATCATCGCCGCGTCCTGGCCGATCGTGCTGGCGGGCCTGCGCAACACCGTGCTGCTGTCGCTGCTCGTGGTGCCGCTGGGCCTGATCGGCGGGCTGATCCTGGCGCTGCTGGCGAGCGTGAAGGCTCCCGCGGTGCGCTGGGCGCTCATGGCCTGGGTCGACTTCTTCCGCGCCTTCCCGCCGCTGGTGCTGCTCATCCTGCTGTTCGCCGGGCTGCCGTTCGCCGGGCTCGAGCTCGGGGGCTTCGTCTGCGTGGCCATCGCCTTCTTCCTCAACACCGGGGCCTACTACGGCGAGATCCTGCGGGCGGGGATCGATTCGGTGCCGGCCGGCCAGCTCGAGGCCGCGCGCTCCACCGGCCTCTCCCGCCTGCAGGCCCTGACCTGGGTCGTGCTGCCCCAGGCGGTGCGCAACGTGCTGCCCGACCTGCTCTCCAACACGCTCGAGGTGGTCAAGCTCACCGCCCTCGGCAGCGTGGTCGCGGCCCCCGAGCTGCTCTACCAGGCGCGTCAGGCGCAGAGCCTCACCTACAGCCCGACCCCGATCGTCGTGGCGGCGATCATCTACTTCCTGATGCTGTGGCCGGTGGTGCGCCTCCTCAGCCGGCTGGAGAACCGCGCCCTGGCCGCGCGGTGACCAGCTCCATGGCCCGCTCGGCTTCCAGGCTCTCTCGATTGCGAAAGACGGTGGCCACGGCGGCGACGCGACCGCCGGCCAGGTAGCGCACGGCACAGTCGCGCTCCTCGAAGCGGCCGCTCATCTGGATCGTGTCCCAGCGCTCGGCGTGGCCGACGTAGCTGATCGCCACGTCGTACGGGTGAGTCCAGAAGAACGGCACGGCGGTGAAGGGCGCACGCTCGCCGAGCATCGTGCGAGCGACCGCCTGGCCGTGCCGCTGGGCCACGACCCAGTGCTCGATCCGCACCCGACCGCCGCCGCGCGGATCGGGCCACCGCGCCGCGTCGCCGATCGCGTAGACGCCGGGGGCCGACGTCTCCAGGACGCTGTCGACGACGATCCCGTTGTCCACGCCGAGCCCCGCCTTGTCGGCGAGCGCCGTCACGGGCCGCACGCCCACGCCGGCCACGACGAAGTCCGCGGCCAGTCGCTCGCCGTGCTGCAGCACGACCGTCCCCGGCTCGAGACCGCTCGCCGTCTGGCCGAGATGGAAGACCACGCCGTGCGCCTCGTGCAGGGCGCGGATGAAGTCGCCGAAGTCTGCGCCGAGGATCCGCTCGAGCGGCCGGCGGCCGGGCGCGACGACGTGCACCTCGATCTGCCGCGCGCGCAGGGCGGCCGTGACCTCGAGCCCGATGAAGCCGGCGCCGAGCACCACGGCCCGCCGCGCGCCCTCGGCCGCCCGGATGATGGCCCGCGCGTCGTCGAGCGTGCGGAGGTAGTGCACGGGCGGACCGTCACCGGGGAGCGCGAGCCGCGTCGGCTCGGCGCCGGTCGCCAGCACGATCGCGTCGAAGCGCCGCGTCGTGCCGTCGTCCAGGCTGAGGCGCTTGCCGGCGGGATCGAGACTCGTCGCCCGGCGGCCGAGCAGCAGCTCCACACCCAGCTCCTGATAGTAGGCGCGAGGATGAAGCGGAATCCATTCCTCGGGCGCCGTGCCCGCCAGGTAGTCCTTCGAGAGGTTCGGCCGGTCGCAGGGGGTCTGGGGGTCGGCGTCGATGAGCGTGATGGACCCGTCGAACCCGAGATGACGCAGCTCCTCGGCGGCGCTGTTGCCGCCGCCGCCGGCGCCCACGATGGCCACCGACGACGGCGCGCGCCCGCGGCCCGGGCGTGGCCGTACGCTTCCCGGGGCGGCCTGCTTGCCGGCGACGAAGACCGAGCCCTGGCGCTGGACGACCTCGTAGACGGCGACAGGGTTGAGTGCCGGCGGGCCGAGGGCCTCGCCGCTGCGAAGGCTGAAGCAGGCGTGGTGCCAGGGGCAGCGGACGGTCTCGTCGACGACCAGTCCCTCGGCCAGGGGGCCGCCCCAGTGGGTGCACGTCGCCCCGATCGCGGCCACGTGGTCGCCGCGCCGGACCAGGATCACGCTCTCGCCGTCGACCTGGCCGAGGAGCGGACGACCGTCGACGAGCGTGGCGAGGGCGATCCCGGCACGCAGGTCGGGCGGCGTCGGAGTCTGACTCGCGTTGTCCATCGGGGCTCCTTGTCGCGGCTACCGACTCCGAGTATGCGCCTCTCCTGGAGACGGCGCCCCCCGAGGCCGACCGTGGGATTGCCGCGTATCATGATGCCCATGCCCTGGGACCCGCGCATCGAGCGGCAGCTGGAGCGCTTCCCGGCTCTGCGCGCCGTCGGCCGCACGCCGCTGGTGCCGGTCCCCCTGTTCCGGGAGGAGCTGCCGGAGGTCGAGGTGCTCGCCAAGATGGAGTGCCTCAACCCCGGCGGCTCGCTGAAGGACCGGCCCGTGCTGCGCATGGTCCTGAGCGCCCTCGACGACGGGCGGCTGCAGCCCGGCCAGACGATCCTCGACAGCTCGTCCGGGAATGCCGGCATCGCCTACGCGATGGTCGGCCGGATCGTCGGCGTACCGGTCGAGATCGTCATTCCGGACAATGCGAGCGTCGAGCGCAAGCGGCGGATGCGCGCGCACGGCGCCCGGCTCGCCGTCACCGACCCCTTGCTCGGCTACGACGAGGCGCTGCGCGAGGTGCGTCGCCGCGCGAAAGCCGCGCCCGACCGCTACTTCTTCTGCGACCAGTACGGTAACGACGACAACTGGCGCGCCCACTACGAGACGACCGCCGAGGAGATCCTCGAGCAGACCGACGGCCGCCTCACCCACGTGGTCGCCGGCGTCGGCACCGGCGGGACCGTGACCGGCCTCGGCCGGCGTCTCAAGGAGCACGATCCGCGGATCCGCGTCGTCTGCGTCGTCCCCGACGCCTTCCCCGGCGTCGAGGGGCTCAAGCCGCTCGGCCGGCCCGAGGACATCGTGCCGGCGATCCTCGACGAGCGCGTCATCGACGAGCGCGTGTCGGTCGGCGTGGAAGAGACCTACACCATGTGCCAGCGCCTCGCCGCGGCGGGGTTCTTCGTCGGGCAGTCGTCGGGCGCCTACCTGGCCGGTGTCGAGCAGGTCGCGCGCCGCCTGCGGCGAGGCCGCTTCGTCACGCTGTTCAACGACATCGGCGAGCGATATTTCTCGACCCGGCTCTGGGACTGAGCCGGGCGTCCCGGCCGGGGCTCACCGTGCGGCTCGCCCTCCGGCCGGGACGGCGAAGGGAGAGTCGACGTCATGAGCTGGGGCGGTGATCTCGGCAATCGCGTCGCCGTGCAGCTCTTCAGGCGGCTGCCGTGGCTGGGTGAGGTGTGGGCGAGGCGCCGCCGGGTCGTCGAGTCCCACTCCGTGCCGTGGGCCCCCATGCGCAGGCCGGTGTGCGAGTCGGTCATCGGGCTCGTGACGACGGCCGGCGTGCACCTGCGGACCGATCCCCCGTTCGACATGACCGATCCCGACGGCGATCCCGGCGTCCGGGTCGTTCCGGTCGACGCGCCGCGGAGCGAGGTCAGGATCACCCACAAGTACTACGATCACGCGGCGGCCGACCGAGACCTCAACGTGGTGGTCCCGGTGGACCGTCTGCGCGAGCTCCAGGCCGCCGGCGACGTGGGCGGGGTGGCGCCGCGGATCTATTCGTTCATGGGTCACATCGATGGCCGCCATCTCCGGACGCTCATGGAGTCGACGGCGCCGGACGTCGCCCGGCGGCTCGGCGCCGACGGGGCCGACGCCGTGGTCCTCACGCCGGCCTGAGGGCTCTGCAACCAGACCGTCGGTCTGGTGCAGCGGGCGATCGAGGCGACGGGCGTGCCGACCATCGGCATCACGCTGCAGCGCGAGATCACTCGCCGCGTACGGACGCCGCGGGCGCTCTACCTGCGCTATCCCTTCGGGCACCCGATGGGCGAGGCCTTCGCGGTCTCCCAGCAGCGCACGATCCTGGTGGACGCCCTGCGCGCGCTGGAGACCCTCACGGTCCCCGGGCAGATCGTCGAGCCGGGTTATCGATGGAAGCGGCATCGGTTCGCGTGAGCGCCGGGCCGACGACGTCGCGACGGGTCGTCCTCGGGGCCATCGTGGTGGCGGTCGCCGTGGCCGTCGCCTGGGGGCTCGGGGGCGCGACCCGGCTCCAGGCCGCGCTCGCGTGGACCACGGGGCTCGGGCCGTGGACGCTGGTGCTGTTCGTGCTCCTCTACGTGGCCGGCACCATGCTCTTGCTGCCGGTCGTCGTCCTCACCGTGGCGGCCGGCGCCCGGTTCGGCGTGGCATGGGCGTTCGTCGCCGTCTCGGTCGGGGCCACGCTCGGCGCCACCGGGGCCTTCCTGGTGGGGCGCTACCTGGCGCGGAGCTGGGTGGCCAGACGCGTCGCCGCCAGCCCGACGCTGGGCATCGTGGACGCGGCGGTGGCGCGCGACGGATGGAAGATGGTCGCGCTCACCCGGCTGTCGCCCGCATTTCCGTTCGTGCTCCTGAACTACGCGTTCGGCCTCACGCGCGTGCCGCTCGGCCACTACGTGGCGGCCTCGTGGATCGGGATGATGCCCGGCATCGCCCTGTATGCCTACCTGGGCTCGATCGCCGGCGACGTCGCCGCGGTGGTCGCGGGCGGCCGGAGCCGGACCGCCGGCGAGTGGACGCTGTACGCGCTCGGCTTCGCGGCCACGGTGGCGGTGACCGTGCACGTCACCCGCCTCGCCCGCGCCGCGCTCGACGGGAGGCCGCGCGCCTGACGGGGACGCGCCTGTCCATCGTCGTCCCCGCGCTCGACGAGGCGGCCAACCTCGCCCGGCTCCTGCCGGACCTCGTGGCGCGCGAGCCCGACGCCGAGGTGCTCGTGGTGGACGGCGGCAGTGTGGACGACAGCCGCGCGGTCGCCGCTCGCGTGCCGTCCGTGCGCTGGCTGTCGGTCGCGCCCGGCCGCGCCCGGCAGATGAACGCCGGCGCCGGCGCGGCCCGCGGCGACGTTCTCCTGTTCCTGCACGCCGACACGTCGCTGCCCGACGGGGCGGGCGCGGCCATCGTCGCGGCACTCCGCGATCCGGCCGTCGTCGGCGGCCGGTTCGACGTGCGACTGGACAGCCGGCGCCCGCTCCTCGGGGTGGTGGCGTGGCTGATGAACTGGCGCTCCCGGCTCACCGACATCTGCACCGGGGACCAGGGCATCTTCGTGCGGCGGTCGGTGTTCGACGCGCTCGGCGGCTACCCGGACATCCCGCTCATGGAAGACGTGGAGCTCACGCGCCGGCTCAAGCGGCGCGGCCGCCTCGCGGCGCTGCGACTGCGGGTCGCGACCTCGGCCCGCAAGTGGGAGCGCGAGGGTGTCGTCCGCACGATCGTCCTCATGTGGTCGCTCCGCCTGCTGTACGCGCTCGGCGTGTCCCCGGCGCGGCTGCACGACTGGTACTACCGGCGGCCTCTCGGTGGTCGCGGCGGCGGCTAGGTCGCCCGGTATTCGGAGACCGGCCGGAGGCGTCGCTTGCGGGCCACGATGGCCTGATTCACCATCCAGCTCGCCGCGCCTCCGCGCGCGAGGCGCTGCTCGGCGGCTCTCGCGGCGCGGTCGAGACCGAGCTGCACCGGCCAGGGATGAAAGCCCCGGTGGAGAAGGACCTCCAGCCCCGCGGCCGTGCACCACCGCTCGAGCTGGCGCCACGCGACGAAGTTCTCCAGCCCCCGAAATGGCCGTAACCGGAGCCGGCTCGCCGCGCGCACCGCGCCCTGCCAGAGCCGGTTGGGCGTGGTCAGCACCAGCACGCCGTCCGGCCGCAGCACCCGCGCCAGCTCCAGGATCGCCTGTCGCGGCGCGTCGGTGTGTTCCAGCATCTCGCTGGAGATCACCACGTCGAAGCTCTCGTCCCGCACGGCCAGCCGGCAAGCATCACCGACGAGCCCGCGGCTGCCCGCGCGGGCGACCGCCCGGGCGACCAGCCGCTCGCCGATGTCGAGACTGACCACGATGGCGCCCCGCTCGGCGGCGGCCTCGGAGAACACGCCGTAGCCACAGCCCGCGTCGAGCGTCCGCGCGCCGGAGAGCGGCGTGTGGGCCAGGCACTCGTCGAACACCACGCCCAGACGCCGCCGCACGTCGCGGGGATGGTCCAGGCCTTCGAACCGGTCGGCGATGCGCTCGTAGAAGTACCGGCGCGAATCGGTCACGGCGTCCGGTCGTCCCCCCTGCGGCGCGGCCGGTCGTCGGCGCCGCCGTGGACGTCGCGGACCAGGTAGACCGGACGACGCTTGACCTCCTGGAAGATGTAGCCAACGTAGATGCCGACCAGCCCGACGGCGATCATGAGCGCGGCTCCCACGATCAGCAGCATGAACATCAGGGAAGCCCAGCCGGGGACCAGCTCGTGCTGCCGTCCCCTGAGCCAGAAGCTCAGGACGTAGCACACCTCGGCCGCCGCCAGCAGCAGGAAGCCCAGCCCGAGGCCCAGCGCGATCTTGAGGGGCGCCAGCGAGAACGAGAACGTGGCGTCGGCCGCCAGCCGGCTCATCCCGCGCCACGAGTACTTCGGGTGTCCGCCGATCCGCGGGCGCTCGGTGTACGGGAGCACGACCGTCCGGTACCCGGCCCAGGCGACCATGCCGCGCAGGAAGCGATGGTACTCGCGCATCCCGCGGAGCGCGTCGAGGACGCGGCGCGACAGGAGCCGGTAGTCGGCCGAGCCAGCCGTCAGCGGCGTCTCGCCGATCGCGCTCAGGACCCGGTAGAAGGCCCTCGACGTCCATCGCTTGACGCGAGGCTGATCGGTGGCGGCCCGCTGCGTGAGCACCACCTCGTAGCCGGCCCGGTAGAGCGCGATCATCTCGGGAATCAGCTCGGGCGGGTGCTGCCCGTCGCCGTCGAGCGTCACGACGGCGTCACCGCCGGCGCGATCGAGGCCCGCGGTGAGGGCGGCCTGGTGCCCGAAGTTCCGGCTCAGCTCGAGGACCGTCACGTCCGCGTCGGCGGCCGCCAGCTCGGCGAGCTCCTCGCCGGTGCGGTCGGAGGACCCGTCGTCGACGTAGCAGATGCGGACGTCGTGCTCCCGCCGCAGCGGCGTCACCACCTCCATCAGCCGGCGGTGGAACTCGGCCACGACCGGCTCCTCGTTGTAGAGCGGGACGACGATGTCGATGGCCAGCCGTCGCGGGTCAGCCGTCATGGCGCGTCTCTGCGTGATCGACCGCCGGAGGGCGGAGCTGGTGGACCTGCCAGCCATACGAGAAGGGCCGGCGGACGAGCAGCCCCCGATCGTCCGGGCAGTACCCGGCGCCGACCAGCGGGCGAGCGGCCCGGTGGCACAGGAGCCTGTGGAGCCCCAGCTCGACGAGCGCGGTGCGCTGCTCGGCCCGGTACACGAGGTCGCCGCGCCCGGCCAGGAGTGTGACGAGGATCGCCCGGTGGCGTCCGGTGCCGGCTTCGTCGAGCGGGATCCGGACGGTGGGCGCAGGTGGGTCGGCTATCCGCGGCGTGGCGACGAACACCGTGGCCGCCGCGAACCCGGCGAGCGCCGACCCGGTCAGGTGCTCCACCGCGAGGTCGGGACGCCGCGCGATCTCGGACAGGTGCATCGGTAGCTCGGCGACGTACTCGTTCAGCCCGGTGTTCACGACCACCCGGCTGTGGCCCGGCAGGCGCCCCAGGAACTCGACCAGCGCCGCATTGGCGCGGTCCACCGCGAGCTGCACTCGCGCGTCGGCCACCGCGTTCACCGTCGACGCCAGCCACAGGAGGCCACCGGCCCCGAGGACCGACCATCCCAGGGTGCGGCCCGTCGCCGAGGACGCGCGCGTCCGGAGGGTCCAGGCGTCGCCGGCGACGGTGCCGGCCAGCACGGCTGCCCCGAACGCGAACGGAAGCAAGTAGTACTCGAACGTCGCCGGCCACGGCACGTAGACCGCGAGCCAGCCGGCCATCCAGATGCCGGAGTAGAGGATCGGCCGGCGCGACGCCGGTCGGCTGACCAGCGAGACGACGGCGCCGGGCAGCAGCGGCAGGAGGAACGCGAAATCCCTCACGAGCCAGGCGCCGATCCGGAACAGCGCGGCGCCGACGGCCCCGGGGTGCAGCCCGTACGCGCGCGTGTACGTCCCCTCGGTGAGAGCCAGGGGCGCGTAGTGCCAGCGCAGGACGGCGAACGCCCCCGCGGCCGCGAGCGTGATCGCCACGTAGGTCCCCGCGACGCGCGTGCAGCCTCTCGCCCGACGCGACAGCCACCACTCGGTGGCGAGCCAGCCCAGGGACACCGGGACCAGGACGACGGTCGTCTCCTTCGTCGCGTGGGCGAGCAGCAGCGCGACACCGGCCAGCGCGATCAGTCCACCTCGCCAAGCCGGGCGCGCGTCGAGCGAGGCGGCCGCGGTAGCGAGAAGGGAGACGCCGATCCACGTCATCTGGAACGACTCGGCCTTCGACAGGGTGTAGAAGGTCTCGATCGCCGGCCCCCCCGACGCGAACAGGACGACCGCGATCGCGACGTGCGGCCGCGTGCCCCCGGCCAGCCTGACCAGTCTCGCCAGCGTGAGCAGGAGACCGGCCAGCAGCACCACGTTGACCGTGAAGAACGCCAGCGGCCGCGCCCCGACGACGCCGAAGACGGCCGAGTAGGCGAGCCAGTATGCCGGAAAGAACCGGCCGGTCTCCGGGATGAGGTGGAGCGCGCTCGACCACCGGCCGACCACCTCGCGGCCGGTCTGCAAGGTGAGCCCGTCGTCCAGCAGGCCGAACTGGGGGGACGCCAGCCGGGGCAGCATGACGAGGACGGCCAGGGTCACGGCGGCCAGCGACCCGGTCGGGACCCGCCGGCTCATCGCCCTCCGACGCCGAGCGCCTGGTAGATCGCCAGGGTGAGCCGCGCGAACTCCGCGGCGCCACGGGTCTCCACCGTGCGCGGGCGCGGCAGGGCGGGCGTGAAGATGCGCGCCACGCGCCCGGGTCGCGGGGTCATCACGACCACGCGGTCGGCCAGGAAGAGCGCTTCGGGAATCGAGTGGGTCACGAAGAGCACGGTCTTGCGCACGCCCTCGGGCCGGCCCGCCTCGCCCCACACCCGCAGCAGCTCGACGTTCATCTCGTCGCGAGTCATCGCGTCGAGCGCGCCGAAGGGCTCGTCCATCAGGAGCAGGGGCGGATCGAGCAGGAGGGCCCGGCAGAGCGAGGCACGCTGCTGCATGCCGCCGGACAGCTCGTGGGGCAGCCTGGCCGCGAATGCGTCGAGGCCGACCAGCCGCAGCAGCTCCTCCGCGCGATCGCGGTACGCCGACCGGTCGCGGCCCGACAGCTCGGCGGGCAGCAGGACGTTGTCGAGGATCGTCCGCCACTTGAGGAGCACCGGTGCCTGGAAGACCATGCCCACCTCCGGGATGGGCCGGCTGACCGGGCGTCCGCCGACGCTCACCCGGCCGGTCGTGGCCAGGCGAAGCCCCGCCACCAGGCGGAGCAGCGTGGATTTCCCGCAGCCGGACGGGCCGACCAGGGCGACGAACTCGCCCCGGTCCACGGCGAACGAGATCTCCCGGAGCGCCTGCACCGGGCCGCTGGCGGCCCCGTACACCATGCCGACGCGGTCGAGCTCGATGAACCCGCCCACCGGGCGGCTCCGGAGTCCGCGCCTCCCGGCTAGCGCATCGACGCGGGCAGCTCGACCCTGGTCAGGAACTCGTTGGTGAAGACCGCGTGACAGTCGACCTTCTTCGGCACGCCCATGTAGGTGTTCACCAGGTCGACGGAGGCGCACATCTTCTTGTCGTCCATCCAGCCGATGCCGTGGCGCGCGTACCGCTCCGTCTTCATGAGCTCGAGGCCCATGAGCATGTTGGGCTCGATCAGCCCCAGGTCGATCTCGGGCACCCGCTTCTTGAAGATCTCGAGCGCGGACCGGGGGTTGTCCATGACGTCGCGCCAGCCGGTGTAGGAAGCCTCGAGAAACGCGCGCAGCATCTTCGGCTGGTCCTTCATCGTCGTCTCGCTGGCGATGATCGACATGCTGTACATGTCGAAGCCGTGCTCCACCCAGGGCATCATGACCGGATTGCCCTTGCCCATGGCCTTCTCGTAGAAGGGCAACCCGGTGGTGTAGTCGGCCACCGCGTTGACCCGCCGCTCGGCCAGCGCCGGGATCTTCGCGGCCGGCTCGACGTTGACCCAGGTCACCTTGCTCTGATCGATGCCGTGCAGCTTGGCGAAGGCCGGGAAGACCTGCCGCTGGCCGTCGCCCGGCGGCGCCGCCACCGTCTTGCCCTCCAGGTCCTTGGGCCGGGCGATGGGCGCATCCTTCCAGCTCCAGATGTTCAGCGGCGTCTTGTCGAAGACCATGCCGACCACCCTGATTTTCGCGCCCCGGCCCACGGCCGCGATGACGACGGCGCTGTCGGCGAGGCCGATGTCGGCCCGCCCGGTGTCGACCTTGGCGATGCTGTCGCCCGACCCCTTGGAGTTCTGCAGGTCGACGTCGAGCCCGCGGGCCTTGTAGTAGCCCTTGTCCAGCGCCACCCAGTAGGCGGCGTGGTCGCCCACCGCGAACCAGTTCAGCGCGAAGGTGACCTTCTGCATCGGCTGCGCGGCGGGGGCGACGACGCCCGCCATCAGCAGCCCCGCGAGCGCGACGACCGGGATCAGGCGTGTCATGCGGACTCCTCTCACGGCGAGGGTTCGGCCCAGGGTGCGATCCAGCGGGCGGCCAGCACCACCGCGCCGTACACGGCGAGGCCCACCGCGGAGATCCAGACGAGCGCGGCGAACGCGACCGGGGTGTTCATGCTCCCCTGCGTGGTCATGATCACGAAGCCCAGGCCCTTCTGGGAGGCGACGAACTCGCCGACGACGGCGCCGACGACGGCGGCGGTCGCCGTCACCCTCAGCGCGCTCAGGATGTAGGGGTAGGCATTGGGGATGCGAATCGTGGCGAAGACCTTCCACTTGGGCGCGCTGAAGACGCGCCCGAGGTCGACGAGGTCGTCGTCCACCTGGGTCAGGCCGACCGCGGTGTTGATGACGACCGGGAAGAACCCGATGAGCGCGCCGATGAGCATGTTGGGGACGACGCCGTAGCCGAGCCAGAGGAGGAACAGCGGCGCCACCGCCACCTTGGGCAGCGTGTTCACGAAGACGAGGAAGGGCACCAGCGCCCGGGCCAGCACCGGCGACCAGGCGACGGCCACGCCGAGCACGACGCCCGCCGCGCCGGCCACGACGAAGGCGCCGACGATCTCCAGGGTGGTGATCCACAGGTGCGCCGCCCACGGGATCTCGTCGCCGGCCAGGGCCTTCAGCACCGTGACGGGGGCCGGCAGGATGTACTCGCGCAGGGCGAACACGCTCACGGCGCCCTGCCAGGCCACGAGGAGCATCACGAACAGCGCGATCGCCGGAAGGTGACCCGCCAGCCAGCGCCGCATGGGGCTATGACTCGGGGGCCTCGAGGCGCGACGTCCGCCGGACCTTCATCGGGCGCCCATGATAGCGCGCTTCACCCGGGGCTGCGGGATCGTCGCCGCGGCCGGGGCGGATCACGCTGGCATCGCGGTTGCTCCCTTTTCTCCAGCGAGTGCTCACACCACGGAGGACCAACGCATGAAAAGATTACTCGCTGGATTCGCTGCGCTGCTGTTCGCCGCCCCGCTCGTCCTGTCCGCCCAGACCGTCGCCGCCGCCGACAAGTCGGCCAGTGACAAGGCGCCGGTCTGGAAGAACGACGCGGGCCTGCACGCGACGAAGGACATCATCGGCACCCGTATCAAGGGCGCCGACGGCAAGGACATCGGCGAGGTCGACCAGCTGCTGATTGACTCGAAGACCGGCAAGGTCAGCCACGTCGTGATCGGCGTCGGCGGCCTCGCGGGCGTCGGCGAGAAGAAGGTCGTGGTTCCCTGGTCCGATCTGAGGTTCGCCCCCGTCACCGAGGGCAAGAAGAACGCGGTCACGATGGACCGGGCCAAGCTCGAGAGCGCGCCGCGCTACGAGCGGAGCGCGCGCGCCGATCACTCGCCGGCGGCCAGCCCCGGCACCCGGTCGCCCGTGAGGGACAGCGACAGGGACGGCAAGTCGAACGCGACCGATCGCGCGCCGTCCAACCCCAACAAGCAGTAACGGTCGGCGTTCCGAGCGCCCCGGGCTCTCCCGGGGCGCTCGCCTCCAGCCGGACGCCCACGACTCGCGGGTGTCTACGTCTTGTCCTTGATGGCTCCCTTGACCTTGGCCGCCACGTCGGGCGGGATCGACGTCATGTTGTGCGCCGTCTTGGCGTGCTCGGCGCCCTTGGCCATCACCTCGGCCTCGTCCTTGCCCTCGATCACCGCGTTGCAGCCCGGCATCAAGTCTCCGCACCGAAGCACCTTCGCCATCGCAACCTCCTTTTCGGTGCGCCGCGATCGCCGCGGCACGCCGACGTCAGTCTACCCGACGGGCACGATCATCCCGGCCGCAGGGCGGCCGCCACCGTCGCGCCGCGCGGGAATGGTCCCCCGCTAACGGCGGAACGTCCTGATCACGCTCCGTGCGCTCTCGACGCCGATCGGAGCGACCAGGATCGGCAGATCCACGCCGGCGCTGCGAAACGCCGCGAGCTGCTCACGGCACCGCGTCAGCCGGTGCCGGGAATGACGGCGAGTCCGAGTCGTTCGGCCATGGTCGGTCTCCTCTCTGGATCCGGCAGATCGACGGCCATGAGCACCGTAGCACCGCGTACCACCGTTGGCCATCCCGGCCTCCGCCGGCCTCGGCGGCGGGTCGGCCGGGCGCGCGCCCGTCACGGCGCCGGCAGCCGTGGAGGCGGCGCCTCGGGCGGGTGCGGGCGTCGCAGGAGCTGCTGATCCCGCTCGGCCACGGCCTTCTCCAGCATGGCCGCCCTGGCCTCCGCCGTCTGGGCCTGTGACCGGCACCGCCAGCTCCTGATCCAGAGCGGCACACCCGCCACCACCAGGCCGATGCCCAGCGAGATCAGGGCCACGGCCGCCAGCGGAAGACCGTCGATGGTCCAGACCAGGAATCGCACGCTGGTCTGCGCGCTGTTCTGCAGCGCGAAGACGGCGACCGCTGCCGCGAGCACCGCGACGATCAGATACCCCAGTGGCATGGCTCCCTCCCGCCTGCCGAGCGTCGAGCCGGCGTCCGGCCCGGGGTGTGCAGCCTCCGCGCGCCTATCCGTTCGTCCATTCGACCAGCTCGGAGAGGACACGCATTCCGTCGTGGGGCATGCCGGCGAAGGCGCGCTCGGCGTGGCCGAGCGGCACGACGTTCGAGACGCCGCGCGCGGCCACGGCGTCGCGCAGCGCGAGCCGGCGGGACTCGGGATGGATGCCGGCCGTCGAGATCCCGCGGTGCAGGAAGCCGAGCGCGTCGTCGAGACACGCCACGCGGCGGACGACCACCACTCGCGACAGAGGGTGTGACGACACGTCGAGCGCGGTCGGCGCCACCACGGCCGCGGCCCGGGCATCGCGGCCACGGCCGCCGACCCAGTGCCAGCGCGCGCCGATGAGCGAGCCACGGCGCATGCGCTCGATCTGGCCGAGCGCGGCGCGGGAGGGCGCGGACGGCGCCAGCCGGTCGGCGTCGGCGAGCGCCTCGCTCAGCGCGGCCGCCCAGCGATCGGCGTCGCCGTCGCGGTCCTGGTCGCCGCCGTCCGTCTCGACGTAGTGCACGAGCGAGGCGATGCAGGCGCGCTGGTTCCAGATCAGCACGTCGGCGGCGGCCAGGCGCGCCGCCGCGCGCAGCCCGGATTCGCTGGCGAGGGACTCGCGCCCGATCAGGCTCACGCCGTAGCGAGGGGTGAAGGCGAGTGTGCGGATGGCGCCGGCGGCCAGCGCGCTCACGCCCTCCAGCGCGTCCGGCGCGCCCCAGACGACCACGCGATCGAACACGGCCGGATCGAAGAGCGACGACTCGACCGCCGCGTCGCCGCCGCGCCAGTAGACGAGCGAGAGCGCCTCCAGCACCGGTCGGGCCTCCGGGTGGTCGGCGGCCGCGGCGTGCAGCGCCAGGGCCAGCGCCGCGCCCGGCAGGATCGACCCGGACGGAAGCTTCACCACGCCCCCGCCCCGCGCGGCGAGCAGCCGCAGCGCGCTGGCCGGCGCCACCACCGGCGCGTTGCCGGCCGTCACGTGGATCTGCAGCGTCGGGAGCGCGCGGATGCGCGGTGCCGGCGCGGCCGAGGCATCGGGCGCGAGCGCCGCGCGGATGGCGCCCGTCGGCCCGTCCCAGCCCGGCGCGTCGATGGGCACCCACTCGTCCAGGAACCGCGAGCCCGGCACCCCCTCCAGGCCGAGCTCGCGGTCCACGACCTCGCGCACCGCGAAGGCGCGCAGCATCGTGGCGTTGAGCTGCAGTCCGGCGTCGAGGAGCGGATCGGCGAGGTCGCTCGTGGCCGCGACCAGGGCCCGGACCCGCGCGCCCAGCGGGCCGGCGGGCTCCAGCAGCCCGGCCGCCGTGTCGAGCCAGTCGCACAGCGCCGCGAACGGCACCCCGGCCAGACGCGCCCGCACCGCGGCGGCATCGGGGTAGAGCAGGTCGGCCGCCTCGACGCGCGGCAGCAGGAGGCGCCGTCGGCCCCCGTCCGCCCGCATCGTGTCACGGTCGATCGTCGCCTCGCTGACCTCGACGACAGCCTCGCCCCCGGGCGCGACGAGCCGGCCCCGTACCAGCACGGGAACCCGCACGGCGCCCGCGCGATCGCGCAGCAGGTCGGCGGCGTCGAGATCCTCGCACAGCGCGCTCGACGCGCTCGGGACGCGCGCGCTCATGCTCGAGCGGCCGCCAGCATGCCGCCGCAGCCCCGCGTCTCGCGGCCGGCAGCGCGCCGGACCTCACC